>Ga0315278_10001055_pt1 | contig 23845 bp, 22 predicted proteins | sample YL17G06_0_MG_FD_203880 | JGI IMG/M metagenome (GOLD analysis project Ga0315278, IMG submission 203880) | Sediment microbial communities from Yellowstone Lake, YNP, Wyoming, USA - YL17G06_0 | ecosystem: Environmental > Aquatic > Freshwater > Lake > Sediment | place: USA: Wyoming | collected... | reverse complement strand
TCAATGTAAAGCTTGCGGCGGATGAAGAAAAGCTTAACAGTATGAGGTTCGAGTTTGATGGATTGCGCAAGAATATCGATGAAAGGTCTTTGTTTTTGGCGGAGAGCGAGGCCCGGATCAATGACCTGGCTGCGAGTATCAAGTCTTCTTTGGACAGGATCTCTCAGGCGAAGAAGGAGATCCTGGACCTGGCCGGTAGGATCTCCAACGCCAAGAACGATATCTCCGATCTGAATTCCAAAGGGCAGTTCTATTTGCACCGCAAGAAAAGGCTTGAGGTGGAGAAGACCCGTGCTTATGAAGAAAGGGTCATCGTAAAGGAGAGCCTTGATAAAATATGCCAGGAGGTAGAGGCGCTTAAGAATCTGATCGGTGAAATAAACCTCAGGATCTCCGTGGCCAGGACTGATATAGATGGTGAGAATAAGGCGCTTGCGGATATAGGGACGGAGATGACCTCTATCGAGAGGGAAAAGATAAGCCTTGAGTCGCATCGCGAATTCCTGGAGAAACTTAAGACTAAATACGAGGATATCAGCGAATCCATGAATGCCGTGATCTATTTGGATAAGATGCCTACCGAGGATGTGAGCGGCCTGGTCGTCAAGATAAACGGCCGTTCAAGCCTTTCTGATGAGGATAAGGCTTACCTTGAGCCGGCGGCTTTCAGGGTGTCCGGTGAAGCCAAGCCCATGGAACTTGATACGCAGAGGATCAGCGATAAGATAACTCAATTGGAGGAGCGGCTGGGCATATTAAATAGCGATAAGGCCTCCCGGGAATCCCGGATGGAGGAGCTTAACAGGGGGTTATCCGGGATCCAGCAGGAGCTGCGCGCCCAGGAGATCGGCCTTGGGAATAAAGAGCACACCCATGCGACGGTCCTTGAGCAATTCAATAAGATAAGAGAGGAAGAGGATATTATCGTCCTGGAGCTTGCGGACGTGGAGAGGGAGATCTCGGCGTTAAATATAAACCTTTGCGCATCCCAGAATGACCTTGCAGAGCTGGAAAAGAAGCAGAAGGGCGCCGAGGCCATGATTGTTGACGAGGAGGATGGCATATCCAAAAACAGCAAGCTCAGGGAAGTGGAGCTGGTAAATATCACTAAGGTCAAGACTGAGCTCGCTGCCTTAAATAAGCGCATTGAGTCGGACGAATCCACATTGAGGATGTTCGAGGTTGCATTTACTCAGGATAAAGATAATCTTGCGAATACCGGCAGGCAGGCGGAGGAGGCGGATAACAAGATATCTTCTATGGAAAGCGAGATAACAGAGTGCCAGGCCCAATCTGAGCGCTGCGGTAATGAAAAAGAGGCGCTGGCGGCTGGACTGGTTGAGGCCGAATCCAGATACCGCGAGGTAGCGGATGGCTCAAGCGGCGCTTTCGGAAAGATCGATCTGGACAGGGAGGAGCTTGACGGCATAAAGAGCAGGATCTACCAGCTGCAGATGCAGGCCAAGGATATCGATTACAAATATTCCAGCATGAAGGAAAGGATCCTGCAGGCCTATAAGGAAGATATTGATCTGCTTTCTTTGGTCCCTGAGGGCATCGAGGCTGAAGTCCTTTCACAGGAGATAGCCAGGCTTAAAGGCAAGCTCGATTCTTACGGTGCGGTCAATCTTATAGCTATTGAGGAGTATGATGAACTTAAAAAACGCTATGATTTCCTGATACAGCAGCAGGATGATCTGGTCAACGCCAAGGAGTCATTGCATCAGGCGATCCTCAAGATCAACCGCACCACCAAACAGATGTTTATGGATACATTTGATAGGGTGCGCGAGGAGTTCCGTACTTATTTCCGCCTGCTTTTTAACGGCGGAGACGCGCAGGTTTTCCTTACCGACGAGAATGACCCGCTGGAGTCCGGGATAGAGATCATCTGCCGGCCTCCGGGGAAGAAGCTTCAGAATGTGCTGCTTCTTTCGGGCGGCGAGAAATCAATGTCGGCGATAGCGCTGATATTCGCGATCTTCAAGGTCAAACCGTCGCCGTTCTGCATCCTTGACGAAATAGACGCAGCGCTTGATGAAGCTAACGTTGACAGGTTCTCAAGGATCCTCCAGGAGTTTGCCAAGACATCCCAGTTCATAGTCATTACCCATAACAAAAGGACCATTGCCAACGCAGATGTTATGTATGGCATCACTATGCAGCAGTCGGGGATATCAAGGATCGTTTCTGTAAAGTTTGCTAAAAGCCAGGAGGAGAAGGTAGGAGAAGCGGATAAAGAGCCGGATACCCAGGCAGCTTCGGTTTAGTGGCAGGTATTATTCTTGCCTTTATTTTTGGCTTGATAGAGGGCTTTATCGGAGGAGTTAATAAGCAGCGGGGGGGTTTCCCCGTTTTCGGGGTAGCTGGATAACCCAATACTTACGGTCAATTTTTTTTGCGGCAGGATCTCTTCATGGGCAAAATGCCGCTTTTCAATGTCTAACCTTAGGCGTTCCGCGATCTGGAGCGCTTCTTTTTTTTCCGTTTGGGGCATGATGATCGTAAATTCCTCGCCTCCGTAACGGCAGACATGGTCCATGTTCCGGGATTGTTTCTTTAGGAACTGGGCTATCTCCTTTAAAATAACATCCCCGGATTGGTGCCCCAGCGTATCGTTGTACACCTTAAAGTCATCAATATCCAAAGTCAAAAGCGTCAAGGGCGTCTTTGTGGCCCTTGCCTTCTCCAGCTCAGTATGCAGGAGGTGCTGGAAGTGGCCGTGGTTCCAGAGGCCGGTAAGAAAATCTGTGTTGGCAAGCGTTACCGTTTTCTCGTAAAGCTGGGAGTTTTCAATCGCAAGCCCGGCCTGGTTTGAAAGCATAGTAAGCATGCGCAGGTCATCTTTGGTGATGGGTTTTTTGGTGATGAAGTTGTCGGCAACAATGATGCCGTTGACTTTATCTTTGGCTTTAAGGGGAATGAAGATTATCTCTTCACTTTTTAACATCTGCACTACGGGCGAATTAAGGTATCTGTGTATGGTATCTTTGGTCAGATGGATCGGCATTCCTTCCAGGGCGGCCAGGGAGAGGGGGCTGTCGTTGTTAGCGTGCAGGGGGAATTTGAGCTCGCGTATCTGGCGGTTGACCCCCGGCGTCAAGGCATGCTTCGAGGTCTTGTAGGCGTTGATCAGGTCTTCAAGATCCATCTTTTCGCCTTCGATGCGGTTCCAGATGCTGTCGGCTTCTTCGCCATCTTCCGGGCCGATACCCATCTTGCCTTCAATAAGGCCTTCTTTTTCGTTGACCAGAAAGAGCTGTGCGCGGTTAAAGCCAAGCCCTATGTGCGCGGTGACCCCCGTGAGGATGATGTAAAGGATCTCGTCCAGCTTTAAGGTCGTGCGCATGGCGTTGGAGATCTCATAGAGGATCCCGAGCTCCAGTTTGGTGCGCTCCAATTCGAGTTTTACCTTGCCGATATCTTCCATAATTGGTTAACTTTAACATATTTTGGCCTGAATGTCAAGGCGAACTGCTTTGGGTAGCGGGGAGGTTTGTCTTGTTTCTCGCGGGGACGTTTGCCGCGGCCCAGCGTGCCGCGGCTGCACTCCGTTTCAGCCCCTCGCTCTCGCCGAGAAGTTATAGCGGGCGAACCATGCCCGCTCGGGGCTTCCACAGGCCCCGCTCGAAATCAAGCCAAACTCCCCGCTGTTTTTAAATCAGTTTTTTCGTTAGATTTGACAAATTACGCCGTCTATTATAATGAAAGGGGGTGGTATCCATGAAGGGCAATTTTGTTTGACAGGCGGAGGTTGTTAGTCTATAATAATTGATTCTAACTGTTTAAAATGGAGGAAATTATGCTTACGGAAAAGAAAAAGGAAGAAGCCCATGTTGTGTCTGAGCGCCACAAGGCCCTGGAATTGGCGCTGCTGCAGATAGAGAAGCAGTTCGGCAAAGGTTCTATCATGAAGATGGGCGGCGATAACAAGGTCAATGTGGAGACCATATCTACGGGTGCCCTTACTTTGGACCTGGCTTTGGGCGTTGGCGGCCTGCCGCGCGGCAGGGTGATCGAGATATTCGGGCCCGAGGCATCGGGTAAGACTACGCTTACCCTTACCGCCATCAGGGAGATCCAGAAGAAAAACGGCGTGGCCGCGTTTATCGACGCTGAGCATGCCTTTGATTCGACTTATGCCAAGCTGATCGGCGTAAACCTGCAGGAGCTTCTTATATCCCAGCCGGACACGGGAGAGCAGGCGCTGGAGATCGCGGAGACTTTAGTGCGCTCGAATGCCGTGGACCTGGTAGTCATTGACTCGGTGGCAGCCTTGACTCCCCGCGCTGAGATCGAAGGAGAGATGGGGGATTCGCATATGGGCTTGCAGGCCAGGCTCATGTCCCAGGCGCTGCGCAAATTGACGGGTGCCATAAGCAAGTCAGGCACCACCGTCATATTCATCAACCAGTTAAGAGAGAAGATCGGCGTAATGTTCGGCTCTCCCGAAACGACTCCGGGAGGACGTGCGCTTAAGTTTTACGCTTCGGTAAGGCTTGACGTCAGAAGGATCGCCTCGCTTAAAGAGGGTGATCATGTCATCGGCGGCCACGTCAGGGTAAGGGTGGTCAAGAATAAAGTCGCTCCGCCGTTCCGCGAGGCGGAATTTGACATCCTGCACAATGAGGGCATCGCCAAAACAGCTTCTGTAATTGACGCCGGGGTAAATGCGGAGATCATCACCAAGTCCGGGACCTGGCTTTCTTTCGGGAACGAGAAGCTCGGGCAGGGAAGGGACGCGGCGATAAAGCTTCTTAAGGAGAAGCCGAAGATCCAGGATGATATTGAGAAGGAAGTCAGGAAAAAGGTCAGTGCAGGATAATTCAACCCAATTTGAAAAAGCAAAGGCTTACGCTTTCCTGCTTTTGAAGTTCCGGCTACGAAGCGAAAATGAACTTTACGGCCGCCTTAAGAAAAAGAAATTTGATGAAGCGGTGGCGCGCAAGACCGTTGCTTTCCTGAAAGAGAAAGAGTTCATTGACGATAATGTTTTTGCAAAAGGGTGGATCCGCTCGCGCATTAAGCGCTCTCTTGGCTTAAGAAGGATAAGGGATGAGCTTAAAGTAAAGGGGGTCGATCCTGAGGTCGTAGAGGCTAAAGTCGACGAAATAAGGCCTGATTATAACGAGAATGAAATAGTCAGGGTGATCGCGGAGAACAGGTTTTCCAAACTTCAAGGTGTGGAGACGGTAACGGCCAGGAGGCGCGTTTACGCTTACCTCATGCGCCGCGGCTTCTCCCAGGATGCAATAATGGATGCGCTAAAGTTAAAATGAAGGCAGATATTTTAAGAAAGAAATTCCTGGAGTTCTTCAAAAGCAAAAAACATAAGCTGGTTGAGAGTGATTCTTTGGCTCCGAAAGACGATCCTACGGTTTTGTTTACTCCTGCCGGGATGAACCAGTTCAAGAAAGAGTTTATGGGGTTTGATTCGGGTTTTAAGCGGGCGGCGACTTCCCAGCGCTGCCTGCGCACCGATGATCTGGATAAAGTCGGAAAGACCAGCGGCCATCACACTTTATTTGAGATGCTGGGAAATTTCTCTTTCGGCGATTATTTCAAAAAAGAGGCGATCATTTGGGCCTGGGAGTTCCTTCGGGTCGAGTTAAAACTTAGCGAAGATAAGCTGTGGGTCTCGGTTTACAAGGATGACGATGAGGCTTATAAGATCTGGCGGGATGTGATAAAGGTCCCCGGCCATAAGATCGTAAAGTTAGGGGACAAGGAGAACTTCTGGCCGTCGGAGGCCAAGGAGAAAGGCCCCAACGGCCCGTGCGGCCCGTGTTCAGAGATATTTTTTGACTTAGGCAGCGGCGTCGGCTGCGGCAAGCCTGATTGCACCCCGGCCTGCGGATGCGGAAGGTTCCTTGAGATCTGGAACCTGGTATTTACCCAATTCAACCGCAAAGATGGCGGCGCCTTAGAGCCTTTGCCGAATAAGAATATCGATACAGGGATGGGCCTGGAGAGGCTGGCTGCGGTGATGCAGGGTGTTTCCAGTAATTTTGAGACTGATCTTTTTCAGCCGCTTATAAAAGAGATAAATTCCAAAGCTAAAAACGAGAACAGGCAGTTGAGTTATGCGGTAGCTGATCATATCCGTGCGATAACATTCTCGATATACGACGGTATCTTGCCGTCAAATGAAGCAAGGGGGTATGTGGTCAGGAAATTGATCCGTAAAAGCGTTTTGCATCTGAGGGCTTTGGAGCTTAAGCCGCCGTATTTATATAAATTGACCGCGGTCTTGGCTCAGATCATGAAGGAGCCGTATCCTGAATTATTGAAGCAGCAGGAGAATATCGCCCAGATAATCCTCTCGGAAGAGAAGAATTTTATCGCGGCACTTGATTTAAGCGGCGAACTTTTAAAAGATAAGTTCAAGGGTTTTGCGGATAAACAGGACCCGGATGCAGCCGGCAGGATAGCGTTCCAGCTCCATGATACTTACGGGCTGCCCTTGGAGCTGACGCAGGACTGGCTGAAAGAGCGCGGCATAAATATTTCTGAAGAAGTGTTTAACAAGGAGATGGACGAGCAGAAGAGCCGCTCCAAGCTGCAGAGCGCTATGAAGGGCGATGTTTTTGATGTAAAGAGCCTGGGCCTGGATACCAAGGAAACAAAGTTTACCGGTTATAAAGAGAGCGCCGGCAAAGCCAAGGTAATGAAGATCATCAAGGACGGTTCTGAAGTAAAGAAGGCTGAACCGGGAGTGTTGGTGGATATCGTTTTGGATGAGACTCCTTTTTATCCTGAGTCCGGCGGCCAGGCGGGCGACACCGGCGTGATAACCAAAGGCAAGAATATTCTTGAAGTAACAGATACCAAAAAGTTTGGCAAGTCAATCGTCCATATCGGCAAAGTTAAAGCCGGAAGCCTGAAGAAAGGCGATATGGTGAATGCTGCGGTGGATCCGGAGCGCAGGCTGGCGATTGCAAGAAATCATACTGCGACCCATCTTTTACAGGCTGCTTTGAGAAAAGTTTTAGGGCCTCATGTCCAGCAGCAAGGTTCGCTTGTCGAAGACGGCCGTCTGCGTTTTGATTTTACGCATTTTAAAGATATTGACGCAGAGCAGCTTGACCGCATTGAAGAGGTGGTCAACGGGTTTGTGATCGCTAACCATCCCGTAGATAAGAAGCAAATGACTTTAGCCCTCGCCAAGAAGGAGGGCGCTTTGGCGTTCTTCGGAGAAAAATATGAGAGTAAAGTCAGGGTGATCTCCGTGGAAGGGGTATCCAAAGAGCTTTGCGGCGGGATCCATCTGGACTATACCGGACAGATCGGCTTATTTAAAATATTGCAGGAGGGCTCCATTGCAAGCGGCGTCAGAAGGATCGAGGCAGCCACGGGGACTTTTGCTTACAAAAAGATCAAAGAAGATGAATTCGTGCTGGATGATATCGTCTCGGCGATGAATGTCCCTCCGGAGAGGCTCTCCCAGGAGCTGCAGAAGAAGAACGCCCGGATAAAGGATCTGGAGAGGCAGATCAGCAGCCAGCAATTAGGCTCGCTTAAATCATCATCGGATGGGCTGATCAGCGGCGCTGAAGTTATTAAAGGTGTAAAGGTCATCACTAATATCCTGGATAATCTGGACATAAATTTATTGAGAAAGAATATTGATCTTATCAAGGAGAAGACCGAGAACAGCGTGATCGCGCTGGGTTCGAGCATGCAGGGCAAGGCGTTTCTGGTCGTTGGGCTTACGCCTGATCTGGCCGGCAGGGGATTGGATGCGGTAAAACTGATCCGCGAGATAGCCGGGCTTATCGGCGGAAGCGGCGGAGGGCGCCAGGATTTCGCCCAAGCCGGGGGGAATAATCCTGATAATCTGCAGGAAGCGTTCCAAAAGCTGAAGGAGATAATCAATAACTCACTATGAAGATCATACGTTACGGCAGTAAGCAATTAGAAAAGATCTATAACCGCGGCGATGGGCGGCAGAAGCGCCTGCAGGAGCGGGTAGCTAAGATAATCAGCGACGTCCGCACGTTGGGCGATGAGGCGTTGATAAAATACACCAAGAAGTTTGACGGGGTAAAACTTATCCCCAAGCAGCTCAAGGTCTCGGCCATTGAAATAAGCGGTGCCTACCAGAACATAAGCCCAAATTTTGTTTCAAGCCTCAAGGTTATTATTGAAAACATCAACAGGTTCTATCGCAAGACCCTCAGGAAATCCTGGAGGATGAAGGATGGGGATGGCGCGGTGGTGGGCGAGAATTACATCCCGCTTGAGCGGGCGGGTATTTATATCCCCGCGGGAACCGCTCCTTTGGTTTCTACGGTTTATATGACTGTGGTCCCGGCGAAACTTGCCGGGGTAAAAAAGATAATCTTGGCGAGTCCGCCGGATAAAGATGGCCGGATCAATCCGCACATACTGGTGGTGGCTGATCTTTTAAAGGTGGATGAGATATACCGCGTAGGCGGGGCGCAGGCCATTGCCGCGCTTAGTTACGGGACAAAGACTATCCCCAAGGTGGATAAGATCGTCGGGCCGGGCAATATTTATGTCAGCGAAGCCAAGAGGCAGGTGTTCGGCCAGGTGGATATCGATATGATCGCAGGGCCGACGGAGCTGGTGATCATCGCCAACCGCTCCAGCGACCCTAAATTTATCGTAAGCGACTTGCGCGCTCAAGGTGAGCATGCCAAGGGGCTGGCGATACTTATAACCAACTCTAAGGCGTTGGCTAAGCAGGTGAAGGCGCAGCTTGCTAACGAGGAAGGTTTTATTGTCCTGACTAAGAATCTGGAGGAGGCGGTAGAGGTTGCGAACAGAATAGCGCCCGAACACCTGGAGATCATGGTAAATAATCCGGGACGCATCCTGAAACAGATAAGGAATGCCGGGGCTGTGTTTTTAGGGCCGTACAGCCCTGTAGCTATCGGCGATTATGTCGCGGGCCCGAGCCACGTTCTACCGACGAACGGCACAGCAAGGTTCTTTTCAGGCCTGTCGGTCATGGATTTCGTGAAGAGCACTCATGTTATAGGGTACTCTAAAAGAGCGCTTGAGAAGATACGGGAGCCGCTGGAGAAGATCGCCGGCATTGAGGGGCTGACTAAACATTTGGAATCAGTCAAAGCAAGATTCTTATAACAGGGGATAGCATGAAAAAAAGAATTGTTACGCTTAAAAGAAAAACTAAGGAAACCGATATAACCGTAAAGCTCAATATCGATGGTACGGGTAAATCAAAACTTAATACCGGCATAGGGCTTTTGGATCACATGCTGGAGCTGTTCAGCTTTCACGGGTTATTTGATTTGGATATATCGGCAAAGGGCGACCTTAAGGTGGATATTCATCACACTAACGAGGATATCGGCATTGTTTTAGGCGACGCTTTCAAGAAAGCGCTTGGAGATAAGTTAGGGATCAGGAGATTCGGTTCAGCATCTGTGCCGATGGAGGATGTTGTCGCGTCTGTCGCCCTTGATATAAGCGGCAGGGGTTCTTATAAATTAAAGCGGGAGAATAAGACCGAGCCTCAAGCCCAGGATGGCTATTCCATGAAGGACGTCGAGCATCTTTTTGAGTCGCTGGCTAAACGTTTGGGGATGAACTTAAGCATCTCAATAAATCCCGACTCTGACCTGCACACTACCCTTGAGCCGATCTTTAAGGCTTTAGGAATTGCTTTGGACCAGGCCACGCAGGTCGACCCGCGCAGGAAGGGCGTGCCGTCGACAAAGGGAGTGATTGATTAGCAATTCAACAGGGGGCACTTTCCCAAGATTAGCTATAGCTTTCTTGAGGAAAGTGTCCCCTGGAGAGTGGTTGGAAAGTGTTACTAGTGAAAGATAGGAATATGATCGCGATCATCGACTACGGAATGGGCAATATCCACAGCGTGCACAAGGCCCTGCAGCTTTTTGGCGCGGAAGTTTGCGTAACCAATAAGCCTAAAGAGATCCTTTCGGCGGATAAATTGGTCCTCCCGGGGGTAGGCGCTTTTGATGACGCGATGGGTGAATTGAATAAGCAGGGCCTGATATCGCCTATAAAGGAACAGATAAAAAAGGGGAAGCCCTTTTTGGGCATATGCCTTGGGATGCAGCTTTTGTTTGAGGAGAGCGAAGAGGCTAAGGCCTCCAGGGGGTTGGGAATATTAAAGGGTAAGGTCAAAAGATTTCCCAAAGCAAAGGGGTTGAAAGTGCCCCATATGGGATGGAACCAATTGAATAATATTTCTCAGGGTTGCCCTTTGTTAAAGGATGTTCCTGAGAGCTCGTATGTTTATTTCTGCCACTCATATTATCCTGAGCCTTCAGGTGATGATACTATTGCGGCGCGCACTGTTTACGGCGGAGATTTTGCTTCTGTCGTCTGGAAGGATAATGTTTTTGGTGCGCAGTTCCACCCTGAAAAGAGCCAGAAGGCCGGCTTAAAGATGGTGGAGAACTTTGTTAAGCTATGTTAATAATCCCGGCGATTGACCTGCAGGACGGCTGCGTCGTAAGATACGTTCAGGGAAAACTGAGCAAGAAAGTTTACTCCCGGGACCCGATTAAGACCGCGAAGCATTGGGCAAAGGCAGGGGCCAAGCTTTTGCACGTCGTGGATTTAGACGGCGCTTTTACCGGCACCCCCAAGAATATCGGGGTCGTCAAAGAGCTGGCTAAGGCAAGTGGTGCCCCGATCGAGTTTGGCGGCGGGGTGAGGTCAATGGACCTTATAAATGAGCTTATCGATGCCGGGGTCCAAAGGGTTATTCTCGGCACAAAAGCAGCCGAAGATAAGGCCTTCTTAGATGAGGCGTACTCCCGTTTCGGGGAGCGCGTTATCGTAGGCGTCGATGCCGGAGCGGGTAAAGTGATGGTGAAGGGCTGGAAGGAGTCCAGCGACGGGCTGGATTGTCTTACTTTTGCCGGCGCTCTAAAAAGCATGGGGTTTAAAGAGATAATCTATACCGATACCTTAAAAGACGGCACTTTGACCGGCCCCAACATCAAAGGTATAAAAGAACTTTTAAAAGCAACGGGTTTGCGCATAATCGCATCCGGGGGGATATCTTCGCTGGACGATATATCGAGGCTCAAGAAGTTAGAGGATGATGGGGTAACGGGCGTGATCATCGGTAAAGCTCTTTATGAGGGGAAATTTACACTCGGGGAAGCGCTGAAGTTTTCTTAAAAGTGGAGGTGGGTATGAAAAAGGCGTGTTATGTCATGCTGGTAGGAGTTTTGGCGGTTTCATTGAGCGGATGCGTGACTATGACCAGCCGCAAGGAAACGGACGGCCTGCGTAACCAGATCTCTGACCTGGAGTACCAGATCAGGGCCAAAGACCAGGAGATAGATATCTTAAGGGATGACCTTGCCAGGGTGGCGCAGGAAAAGGATGAGCTGTTTAATCGCGCTTCAAGGGCAACTGAAATCAAATCCCGGCCGAGTGTAAAAGATATCCAGACCGCTCTTTTGAACGCAGGGTATGACCCCGGGGCGATCGACGGCAAGAAAGGCAAAGCTACAAAGCAGGCGATTAAGGCTTTCCAGGCGGCAAACGGCCTGCCTGCAGACGGTGTTGCGGGCAAAAAAACCTGGGAGCTTTTAAAAGGACATCTCGGAAATAAATTAAAGTAATATTTATGCTTGCTAAAAGAATAATCCCGTGCCTTGATATCAAGGACGGCAGGGTGGTCAAGGGAGTAAAATTCCTTGGGTTAAGGGACGCCGGAGACCCGGTAGAGGTGGCGTGTGTTTATGACGAGCAGGAGGCGGATGAGCTCGTATTCCTCGATATTACCGCGAGCGTTGAGAAGCGCAAAACCCTCGTGTCGCTTGTGGAAAGGATCGCCCAGAACATATTCATGCCCTTTACCGTGGGCGGCGGGGTGGGCGATGTTGCGGACATAAGGAATCTTTTAAACGCCGGGGCTGAGAAGGTCTCAGTTAATACTCAGGCGGTCAAGTTTCCTGAACTGGTGTCGGATGCCTCTACAAGGTTCGGAAGCCAATGTATTGTTGTGGCGATCGATGCCAAGAAAGAAGGCGACAGCTGGCAGGTTTATATTAACGGTGGGCGCACACCTACAGGGCTTGATGCAGTCGAGTGGGCAAAGAAAGCCGCTGCTTTGGGCGCGGGAGAGATCCTTTTGACGAGTATGGACGCAGACGGCACCAAGGACGGATTCGACCTGCCGTTGACCAGGGCTATATGCGATGCCGTGACCATCCCGGTCATTGCTTCGGGAGGAGCCGGTAAGCCGGAGCATTTTTATGACGTCTTCGCCAGGTCCGGTGCGGACGCGGGGCTTGCGGCTTCCATTTTCCATTATCAGGAGTTTACAATAAAGCAGGTGAAAGAGTATTTACGAAGAAAAGGAGTGAGTGTGCGGATATGAAGCGCAAAACAAAGTTCAGCCTCAATGACCTTAAATTTGACAAGAACGGCCTTATCCCGGCGATAATCCAGGATTACAGGAAGAAAGATCTCCTGATGGTGGCTTACATGAATAAGGAGTCCCTGCGCAGGACCCTGAAGCGCAAAATTACCTGTTTCTGGTCTCGCTCGCGCAAGGAGTACTGGGTCAAAGGGATGACCTCGGGCCATTTCCAATTCGTGAAATCGGTTTACTATGACTGCGATATGGACGCGCTGTTGATCAAGGTGCGCCAGGTCGGGGCCGCATGCCACACTGGAAATCGCAGCTGTTTCTATAGGAAAATATAGAGTAGTGCACAGTTTACCCTGTAGTGTGTATAGCAGAAGATAAAATGTATAAGCCGAATTTGCAGGAGTTCTTAAAATTATCCAGTAAGGGCAACGTGATCCCTGTCTACAAGGAGATAAACGCTGACCTTGAGACGCCGGTGTCTGCATTCCTGAAGATAAAGAAGTCCGATTACGCCTTTCTCCTGGAGTCGGTCGAGGGCCAGGAGAAGATCGCCCGCTATTCGTTCCTGGGGAGCAATCCTTCGCTTGTGTTTACAAGTAAGGGCAGGGATATCCGCATAAGCCGCACTTGCGGAAACTCCGTTAAATTTAGGACAAACGCTACACCCCTTGATGAAATAAAAAAGATCATGCGCGATTTCAGGAGTGTTCATGTTGCGGGCTTGCCGCGCTTTTACGGCGGACTCGTGGGCTATATCGGATACGACATGGTGCGGTTCTTTGAAGAGATACCCGATAAAAACCGCGATGACTTAAACTTTGCGGATGCGGTCTTTATGATGACGGATTCAATCCTTATCTTTGACCATGTCAACCATACCATTAAGATCGTCAACAACGTGATGCTGCCTGCCGGCAGGAAGGTGTCTGTCGGGTTCAAGAAGGCGGCCTACGCAAAGGCCTTGAAAAACATCGAGGCCATACAGAAAGATTTCCACCGGCCGCTTTGCAATGAGAAGGAGCTTTTAAGGGCAGGCCGGGGCAGGGTCAAGGTTAGTTCAAACTTTAGCCTTAAGGGGTTCAAGGGTATCGTCGCCAAGGCCAAGGAGTATATCAAGAAGGGCGATATTATCCAGGCGGTCCTCTCCCAGCGTTTCAAGGCCAGCATCCATAATGACCCTTTAAGTATTTACCGCAACTTAAGAAGTTTGAACCCTTCACCCTATATGTATTTCCTGAAATTGAAGGATCTGGCTATAGTGGGCGCTTCCCCTGAAATGCTTGTGCGCTGTGAAGACAACCTTATCCAGACCCGCCCGATAGCCGGCACCCGTCCCAGGGGCAAGAATGAAGAGGAGGATAAGGCCCTGGCAGTCGAACTGCTTAACGACAAGAAGGAGAGGGCGGAGCATTTGATGCTGGTCGACCTTGGCAGGAATGACTTGGGCAGGGTATCGAAGACCGGAAGCGTCAAAGTCAGCGATTTCATGGGCATCGAGAAATATTCCCATGTGATGCATTTGGTGAGCGAGGTAAGAGGAACACTTGACGAGAAAGAATATGACATATATGATGTATTAAAGGCGGCTTTTCCCGCAGGCACGGTTTCAGGCAGCCCCAAGATCCGCGCTATGGAGATAATTGATGAGCTGGAGAATATCCGGCGGGGGCCTTACGCCGGGTGTGTGGGGTATTTCAGTTTCTCCCACAACATGGACACCTGTATCACCATAAGGACCATAGTAATAAAAGGCAATATTGCTTATATACAGGCCGGGGCGGGTATCGTAGCGGATTCTGTTCCGGAGAAAGAATATAAGGAATCGGTGAACAAAGCAAAAGCGTTGATCGAAGCGATAGCAAAATAACATGGGAGGTAATACCAATGGCAGTACACATTCGTTTAAGAAGGATCGGTAAAAATCCGGCTGGCAAGCCGCATTTCCGCGTTTCGGTTTTTGATGAGCGCAAAGGGCGCGACTCAAGCGTGATCGAGCAGCTGGGTTACTATGTCCCGACCACAGGCGAGGCGAAGATAAAAATAGAGCGCATCGAGCATTGGATCAAAAATGGCGCGCAGGCTTCCTTGACCGTGAAGAGCCTGCTTAAAAAGGCGAAAAAAGCTGTATAAACATATAATTTAGGAGGCGACATGCCACAGGCACAAGCAGTAAACCCCATTATGAATCTGGTCCCTTTAGCGCTTATCTTCGCGATCTTTTATTTCATGCTTATAAGGCCGCAGAAGAAGCAGGAGAAGGACCGCAAGGATATGATCAGTAAACTGGCGAAAAACGACGATATAGTGACTGCTTCCGGGATCCATGGGACAGTGGTGAATGTAAAGGAGAAAACCCTGATCCTGCGCGTGGACGAGAACGTGAAGATCGAGGTTGAAAAGAGCTCTGTGGCTTACGTTAAGGGGCCGCAAACAACTAATACGGGGAGTTAATTAAATATGGAGAGAAAGGTCTTTATCAAGTCGGTTCTGATTTTGGCAGTGATGGGGGTGTGCGTTTATTTTACATTCCCGCTTAACAAAAGGATAAACCTGGGCCTTGACCTAAAAGGGGGGATGCACCTTCTCTTAAAGGTGGATACGGCTAAGCTTGAAGGAAAGGCTAAGGAGGATGCGGCGGACCGGGCCCTTGAGGTCATCCGTAACAGGATCGATCAGTTTGGCGTGAGAGAGCCGTCCATCCAGAGGCAGGGGGAAGATGAGATCGTTGTGCAGCTGCCCGGGGTAACGGACAGGGAGCGCGCTATAGATTTAATCGGCAAGACCGCGCTTTTAGAGTTCAAGCTTGTTTCTTTGGATGCGGAGAAGATCAAGGCAGCCATCGCGGGAACGGTTCCCGAGGGCTTCGAGCTTAAATATTCCGAGGATGACAAGGAGCCTTTACTTTTGGAATCAAAGGCGATTATGACCGGCGATACCCTGACTAGCGCGGAGGTGAGTTTCAGCCAGAGCCAGTTCAATGAGCCGGTAGTCTCCCTGAAATTTAATCCTGAAGGGGCAAAGAAGTTTGCTGAGATCACTGCGGCTAATGTCGGAAGGCGCCTGGCGATCGTGCTTGACGGGAAAGTCCAGTCCGCCCCTAACATAAGAGAAGCTATCCCCTCTGGTGAGGCGGTGATCAGCGGGCGTTTTGCGATCGAAGATGCCCAGGACCTGGCTTTGGTATTGCGCGTGGGCGCGCTTCCAGCTCCTATGTATATTGAAGAAGAGAGGACCATCGGGCCGTTATTGGGCCAGGATTCCATAAATAAAGGCGTTAGGTCCACCCTGATCGGTTGCGCGTTAGTTCTCGGATTCATGGCCGTTTATTACCTTTTGGCTGGCTTGATCGCTGATGTAGCGCTTTCATTGAACTTAATAATGATCCTGGGCGGGTTGGGCCTTTTGCCGGTCCTGTTCCCCGGCGTTTCAGCAACTCTCACCTTGCCCGGCATCGCGGGCATCGCGCTTTCTTTGGGTATGGCCATAGACGCCAACGTCCTGATAAACGAGCGCATCAGGGAGGAGCTAAAAGCCGGCAGGAACCTGCGCCTTGCAATAGCTAACGGTTACGACAGGGCGTTTTCCGCCATATTCGATTCCAACCTTACGACACTAATCGCAGCGTTCCTGCTCTTCCAGTTCGGTACCGGCCCGATCAGGGGGTTTGCGGTCACCCTGACCATAGGCCTTATAGCGAGCATGTTTACGGCGATCGTAGTCACCCGCACGATATTCGAGATACTCCTTGGCTTAGGGATCATAAAGAATTCCCTGCCTATGCTGCAGCTGATCAAGGAGACCAAACTTGATTTTATCGGCAAGAGGAGGATCTTTTATGCGATCTCTGTGATCGTTATTATCACCGGCCTTGTTTTTTACTTTAAAAGAGGGAAAGAGGCCTACGGTATAGACTTTGCAGGCGGGCAGTTGCAGGAGTATTCTTTTAAGACCCCGCCATCTGTCGACAAGGTCCGCGAGATCTTGAAAGAGCTGAACCTTGCGGATGCCTCGATCCAGCAGTTTAAGGATAACCCCAACGCCGTGCTCATAAGGACGCTGGAAGATAGAAATCAGGCTATTACTGCAAAACTTAAAGAGGTATTTCCTGAGCAGGACATACAGATATTAAGGATAGAGCGGGTCGGCCCCGTGGCGGGAAGCCACCTTAAGACCAAGGCGATATATGCGCTTATCTGGTCGCTAGTCGGCATATTGATATATGTGGGTTTCAGGTTTAAGCATATCAACTTTGCCGCTGCCGGCGTGATCGCGCTTTTGCATGACGTCCTGGTGGCCCTAGGCGCTTTGGCTATTACTGGGAGGCAGATCGATCTTTTAAGCGTTACCGCCTTTCTGACTATAGCCGGTTACTCTATCAATGATACTATCGTTATCTATGACCGCGTGAGGGAGAATATACGCCTTTACCGTAAACTTAACCTTTTGGAGCTGATAAATCTAAGCGTTAATCAGACCCTCAGCAGGACCCTGCTTACTTCAGGGGCGACGCTTTTGGTCGTGCTTGCCATATTCTTTTATGGCGGAGAGGTCTTAAGCAATTTCGCCTTCTGCCTTATCGTAGGGTTTATCTCGGGCGTTTATTCGACTATTTATATCGCTTCGCCTCTGGTCCTTGCCTGGAGCAAAAAAGGAGCCAAGTAAGCAAAGCCTTTTTATGTTCAAGTCGATAAAATTAATAGAGGGTGGCAGTCTGAATCCGCAAGAATTGACTGCCACCCTTATTGATTTCGGCTACAAGAGGCAGGATAGAACGGAAGGTGAGGGGGATTTCTCCTTGCGCGGCGGTATCTTCGATATTTTCCCTTTCTCTTTCGAACTTCCGATACGAATTGATCTCGAGGACGAGGCCGTTAAGTCCATCCGCACGTTCAATCCCCTTTCCGGCGAGCAGCTTTGGCAGCACCGGATAGTGATAATCCTTCCGCTGAAGAGATCGCACCCTATAAAACCACTCCCTTTTAAAGAGGATTTTCCTTTAGCAAGCTTTATCGACCTAGCTATCGGCGATTATGTCGTGCATAACCAGCATGGCATCGGAAGGTTCCTTGGCATAGACAGGATAAAGCTGAAAGACAAGTTTCAACAACATCTGGTCATTGAATACGACCGGCAGGAGAAGCTTTATGTGCCGACGGATTCGATGCATCTGGTCCAGAAGTATATTGCTTTTCAGGTAAGAAAGCCTAAGCTTTACCGGCTGGGCGGTAAAGAGTGGGAGAGGGTAAAAGCAAAAGCCAGGAAAGGCATACAGAAACTTGCCTGGGAGCTTATAGCTTTGCAGGCCATGCGCCTTTCTGCCATGGGGTTTAAATTTTCCTTAGATACAGATTGGCAGGCAGATTTTGAGGCGACATTCCCTTACACTGAGACGCCGGATCAGGTAAGGGCGGCCGCGGAAGTCAAGCAGGATATGGAATCAGAGAAGCCCATGGACCGGCTGCTTTGCGGTGATGTCGGTTACGGCAAGACTGAGGTCGCTATGCGCGCGGCATTCAAGGCGGTAATGAGCGGGAAACAGGTGGCCTACCTTGTTCCTACGACTATCCTGGCTGAGCAGCACTACCAGAATTTCAGCAAGCGGATGAAGGAATTTCCTTTTAACGTGGAGATGCTTTCCCGCTTCAAGACAGCTTCCCAGCAGAAGGCGATCATTGATTCCGCGGCAAAGGGAGGCGTAGATATACTTATAGGCACGCACAGGCTTTTATCCGAAGACGTGTCTTTTAAGGACCTGGGCCTTGTCATTATTGACGAGGAGCAGCGTTTCGGGGTGAAAGCCAAGGAGAAACTAAAAGCACTCCGCCTGACTATCGACGTGCTTACCCTTACCGCAACACCTATTCCACGCACCCTTTATATGAGCCTGATGGGGGCAAGGGACCTTTCTGTTATTAACACGCCGCCGCAAAATAGGTTGCCTATCAAAACCGTTGTGGTAGAATATGACCTTGACCTGATCCGCCAAGCGATACATAAGGAGATAAACCGCAAAGGCCAGGTATATTTCCTGCACAACCGGATCGAGGATATCGGCAGGACCGAAAAACAGCTCAGGCGCCTTCTTCCTGAGCAGGTCAGGCTTGCCGTCGGCCATGGGCAGCTGCCCTCTAAGGTGCTGGAGAAGGTGATGCTGGATTTTTTGTCCGGCAAGATCGATATCCTTCTTTGCACCATGATCATTGAGTCGGGGCTTGATATACCCAACGCCAACACGATCATAATCGACAACGCGCACATGTTCGGCCTGTCTGACCTTCATCAGCTGCGCGGCAGGGTCGGCAGGTTTGACCGGCCGGCATACGCGTATTTCATGGTCCCGAAACACGCAACTTTTGACACTGACGCCCGCAAAAGGCTCTCGGCGATCCAGGAGTATACCCATCTAGGCGCGGGGTTCCAGATCGCCATGGAGGACCTTGAGATAAGGGGCGCGGGCAACCTTTTAGGAATGGAGCAGCACGGTTTTATCGCAGCGGTGGGGTTTGACCTTTATTGCCGGCTGCTTAAAGAAGCAGTCACAACTTTTAAGAAAGCAGGTGTTCCTCATGGTTAGAGCAAAGCTGGTGCCGGCCTTATTTTTAATTTTAATGTTTTCTTTTATGTATAGCAACCCGCTTTACGCCCAGAGCAAGATCATAGCCATCGTAAATACTGATGTTATCACGCAGAAAGAGATGGATGATTTCGTGAATTTTACACGGATCCAGCTTTCCCGCGAGCTTAGCGGAAAGGAGCTGGAAGACAGGATCCTGGCCCTCAAAAAGGATATATTGTTTAAGCTCATCGAGGACCGGTTGATCCTGCAAGATGCAAAGAAGGCCAAGATCGTGGTTGATCCTGTTAAGATAAAAGCCAGGATCAGCGAGATCAAGAAGCGCTACGGTTCGGAAACCGCTTTTCAGGATGCCATTGCAAAACAGGGGCTGGTCCAGGCTGATATTGAGAATAAGATACGCGAGCAGATCCTTATGTACGCCCTTATTGAGACAAAGGTCCGCTCCAAGATCACAATAAGCCCCTCTGAGGTGACCCAGTTTTACAATGAAAACCCGCAGAAGTTCCTCACTCCCGAAGAAAGGTCGGTTGAGGTAGTAACAGGCCCAGGCGGGCAAGACACCTTTAATTCCGTCTACCGCGAGCTCTTAAAGGGCAAACAGATGGCCGACCTGGTCTTTAGGTATCCAATACAGGTAAGCGATCTTACCGTGGCCCAGACAGGGGAGTTCAAGAAAGAGATAACCGATGAGGTATTTAAACTTGATATCAATGGGTTTTCAAGGCCAGTAACTGTCGATAATAAATATTACATTTTCCGGCTAAAAGAGATAATCCCCCCGCGTCAGGCCGCGCCTTCCGAAGTAAAAGACGGGATTTACTCCTTCCTTGAGGAAAAGAAAATGCAAGAGGGGCTGACTAAACTGCTAGATGGGCTCAAAAAACAATCCTACATCAAAATATTCTAGAATAAGGGTCGGCCTTACCATAGGAGATCCCTCCGGGATAGGCCCGGCGATCGCTGTCAAGGCTATAGCCAGGCTTAAGGGGCGGGCTCGTTTTGTCCTTATCGGGGATAAGCGGGTGATCTTAAAGGCCGGGGGTGCTGCCTTGCGCCCTCAGGATGCGGATGTTGTGGATCTGGCCAATGTAAACTTCAAGGATTTTGCTTTCGGCAAAGTCAAGGCTGAATACGGTAAGGCATCGATAGAATACCTTGATAAGGCCATGGGGCTTGTCAAGGAAGGTTCAATTGACTGCATTGTGACCTGCCCGATCTCCAAGGAAGCTATTAATTTGGCCGGATACCGTTACAGCGGACACACCGAATATTTCGCCAAAAAAACCGGCTCAAAGGAGTTTGTTATGCTCCTTTTGAATAATGAACTGGTTTTTAGCCTTTTGACGAGGCACATGCCGATAAGAGATGTTTCTTCCCGGATCACCCGGCCGGAGGTGGCCAGAAACATTACGCTTACCATGAGTGCGCTAAGTGAGTTTTTTCTTATCAGCCGCCCGCGGGTGGTTGTTTGCGGCCTTAATCCGCACGCTTCGGATAACGGGCTTTTGGGAAAAGAGGAAAATGCGGTCATTAAGCCTGTGGTAAAATATCTTAAGAATAAGGGTTTTCTGGTCGACGGGCCGGTTTCCGCGGATGTGGCGATATATCTGACCAAAGAAAAGAAATACGATTGCGCAATAGCAATGTATCACGATCAAGCCTTGATCCCGCTCAAATTTGACGGTATTGATACAGGAGTGAACTTGACTTACGGCCTGCCGTTTGTCAGGACCTCGCCCTTGCACGGCACGGCCTTTGATATCGCTAAAAGGCCCGGACTTTGCGACCCGCGTTCGTTAATAGCCGCGGTCAGGCTTGCCATAAAATGCACATCAAACCTAAAAAAAGATTAGGCCAGAATTTCCTTGTAGACAGGAACATCCGCAGGAAGATGGTTGCGGCGTGCGCCCTTTCAGCCTGCGACACCGTATTAGAGATCGGCTCGGGCAGTGGGGAGATGACCGAGATCCTGGCAGATAGCGCGGCGCGGGTCTTTGCGCTTGAGATCGACCCGTCGCTGTGCGCGCTTCTTAAAGAGAAACTCGGCGCAAAAAGCAATGTGCATATAATCAATCAGGATGTGCTTAAATTCGATTTTGCGGAATTTCTTGCCCAAGGATGCGCAAGCGTCAAGGTTGTGGGAAATATCCCTTATTATATATCCAGCCCTATAATCGAACGCCTTTTTGAATGCAGATCCGGGATCGCAGATATATTTCTTACCGTGCAGAAGGAGTTTGCCGAAAGGCTTGCGGCAACTCCGGGGACAAGCGAATACAGCTCGTTAAGCGTTTTCGCGCAGTATCATTCCAGGCCGAAGATCCTGTTTACTGTTAAGCGCACCTGTTTTTATCCTGTGCCTAAAGTGGATTCGGCGTTCATCAGGTTGGCACCGGGGGCTGTTTTCGAAAGGCTGCCTGAGGATGAGCCATATTTCTTTAAGGTCGTGCGCAGCGCCTTCGGCAAAAGAAGGAAGACCTTAAGGAACAGCTTATATGGGGTAGTGTCCAGAGAAAAGCTTGACAATTTTTTTAAAAGCCGTAAAATAAGTCCTGATAGCAGGCCACAGGAGTTAACCCCGCAGGATCTTATAGACCTATCCAATCTTTAGCTCTTCCAAATTCCCTAAAATAAATAAGAAATAACTTGACAAAAAGCAAATCACCTACTATACTTAAGTTTTATTAATTAGCCCAAATAATCAACAGTTACAACTTGATACAAAAAAATCAAAAAAGAATTTTCAAAAATTCTTAAGAGGGGAGTTTTACGCCCCCGAAAGGTATTAGCTCGACGGAGTGAAAAGGCAATCTGCTGGAGTAGCTCAGTTGGCAGAGCACGTCCTTGGTAAGGACGGGGTCGCGAGTTCAATTCTCGTCTCCAGCTTAAAAAAAGAAAAGAATAACATATGCGCGAAATAATAACATTAGAGTGTACGGTTTGCAAAAATAGAAATTATACGACGACAAAGAACAAAAAGTTGCATCAGGATAAGCTTGAGATAAGCAAATTCTGCAAGTTCTGTCACAAACATACCCCGCATAAGGAAACAAAATAATAATAGGGGCGTCGGTTAATGGCAAACCAACGGTCTCCAAAACCGTGACTGCAGGTTCAACTCCTGCCGCTCCTGTTTAATAATTGCAGGCAGTGGCGGTTTTAAAAGGTAAAGATGAATTTAATTCAGAAGCCGGTAAATTTCTTAAAAGAGGTCAGGTTAGAACTGGGGAAGGTCGCCTGGTCGACGCGCAAGGAGCTCATGGATTCAACCGTCCTTGTTATCACTGTCACGTTTATCATGGCAGTATTTATCGGAGTGATCGATCTGGGCCTTTCAAAATTCTTAAGCGTATTATTTAAATAATGAAAAACTGGTACGTCGTCCATACACAGACAGGGTTAGAGGATAAGGTCAAATCATCCCTCGAATCAAAGATCGCCGCAGAAGGCCTGCAGGAGCAGATTACCGGCATCATCATCCCCACGGAACAGGTATCCGAGGTGCGCTCGGGAAAGAAGAGGATCTCCCACAGAAAGTTCTTTCCCGGGTATCTTCTGATAGAAATGGAACTAAACGATAATACATACCTTTTCGTTAAGAAATCACCCGGGGTGACCGGTTTTATTGGCCTGGGAAGAAAACCCATGCCGCTTCCTCCCGCAGAGGTCGAAAGGATACTTAAAAGGACAAAGGATACAGAGGCCAAGCCAAGCCCCAAGATCATTTTTGAGAAGGGCGAGCAGGTAAGGGTCACGGAAGGGCCCTTCCTTAACTTTAGCGGCACAATCGAAGAGATACATCCGGAAAAAGGCAAGATCAAAGTAAGCGTTTCCATATTCGGCAGATCAACACCTGTCGAGCTGGAGTACTGGCAGGTGGAGAAAGTTTAAGATGGCAAAGAAAGTGATCAAGGCACAGATAAAATTGCACGTTCCGGGAGCGCAGGCAAACCCCGCGCCTCCGGTCGGGCCGGCGCTCGGCCAGCATGGTGTAAATATCATGCAGTTTTGCAAGCAGTTCAATGATCAGACAAAGGGCAGGGAGGGTTTGATCCTGCCGGTCGTGATCAGTGTTTTCGTTGATAAGACATTCAGTTTTATAATCAAGAGCCCGCCTTCATCGGTACTTTTAAAACGCGCGGCTAATCTTGCCAAGGCTTCCGGCATAAGCGGTAAGGAGACAATAGGCAAAGTCACCTTGAAACAGGTTGAAGAGATCGCCAAGCAGAAGATGCAGGACCTTAATACTTCCGACCCTGCCCAGGCGATAAAGATCATCTGCGGCACAGCCAGAAGCATGGGCATAGCGGTTGAGGGTTAATTAATATGAAAACACAAAGCAAGAGATTCAGGCAGTCGGCAAAAAGCGTGGAGCAGGATAAGGTTTATCAGCTCAAAGAGGCCATAAGCTTGCTCAAGAAGCTTCCGCCCCCCAAATTTGACGGATCCGTTGACCTTCACTTTAGCCTTGGCGTAGACACCAAGAAATCCGACCAGATGGTCCGCGGCACTGTGGTATTGCCGCACGGTACGGGCAAAAAGATCAAGGTCGCGGTATTCTGCAAGGGTGAGAGTGAGAAGGCTGCAAAAGACGCAGGCGCCGACCTCGTAGGCGGTGTGGAGCTTATAGAAAAAGTGGCAGGGGGATTCATGGATTTTGACTGCGCGATCGCAACCCCCGAGATGATGAAGGATTTAAGCAAGTTAGGAAAAGTTTTAGGCCCTCGCGGATTGATGCCCAGCCCCAAGACCGGCACAGTCACAAATGACGTAGCCAAGGCTATTGAGGACGTAAAGAAGGGTAAGGTCGAATTCCGCGTTGACAAGCAAGGCGGCGTGCATCTTGCCGTAGGAAAAATATCTTTCAAAGAAGATCAAATTTATGATAACGCATCGCGCGTTATCGAGGCGTTAAA
>Ga0315278_10001053_pt1 | contig 23855 bp, 6 predicted proteins | sample YL17G06_0_MG_FD_203880 | JGI IMG/M metagenome (GOLD analysis project Ga0315278, IMG submission 203880) | Sediment microbial communities from Yellowstone Lake, YNP, Wyoming, USA - YL17G06_0 | ecosystem: Environmental > Aquatic > Freshwater > Lake > Sediment | place: USA: Wyoming | collected... | reverse complement strand
TGGTATCGCCTCCAGCGGGACGCCCAGCACGGCAAAGTGAAGGACGCCGACAAGAAGTTCATCGTCCTCTCCACCACCACCACGGACGCCATCGTCGGCGTCGCCCGCAAGTACGGCCTGGGCGTCGTGAAGACCTGGGTGGGCTTCGCATTTCTCGCCGCCGCGACACGCGACGTCTGGGACGGCGAGGCCGAGGAGATCGCGCAGATCGAGGAAGGGCGCGTGCGCGGCGATTGCAGCCAAGAGCTTTGCCACCCCTTCGTCTGCGGCTCCATCGGCATGAACCGCAACCGCTCCATCAACGTCGCCGCCATGGAGCAGAGCAACGGCTTCTCGATTCTCGGCGGCCCGCCCCCGGACGGGCGATCCCTCGGCCGTGGCGGCCACGTTCGCGACAAGGACGGAACGCTCGCCGCCCTGCTCGTCGCTGAGATCGCTGCCTGGGCCAAGGAACAGGGCACCACGCTGCTTGAGCTTCTTGACAAGCAGATCTACCTCGATCCCGACGTCGGCGTCTTCGTGAACCTCTACGAGCCCGACCCGCTCGACGGGGAGTACCCCGGCATCGAGGGCGATCGGCGGAAGAAGGCGGTCCTCCGCCGCGCGCAGGCCTGTTTCCAGCTTGCTCTGGCCGGCGACCTGGCAATTGGAGGCCTTCCCGTCAAGTCCGCGGTCATTTATCGGACGGGGAAATACGACGCGATTTATCCGCCGACGTACGACTTCCAATTCGCGGACGAAGGGATTCGCTTCTACTTTGACCACGAGAAGCTCGATCACGCGACGATTCGCCCGTCGGGCACGGGCAACTCGCTGCGGTTCCACGTGCAGCTTCATGCGTCGCCCACCGAGTCAGACCTCATCGCCACAAAGATGCAGCTGCGCGAACAAGGCATGAAGATCATGGATCACGTACGCGAGCTTCTCAAAGCGCCGCGAGGTTAGTGCGGCTTGGGCGGGAAAGGCCAACATGGCAGAGACGGCCTACGGGGAACCGTTCGATGTGTGGATGAACAAGGGGAGCGCTCGCCCACGGCAGGTGCAGGTGCGCCACCTGAGGCCCCGGGGTCCAGGCATGGGCGGCGGACCGATCCGGCTCGCATTACCCACTATCTTGGACGGAGTCGAGTTCCTTAGACAGCAGATTGAGGATCATACGCCCCTGATTCAGGCAGATCTCTGCGTGGGGATCAACCCTCCGGGCTTGATGATCGCCACTATCCTCGCATCGCGACTCAGGCATGGTCGGCGCGCGATCGGCTTCATACCGATAGGCGAGGATCACGCAGTGCGTAAGGAGGGTGTGGCGATCCCGGACCCGGACCTCGACCCCGTAAGGAGCATCCTTGTGGTCGACCGGGAGGTCAAGACGGGGCGAGCTCTGCGGAACGTCCTTGAGTGTCTGCGTGTGTACGATTTTTGGGACCCCCACCCGAGGATCGCGGTACTCGTCGCCGGGGATGTCACCAGAGTGATCACGCACGTGCAGCAGCTCATGGAAGGCGCCGGCGGCCCGTCCAAGCTTGAGGAGCACCATCTGCCGGACTTCATTGCTTTCACAGCACCCACCAACACGCAGATCTGCCTAGAAGCCTGGACGCCCGGCGGACACGATGCTGACGGCTGTTGCCTGGCCAGGTCCAGAACTCGTCGAACTGAATGAGGTGTTCGAGTGGTTACCGCAGAGATCCTCCAGACGGCCCGTCAGATCGTCCGCCAAGCTGGTCTCCGCGCCAAAGACCTGCTCGATCGTTCGCACATCGTGCGAGAGAAGGCCTTCGGCGACATCGTCACTGACGGGGATCTGCTGGTCGAGGCCCTCGTGATTTCGGCCCTCAAGAAGCATTTCCCCGATCATGGTTTCGACTCCGAGGAGGGCGCCCCGGAGCGTACGGACGCCGAGTATGTCTGGCTCCTCGATCCCATCGATGGCACGAAGTACTACTTCCGCAACATTCCTCTTTACTCGGTCTCGCTGGCACTGATGCACCGCGGCCAGCCGGTGCTGGGCATCGTGTACAGCCCGGAGAACGACCGCATGTATTGCGCCGCCCTCGGGTGCGGCGCGACATTGAACGATCAACCCATCCGCTGCTCCAGCGAAGCGAGGATCGACAAGGCGTCGCTGTGCATTGAGATTCCAAGCCGAGACGCTTCGCGCGACGAGCGGGGATGGGCGATGGAGAAGATGGCTGCGCTTGTGGAGCACACATACCGTGTGAGGATTCTGGGCGTCGGCGCGTTGGGGCTGTGTTTCACGGCGGCTGGGGGTTTCGACGCCTACGTCAATCTGGCGGGGCCTTGGAAGCCGTGCGACATCGCTGCCGGCCAGATCATCCTCACCGAAGCCGACGGCCAGTTCCTGACCTTCGGCCGCAAGATCATCGCCGGCCCGCCGGCCCTTTGCGCAGAGCTTCGCGATCTTCTCCACATCTCCTAACTTGCCGGGCTTCCCATCGGCCGCTTTTCTGTTGCTTCTGCCGCTGGCCGCATTATTATCTGCCCCTCAGTGGGCATCTTGGCACGTCATGACGTGGCAGTTCCATTTCAACTGACGGACAAGATATGCATCAGCATCTTGGAGGCGTCGTAGGCCGATATCTGTCTGAATGACTTCGAGCAATTTGTGCTGTCTGTGTGTGCATGCCCGCCGGGTAAGGCCGGGCGTGTTCTGAAGAAGGGCAGGAGCTTCATGTCCCGTCGTCTATCGCAATCGAGTGATGGCAGAACCGCGAGGGAACTAGCCAGAGGCAGCCGTCTACGCCGCGCCACCCAAGGCGTGGCCCGACGTTGTCGCTTCGGCATCGAGTCGCTCGAGCCGCGCGTGCTCTTGTCAGGCGACTTCGAATGCACCACCGCCGATGCGGCGTTGTTCCATCAGGCCGCCGCCTCAGGGGCATCTTCCCGCCAGATCAACGTAGCCCTGGGCATCGTCCCCTCCTGCAACGAGATCCCTGATCCAGGTTTCTTCGACGTGCTGCAGAACAGCGTGATGAAGCCCGCCGATTGGAGCTTCACCAACCCCCACCCCACCTCCGGCGTCTGGGTCACCGACCTCAGCACACTCACCCTCGCCGAGCTCCTCGACTACAACCTCGTCTTCATCTCCAACCACCTCCCGACGGCCTTCTCGGACACCGACCGCGATAAGCTCGAACAATGGGTCGGCGCTGGCGGCACGGTATGGATCGACGACTGTGGCAATATGAGCCCCAGCAACTTCTTCCAGCCCTTCGGCTTCGCCAGCTACGACGGCTGGCCGGGCGACGGCGCCAAAGCGACTGACCTGACCAACCACCCCTTCTTCCACGCCATATGCGACCTGACCCCGAGCGAAGTCGCATCGCTCGGCTCGTCGGGCTACTCTTCGCACCTCGTCAATTACGCACCCGACCAGTGGACCGAACTGCTCCACAACCGGTCCGGCGAGCAGCGGGCGCCGGATATGCTTCTGATGGCTTACGGCAAGGGACGTGTGGTCGTCACGGCGGACGATTACGGCTGCGCCATCAGCGACGCCCAGGCCAGCCCGACTATCAAGCTCGCCTACAATATCGTGAACTGGGCCCAGGACACGTTGCCGCCCAGCGTCAAGCTGGTCGACGGCCCCGCCGAAGGCCAGACCGTCGGCCCCTCCGGCCCAACCTTCCAATGGACGTCCACCGACGACTACACGTCCCCCGACCAGATGCTCTTCTCCTGGCGTATCGACGAGGGGGCATGGTCGGACTACGCCTACCAGACCACCACGACGCTGGCCACACTCACGGACGGTCCCCATACCTTTGAGGTCCTCGCGAAAGATTTGGCCGGTAACATCAGCTTCCTGCCAGCCCGCCGCAGCTTTATAACCGATGCCGTCGCCCCCGGCATCTCCGATATCCGCACATTCCCCCCCGCGACAACTCACTGCACCATTGCCTGGACCACCGATGAGCCAGGCACGTCGCAGATCGACTTCGGCCTGGGCGACAGCTACGGTTCGATGAGCCCACTGGATGGTCAGCTCACCACACAGCACAGCGTCACCCTCAGCAGTCTCCAGGCGGGCGCGGTGTACCATTTCCGCGTGCGTTCGGCGGACGCTGTCGGCAATGAAGCCATCTCCGCCGACAGTCTGTTCATCACCACCGCACTACCGACGATTCTGGGCGTCCAGCCGTTGCCGAACGACGGCGGCTTGATCACGGGCTCTGTCAGCCAGTTGACTGTCTGCACCAACACATCGCTTGCCGGCGCGACGGTGAACAACAGCAACGGCTGGGAGCTTCGCTCGGCCGGCCCTGATGAGATCTTCGGCAATGGCGATGACGCGGTCACCGCGTTGTCGGTAAGCCCGGCGTATGTCTCGGGCCCCGTGATCACGCTGACAGGCGGATCTGCGTTGCCGGCGGGGCTGTACCGGTTCACCGCGTTCGGCTCAATGCTGAAGGACGTGTCCGGCACGGCGCTCGACGGCAACCGCGACGGAACGCCCGGCGATGACTTCGTCAGCACCTTCCGCATCGCCAACGCTTCCTTCGACACCCGCACTTACACATCCGACGCCGACTTCACTCAAGGCACATTCTCCGGCACACAGCAGACTATCCCCGGCCAGATCCAGCTCTCACAGGGCAACCCCCTGCCGTACATCTGGGTCCCCAACCAGAACGGCACCGTCTCGAAGATCGACATCGCCACCGGGAACGAGTTGGCCCGCTACCGCACCATCCCCGAGGGCGTCAACTCCCAGCCGTCGCGCACGACAGTGGACCTGTGGGGCAATTGCTGGGTCGCCAACCGCTACGCCGGCACCGTCGTCAAAATCGGCCTCCTCGAAGCCAACCAGTGGATCGACCGCAACAAGGACGGCATTCCCCAAACCTCGCGCGACCTGAACTCCAATGGTCTCATCGACCCTGATGAACTCCTCCCCTTCGGCCAGGACGAATGCGTCCTCACCGAAGTCGTCGTCATCCCAGGCCGCGAAGGGACCTTCGTCCCCGGCGTCTACGCCGGCGGCTACACGAACGACTGGGGCACGCCCGGGCCGCGATCTCTCGCGATCGACGCCAACAACACGCTCTGGGTCGGGTGCTACGGGTCTCAGACCTTCTACAAGCTCGATGGCACGACCGGCAATATCCTCACCAGCTTCTCCGTCGCCCCCTGGGGACACCACGCCTACGGCGCCGTCATCGACTCCAACGGTGTCCTCTGGTCCGCCGGCCTCGACGACCGCGCCGTCCTGCGGATCGACACGAACACGATGGCCATCACGAAGATCAACCTCCCCCAGCAGACGTACGGGATCGCGTTGGATTACCTCGGTCATCTTTTCGTCAACGGCTGGGGGAGCGCGGTTTTGTCGAAGATCGACATCACGACGGGGGCCGTGGAGTGGAGCCAGTCGAAGTCCGAGATCTATGAAGGTCGCGGCGTGGCCGTCACCGCGGACAACGATGTTTGGGCCGTCAGCAGCGCCGGCGGGCGAGTCTGCCGCTACGACAACGAGGGCAATCTCAAGGCGACGATCAGCGGCTTGAACTATCCGACGGGCGTCGCCGTCGATGCCAATGGCAAAGTGTGGGTCTGCGATCTCAACGACGGCTTCGTCCATCGCATCGACCCGGGCACGAACGCCGTCGACGTTTCGAAGGACATACCGAACGTCGGCGGCCACTACTCGTACAGCGACATGACGGGGATCATATCTCGCACCATCACGACGAAGATGGGCACGTGGTCGGTCGTCTACGACAGCGGCGCGCCGGACACTCCGTGGGGCAGGGTCAGTTGGAACGCCTTCACGCCCGCCGGAACGGGCATCACCGTTAACGTCCGCGCCTCCAACGACCAGACCACGTGGTCCGCGTGGCAGACGGTCGCCAGCGGCACGGCCTTCCCGGGGGTCGCCGGCCGCTACCTTCAGATCGAAGTCACTCTGCAGATCACGTCGGGCACGGTTTCCCCGGTGCTTTATGACCTGATCGTGGAAGAGGCCCACGCGCCCCAGGCGCCGAGCAATCCGCTGCCGGCTGACGGCGCTGCGAATACCATCTGGTCCCCCACGCTGAACTGGAATACATGCTCAGCTACGAGCAGTTATGACGTGTATCTCTGGAGAGCGGGGCAGAGCAAGCCCGCCACCCCGACCGCCGCCGATCTCACACAGACATTCTACAAGCCCAGCCAATTGGAGAGCGGCACGCAGTACAAGTGGCAGGTGGTCGCCAAGAGCTGGACCGGCCAGACGGCCGGAGCGGAGTGGTCCTTTGGCACCGAGACGCTGGCGGACCTGGAAGCGGCGACGGTGAGCACGTCGCTGCGCCGCGTTACGGCCGGGCAGGACATCAACGTCACCTGGCAGGTTTCCAATCGCGGTCCCGCGCCGACGTTCGCCGGCACGTGGTCGGACCGCGTGTATCTGTTCAGCGGCACGACCTTCGACCCGGTCACCGCCACGCTGCTGCAGACCATACAACATCAGGGCAATCTGTTTGCGACGGGGCAGTACACGGGCTCTGCCACGGTGACCATCCCCGAGGGAATATCGGGCGATTACCGCATCGCCGTCGTCACCGACGCGTTCGATCAGGTGCGGGAGATGATCGAGACGAACAACACGATGCAGGCGAGCATCCACGTCGCGCCCCCCGGGAAATCCGTGCTGATGGTCAACGTCCATGGCCCCAATTATGACGGGGATGGACTGAGCATCCAGCAGACGCTTCTGAACGCGGGCGCCGACTCCGAGTTTGTGAACCTGAGTTCCGAAGGCGACGCAGCCAAGCTCCTGAAGACCGGCAGCTACGACCAGGTCTGGGTGTTCGATCTATCGAGCTGGACCGACAGCTACCCCGCCGACTACCAAGCCATCGCCGACTGGTACAGCGCGCACTCGACCGGCGGCATCATCTGCGATGGCCGCATGATCTCTTCATACTGGTGGGGCCGCTGGACTGGTGAAGGACAGAAACTCACCGCCAACTACTTCGAGAACCTGAAGGCCAACGGCGGCGGGCTTGTGCTCGGCACCGACCACAGCGGCTACGTCTCCGGCATCAACACCATCAACAGCCTGATTGGGCTCAACCCCTTCTTCGGCGATTTCGACCTCTCCTATATTCCCGTCGACACCGCCAGCCTCCTCATGACCACGCCCAACGACATGGGCGTCCAGCTTTACGACGACTCCTCCCCCGGCCAGACCCCGTATGGCTTCCAGCCCAATGGCCGAATCCTGTACTCCGCGGCCTGGCACTCGGGCAACTACTACACCCCTGGCATTTCCACAACGATCGAAGGCGTCATCGGCTTCCATGTGAAGATCACCTCTCCGGAGCCCGACGCCATCTACTACCAGGGTCAAGCCATCCGCCTCGCCGCCGACCGCACGGGCGGCCTGCCGCCGTTCACCTACAGGTGGACTTCCAGCATTGACGGCCTGCTCGGCACCGGACCGACGCTCGACCTGACCAGCGTCTCCGTCGGCACCCACGTCATCACGCTCGCAGGCGCTGACCTGAACAACAGCGCCGACCAGAAATCCGTCAGCATCAAGGTCCTCTCCGCGGCCGATCTCCATCCCCTGAATCTCACTGCCCCCGCCATAGCCGCCCCCGGCCAGCAGATCGACGTCTCGTTCCGGGTGGAGAACCTCGGGAGCCTGGCAGCCACCGGCTCGTGGCACAATGCTGTCTATCTTTCCGGTGACAACCAGCCTGGGAACGACACCTTCATCACATCGGCAATGCGCGCCCGCGATCTATCGCCGTCCGGCGACTACTTCGACCAGTCCGTCTCTTTCACCTTGCCCCCACTTCCTGCCGGGCAGTATTTTCTGATTGTCAAGGCCGACGACGCCGGCAGCGTCTATGAAGCTGACCGATCGAACAACTATGCCGTCGTGCCGATCGAGCTGCGGCTGCCCCCGAAGGTTGTCTCGGTGATGCCCGCGTCGTACACGAAGGAGCCGATTCCGCTGTTCTCGCTGGGGCTGTCCACGGCCGTCGTCGGCGAGGATGCGCGCAAGCCCGAGACGTATGAGCTGCGCAACCTCGGCCCGGACGGGCTCCCGGGCACGCCCGACGACCAGGTGATCCCGCTGCTGCCGGCGTATGCCGACGGCGCCAAGCGTGTCAACCTGATCGCCGTCAGCTCGACGCAGACGATCGACCTGCGGAAGTGGTCGGTGCTCGACTACAGCAACGGCGCCGCCGGCAACTGGGTTGTCACACCCGACGGGCAGAGCGTCACGCAGACGATCAATGGCCAGACCACGTTCCTCGCCGCCGACTCCGATTTCATCGACCGCCAGTTCATTGGCAGAATCCGCATCGGCAATGACGGTGATCACGACCTGGTGGGCCTGGTGTTCGGCCTTCAGACCGATCCCGGCAGCGGGAAGCCCAACAACTACTACGTTCTCGGCTGGATCGGCCCGCAGGTGTCCGAAGGCTCGTTCGGCTCTCCGCAGAACACCGGGTTCCGTCTGATTAAGCTCACGAACACCGCCGTGCTGGCCGAGAACGCCGTCAACGACATCCTCTGGAACGGCACCAGCGGCCCCAATTCCCAGGTCCTCTCCAGCAACGTCGGCAGTGAATCCCTGGGGTACGCCTACAACACCGACTACAACTTTTTCGTCAACTATCGGTCTGACGGCTACATTTACGTCTCGATACGACAGGCCAGCAACGACGCGGTTATGTGGGCAGCCACCGTCACCGACCCGAGTCCGATCGGCGCCGGCAAACTTGGCTTCATGAACTACAGCCAGTCGCAGGTCACGTACAGCGGCCTCCAGCAGTCCGAGCAGCTCGCCGAAGGTGTTTATCAGCTCACCGCTCGCTCCGGCCTCGGCGGTCTGCGTGAACCCGGCGGCCTCCGACTCGACGGCAACGGCGACAACCAACCCGGCGATGACTTCGTCACCACCTTCGTCTTCGACCAGACACCCCCCACCGTCTCCGCCGCCGCCATCGCGGCCAACCGCATCACGATCACCTTCTCTGATCTGGCGGGCATCGACCCCGCCACGGCGACGAACGCGGCCAACTACACCCTCATCAGCAGCGGCGGCGACGGCACGTTCACCGAGGGCAATGAACTGACCGTCTCCTCCCGCATCACCTCCGTCCAGTTCGACGCCAACACCAACACCGCAACTCTCTTTTTCGCCCCAACCGTCGAAGATGAAGTCTACCAGTTGACCATCAACGGCACCGCCGGCATCAAGGACCTCGCCGGCAACCTGCTCAACGGCGGCAACGACGATATCCGCCAACTTACCCTCATCACCTCCCCCGCCTCTGTCGCCGTCGCACTCTCACCCGACAGCGACTCCGGGTTCTCCAGTTCCGACCGTATCACCCATGTCACCGCCCCCATCTTCATTGTCACCGTCAACAAGCCCGGCACCATCGCCGTTGACTTCAACAATGACGGCACTTCCGATGCCTCGCGTATCGTAGCCGTCGCCGGCAGCTACCAGTTCACCGGCGCCGCATTCACTGACGGGCCGCACACCGTCGCCGCCACTCTCACCCCCCCTGCCGGCGCGCCCGCCCAAGGCAGCGTCGGCATCACCATCGACACCCACGGCCCGCGTATCGTCCCCGGCAGCCCCACCGAACAAGCCCCACTTTCCCGACGCACGATCCACTTTAGTGAATCCATCGTCCCTGATCCGGCCGTCTTCTCCCTCGTCACCTTCGTCGGCCCAGACGGCCAGAGCATCCCTCTCACCGGCGTCGACGGCTCTGGCGACACTCACACCGTCGCCTTCGCCCACATCTTCGCCCCCGGGCAATACACCATCACCTGTCCCGTCCAGGTGGTCGACCTGGCCGGCAACTTCGCCAACCAGAACAACGACGATGTCAACGGGACGGCCGGCATCGACGACCCTGTTGATACTTTCACGTTGTTGGCAGACACCACAAAGCCCTCCATCACCTCGGTCACGCCTGCGGGCCTGATCAACCAGGACCTGAGCTCGCTGACGGTCTCCTTCAGCGAAGCGATCGCCCCAATCAGCTTCGCCCCCGCTGCCGTCACCATCACCGGCGACGCAGGCTCCGTCAGCCAGTCCTCCATCACAGTGACCCAGATCAGCACTACTCAATATCGCGTCAACTTCCCCGCTCAGTCCGCTGATGGGCTGTACACCATCCTCATCTCCCAAGCTATCACCGACCTGTCCGGCAATCCCCTCTCCAGCCCCTTCGAGGGCCTCCTCACGATCGACAAGACCGGCCCGTATCTGGCCGGCAGCAATCCCTCTGGCACCGTCAACGCGATGGTTGACCAGATCGTTGTGACCTTCAACGAACCCGTTCGCGCTGATTCCGTCTCCCTCAGTGACATGCAGCTCGTTGGCCCCGACAGCTTGGGTATCCCCATCACCGGTGTCACTCGCATCTCCGACAGCGTCTACCAGGTCACCTTCCCCAGCCAGCGCGCCAATGGCACGTACCTCTTCACCGCTGGTCCCGCCATCCTCGATATTGCCGGCAATTCCATGCCCCAGGCCTCGCTCGCGATTTTCACCATCGCTCTGCCCGACCTGGCCGTCGATCCCGCCGCGGCGCCCCTGACGGCTCATCACGGCGAGGCCATCGACGTGACCTGGACCGTGCGTAACATCGGTCCAAGTGCCGCGGCCGGCAATTGGTTCGACCGCATCTGGCTCTCACGCACTGACCGCATCGACACGTCCGCCCGCCTCCTGCTCACGCGCACGGCCGACGTGACAACGCTCGGTCCCGCTGAATCCTACGCCCCCACTGCCCCCGTCGCCTTGCCAGCCGATCTCTCACTGGCTGAAGGAACGTACTACATCATCGCCGAGGCCGACGCCCCCGCTTCCGGCGTCGCCGAATCCGACGAATCCAACAACGCCTCCGTCGTCGCCAGCGTCAACCTCACGCTCCCTCCGCTGCCGGATCTGATCGTCACCGACATCGCCGCCCCCCTCACCGCCGACCCCGGCTCAACCACCTCCGTCACCTGGAACGTCCGCAACCCGGGCGGCCAGACCGCGTCGGGCACATGGAAAACCCAGATCTATCTCTCATCCGACCAGACCGTCGGCGGCGACCTGCTGGTGGCGACCGTCGCTTACACCGGCGCCGTCGGCGCTGATCCTGTTGCGCAGTCCGCCACCGTCACCATCCCCACGCGCGGCGTCGGCCTGCAACAGTGGTTCGTCATTAAGACCAACTCCACCGGCGACATCTTCGAATGCAACCTGGACAACAATACCGCCATCGACGACCAGTCCATCCTCATCCCCGTCAAGCTTTCCATAACGATTCCGGCCGATTCGATGACCGAAGGCGCCGGCGCGATGCGAGCGATCGTCACGCGTACCGGCAGCGCCGACCAGGCTATTGTGGTCCAGCTTGCCAGCAGCGACACGAGCGAGTTGGTCGTGCCGCCCACGGTCACGATCGACGCCGGCTCGTACGCCGCCGCGTTTAACATCACCGCCATCGCCGATGGCAGGGCTGACGGCACGCAGACCGCAACCGTCAGCGTTTCTGCCGCCGACGCAACCTCCGCCAGCAAGACCATCTCCGTCCTCGATGCCGACGTTCCTTCGATTACGCTGATCCTCGATCTCCCGTCCATCACCGAGGGCGGCGAAGGTGTCCAGGGAACCGTCAGCCGCGACTTCGTCACCGATCAACCCCTCACGGTCCGCCTCGCCGCCTCCACGCCCGACCAGATCAACCTCCCCGCAACCGTCGTGATCCCAGCCAACGAGCCTTCCGCGACCTTCACGATCACCACCGCCAACGATCAGGTGCCTGAGAAGGAGCTGTCGCTCACTCTCAACGCCACCGCCGATGGCCACCACTCCGACCACGTTTCACTGAAGGTGATCGACGACGATGTGCCCCTCCTCCAGATCGAGCTACCCGCGACCTCGATGTCCGAAGCCGCCGGCCCGTTTGCCATGACCGCCACGATCCGCCGCGTCGGCGACACCTCCGTCCCCGTCACCGTCGCCTTCACCAGCAGCGACCTCACCGAAGCCGTTGTCCCCGATCGCATCGTCATCCCCGCCGGCCAGGCTTCCGCCGACTTCACCATCGGCGCCGTCGATGATTCGTTCGTGGACGGCACACAGACCGTCACCCTCTCCGCATTCGTCGTCATCCCCGCCTGCGGCTGCAACGTCGCGCCCCAGGGGCAGGAAGTCGCCGCCACCCTCGATGTGCTCGACAACGACGGCCCCAGCCTCACCGTTGCCATCGACAAGGCCTTTGTTGCTGAGGGCATCACCGCCGCCGCTACCGTCACCGTCTCCCGAAACACGGACCCAACCGACGCCCTCGAGGTGCAACTGCTCTCTGGCGATACCTCCGAACTGAGCGTTCCACCGACCGTCACCATCCCCGCCGGCCGGACCTTCGTAACCTTCACCTGCGACACCGTCCAAGACAACCTCACCGACGGCAACCAGACCGTCGCCATCACCGCCTCGGCTGCCGGCTTCACCGACGGCTCAGCCCGCATCGTCGTCTCCGATGTCGATCTGCCCGACCTGGTCATCAGCCGCATCGACGCCCCGGCCAACATGCTCTCCGAGAAGTACTTCAACGTCACCTACCGCATCTCCAACGAAGGCCTCGCCACGGCGATACCCAACAACGCGTCCGGCGACTTCCCAGGGTCCTACCAGCAGCGGATCTACCTCTCCAGCGACCCCTACCCCGGCAACGACCTCCTCGTGAGCGTCACCGACTTCACCGGCAAGCTGCCCGTGAGCCTCTGGTTCGAGCGAACCCTGCCGGTCCGCGCCCCCGTCAAGGAAGGCGACTACTGGATCGTCGTCGCCACCGATGCCACCAACAACGTCAGCGAGGCCGTCGAGTTCAACAACGTCCGCGTCAGCCCCTTGCCGGTTCACGTCCAGGCCGCCTACTCCGCCACCGTCCGCGCCAACATCGATCAGGCCCCCGCTGGCACTCCCGTCATCCTCTCCGGGCACGTCTCCGCCTCCGACACCGGCGCGCCGGTCCCGTTCGCGATGATCAATCTCCACCTAGCCGTCGGAGGTACCACACGCATCATCGCCGCCGTCGCCGACAGCAATGGCGACTACGCCGCCACCTTCCGCCCCCTCGGCACCGAGGCCGGCCACTACACGGTCGGCGCGGCCCATCCCGGCCAGACCTCCGCCGCCGTCCAGGATGAATTCGTCCTCATGGGCATGCGATCCGAGCCTCCCCAGCCGTCCCTCACCGTCCGGGAAGAGGCCGCGCCCGTCGATGGCCAGCTCTTCCTCCGCAATATGAGTGAGATCCCACTCACTGGCCTCCAGATGCAGCTCATCGGCGTCCCGCCGAATATGACCATCACCCTCGGCCTCGGAGATACCGGCTCCGAAACAACCCTTCCCGGCAGTTCCACCCTCGCCGTCACCTACCGCGTCAGCGCGTCCGATGTCTCCATCAGCAGCGCGCTGATGCGTCTCCACATCACCAGCGCTGAAGGCGTGACACTCGATGTCCCCTTCCAGGTCAGCGTCGAGGCCCTTCGCGCGCGACTTGTCGCCAGCCCCGGCTCCCTCCAGGCCGGCATGCTCCGCGGCACGCAGACCGTCGTCCAGTTCCAGTTCACCAACCTGGGCACCGCGGGCACGGGCGACCTCGACGTCCGCTTGCCCGGAATCTCCTGGATGACGCTCGCCTCGTCCCAGCGTATCGCCTCCCTCGAGCCCGGCCAGTCGGCCACCGTCATCCTCGTCCTCACTCCTCCCGCCGACCTGCCCTTCGGCAGCTACGACGGCAGCCTCGTCGTCGCCTCGGACACCACGGGCCTGTCCGTCCCCTTCAGCTTCCGCGCACTCTCCGAAGCCAAGGGCGATCTGGCCATCACCACCGTCGACGAGTACACCTACTACGCCCCCGGCGCGCCGAACCTGGCCGGCGCATCGGTCAGCGTGCGCGATTCACTATCAGGGCAGGTGGTCGCCAGCGGCGTCACGAACGACGCCGGCCTGTTCACGTACACCGGCATCCCCGAAGGCTACTACGACATCACCATCGAGGCGACGCAACACGCCACCTATCGCTCCACCGTCCTGCTCAAGCCCGGCCAGGTCAACGAAATCCAGGCCTTCCTTCGCCGCGAAACCGTTCAGTACAAGTGGACGGTCGTTCCCGTGGAAATCGAAGACCGCACGAAGATCACCATCGAGACCGTCTTTGAGACCAATGTCCCGATGCCCGTCGTCACGGTCGATCCCACGACCATTGACCTGGCCCCGCTGAAACATGCTGGCCAGGAAATGCAGGTCGAGATCACCATCGCCAACCACGGCCTGATCGCGGCGCAGGCGGTCAACCTGTGGTTCGGCACCGACCCCGCGTTCCTGTTCATGCCCCTGGTCTCGGACCTCGGCGACCTGCCGGCGAACAGCTCGCTCACCATCCCCGTCGTCATTCGCCGCGTCCTCGAACCATCACAGCCCCTCCCCGGCTCCGCCGCAGCCGCTGCCGCCCCCATAGCCAACGCCGCCGGCGGCAGCGCGTGCCTTATCCCCGCCCTGGCTAGATGGTCCCTCACTTGCGGGCCCATCACGCTTGGCTACGCCGTCCCCATTGTCATCATCAACCCCGACTGCTTCACGACACACACCGACACCCCCCTGCCCATCGGCCCATGGGGACCGATATGGGGCCCCAGCGGCGACGGCGGCGACGGCGGCGACGGCCCCGGCTGGACCCCTCACTGGGTCCACGAAGCCGACACCAGTTGCGACCCCTGCCTCTTCGCTGCCCTCAAATGCATCATCTCCTTCATACCCAACCTCCCGGGTTGCATCCTCGGCCTCTCCAGCTGCGTCTACGAGATCACCACAGCGGTCAGCTTCGACAGTGTCCTCAGTTGCGTCGGCGCCGTTGCCGGGTGCGTCGACAACCCCATCAGTACCGCCATCAACATCTATTCCTGTATCAAGGACATGCTTACTGGTTGCACGTATGACGGCCCCACCGACTGGGAATCTGGCGGCAGCGTCGGAGCATTCCAGGCCGCAGCGGGCGGCGCGGCCTCCGCCGGACGGTCGGCTATTCTTGAGAACATCGCCGAACACGTCCGCCGCATCAGCACGTACCCCAATGCTTACGAAGCATTCTTCGGCAGCTCCGTGTGGGTCAATTCCGAGATGGGCACGGAGTATGGGAACTGGATGACCTCGTTCAACCAGAGCATTCAGTCGGCCAGCGACGCGGGCCCGCGCATCTCGCCGGCGGAGCGCGACGCCCTGCTCACCATGGCGCAGCCTAACCGCGTCAGCGCCTCGCAGGTCTACACCTTCCTCGATCGCTGGAACCGCAGCATCGACTACTACGCCGCCGGTATCTTCAAAACCACCGACGTCCCCGAAGGATGGAGCACCGACTTCATCGCCACGGACATCCTCGCCCGTAGGCTCGCCGCCATCGAAGAGGCGCACCAGCGCGACGTGGCCGACGGCTACAACAACCCCTTCGAAGGCCTCAAGGCCGACGTCGAGCTTCTGCAGACGGAGAACAAGTCCGGCGGCATCTGCGCTCGCGTCAAACTCCAGATCGACCAGGAGGCCGTCCTCACACGCGACGGCTTCAAGGCAACTCTCGAAGTCAACAACGGCACCGGCGGTCGCCTTGAGAAGATCGGCGTCGATGTCAAGATCTTCGACGAGAACGGCGCCGACGTCACCGACCTGTTCGGCATCGAAGACCCCACTCTCAACGGCATCACCAGCGTGGACGGCAACGGCGTCATCTCCGCCGCCGCCACCGGCACCTCCAACTGGATCATCATCCCCACGACCGACGCCGCCAAGACCGGCCCCACGCGCTACTTCGTCGGCGGGCGGTTCACCTATAACGAAGGCGGCAACCAGATCACCATCGACCTCCAGCCCACGGCCATTACTGTCCTGCCTCAGCCCGAGCTGGACCTGAAGTACTTCCACGAGCGAGATGTCCTCAGCGACGACCCGTACACCCCGCTCGTCGAGCCTGCCCAGCCCTTCACCCTTGCGGTCCTCGTCCAGAACAACGGCGCCGGGGAAGCCCGCAACCTCCGCATCATCTCCGCGCAGCCCCAAATCATCGAAAACGAGAAAGGCCTCCTCATCGACTTCAAGATCATCGGCACCGAAGTCGCAGGCCAGAACCTCGAACCCTCCCTCACCGCCAATTTCGGCAACATCCTGCCCGGCCAGATCAAGATCGCCCGCTGGCTGCTCACCTCCACTCTCCAGGGCCAGTTCATCGACTACAAGGCCACCTTCCAGCACATCAGCCCGCTTGGCGATCCCCGCCTTTCCCTCATTAAGAACGTCGAGATCCACGAGCTGATTCACACCGTCCGCGTCTATGGCGCTCTCGACGACGGCATGCCCGATTTCCTCGCCAACGACCTGCCGGACAAGAACGATCTGCCCGATACGCTCTATCTCTCCGACGGCAGCATCGCGAGCGTCGCGTTGGCCGCCAACGCCCACGGCGACGGCACCGTCAGCCGCGCTGATCGCGAAGTCCAGCTCACCTGCGACCCCGCCGGCGGCTGGACTTATCTGCTGCTCGACGACCCTGGCATGCGCGACTATCGCCTGGCCCGTGTCGTCCGCTCGGACGGCGTCGAGTTGCCCTTGGACAACTGCTGGCAGACCGACCGCACCTTCATCGAAGGCGGCAATCGCCCCGTCCTCGAGAACAAGCTCCACCTCCTCGATCTCAACTCCACCGGCCAATACACCCTCTACTATGTCCCGCGCGACCAGATCGCCCCCACCATCCTCTCCCTGCAGAACCTCGGCCAGATCCCTCTGGAAGCTCCGGTGTCCAGCATCGACCTCGCCTTCAGCAAAGACATGGATGCCGCAACTTTCGACTATCTCGACCTGGTTCTCCAGCGCGACGGCGGAGATGACCTCATCACCAGCGCCGTCACCCTCAAGCCGATCAACGCCCAGCACTACCAGATCACTGGCCTGGCGCCGCTGACCGCCACCGGCGGCCATTACACACTCACCGTCAACGCCGCCGGCGCCCAAGACCTCTGGGGCAACGCCGGCTCCGGCTCCGCCACTTCGCAGTGGGACAAGGTCGCTGACGTGCCCGTCGTCATGCAGATCACCGGCCTCCCGCCCGCCAACACCAACGCGCCCCTCACCTTCTTCGGCGTCACCTTCTCCGAGCCGATCAACCTCGCCACACTCACCAGCTCCGATGTCACCCTCACCCGCGCCGGCTCGCCCAACCTCCTCACCGACCCTCTCTCCATCGTGCAGACCGGCAACAAGATCTACCGCATCGGCTCCCTTGACGCTCTCACCGCCGCCGAAGGCAACTACGTCCTCACCATCAACGCCGCCGGCGTCGAAGACCTCGACGGCAATCTCGGCCTCGGCAGCGTGAGCGCCCGCTGGACCATGGACACGACCGCGCCCAGCATCGACGCCCTCGCCGGCGTCCCCGACGGCCCGACCGGCTCGTCGCTCGACTTCTTCGACGTCGTCTTCTCCGAAGCGATCAACCCCGCGTACTTCGGCACGTCAGCCTTCACACTCACACGCGACGCCGGGCCCTCTCTCATCACCAGCGACATGGGCATCACCAAGCTCGCCGGCAACCGCTTCCGAATCGCAGGCCTCAACTCCATCACCAAGCCGCAGGGTCTCTACGCCCTCACCGTCAGCGCCGCCCCCGTCCGCGACCTCGCCTCCAACCTCGGCGCAGGCGAGATCGCCGTCACCTGGTCCGTCGACACCTCCGCCCCCAACCCCGCAACCGGCCTCGCCGTCTCCCCCGACACCGGCCTCTCCAGCACCGACGGCCTGACCAGCGCCTCCTCACTCACCCTCACCGGCGCCCTCGCCGAGCCCGGCCTGACCGTCACCGTGTTCGACCTCACCGCCGGCCGCGACCTCGGCAGCGCCGCCGTCACGGGCACAACCTTCAGTAAGTCCCTCGCCTTCGATATAGCCGGCAACCATCAGCTCCGCATTCGCGCCACCGACCCCGCTGGCAACTACGCCGACGCCCTCAAGAGCGTCTTCATCGATAAGATGGCCCCGGGCATCAGCGGATTCGGCGGCGTCCCCGATGCGCCGATCGATTCGCCCCTGGCCGGCCTCGACATCACCTTCTCAGAACCCATCGACCCCGCGAGCTTCGACGTCAGCTCGCTGTCGCTGGCCCGCAACGGCCTGCCCCTCATCCTCACCAACGTGGTGATCTCCCCCCTGACCTCCTTGACCTACCACATCGCCGGCCTCCCGCAGTTGGCCGACTTTGCCGGCGACTACGTTCTGACCGTCGACCCCAGCAAGATCGTCGACCTGGCCGGCAACCCCGGGTCCGTACCCGGCCGCGCTTCGTGGAAAGCCCTCCAGCCCGATCATACCCCCCCCACCGTCGTCGAGACCATCCTCCCCGATCGCTCGCATGTCGGCCGGATTCAGATACGTTTCTCCGAGCCCCTGAGCCTCACACCCACGATCGTCGACGGCTCCATCGCTCAGGCCGTCTCCCTCGCCCGGCTCCGCACCGGATACGCCCCTCAGATCATCCCGCTGGCCGCCTCCCAGTTCGCCTACGACAACACCACCTGCACTCTGACCTGGTCGCTGAGCCCCGGTGGCGTCGAGGGTCTCCCGGCCGGTCGATATGAATTCCTGCTCGACCCGGCGAGATTCGCCGACCTGGCCGGCAACACACTCTCTGGCAACGGCCGCGCCACTCTCCCCTTCGGCCTGCCTCTGTTCGACGCCGCGCAGAACATCGAGGCCGCTGGCTCCGACATTTCCGTCGACAGCTACTCGGTCCCCGCCGTCGCCGACTGGAACTCCGACGGCCTGGTCGATCTCATCGTCGGTGAAAAGACCGTCGACGGCGGCAAGGTTCGCGTCTATCTGAACACCGGCGACGCCGCCAACCCCGCGTACACAACGTTCTTCTACGCCCCATCCCAAGGGTCCGACTTGGTTGTCCCGGCCGTGGGCTGCCTGGGCGCATTCCCGCGGCCGTTCGACTGGAACAACGACGGCCGCAAAGACCTCCTCGTCGGCCAGGCCAACGGCTCCATCAGCCTGTTCCTCAACACCAACACCGATGCCGACCCGCGGTTCGACGCCGGCTCCTTCCTCCAGGCCGGTCCCTCCGGCGCCAAGACCAGCATCAACGTCGGCGCTCGTGCCACCTTCGACATCGTCGACTGGAACAACGACGGCTCGCCTGATCTCGTCGCCGGCGCCCTCGACGGCAAGGTCCGCGTGTTCCTCAACCACGGCGCCCCCGGCTCGCCTGACCTGGCCAGCCCCGTCGTCGTCCGCAACGGCGCCGTCGATCTCGTCGTCCCGACCGGCCGCTCCAGCGTCGCCGTCTTCGACCTCAACCGGGACGGCCGCAAAGACCTGATCCTCGGCAACACCGAAGGCCAAGTCCTCTGCTACGAGAACCGTGGCTCCGACGCGGCTCCGCTCTTCAACGGCGTCATCGGCATCAGGGCCGCCGGCCAACCCATCGACCTGCCCAACGCCTCGCGCTCTCGCCCGTTCATCGCTGACTACAACAACGACGGCACGCCCGACATCCTCGTCGGCTCAGCCGACGGCGCCGTCCGCCTCTTCGCCGGCCAGCACAACCCCAACACCTTCGCCAGGCAATTCCTGGCTGTCTCCGCTGCCTCCAACGCTCCCGCCGGCGAGGGCGCCCTCGTTCACTTCACCGCCCAGCCCGATGACCCGGCCCTGAACTACACCTGGGACTTCGGCGACAGCTCCGCCACCGCCGCCACTCGCCTCGTCGATCACGCCTTCGCCGATGATGGCTCCTATATCGTCTCGCTCACCGTCACCGACGATTCACTCGAAGACTCCGCCACCATCACCCAGACCGTCGATATCCGCAGCCTCGCCCCCACGGCCACTTTCACCGCCCCAAGGTTCGTCTCCGAAGGCTCGACCGCTGTGGTGAAGTTCTCCCGCGCCAAGGATCCCTCGGCCGCCGATACCGCCGCAGGCTTCCGCTACAGCTTCGACTTCAACAACGACGGCCTCTTCGAGATCGCCGACCGTGCCTCATCCTCCGCCATCGTCCCCGCCATCTACCTCGACCACGCTTATCAGACCCGCACCGTCCGCGGACGAATCGCCGATCAGGACGGCGCCTGCACCGACTACACCGCAAGCATTCGCGTCAACAACCTCCCCCCACGCATCGCCCGCATGCCCAACCGTTCCGGCAAGGTCAACCAACCCCTCATCGTCAACGGCTCGTTCAGCGACCCCGGCAACGAAACCTACACCGCCTCGGCCACCTTCGGCGACAGGACCCCGCGGCAGACCCTCGCGCTCGCCGGCAAGTCCTTCGTCCTTAACCACACCTACGCCAAGCCCGGCACTTACCTCGTCTATGTCACCGTCACCGATGAACACCGTGCCAGGGCAGGCTCACGTTTCTACGTGACCGTCGGCGGCACACAGATCAGCGGCTTCGCCGTGAACAATGGCGACGTCCAGCGATCCATGGTCAACACCCTCAGCCTCGCCTTCGATGGTCCCGTCACAGCCCAGCCCGGCGCGTTCCTCCTGACCCGCCGCGACGGCAACAACGTCGACCTGACCGCTTCCCGCTCCCCCGACGGCCGCACCTTCACCTTCGACTTTGCAGGAAGCAGCTTCGCGAACGGCTCTCTCGTCGACGGCGTCTACGACTTCCAGGTCGTCGGCAATCACCTCCGCGACCAGAACAACAACCCCCTGACGGACAACGCCGTCTTCACCTGCCATCGCCTCTACGGCGACTTCGACGGCGACCATGACGTCGACGGCACCGACCTCGCCGCTTTCCGTTCCGTCTACAACAAGCCCCTCCAGCCCGAACGCTGGTTTTTCGACTTCGATCAGGACGGCAAGGTCAACGCCACGGATTACGGTCAGTTCAAGCGACGCCTCGGAACGAGGTTCGAATTCTCCGTCTGGGAGATCGGCAATGGCCCAGGCGACCTCTGATCCGCAGAAAGTGACACGTGTGCCAGGCAATCCGCATGGAACTTCGGTAAGCTGACTCGGGGGAGTGATGGAGAGGATAAAATGAGGAGAGTGAAAACCACAGTATTGGCCGTGTCGATCATCGCCCTGGCGGTTGTGTGCCCCGCCGGAGCCGATATCAATTACGGTTTCGGGCAGGACTCCTACACGCTCGACCTCGGCGCGACCGTGTCCGTCCCGCTATACCTCTGGCTCACCGGCGAAGACCTCGCGCGCCTCAACAGCCACACCGCATGGAATGGTCTGGCCTCCGCCGGAGTGCGACTCCAGTGGGCCGATCCCTTGTCCGCGCAGCCCGCCCAAATCGCTGGCCCCGCCGACATCGCCCCCAACACCGCTGACTTCGACATGCTCGCCTCAGATCCCGACCCCGCTAAACCCATTATCGACTGGCTCAGCCCCGGCGACGCCGGCCTCTGGCTCTTCCAGGACATTCACGACAACGGCGTCATGGCCACGCTGCCGGACCCCTCAGAGAGCGAGGGCCGCGTCTACCTCGGCGCCTTCACCATCACCGCCGGCCTCGAAGCGAACCAGACCACCACCTTCATCGCCTCTGACTTCGATATCGACACCGATAACATCGTCACCATCAGCGGCAGCGACGACCCCCTCAACCCCGGCATCGTCCTCGACAGCGACGTCGGCCAAGCCACCTTCACCATCACCTCCATCCCCGAACCGGCAACAACTCTGGCCGTGGTCGTCCTCGCTGGATGCCACCTCACAACCATCGCCTGGCGCCGCCGCAAGTAGACCCTCTTTTCTACTCGGAGAGTCCGCGCCGGGTACCCGCCCCCGTGCAGGCCCAGGGATGAATCCCTGGGCCCTTCGTCAAGCGACTCACGCCTCCCCCCGCACTGTGCCACGAGCCTCCGGGCGTACTGCGAATTCCCGCTTTTCACCTTGCGAATCGGCCCCATGACGGTATATTCAACATGGTCATATCGCGAGCGTTCACGTTTTGAGTGCCTGGGACTGTGTAGCCAACTGAATACGTCTTCTGCTTTCGTCGCGGCTGCGCGATCCGGGTGTGTGATGTGCGTTGTGACTGACAACTCAGCCCTCAACCGCGGGCAGGGTCGCTCCCCTCGGGCGGCTCTGCCTCTTTTTTTACTCAACCCCCTCGCTGCCGCATAATGCCCCCATGCATCTGACGGAACAGCCGCAACACGTCGGCATGTGGGCCATCTTCGCCGTCACCTACGTCGGCATCGCGCTGGGCCGGTTCCCCAAGCTCGTTCTCGATCGCACCGGCATCGCGATCCTCGGCGGCATCGCCATGCTCGTCGTCCATGGCCTCACCATCCAGCAGGCCGCCGCTCACGTCGACTACCAGACCATGCTCCTCCTCTTCGGCCTCATGATCTTCTCCGCTCAACTCCGCGTCGCCGGCTTCTACTCCTCGGCCGGCCGATGCCTCACCCGCCTCACCGGCCGCCCGAAAACACTCCTCGCAGGCCTTATCGCCGTCAGCGCCCTCATCTCCGCCCACGACCAAACACCGGTGAAGATTTCGGATGTGAAGTAATCCTGACACCGCGACACCCGAGAACCCAGGAGCACAACCCTGCGTTCTTCATTGCGCATAACACAGGCTTCAACGACCGATAGATGCCGAACGCTTTCTTGCAGACTCTATGTCTGCTGGCGGATCATTGCCCAGATCTGAGCCTCCAATTGAGAGGGGTCCGGGTGAAGGGCTACACTGTACAGCCAGCGTCGTCGCTCTCCAATATCCACAAGCCCCGTTCGCGCCCGATACGGGCCTGCCCGAACCTCTTTGATCTTGCCGCTCTCCTGCGTCCATTGGATCAGCTCGCCATCAACTCGTGTCGGGGTATCGTCCAAGAGACAGAAGAGTTTCCGATCCGTCGCAACCAACCACGTATGCTGGTTCCGTGTGCGAAAGAGCAAGAGATCAGCTGCCGATCGTTCTCCGGCTTCCACAAACTGCGAATGATCAACCAAGTGCCTAATGCCCTCCGGCGTGAAAAAACCGTCCGGGCCAACGCGATTGATGTCCTGCTGGGCCTTACCCCCGGGTTGCTTTGCGTCTGGCGACTTTGCCTGAAACGAGACTTCGGTCTTGCCGAGTTTGAATCGCGCGATCCGCCCAACAAGCTCCGTGATCTGTTTCCGAAAGAGAAGCAACACCCCCACAAGAATCGCTTGCCAAATCAGCGTGGAAACAAACCCGAGCCACGTAGACACATCCGCCAGCACCATACGAAGCTCCAATAGCCCGAGAAAGTGCCACATTCAAGAGAACACGGATCTGCAAACATCCACTCTACGCTTTCTACAAGCGGCCATCAAGGCGCGCATGCACAGACCAGCCCAACAATGAAGCAGCCGCTTCAGCCAGCAAACGGTATCTGCCGGCCGAAACTGCCGTTCGTATTCTCTGCGCCCTCTGCGCCTCCGCAATGAACCCCTACTTCACCCCGAGCAGATGCTCGATCACCATCCGTTCCAGCCCTTCATAATCCCGGCTCTTGATCAGCTCGGCCTCGGCCGCCTTGTCAAACGTCCGCACCTTCTCAAGCAGCAGCTCGAAGAACCGCTTGCTGTTGGCCAGGTGCGCCGTGTTCCTCTCCTGCTTCTGTGTGCGCATCGTCTTGACGTCCAGGCCGATGAACGCGCCGGTGTCGGGATAGCCAGCCTCCTCCAGCACGCGAACCTGATTGAACGCCTCGCGCAGGTTGGCCGCCGCGAAATTCTTGTCCTCGTCGAACTTCAGGCCATTCTGATCGTTCAGGTGCACGCTCCACAGTTTCTTGTGATAGAGCGCAAACGCCATCTCGTC
>Ga0315278_10001052_pt1 | contig 23867 bp, 22 predicted proteins | sample YL17G06_0_MG_FD_203880 | JGI IMG/M metagenome (GOLD analysis project Ga0315278, IMG submission 203880) | Sediment microbial communities from Yellowstone Lake, YNP, Wyoming, USA - YL17G06_0 | ecosystem: Environmental > Aquatic > Freshwater > Lake > Sediment | place: USA: Wyoming | collected... | reverse complement strand
TCACCCACCTCCATCCGCTGCGCTTCCGGGTGCTCGCGAAAGCGGTAAAGAGCGCGCGCGGTAACCGCCGCGAGGTGGTGAACAAGATTCTCGACGCGCTCAAGACGCGGCTGAAGGACGCCGGCCTGGAGGCCACGGTGACGGGGCGCGAGAAGCACATCTTCTCGATCTACAAGAAGATGCTCGAGAAGCACCTGTCGTTCTCGGAGGTGCTCGACATCTACGGCTTTCGCGTCATCGTCAAGGACGTGCCCGCCTGCTACCTCGCGCTCGGAGTGCTGCACGGGCTCTTCAAGCCGGTGCCCGGCAAGTTCAAGGACTACATCGCGATCCCGAAGGTTAACGGCTACCAGTCGCTGCATACCGCGCTGATCGGAGCGCACGGGATTCCGGTTGAAGTGCAGATCCGCACGCGCGAGATGAACCGGGTCGCCGAGACGGGCGTCGCCTCGCACTGGCTCTACAAGGAGGACGACGCGAGCGCCCTCTCCGAGGTGCAGAGCCGCACGCACAAGTGGTTGCAGTCGCTGATCGAGATCCAGAACGCGAGCGGCGACTCGACCGAGTTCCTCGAGCACGTCAAGGTGGACCTCTTCCCGGAGGAGGTCTACGTTTTCACCCCCAAGGGCAAGATCATGTCGCTGCCGCGCGGCGCGACGCCGGTCGACTTCGCCTACGCGGTGCACACCGACATCGGCAACCGCTGCGTCGCCGCCAAGGTGAACTACGAGCTCGTGCCGTTGCGCACCGAGCTGCGCAACGGCGACCGCATCGAGATCATCACGGCCTCGCACGCGCACCCCAACCCCGCGTGGCTGTCGTACGTGAAGACCGGCAAGGCGCGCTCGCAGATCCGGCACTTCCTCAAGACGATGCAGTTCGAGGAGTCGACCGCGCTCGGCGAGCGGCTGCTCGGCCAGGCGCTGCGCCACCTGGACGCGGACACCCTCAAGATCACGCCGGAGCGCTGGGAAAAGCTGGTGCGCGACTCCGGCGCCAACTCGCGCGAGGAGATCCTCGCCGATATTGGGCTCGGCAAACGGCTCGCCGCGATCGTGGCGCGCCAGCTCCTGGCGATGATCGACCACGCGCCGGCCGAGGCGAAGCCCGCCGGCTCGATCGTGATCCACGGCTCCGAGGGGATGGCCGTGCAGTTCGCGAACTGCTGCCGCCCGATCCCCGGCGACCCGATCATCGGCTTTATCAAGAAGGGCCAGGGTCTCGTGGTGCACACCCACGACTGCCCGACCGCACTCAAGTCGCGCAGCGATCCCGACAAGTGGATCGAGGTCGACTGGGCCGCGGACACCGACCGCACCTTCGGTGTCGGGATCCGCGTGCTCGCCGCCAACCAGCGCGGCGTCCTCGCGAAGGTCGCGGCGACCATCGCCGAGGCCGGCTCCAACATCGACAACGTCAGCATGGACGAGGAGCGCGGCATCTACACCGCGATGTACTTCACCATCGAAGTGCAGAACCGTTTACACCTCGCCCGGCTGATGAAGACCCTGCGTCGCATTCCGGAGGTGGTCCGAATCACGCGGCTGCGAGATCGAACGGCGCGTTAGCCTGCATCCCGCAGCGGCGGCTTTTCCAGGAGGAGACATGAAGGCAAGGACGAACGGCATCGAGCTCGAGTACACGGTGGAGGGCAACGGGCCGTGGCTCGCCATGAGCCACTCGCTCGCGTGCAACTCGCACATGTGGGACGAGCAGATGGGGCTCCTCACAAAGCGCTTCAAAGTGCTGCGCTTCGACACGCGCGGTCACGGCGGCAGCGACGCACCGGCGGGCGCGTACTCGCTCGAGCAGCTGGCCGACGACGCGAAGGGCCTGTTCGTCGCCCTCGGTATCGGCACGGCGCACTGGGCGGGACTCTCGATGGGCGGGATGATCGGGCAGACGTTCGCGCTGAAGTACCCCGGCGTTCTCAAGAGCCTCGTCCTCGCCGATACCTCGAGCCGCATCCCCGAGGAGGCCGCGCCGATGTGGAGCGAGCGGATCAAGATCGCCGAGTCGCAAGGCATGGAGCCGCTCGTGCAGCCCACGCTCGAGCGCTGGTTCACCGCGCCCTACCGCGCTGCGCAGCCGGACCAGATGAAACGCATCGGCGACATGATCCGCGCGACGCCGGTCGCCGGCTACGCCGGCTGCTGCCACGCGCTCCCGAAGCTCAACCTCACCGCGCGCCTAAATGAAATTAAGGTCCCGACGCTCGTGATCGTCGGCGATCAGGACGCCGGCACGCCGCCCGCGATGGCGCAGGCGATCCACGAGAACCTGCCCGGCTCCGACCTGGAGATCATCGCGTCAGCTTCGCATCTGTCGAACGTCGAGCAGCCGGCGGCGTTCGACCGCGCACTGACTGCGTTCTACAACCGGATCAAGGCCTGAGGCCTGAGGCCAGCGGCCAGCGGCCAGCGGCCAGCGGCGGCGCATCGTTGACTGACCCGGCCGATCGGCCGATCATTCGAGGCCTCATTTATTGAGGCCTCAATCTTTCATGCCGATGAAACCGATGCCGCGGGCATCGCTTTCCCCGATATCGGGGAGCACGAGGGGGCGCCGCGCAAGCGGCACTGCCCCCTCGTAGCGTAGGAAACCCCGATGTCGCAGCTCACCGGGCAGCACGCAATCGTGACGGGGGGCGGCCGCGGCATCGGCGCCGCGATCGCCCAGGCGCTCGCGCGCGAGGGCGCGACCGTCTCGGTGCTCGGCCGTGACGCTGCGCGCCTCGCGACGCAGGTCGAGGCGCTCGGCGGCGCGGCCAAGGCTCAAGCCGTCGGCGTCGACGTTACGGACGAAGCGTCGGTGCGCCACGCCTTCGCCGCGGTCCGCGAACGCTTCGGGTGCGTCGACATCCTGGTGAACAACGCCGGCCAGGCGGAAAGCGCACCGCTCGCAAAGACCGAGCTTGCGCTCTGGCAACGCATGCTGGCCGTGAACCTCACCGGCACGTTTCTTTGCACGCGCGAAGCGATCGCCGAGATGACGAAGCGCGGCAGCGGGCGGATCGTGAACGTGGCAAGCACCGCGGGGCTGGCCGGCTATGCGTACGTCTCTGCCTATTGCGCCGCAAAGCACGGCGTTGTCGGCCTCACGCGCGCGGCGGCGCTCGAGACGGCGAAGTCCGGAGTGACCGTGAACGCCGTCTGCCCCGGCTACACCGAGACCGACATCGTGCAGGACACCGTCGCCAACATCGTGGCCAAGACGGGCAAGAGCGCGGCCGAGGCGCGCGCGGCGCTCGTCGCCCGCAACCCGCAGGGCCGGATGATCCAGCCGGACGAGGTGGCGAGCACGGTGCTGTGGCTGTGCCTGCCCGGCTCGGGATCGATCACCGGCCAGGCGATTGCCATTGCAGGTGGGGAGGTGATGTGACTCCCCGCCTGCTCGTTGCCGCGTCAGGTGGGGAGGTGATGTGACTCCCCGCCTGCTCGTTGCCGCGTCAGGTGGGGAGGTGATGTGACTCTCCGCCTGCTCGTTGCCGCGTCATCGTGAGCGACAAAACCTACCTCGACTGGCCCTTCTTCGACGACGCGCACCGCGCGCTCGCGAGCGAGCTCGACGCCTGGGCCGCGGAGCGCCTGTCCGGCGGACACGACCACGTCGACACCGACGCGGCCTGCCACAACCTGGTCGCGCTCCTGGGCGAGGCGGGCTGGCTCGAGTACTGCGTGCCGAAGGCCTCGGGCGGCCGGCTCGAACGCATCGACTCGCGCAGCCTGTGCATCGTGCGCGAGACCCTCGCGCGCCACGACGGGCTCGCCGATTTCGCGTTCGCGATGCAGGGCCTCGGCTCCGGCGCGATATCGATCGCCGGGTCCGAGGAATTGCGGGGCCGCTACCTGCCGCGCGTCGCCCAGGGCGAGGCGATCGCCGCGTTCGCGCTTTCGGAGCGCGAGGCTGGCTCCGACGTCGCCGCGATGCTGACGCGCGCGCGCGCCGACGGCGACTCGGTCGTACTGAACGGCTCGAAGACCTGGATCTCGAACGGCGGCATCGCCGACTTCTACTGTGTGTTTGCGCGCGAGATGGACGCGCCCCGCACCGAAGGCGGCGCGCAAAGCGCCCGCGGCATCAGTGCGTTCGTGGTCGACGCGGACACCCCCGGGCTGAGCATCGCGGAGCGGATCGACGTCATCGCACCGCACCCGCTCGCGACGCTGGGATTCGAGGACTGCCGCGTCTCCGCCGTGAACCGGCTCGGGGCGCCTGGCGAGGGCTTCAAGGTGGCGATGCAGACGCTCGACATCTTCCGCGCCTCCGTCGCGGCGGCGGCGCTCGGTTTCGCGCGGCGCGCCCTCGACGAAGCGATCGCGCGCGCGACGTCGCGCAAGATGTTCGGCCAGAGGCTCGCCGACTTCCAGCTCACCCAGGCGGCGATCGCCGACATGGCCACCGGGATCGACACCGCCGCCCTTCTCACCTACCGCGCGGCCTGGCTGCGCGACGTGAAGCAGGCGCGCACGACCCGCGAGGCCGCGATGGCGAAGATGGTCGCCACCGAGACCGCCCAGACGATCATCGACCGGGCCGTGCAGATCTTCGGCGGCCTCGGCGTGGTGTCCGGGCAGGCGGTCGAGAAGCTCTACCGCGAGATCCGCAGCCTGCGCATCTACGAGGGCGCGACCGAGGTGCAGAAGCTGATCATCGCGCGGGAAACGCTGAAAGGCTGAGCGGTGACGTACACGGCCCACATCGACACGTTCGCGCGCGACAACCTGCCGCCGCCGGGCGAGATGCCCGAGCTCCTATTCGAGCGTCCGGAGTTCCATTATCCGGCGCGGATGAACTGCGCCGCGGAGTTCCTCGACCGGATGGTCGCGGCGGGCCACGGCGAGCGCCCGGTCATCCACACGATGATCGCCGGGAAGAAGTTTTCCTGCACCTACCGGCAGCTCCTCGTGCGCGCCAACCAGATCGCGCACGCGCTGGTGCACGACCTGAAGCTTGTCCCCGGCAACCGTGTTCTGCTCCGCGGCCCGAACAACCCGATGATGGCCGCGTGCTGGTTCGGCGTGATGAAGGCCGGCTGCATCGCCGTGGGCACGATGCCGCTGCTGCGCGCGAAGGAACTGAAACAGGTCATCGACAAGGCGCGGGTCGGCGCCGCGCTCTGCGACGTCCGGCTGCGCGAGGAGATGGCGCTCGCGCAGGCCCTGTGCCCGAGCCTCAAGCAGGTGCTCTGGTTCAACCACGGCGGCCCCGGTTCGCTCGAAGCGCTGCTCGAGGACAAGCCCACCGAGTTTTCCAATGTCGACACCGCGGCCGACGACGTTGCGTTGATCGCGTTCACGTCCGGCACGACCGGCCAGCCGAAGGGGTGCATCCACTTCCACCGGGACGTTATCGCGATGTGCGACGCGTTTCCCCGCTCCTGCCTCAAGCCGGTGAAGGAGGACGTCTTCTGCGGCACGCCACCTCTCGCGTTCACCTTCGGGCTCGGCGGGATGCTGTGTTTCCCGATGCGCGCCGGGGCGTCCACGGTGCTCATCGAGCGGTTGACGCCGGAGTCGCTCCTGCAGACGATCCAGGACTTCAAGGCGACCGTCTGCTTCACCGCGCCGACCTTCTACCGGATGATGGCGCCGGCCGTGAAGGGCTACGACCTGCGCAGCCTGAAGCAGTGCGTCTCGGCGGGCGAGGCGCTGCCGGATTCGACGCGGCAGCTGTTCAAACAGGCGACCGGCATCGAGATCCTGGACGGCCTCGGCTCGACCGAGATGATCCACATCTTCATCTCGCACACGCCGGACCGCGTGCGGCGCGGCGCGACCGGCTACGCGATCCCGGGATACCAGGCGACGGTGCTGGACGACGACGGCAACCCGTGCGCACCCGGCGTCGTCGGGAAGCTCGCGGTCAAGGGCCCGACCGGCTGCAAGTACCTGGCCGACGAGCGCCAGACGGTCTACGTGCAGCACGGCTGGAACGTCACCGGCGACGCGTACTCGATGGACGAGGACGGTTACTTCTACTACCAGGCGCGCGCCGACGACATGATCATCTCGGCCGGCTACAACATCGCCGGCCCGGAGGTCGAGTCGACGCTGCTCACGCACGAGGCGGTCGCCGAGTGCGGCGTGGTCGGCGCGCCCGACGAGGAGCGCGGCATGATCGTGAAGGCATACGTCGTGCTCAAGCCGGGGTTCACGGGCGATGCGGCGCTGACGAAGGCGCTGCAGGACTACGTGAAGGCGGCCATCGCGCCGTACAAGTATCCGCGCGCCATCGAGTTCCGCGACGCGCTGCCGCGCACCGAGACCGGCAAGCTGCAGCGCTTCCGGCTGCGGCAGGAGGCCGCGTCGGACGCAGGCCTGCGGCCGTAGCCGTGAGGATCGCCGTCCTGGGCGGCGGCAACGGCTCGTACGCCGCCTCCGCCGATCTCGCCGAGCAGGGCCATGAGGTGCGCTTCTGGCGGCGCGACGCGGCGGCGTTCGCGCCGGTCCTCGCTTCGCAGTCGATCACGTTGAAGGACATCAAAGGCCGGCGCGACGTGAGGCTTGCGCGCGCGACAACTGATGTGGGGGAAGCCGTGCGCGGGGCGGAATTGCTTGTCGTCCCGACACCCGCTTTCGCCCAAGGCGACATCGCACGCGCGATCTCGCCCCACGTCTCCGACGGCCAGGTCGTCTTCCTTCCGCCGGGCACCTTCGGCAGCTACGTAATGGCGCAGGCGCTGCGCGAAGCAGGCAGCCGCGCGACGGTCACCTGCGCCGAGACCGGTACCCTGCCCTACCTCACGCGCAAGCACGGCCCGGCGGAGATCGCGATCACGATCCGCGCAAAGCGCCTGCCGACCGGCGCGTTTCCGGCGCGCCGCAACGCCCACGCGCTCGCCGTGCTCCGGCGCGCGTACCCGTCGGTCGAACCGATCGAAGACGCGCTGTCCGGCGCGCTGATGAACGCCGGACCGATCATCCACCCGCCGCTGATCCTCATGAACGCGGGGCCGCTGGAGCACTTCCCGAAATGGGATATTCACAAAGAGGGCACGCAGCCTGCCATCCGCCGCGTCACCGACGCGCTCGACGACGAGCGCGTCGCGGTACGCGAGGCGCTCGGCTACCGGCCGTACCACTTTCCGCTGCGCGACCACTACACGACCGACCAGTGGATGTACGGCGACGCGCACGACCGGCTCACCGAATCGGGCGACTGGCGCGAGAAGATCGAGCTGACGACGCACCGCTACATGCGCGAGGACGTGGCGTACGGGCTCGCCTTCCTCGTGTCGGTCGCCGAGTGGGCCGGTGTGCCGTGTCCCGTCGCGCGTGGACTGCTCGCGCTCGGTTCGGCGGTGTGCGCGACCGACTTCCGGCAGGGGCCGCGGACACTCGAATCCCTCGGGCTTGCAGCGCTCGATCGCGCGGGGATGCAGGGGCTGCTGCTTAGCGGGCTCGAGACCACCCCGGCCCTGCGGGCCCCCCCTCCTCAGGGAGGAGGGGGGTGACGCTGCCGGTCATCGCGTCACTCGGCGCAGGCCGGATGGGTCGCGGCATCGCGCACGCCTTCGCCTACGCCGGCCACGAGGTCCTGCTCGTCGACCTGAAGGACCGCACGCCGGAGGCCGCGCGCAGGCTCGCGGACGAGGCGCGGGCCGAGGTGGACGCGAGTCTCGCGATGCTCGCCTCCCTCGGCGCATTCGACGACGGTGCGCGGCCGGGCATCCTCGCGCGCATCCGCTGCGTCCCGAGAGGCGAAGCGCCCGCTGCGCTGGCGCGCGCCGACGTCGTGTTCGAAGGCGTGCCCGAGGTGCTCGACGCGAAGCAAGCGGCGTTCGAGTGGGCGTGCGCGCATCTCCGCGCCGATGCGATCGTCGCCTCCACGACCTCGACGATGCTCTCCACGCAGCTTGCCGGCTTCGTCACACATCCCGAGCGCTTCCTCAACGCGCATTGGCTCAACCCGGCGTATCTGGTGCCGTTGGTCGAGCTGAGCCCGCATCCCGGCACCGCGCCGGCGATCGTCGCGCGCATGAAGGCGCTGCTCGAGGCGATCGGCAAGGTGCCGGTGGTCTGCGCCGCCGCGCCCGGCTTCATCGCGTCGCGCATGCAGGCGCTGATGATGAACGAGGCCGCGCGCATGATCGAGCAGGGGGTCGCAAGCGCGGAGGACATCGATCGCGCGGTGCGCTATGGCCTCGGGTTCCGCTACGCCAACGTGGGCGTCGTCGAGTTCATCGACGTCGGCGGACTGGACATCCTCTACTACGCGAGCCGTTACCTCGCGCAGTCGACCGGCGACGCGCGCTACGCCTCGCCCGAGATCGTGAACCGCTACATGCACGAGGGGCGCGACGGCCTGCGCGCCGGCCAGGGGTTCTACGACTGGAAGGCGATCGACGTGCCGGCGTACCGGCGGGAAGCGCTCGGCCGCCAGCTCGCCATGCTGCGGCAGCTCGGCATGCTGAAGCCGCCCGGTACGGTACAGGGCGACTGAGCAATGCGCGCGTGGCGCATCCGCCGGTACGGCGGTCCCGAGGTCCTGGCCTTGGAGGAGACGCCCGTTCCCGAACCGCGCGCGGGCGAAGTGCTGGTGCGCGTGGCGGCCGCCAGCGCGAACCCGAGCGACTGGCGCCTGCGCGAGGGCCAGCTCAGGAAAGCCTTCGCGGTGACCTTCCCGCGCACGATCGGTCGTGACTGCGCCGGGACCGTGGTCGCGCTCGGCGACGGCGTCACGGATATTGCAGTGGGCGACGAGATGTTCGGGGTCGGCGCGCCCGACTGCGACGGGACGCACGCCGAGTACGCGTGCCTCAAAGCAAATGCCGTGATGCGGCGCCCGGCCGAGTTGCCGATGACGGCGGCGACGACGCTCGGGGTCGCGGGGCTGTCGGCTTACATCCCGCTCGTGGAGCTCGCGCGGCTAACGGCCGGCGAGCGGGTTCTGATCCACGCGGGCGCGGGCGGCGTGGGTCATCTCGCCGTGCAAATGGCGCGCCATTTAGGCGCCGAGGTGATTACCACCTGTAGCGCCGGGAACGTCGATTTCTGTCGCAGCCTCGGCGCGCACCGGGTCATCGACTACGTCCGCGAGGACTTCGCGTTTTCTGCGCGCGATTGCGACGTCATCTTCGATATGGTCGGCGGCGACGTTCACGCCCGGTCCGCGGCGGCACTCAAGTCCGGCGGCAGGCTCGTCTACATTCTGGCCGATCCGGTTCAGCGCACCGAGCGCACGGACGTCCAGGTGCTCAACGGGCCGATCGTCGCGACCCGCGAGCGTCTGAACCGAATCGCCGAATGGGCGAGTACGGGCGTGCTGAAGCCGCACGTCGAGCACGTGTTCGCGTTCGCGGATGCGCCGGCGATGTACGCCGCGAGCCAGCGCGGGCACGGGAGGGGGAAGAAGGTGCTCGCGCTGTAGTCAAACAGAAACGCCCCTCGCGGGGCGTTCTCTTCTGCCCTGGCTGCTTGCTCAGGTGCCGCGCCCCCACAGCCCGCAATAGCGGCGGGCGATGAATGGCAGGCCGTTCGCGTAACCCGGCCAATTCTCGTAGCCCGATAGCTTGAATTCCTTCTCCCCCGCGTCCCAGCACTTGCCTTCCTGCGCGAGTTTCTTCATCTCGGCCGAGGCGGCCTGCAGGAGCGCGAGCTGGTCCTGCGCGTCCTTCTTCGTTCCGAGCCGGTCGCCAGGGCCGGGGTGACCGGGAATCAGCCGATCCCAGTCCATCGCCAGCACGGCCTTGATGAACGCTTCGGTCTCCAGCGGGTGGAAGTCGATCATGCCGCGCCCCGGCACCTGCCCGACCGGAAGGGTGTCCACCACAAAAATGATCTTCTCCTTCGGCAGGCGCATCACCAGCGTCGAATCCGAATGGTTCAGTCCGTGGTAGCTCAGCTCGAGCGTGGTGCCGCCGAGCGTGATCGTTCGGCCCTTGTCGCTCACCACCTCGTCGGGCAGTACGGTGTTCGGGTCCTTCAGCACCTCCAGGCGTTCCTTTGCCCGCTGGTGCGCGACGAACGTCGCGCCCGCATCCTTGAGCGCCTTGCCGCCGGCGATGTGGTCGTAGTGGTGGTGGCTGTAGATCACGTACTTGACCGGCTTGTCGGTCACCTTGCGGATCTCGTTCAGGTAGTCCTGACCGCCCGTTGGCCGCCCGTATGCGACCGGATCGGTGGCGATCACCCCGTCGTTCGTGACGATGAAGATCGACTGGTGGATGCCGTTGCGGAAAACGTAGACGTTGTCGGTGCCCTCGACTTTAGTGGTCTGGATCTGCGGTCGCGTCGGCTGCTGGGCCTGGGCGATCGCGACCAACGAGAGCGTTGCGAGTGCACCGATGAACTGAGCGATCCGTGACATTGCTTCTCCTCCTGGTGATTGGGCATGCGACGCACAAAACCTAAACCGCGCCTAAACCGCGGGCCGACTCCGCGTTGCCGGCGCGCAAGTAAACGTGTAGACCTCGACGGATATTCCGGCATGCGGCCGCATCGAGCGTCCTTTTATTGATCGAAGCGGTCCAACACCCGCCCCGGCCCAGCCTCCAGCGCGGCGTAGCGTTCGCCGTCGAAGACCGATACGCCATTTACCCACACGCCGTGCACGCCGCGCGGGCGGCGGATCATGCGCGTGCCGCCGCCGGGAAGATCGGCGACGCGCTCGAGCTTCGATATGCCGACGGTCGCCGGGTCGAACAGCAGCAGGTCGGCCCACGCGCCGGGCGCGATGTGGCCGCGCTCAGGGATACGGTACTTGCGCGCCGGGTCGCTCGTGAGGCGCCGCACACCCTCCTCGAGCGTGAACGCACCGCGTTCGCGCACCCAATGGCCGAGGAAGTGCAACCCGAACCCCGCGTCGCACAGGAACTTGAGGTGCGCACCGGCGTCCGATAGCGCCACGACCCCGGCCGGATGCTGCAGCAGCGGCTGCACCCCGTCGTCGTCGCTGTTGAAGAACTTGCCCACGAACGTGGTGTCGAGGCTCTCCGCGAACGCGAGGTCGAGGAACGCGTCGAGCGGATCGATGCCCGCGACGCGCGCCAGCTCGGCGATGCTCTTGCCCTCGAGCGCGCGGCCGCGCTCCGTCGCTGCTTGCCCGACTTCGATCTTGCGCCAGTCGCCGGAGAAGATCACGCCGGCCTTCGGCGCGGCGAGGTTCGCGCGGAACTCATCGCGGAACGCCGGGTCGAGATAGATCGCCGGAAGGTCTTCCTTCGCCGCCTGCTTCACGCGCGTGAACGCGTCGTGGCTGTACAGCGCGTACGGATCGCGCAGCGTGAAGTCGAACGACAGCGGCTGGCAGCTCGAATGGATGTAGACCTCGCGGCCGCGCCCGATCGCGGCGCGGCACTGCTCGTATAGCGCCAGGGCGCGGTCCGGATAGGCGTCGCTGTGCATCGTCAGCACCGTCACGATGAATACCGGCCGGCCGGTCGTCGCGGCGAGGTTCTCCATGTACTCCGGCGTCGCGCGCGGCCCGGTCGCCGAAACGAAAATCCCGCGCTGCTCCTCGCCGAGCACGCCGACGAGCGCGGCGAGCTCCGCATCGGTGGCGAGCGTCGACGGCATCGGCCGCGAACCCCAGCCGCTGTGGTTCGGCGAGAAGGACGACCCGAAGCCGATGGCGCCGGCGCGCAGCGCTCCACGCACCGTCTCGCGCATCGCCGCGAGCTCGTCGTCGCTCGGCTCCTTTCGCTCGCACGCCGCCTCGCCCATCACCGCGGTGCGGATCGTCGAGTGCTGCGCGAGCACGGCGACGTTCGCATACGGCCGGCACGCCCGGATCGCCTCCATGTACTGCGGGAACGTCTCGAAGTCCCAGCGCGTCCCGGCGAGCAGCGCGTCGAGGTCCATTCCTTCGACGACCGAGAGGTTCTTCAACAGCAGATCGCGGTGCCGCGGCGGGCTCGGCGCGATGCCGAATCCGCAGTTTCCCATCACGGCAGTCGTCACACCGAGCGACGGCGACGGCGAGAGCGTCGGGTCCCAGGTGATCTGCGCGTCGTAGTGCGTGTGGACATCGACGATGCCCGGCATGAGCGCGAGGCCGCCGGCGTCCACCGTGGCACGCGCCGGCTCGTCGGTCGCGCCGACCGCCACGACGCGTCCGTCGCGCACCCCGACGTCGGCGCGCCGCGCAGGGCCGCCGCTTCCGTCGTAGACCGTCGCACCGCGGACGATGACGTCGAGCACGGCTACCTCTTCTCCAGCGCTCTCACTTGCTCGCGCATGTACGCGAGCGCCGCCTTGCCGTCGACGTTCTTCTTCCCCGCGTCCGCGATCCAGTCGGTCTCGATCTTCGCGAGCCGCCGGCGGATCTCGGCGAGAAACTCCGGCGACGCGTCCTTCAGCGAAACGCCGTCCTTCGTCATCTGCTCGATCGCGGCGGCATTGGTTTTGTCCCAAAGATTGCCCCACAGGAGCGACCAGTGATCGCCGAGCAGCTTCTCGATCGCGGCCTGGTCGACCGGCGAGAGCGCCTTCCACTTCGCCTCGTTGATGATCAGCGCCTGCACCGCCTGGTTGAAGCCGCCGGGCACGTGGAGGCCGTGCTTGACCGCGCTCGTCACCTTGAAGCCGGGGATCGACTCGGGCGGGAACAGCACGCCGTCGCCGACGCCCTTCGACAGCACGTCGTAGGTCTGCGGCGCGGGCGCGAAGAACGGCGTCGCGCCGAGCGCCTCGACCACCGCCTTCGTGACTCCGCCTGCTTCGCGAATCTTCTGACCCTTGAAGTCCTCGATCGCGCTGATCGCCTTCTTCGTGGTGTAGATCTGGTAGGGCCCGACCATCGCGATGCCGCCGAACTTGAGGCCCTCGAACTCGTTCGCCTGCTTGAAGAACTTGTCGTAGGTGCGCTGACCGGCGAGCGACATCGCCGAGTTGCGGTCGGACATGAACGGCATCTCGAGCCCGCCGAGCAGCACGAACCGCCCCGCGGTGTAGGCAGTAGTGATGTTGGTGACGTCGGCGACACCGTTGCGCACCAGGTCGAGATGCGCCGGCGGCCCGCCGAGCGGCGCGATGACCTCGATCTTCACCCGCCCCTGGGTCGCGTCCTCGACCTGCTTCGCCCAGACCTTGGTGACGCCGTCGGTGACCGGGTGGGTCGGTGGTAGCCAGTTCGAGTACTTCCAGACGACCTGCGCCGCAGCGGGTGCGGCGGCGAATGCGGCAAATGCGGCGACGACGCCGGCAGCGACGAGCTTTCTCATGTCCCCTCCCTCACTTCATGAACGACGGCAGCACCAGCGAGATCCACGGCACCAGCACCAGGACCACGATTCGGATCACGTCGGCGGCGATGAACGGCGCGACGCCGCGAAACACGTTCGCAGTCCCGATCTCGCGGAACATCCCGCTGATGACGAACACGTTCAGGCCCACCGGCGGGGTGATCAGGCTGATCTCGGTGACCACGACCACGATGATACCGAACCAGACCGGGTCGAAGCCGAGCGCCTGCACGATCGGGAAGAACACCGGGATCGTGAGCAGGATCATGGTCATGCTCTCGAGCACGCAGCCGAGCACGAAGTAGATCGCGATGATCGCGAAGATCACGGCCACCGGCGCGATCGGGAGCGAGCCGACCCAGGCCGAGATCGCGGCCGGCATCCCGGCGATGTTGACGAAGTTGGAGAACACCAGGCCGCCGATGAGCACCGCGAACATCACCGCGGTCGTGCGCACTGTCTCGACCAGCACCTGCAGCAGCACCGGGAACGTCAGCGTGCGCCGCGCAAGCGCCACCGCGAACGCGCCGGTCGCGCCGATACCCGCCGCCTCGGTGGGGGTGAAGATGCCGAGATAGAGCCCGCCGATCACCAGCAAGAACAGTCCCGCCACCGCCCAGACGTTGCGCAGCGCCGCCCACCTTGCGGGCCAGCTCGTGCGTGCGCCGGGAGGCCCGGCGTCCGGGTGCCGCCAGACGGCGTACCGGACCGCCGCGACGTACAGCAGGATGCCGAGCAGCCCGGGCAGGATCCCGGCGGCGAAGAGCTTGCCGATGTCCGTCGAGGTCAGAATCCCGTAGATCACCATCACGACCGACGGCGGGATGAGGATGCCGAGGGTGCCGCCGGCGGCGACGGCGCCGGCGGCGAGGCGGTCCGAGTAGCCGAAGCGCCGCATCTCCGGAATCGCGACCTTGCCCATCGTCGCCGCGGTCGCAACGCTCGAGCCCGACACGGCCGCGAACCCACCGCAGGCCACGATCGTCGCCATCGCGAGCCCGCCGCGCCGGTGGCCGAGGAACGCGTTGGCGGCGTCGTAGAGCTCGTTCGAAAGCCGCGCGTGGTTGATGAAGTTGCCCATCAGCACGAACATCGGCAGGACCGACAGGCCGTAGTTCTGCGCCGTCTCGTACGCGATCTGCCCGACCATGTAGGACGCGGCGTTGACGTCGCGGAAGAGCGCAAAGCCGGCGAACCCGATCGCGAGCATCGAGAACGCGATCGGCACGCCGGCGATGGACACGCCGATCAGCAGCGCGAAGCCGGCGAGGGCGGCGAGCATCAGTGCGCGGGTGCGTGACCCGCACGCCAGGCGAGCCCGGCGAATACGAGCACGGCAACGGCGCTCGCCGCCGCCAGGAACCAGGCCAGCCACGCCAGGGGGAAGCCGAGATGCGACGACAGGTCGCCGAGCCGGCCGAGCTCGGCGGCGCGCAGCGCGAGCCGCCACGCCACGAACGCAATGACGACCGCGGCGACGGAGTAACCGAAGACCGCCTGCCACCGCTTCGCCCGATCGGACAGCATGTGCTCGAGCAGATCGATCTGGATGTGCTCGCGCGCGGCGGCCGCGAGCGGCAGCCCGGCGAACACGATTACGGCGAGCATCAGCTCGGTCGCTTCAGCCGAGCCGCTCACCGGCGCGTTGAGGAAGTAGCGCCCGACGACGTCGACGAACGTCAGCACCATCATTCCGAACACGAGCGCCGCACCGAGCCAGGCGAGCGGGCGCAGCAGCCAGCGGTCGAGGAACGGCGTCACTTCGCCGCCTTGCGTTTCGACCAGCGCTCCGCGAGCTTCGGCGCGCGTCCCGGCGTCGACCACGGGCACACCGCGATGCAGATCCCGCAGCCGTAGGTCTCGTTGAAGTACGGGATGCACTTGTCGAAGTCGACCTGCCACTTCTCGACGCCGCGCACGAGCTGCTTCGCATCGAAGATCGCGTCCGGCGGGCAGGCGTTGCGGCACACCTGGCAGCGGGTGCAGAAGTCGTCCGCGCCGAAAGCATCCGGCGCATCGGGCGCGAGCGGCATCACCGTCGTCACCGCCGCGAGCCGGAACGACGAGCCGTGGGTGCGGTTGATGAGCGAGCCATGCTTGCCGAGCTCGCCGAGGCCGCACGCGAGCGCGGCCGGCATCATGCTGAGCGTGCTCGCCCACGGCCCCGAATGCGCCTTCGCGTCCCAGCCTTGCGCGCGGACGAAGTTGGCGAGCTTCATCGCCGCGCGGGCGCCGCGGTTGTATGCCACGGCCACTTCGAGCTGACCCTCGGGATGCTCGGCGGTGGATGGCACTTGCGACAGAATGGCGTGATCCATCGTGATGCCGAGCACGATCACGAACGGGTCGGCCAGCTCGTAGCCCGCGAAGATCCACTGCGGGTCAACGCGCGCGACGCCGACGAGATCGGCTTCGTTCGCGAGTGCGAAGTCCTTGACCGCCCGCGTCCACTGCGCGGCGGACTTCTCGATCCGGACGGGTGCGACCGGATCGGGTTTCTTCGGCCCCCGGTCGCCGTGCGCGTAGATGTCGTGGTAGACGCCGACCGAGTTGAAGCGCGCGACGACGTGCTCCTGCAGCTTGCCGAACGCTTCCCGGTCGGGACGGTGCCAGAAGATCGGGCTCGGGCGACGCGGCGCGCGTTCGCCGACGCCGTTCACCGTATTGCCCGAAAGCCCCGGCGGGAAGTGTTCGTAAATCGCCGGATCCGGCGTCCACGTTTCGCGCTTCGCCACGGCGTTACTTCTTGAGCCCGATCGTCCCCATCAGCCGCGCGAGATCCGCGTCCTCTTTCCCGATCAGCTCGCCGAACTCCGCCGCCGGCATGAAAGCGGGCCGCACGCCGAGCTTGTCGCTCGACTTCGCGAAGTCGGGGTTCTCGGCTGTCAGGCGGATCGCGTTCTCGAGCAGGGTGATCGTCTGCTTCGGCGTGCCCTTCGGCACGGCGATGCCGCGCCACGCTTCGAGCGACACGTCGACGCCCTGCTCCTTGGCGGTCGGCACGTCCGGCAGCGCGGGATCGCGGCTCGGAATCATCACCGCGAGCAGGCGCACGTTCCCCGACTTCACCTGCGCGGCGAGTGCGCCGGGCAGCTGCACGAGGACATCGACGTGTCCGCCGAGCAGATTCGGCACCGTCTGCGCCGCGGCATACGGCACGTCGACGACCTTCGCGCCGGCGGCCTGGAACAGCGCCACAGACGAAATATGCGTGTGGCTGCCGATGCCCGAGTTGCCGACGGTGATCATGCCGGGACGCGCTTTCGCGTCGGCCATGAGGTCGGGCAGGGACTTCCATTTCGCGTCGCCGCGCACTGCGACCACCGGCGACTCGACCAGCACGCGCGCGACCGGGTCGAAAGCGCGGTAGTCGAACGCGAGCTGGCCGGAGTGGAAGGTGGTCGAGATCGAGTTCGAGTTCCACACCAGCGAATAGCCGTCGGGCTTCTGCGCCGCGACGTACCGGTAGCCGATCGCGCCGCCGGCGCCGGGGCGGTTGACCACGATCACGCTCGCGCCGAGGTGCCTCGCCATTCCCTCGGCGAGGAGGCGCGCGGTCACGTCGGCCGACGATCCCGCGGGGAAGAGCACCGTGATCTCGACGTTGCTCTTCTGCGGGAAGGGCAGCTCCTGCGCCGCGGCCGGTAGCGCGAGCGCGGCGCCAAGTGCGGCGCCGAGTGCGGCGCAGAGCGCGAAAAACAGCGTCCGGGTCCGGGCGGTCATGCGTCGCTCCCTTCGAATATCTCCGCGACCTGCACCCGCCGCCCCTCGCGCGCCGACTTGATGCCGGCGCGGATCACCGCGAGCGAGCGCGTGCCGCCCTCGCCGCCCATCTCCGGCTGCGGGCCGCCGCGGACCGCCGCGGCGAACTCCTCGAGCTCGTCGACGAACGTGTCGATCTTCCGCACCTTCACGGGCTCCGCGTTCTCGGCGCCGCGCTTGAGAAAGCGCAGCCCCTGGTGGAAGTCGTAATACGCGCTCGCCTCCTTGCCGTAGACGTTCATCACGTAATACTCGGACGCCGACGCATAGCTCGCGTTCAGCGTCGAGAGCGCGCCGTTCTGGTGCTCGAGGATCAGGCTCGCGACGTCGGGGTTGTCGCCGGGCAGCACGAGCTGCGCGAGGCTGCCGCTCACCGCCTTGATCGGGCCGACGAGGTACTCGAGGACATCGATGTAGTGGATGCCGATCTGCAGCATCACCCCGCCGGGCATGCCTTCGGCGGTGTAGCGCCACGAGCTGAGGTCGATCTGGCCGAGCCGGTCGCGGCTGATGTTCGCCTCGGCGTTCACGAGCTTCCCGAACACGCCGTCGTCGATTTGCTTCCGGATCCAGCGGAAGTGCCCCTCGCGCCGCCGCTGGTAGCCGAGCGCGAGCACGACGCGGGCCTTGCGGCAGACCGCCGTGATCGCAAGTCCGTCGTCGACGGTGTTGGCGATGGGTTTGTCCAGAAAGACGTGCTTGCCCGCCTTTGCCGCCGCCCGCGTGGTCTCGAGGTGAACGTTGTTCGGCGTGGTGTTGATGATCGCTTCGATCGAGCGGTCCGCCAGGATCGATTCGTAGCTCGGGGCCGCGCGGCAGTCGTACTTCGTGGCGAACTTCGCGCGCTTCTCCTCCGAGCGGGTGTAGCAGGCGACGATCTCGAGCTTGCCGGAGCGGACGATCGCGTCCGCGAGCACGTCCGACCACCACCCCATGCCGAGGCAGGCGACTTTCAGGGGCTCAGCCATGCCGCGGTCCGCCTACGGTTTCCACGCCGCGCCGATCGACTCGACCGCCGCGCGCGCGATGCGCGCATCGGTCTCCCAGTCGCCGCCGCTCACCCCGATCCCGCCGATGCACTCGCCGCCGACGAGGATCGGGAAGCCGCCTTCCATCGCGGTCCACCGGTCCGGGCCGGCCGCGAGCGCAAGACCGAGCGCGTGCGTCGTGTCGAGCGGCTGCCCCTGCGCGCCCTGCATCGTGGTCGGCCGCTTGTTCGACGCTGCGCACACCGCCTTGGTCGTCGACGAGTGCACGGTGTGGAAGCGCCCGCCGTCCATGCGCTCGAGCATGACGAGGTTGCCGCCGCCGTCGGCGATCGCGACCGTGATCGCGATGCCGGCCTGCTCGGCATGCCCGACGGCGGTGGCCGTCATCTTGCGCGCCCCGGCGAGCGTGAGGCGCTTGGTGTCCGCGACGTACATCGAAACCCTCCTGGTGGCGCCGCGCGTTTCTCGAGGCGGCGACGCGGGACGCTATGCTAACGCACCGACGACCGCGCCCGCGACGATCAGCCACAGCGGGTGCAGCCGGGTGGCCGAAGCGAGCACCGTCGACACCATCGCCATCGCGTACATCCACCAGTGCCCTGCGGTTCCGGTCGCGAGGATGAAGCCGCTCGCCAGCACGAGCCCGACGGTGACCGGTGCGAACCCGTTCCGTATGGCTCGCGTCAAGCGCGTGCCGGCGCCCCGGAAGTGCGCGCGCGCCGCGAACCACGCAATTATCGAAGACGGCAGGCAGAACGCGACGAGCGCTGCGACGCCGAGCGCGGCGCCGCCGACACGCTGGCCGATCAGCGCGATGACGAGCACGTTCGGGCCGGGCGCCGCCTGGCTGAGCGCCACCAGCGTCGCGAACTCGGTGCCGGTCATCCAGCCGCGCTCGGTCACCACCAGCCGGAAGACGTCGGGAAACACCGCGTGCGCGCCGCCCACCGAAACGAGCGAGAGCAGCGCGAGGTGCGCGAGCAGCCTGCCGGCGTCGGCGAGGGACTCCATCAGCCCTCCCGCCGCCAGGCGATCCACACGCCGAGCGGCGCGAGCGCGACCACGACGAGCGGCAGCGGCAGCCGCGCGAACGCGATCGCCGCAAAGCTCGCGACCCCGAGTGCGATCACCCACGCCCGCGGCTTGAGCGCGTGCGCGAAGCGGATGCCGACCGCGAGGATGAGTCCCGCGGCCGCGGCGCCGACGCCGGCGAACGCGCCCTTCAGCCACGGCACGTCGGCAAACTCCTGATAGATCGCGCCCAGGACGAGGAACAGCACGAGCGGGACGAGCATCAGCCCGAGCACCCCCGCGGCCGCGCCCGGCGCGCCGCAGGAGCGCGTCCCGAGCATGATCGCCACGTTCACGATGTTCGGCCCGGGCAAGAGCTGGGCGAGGCTGAGCATCTCGGTCATCTCGACATCGGTGATCCAGCGCTTGCGGTCGACGAGCTGGCGGCGCGCGTAAGGCAGCACACCCCCGAACCCGGAGATGCCGACGTTCAGAAACCCGAGAAAGAGCTCGCGGGGCGTGGGCGGGGACGACGGCGCCATGCCGCCGATTATCGCGGCACGGGCGGCGCGCGCAAAGCCGCGGCGCGCTTGACGCCCTCCGGTCTTCCCAACATAGTAGCCGGCCGCGCGACCCGACCGACGCGCGTAGCCAGGAGGAGAACCCGATGGGTGTGCCGAACGCGCCGAGACCATGGCGATGACGCTCAGAATCCTGACCGGCGTGGCAGGCGCGCTGGTCGCCGCATCGACCCACGGGCAGACCGCGATCAGCCTCGGCACCGCGACGCCCGGCGGCGGCTTCCCGGTCTACGGCGCGGCGTTCACGGACGTCGTGAACGCGAACGAGCCGACCCTCCGCATCGAGCCGCGCAACACCAAGGGCAGCACCGAGAACGTGCCGCTCCTCGAGGCGGGCAGCCTCGACATCGCGCTCGTGCAGGGCGAGGTCGCGAACCCGGCGCTCGCAAAATCCGATACACCGCTGCGCATCATCACCGCGATGTACTCCTCGCCCGGGATGTTCGTGGTCCGCGGCGACAGCCCGTATCGCACGATCGCCGATCTGCGCGGCAAGCCGCTCGCCCTCGGCGCGCAGAGCTCCGGCCTCACGATTCTCGGCCGCAATGTCCTCGCGGCGATCGGCATCGACCCCGACCGCGACATCCAGGCGATCTACCTCGAGCGTGCGGCCGACGGGCCGGCGATGGTGCTCGACGGTCGCGCCGCCGCGCTCTGGGGCGCGGGCGTGGGCTGGCCGGGCTTCACGGCCGTCGCGAAAGCCGGGGGGCGCTTCATCGCGCCGGACGCGGACGAAGTGAAACGCATCCTAGCGAAGCATCCGTTCCTCAAACCGATCACGATGCCCGCGGGCAGCTATCCGGGCCAGGAGGCGCCGATCGCGACCGTCGGTTCGTGGAGCTTCGTGCTCGCGCGGCCGGGGTTTTCGGACGACGCGGCATACCGCATCGCGCGAGCCCTCCACAAGGGAGAGGACGCGCTGGGCGCAAAACTCGCGCAGGCGCGCGAGACCACCGCCGCCAACACCGTTGCCGCGGCGCCACGCGCCGATCTCATCCATCCGGGCGTCGCGAAGTACCTGCGCGAAGCCGGCCTGCTCAAATAGGGAACACACGCATGCGGAAGACGCTCTTTGCCCTCGCGACGGGTCTCGCGCTCTGCGCACCGGCCGCGCTCGCCCAGGATTACCCGACGCGGCCGATCCGCATCGTCATCCCGCTCACGCCGGGCTCGGGCGCCGACATCGCCGGGCGCATCGTCGCGAAGCACCTGGGCGATGCGTTCAAGCAGCCGGTGATCGTCGAGAACCGGGCGGGCGCCGGCGGCCAGATCGGCACGCAGGCGGTCGTCAGCGCGGAGCCCGACGGGTACACGCTGCTGGTGCAGTCGGCGTCGCACGCGGCGAACCCCGCGATCTACAAGCACCTGCCGTACGACCCGCTCAAGGATCTCGTGGACGTCGCGATCCTCGGCGTGACGCCGTACGTGATGGTCACCGCCAAGGGCGGCGCATACCCGAATCTCAAAGCGCTCATCGATGACGCGAAAGCGAAGCCCGGCGCGATCCCGTTCGCGTCGGCGGGCGTCGGCAGCTCGACCCATCTCGCCGCGGAGTACTTCGCGCAAGCCGCGGGCGTGAAGATGCTGCACGTCCCGTACAAGGGCTCACCGGAAGCGATTCAGGACACGATCGCCGGCCGCACGTCGTTCTACATGGCACCGATCAATACCGCGGTCGGTCAGGTCAAGGAGGGCAGGCTCGGCGCCCTCGGCGTCTCGACGCGCAAGCGCGCCGACGTGCTGCCCGACGTGCCCTCGCTCGCGGAGCAGGGCCTCGGCGGGTTCGACATCTCGCTCTGGTTCGGGATGTGGGCGCGCGCCGGCACGCCGCCCGCGGTGGTGCAGAAGCTCAACGCACAGGTGAACGCGATTGTGCAGGGCACCGAGGTGCGCGAGCAGTTCGCCAAGCTCGGCATCACGCCGGCGCCGATGAAGCCCGAGGAGTTCGCGAAGTTCGTGCGCGACCAGATCGTCACCTACCAGGCGATCGTCAAGGACGCGGGCATCCAGCCGCAGTAGCGGCGCGGCCAGCCCGTGCGTCGACTCACCAGGAGAACGGAATGATCCAACGCCTCGCCTGCGCTGCCCTCGCGGCGGTCTGCATCGTCCCCCACGCGCTCGCCCAGGAGTCCTATCCGAACCGCCCGATCCAGGTCATCCTGCCCCTGCAGGTCGGCAGCGCGTCGGACATCGCGGTGCGCATCGTCGCCGAGCGGCTCGGCGAGATCCTCGGCCAGAACGTGGTGGTCGAGAACGTCACCGGCGTCGGCGGCCTCATCGGCGCGAACCGCCTCGCTACCGCGCGCCCGGACGGCTACACGCTCGCGGCGATGAACAACAGCATCCTCACGATCCTGCCGCACATCAAGCGCAAGGAGGTGAAATTCGACTCCTTCGCCGACTACGTGCCGGTCCGCGGACTGGCCAGTATTCCGACCTTCCTCGGCGTGCCGAAGGACCTGCCGGTGGCGAACGTCAAGGAGCTGATCACGCTCGCGAAGGCGCAGCCCGGCGCCCTGAACTACTCGACCGGCGGTCCGGGCAGCCCGCAACACCTCGCCACCGAGATGTTCATGGAGATGGCGGGCGTGAAGCTCACGCACGTGCCGTACAAGGGCGCCACCGCGGCCACCGCGGACCTCGCCGCGGGGCGCGTGCAGGTGATGTTCGTCGCTCACTCGCTCGCGCTGCCGTACCTCCCGAACGAGCGCATCAAGCTGATCGCGTTCGCGGGCGGCGAACGCAGCAAGGCGTTTCCGAGCATCCCGACCGTCGCCGAGAGCGGCGTGCCGGGCTACGACTACGCCTCCTGGGTGGCGCTGTTCGCGCTGAAAGGCACGCCGCCCGAGGTCGTCGCGAAGTTGCGGGATGCCGCCGCGAAGGCGATGGCCACGCCCGGCCTGGCGGACCGGCTCGCGAAGAGCGGGCTGGAGATCTGGGACACGCCCGCCGACGCGCTCACCAAGGTGATGCGCGAGGACTGGGCGCGCTGGGAGAAGGTCGTGAAGGCCGCCGGCCTCGTCGAGAACTGAGACGTCCACACAACCAAGGAGGAGGAGTCATGAAGCATTTCTGGAAGATTCTGGTCAGCGTCGCACTGCTGGGCCTCGCCGCCGCGCCGGCGCTCGGCCAAGTGAAGCTCGCCAACGGCACGGTGCTGCCGGACAAGCCTTTCTTCATCGTCAGTTACATCGAGGCCGCGCCGGCGGACGCGCAGAAAGCCGCCGCGCTGATCAAGCAGCAGAGCGCCGCAACCCGGCAGCAGGCGGGGAACATCGGGGCCGAAGCGCTGCAGGAGATGGGGCGCCGGAACCACTTCGTCCTGCTCGAGGTCTGGCAGGACCAGGCCGCGCGCGCGGCGCATGCGAAGTCCCCGCGCACGATAGCGTTCCGCAAGGCGCTGCAGCCGCTTCTGCACAGCCCGTACGACGAGCGGCCGCACGCCGGACTGGCGGCCGCCGGCGGGGGCCAGGCTGGACGCGGCGCGGTGTACGTGGTGACGCACGTCGACATCATCCCGGTGGAGCAGATCCCGCCCTGCAAGCGCCAGGTCAGCGAAACCGGGCCGTGCGGCATCGGGCTGGTCGAGAAGCTGGTCGTCGACAGCCGCAAGCACGCCGGCAGCATCCGCTTTGACGCGCTCACCCAGGCCAACCGCCCGAACCACATGACCGTCATCGAGGTGTGGCGGAACGCGAAGGACCAGGAAGCGCACACGATGCATGCCGACACCCGGAACTTCCGCGACGGCCTGGCGGGCGTGGCGCCCGGCAGCGGCGTGGCGGCCGATCCGCTGTTCGTGATCAATCCCCTGTCGGGCAGTCTCTACGACGAGCAGCTTTACACGTCGCTCGACTAAGGCGCGATAAGCTAGCGCGCGTCGTCGTGACACCTGCGCCACTCGGCGCGCAGACCGCGGCGCTCGATCTCGCCGTCGAGAAAGGCGCGGTCCACAGCCGTCGCGGCGAGGATGAACCGGATATCGCGCACGTGCTTGTCCGACCCGCCCTCGCGCAGATACTCGAGCTTGCGCACGATCACGTACTCCGGCGGCGCGATCCAGGCGCCGCCGCCGCCGAGGTCGATCCGGCGGCGGTGCGCGAGGGCCCATGCGTGCAGCGGATCGCTGCCCGCAACGTAGATGTCCGCCTTGAACTGGCTCGCATGGTGGATCAGGTTGAACATGCCGCGTGCGCGCGCAACCTCGAGACGCAGGGTCTCGTCGGGCGGAACGTAGTAGTCCGCTTCGGGGAACGCCTGGCGCAGCGCCGCGATGTCGGCCGGCCGAAGGAGCACGACGAGGTCGATGTCGGCGGTCAGCCGGGGCTCCCCGTAGAC
>Ga0315278_10001051_pt1 | contig 23869 bp, 16 predicted proteins | sample YL17G06_0_MG_FD_203880 | JGI IMG/M metagenome (GOLD analysis project Ga0315278, IMG submission 203880) | Sediment microbial communities from Yellowstone Lake, YNP, Wyoming, USA - YL17G06_0 | ecosystem: Environmental > Aquatic > Freshwater > Lake > Sediment | place: USA: Wyoming | collected... | reverse complement strand
GACTTGCCGGCGCCGGGGTCGCCGACGACGGCGAGGCAACGATGGGACAGAGCCTCCTGGAGTTCGATGTGCCTCTCCTGGGATCGCGACATGTCGGGCAGCGTGGTGGTGATGGGGATGTAGAGCTGGTCGATGGGGAAGCTGTGGGCCTTGCCGCTGCCGACTTCGAGGCCGCGGATGTCGATGGTGGCGGTCTGTTCGAGCAAACACCGGAGGTAGTGTGACGGGTCGTGGCCGGGGGAGGGAGGTTGCTGAGACACTTCGGGGGCGCGGCGAAGATGGTCATGCCACGGCCGATCGGGGTCGTTGAGCCAGAGATCGAGGTCGTGATGGAGGATTTCGGCGAAGTTGTCGGTGTCGGTGTATTCCGTATAGAGGAGCTGATGGGGGCCGGGCTGGCGGACCTTCTGCTTGAAGGCCAGGACCTTTTGCCATTGCTCGACGGCCTCTTGGATCATGTCTAGATCGGCGGGAGCTTCGAACTTGTCGATTTTCCGGAAGAACCACTTTATTTCCGGCCGGCCGGTCTCGTGGTGATGGTTCAGGGCCCATTCGAATTCTTCTTCGGTGCCGGATTGGAAGTCGCCGGTGGGTGAGCCGAAGCGCTGGGCCATGATGCCGATGACCAAAGCGAGGGATTTCTTGTGGCGTTCGAGGGTTTGTTGGGTTATGAGCTTTTGGGGGGGGCCCACGCCGAGGGTGGAGCAGTTTTCCCAGTCGATGACGATGAATTGGAGGCCCCGATTGCTGTAACTGGTGCGGTTGTGGCGGTCGAAGAACTTGTGGACGGCCTGGCGCTCGGGATTGCAGTCGCCGGGCGAGGCGAGGAAGACGTGATACTCTCGAATCTCGTTGTACTGCAGCTCGGCCATGCACAACCCCGCTGTTGATGCGTCGAAGCGAGCGGCATGGTAGCGGAGGGGCGGGGCGGGGGCAAGAAAGAGCGTCCGGCGAGCTTTTTTGTTCATGCGGCGGCTGAACCTGTGGTATGATGACAGTGTGATGACTGCACGGCGGGCATCGCAGATGAACGCGTGGCGAAACAGATTGCGGCGAGGGCTGGCCATGGGTGATGTGGGCAATTGGCATCGGGAATTCCGTCCGGCGTGGGGCGGGCCGCTGGAGGAGCGGGTTCTGCTTTCGTCGATCGCGCTGCCGGCGGTCGTCGCAGACGCAGGCGTCGCAGACGCAGGCGATCAGCGGGCGAGTGAGGCGGGGAATGCACTGGCAATTGACCCGTTCGTTGTCTATCCGAATGCTGCCTACTATGAAGCATTCGCCAGGCCCGCGGGCTGGGACTTCTCGCAGCCGCAAGCTGCATCCGACGGGCTGGTCATTGCGCGTGCGGAGGTGAAGGCGGGCGAGGCCGCCAACGCGCCGATCGGCCTGGCGAGGGGCCTGAACCCCGGGCGGGTGGCGTGGGCGCGCGACCCGGCCGCCACCAACTGGGACGGGACCAGCGGCTACTACTGGACCGATGATCACACCAACCAGGGCGTCGTGGGACAGATGATGGGCAAGGCCGTCCGCTGGCTCACGAGCGAGGCCACGGACGCGGGGGCCTGGGATGCCCTCTTCAAGCACTTCAACGAACAGCGCGGCTTCGGGCCGGTCGGATATGCTCCGGGCGAAAGGATCGCGATCAAGGCCAACCTGAATGAGGCGACGCTGCGGGAGGACCAGGACAACTTCGCTGATCTGACGCCGGCCACGCTGTATGCGCTGCTCGATCAGCTCGTGAACGTCGGGCAGGTGCCGCAGGAGGACATTTCGGTCTACGATTCCATCAAACTATGGTCGAACAAGTTCTATGATAGATGTCACGCGGCCTTTCCGGGTGTTCATTTCGTGGACAGGGTGGGCGGCGACGGTCGCGAGCAGGTGCAGGCGAGCACCAGGGCGCTGGTACACTGGAGCGACGGCGGCAAGCCGGACCAGTTGCCCACGTGCGTCGTGGACGCCAAGTACATGATCAATCTGGCGATCGTCAAGAAGCACGAGATGGCCGGCATCACGGGCTGCGGCAAGAATCATTATGGGTCGGTGGTGCGGACGCCGTCGGCCACCGGCTACTACAACCTTCACGCATCGCTGCCGTCGGAGGCGCCGGGGATGGAGCGATATCGCGCGCTGGCGGACCTGATGGGGCACGAGCACCTTGGCGGCAAGACGCTGCTGTATCTCCTGGACGGGATCTGGGGCGGCTGGCGGAGCTGCATCCAAGGCTCGGAGCCCACGCGGTGGGTGACGCTGGAGAATGACTGGCTGTCGAGCATTTTTGCTTCGCAGGACCCCGTCGCCATGGATTCGGTGCTCCATGATTGTCTGCACGCGGAGGAGGAGGCGTGGATGGCGCTGGGCAACGCGCCGCGCGGAGGCGGGTGGTCCACCGGCAGAATCCGCGACGAGGCCGATGATTACCTCCACGAGGCCGCCAAGTGCGGCACACCAGGGTCGCGCGCCTACACACCCGACGGCGACGGCATCCGCCTGGCCAGCCAGGGCGTTCACGAGCATTGGAACAACGACGCCGACCGCCAGTACAGCCGCAACCTCCTCACGGGGGCGGGCATCGAGCTGGTCCGGTCCGATCCGCTGGCGGAGGTGCGGCCTTCGGTGGCGGTGACCTGGCCGGTCGAATCGGCCAATTGCCCCGCCGGGTCGAGCATCGGTCTCGCGGCGTCGGCGGCCGTCGAAGGCGGCGACATCGTCAGCGTTGAGTTCTATGCGAATGGCGCGCTCGTCGCCCGGGACGATGACGCGGCGGACGGATGGGCCTGCGATTGGCCGAACGTGCCCGGCGGCGAGTACAGCATCACCGCCAAAGCCATCGACACCCGCGGTGTCGCGGCGATGAGTCAGCCAGTGAACATCACCGTCGGCGTCGTGGTGAGCGTGCAGGAGATCAGGGCGCGGGTCGGTGAGCGCGGTCCCGAGCCTGGCATGGTGATCATCCGGCGCAGTGGCGAGGCCAGCGGCGAGCTGAACGTCGATTACGTTGTGGGCGGCACAGCCAAGGGCGGCGTTGACTATGAGACCCTCCCCGCCAACCTGAGCATCCCCGCCGGCGAGAATTCCGCGACGATCAGCATCGTCGCCATCGACGACCCCGACGCGGAAGGCAACGAAACGGTCACGATCACGCTCGCGCCCGGCGATGGGTATGTCGTCGGCAGGGCCGCGGCCGGAACCGTCACCCTCGCCGACGATGATGCGCCGGCTGGCGCGATCAGCGGGCGTGTCTGGAGCGACAACGACGGCGATGGCGCGCAGGACACGGTCGAGGGCGGCCTCTTCGGGTGGACCGCCTATGTGGATCAGAACCACAACGGGGTGTTCGACACGGCCGCCACGTGCGACGTCGTCTCGACGGACATGCCGCGGGCCATCCCCGACAACAACACGACCGGCGTCATGTCGGATCTTGTGGTCGGCGGCCTGGTCGGCAGCGTTGTCGATGTGAACGTGACGTTGAGCATCACCCACCGGAAGGATTCCGACCTGCGTGTGTATCTGATCGACCCGGGCGGTTTGACCGTGACGCTGTTCGCCAACCTGTCAGCCAATCTCTCGAATTTCACCTGCACGGTTCTGGACGATCAGGCCTATCTGGCGATCACCGCCGGCCCATCATGGGGAGGGGCCAGCGGCAACACGTACAGTGATCGATTCCGGCCTGTCGGGAAACTGAGCGGCTTCAACGGGCATGATCCCAACGGCACGTGGAAGCTGAGGGTCGCCGACAGCGCCGCGTCGAACACGGGAACGTTGACCGCGTGGTCGTTGCGTCTGGTGACGGCCGGCGTCATCGAGCCCAGCGCCACAACCCATGCCGACGGAACGTACACGATCGCCGGGCTTCCGGCGGGCACACATGAGGTGCGGTTGGCTCGGCCGCGGGGGTGGGCGGCTGTCTGGCCAGCGGATGAATCCCACGCCGTCGCCATTCCCGCGCCGGGGGCGGGCGCGGACGTTGATTTCGGCGAGTTCCCGACGGTCTTCGGCGGCTCACTGGACGAGGACGACTACCGCGTGGGGATGAGCGCCGCGGGCACTCGCTTGGAGATTCTGCGTGACGCCTCGGCCGACGGCGGGCCCGCTTGCGCCGTCGATCCGTCGCTGATCGAGTCGCTGAGCTTCAACCCCGGCGCGGGGGCCGACACGTTGACCATCGACCTCTCGGCCGGCACGCCCTCGGCGCCGGTCCCTATCGTCTACAACGGCTCAACCGGCGGCGACGTGATGATCGTCAAGGGCTCCGTGGGCGACGATGTCGTGACGATCGGCGCCGGGCAGGTCATCGCCGGCACCTGGGTGATCACGCATACCGGCGTGGCCGAGCGGCGACTCGCGCTCGGCGCGGGGCGCGATACGCTCACCATCGACGGCTGCGCGTTCACGTTCAACACGGACGCTTCGCTCGAAACAGAGCATCTCACGCTCAACCTGGCCAACGCCGCGTCGGTGGCGTTCAACGGCACGCAGCATCTCGCGGCACTGAGCATCGGCGCCGGCAGCGCCGCGGCATTCACGGGCACCACGACGAACGCCCTGATCACGGGCGCCTTGTCTCTGGCCGCCGATGCCTCGCTGGATCTGCACGGAGGCGTTCTGGTCGTGAAAGGCGGCGATCTCGGCGACATCTCCGCCTGGGTCAGGTCCGCCCGCGCCGGCGGAGCGTGGAACGGGCCAGGCATCACCAGCTCATCGGCCCCTGGGCACGAATTCCTCGGCATCGCGGCCGTTCTCAACGACAAAGGCACGGGCGAAGGCCCGTTCATGATGAGCCTGGCTGGCCAATCGCTCAGCACCGCCGATGTCATCGTGAAGTGCACCTGGAACGGCGACATGAACGTGGACGGCGTCGTGAATGCCGACGACTACTTCATGATCGACACCGGCTTTGTCACGCAGAAGGGCGGCTACCAGAACGGCGACCTGAACTACGACGCCGTCGTCAACGCCGATGACTATTTCCTGATCGACAGCGCGTTCCTGGGGCAGAGCGAGAAGCTCGCCGCTGGCACGCCGACGATCCCCGCTCAGGATGGGGTCCTGGCGGTCGCGTCAGCGAGGCGACAGAACTTCAGCGGACTGACCAGCCAGTTGTTCTCGATAGCGCCACGGCTGTAGCGACTGGCAAGGCCTGCAGCGGCCTCGCTCATCCTTTCAGATGTCGGCGCCTTACCATGCAGGCTCGTTGCCCGCGTAGGTGCTTGCGTGAAACGCAGCAAGGTCCTGATTCATCTGCGGATTTTCCATCTGCTTCTTCTGGGATGCCTGGGAGGCGGTGGTTCCGCTTGCGGCACAGCCAGCCAGCACAAACAGGGCGGTTGACACCACAGCAACGGGGACAAGTCTAAACAAGGAGGTGAACATAATGGCCTCGTCTGCCAAATGACCCGGATCAGGCTCGCAGAACATCGGTGAGCCTGTTCGGCTCGCCGATTGTAGGGAGACAAATAACGCCGGTGGTCAGCCGCGCCGATAATCCCAGATCATCCGCAAGAGTACGCCATGGCTGCGGCTCAGGCTGGCATTCGCGCTCGGCGCCGGGCCGGGCAGGGGAGCGGCTGGGCTTACTCGGTGCCGCCGCCTCAGTTCCAGCAGACGCATGCACACGAGCAGCCGGCCCTTCTCCCACGAGTTGGGTGCCAGAGTTGGGTGAGATCTGGGAATCGCAGCCAAAAACGGAATAGTGCAGGCGTGCCGGCGACCGGTGCTTCAGGTGAATGACGGCGACTACGGCGTGAACGGTTTGCGATAAAACCCAAGGTCACGCCCGCGTTCCTTTTCACCGCGAGAGGAAAGCCCCCCATGACCACTTCTGATTCCGTCGGGGGCGCCGGCGCGCTGGGCGCGACGATCATCTGCCTGCTGACGTGGCTCGCGATAGTGCTGATCGCCAGGTTGCCACGCGTCTTTGTGATGTCAATCGTGCTGCTGATTGTGATCCTGACGGCGTTGTCCTCTGTCGTGCCGCGGCCTCCCGGACCGGTGCGGACGAGTCTGGCGGCCGTTCTCCCGTTTTCCGCTGGCCTATGCGCCCTCATCGGCCTGCTGACCAGCGATCGGTTCGCTTAAGCCGGCGCCATCCGGACGAGGATCGGCGACCTCGACGGCAGCGAGATGCGCACACGTGCCTGGGTCCTGCTCAAACACCTCTCGCTCTGGCGCGAATGGAATCGCACTCCCGACAGCGCCAAGGACGCCAAGGGCGTGCCGAACTACTCCATCACTCTTCCGCCCGATCTGACGGTTGTGGTCCAGGCCCACGATGGCTCGGAAGCTACGCTGCCCTTGAGCCAGTTCGCGATGATCGCAGCCCCGCCGGGGCCATCATTATCGACGAGATCGGTTTAGCGCGTTAGCCTCATTTGCCGGCCCGCCGCAATTGCGCCAGGCGCCCTGGCGAGACGCCCAGGACACGTTTGAACGTGCGGGAGAAGTGGAACGGATCGCTGAAACCCATGTCCGCGGCCACCTGCTTGACCAGCATGCCAGGAGTTTGCAGTCGCTGTGCCGCGTGCCGCATCTTCAGCCGGATCGAGTATTGATACGGGCTCTGGTGATCGTAGCGCCCGCACAGCCGGCAGATATACGCCGGATCGACCTGGCACTCTTCGGCGATCTGCGCCAGCCCGCGCAGGTCGAGGTCTAGCCATTCCTTTTCACGCCCGCAAGGGCTAGACTCCGGCGCCGATGATGCGGGATATGCCATCCTGGCCGGGCGTTCGATGCACCCCGGCCCGCGTCGCGGTGCAGGAGATTCCACGATGAGCGGACAGCAAACAACGGAGAAGACCTCGGGGCTTAAGTCCGACGATCTGATTGTGATCGCGGGCGCGGGCGGGTTCATTGCGGGCGATCTGGCCCGCTATTTTCACGACCAGGGCTTCACTCGCATCCGCGCGGTCGACAAGAAGCCGCTTCCGGAGTGGTATCAGCGTACGCCCGGCGTGGAGTGCCTCTGCATGGACGTCAGCGAGGAGAAGAACTGCAGGCGCGTGTGCGAGGGCGCGGCCGAGGTCTACAACCTCGCGGCCGACATGGGCGGCATGGGCTTCATCGAGCGATTCCGCATCGAATGCCTCCGCAGCATTCTCATCAACACCCACATGATCGAGGCCGCCTACCGCGCCGGCGCGCAACGGTACTTTTTCTCCTCTTCCGCCTGCGCGTACAACACGGATCTTCAGCAAGACCCCCACTGCCGCGCGCTCAAGGAAACCGATGCCTACCCCGCCATGGCCGAGCGAGGCTACGGCTGGGAGAAGCTCATGTCCGAGATGTTCTGCCAGGAGTACTGGGCCGAGAGAGGGATGCAGACGGCTATCGCGCGCTTCCACAACGTCTACGGGCCCAACGGCACCTGGGACGGGGGGCGAGAGAAGGCGCCGGCCGCCATCTGCCGCAAGGTCATCGAGGCCAAGGACTCCGGCAAGCATCAGATCGTCATCTGGGGCGACGGCTCGCAGACGCGCAGCTTCATGTACATCGACGATTGCACCAGGGGCATCGACATGATCATGCACTGCGACCAGCTCGTCGCCACACCCATCAACCTCGGGTCCAGCGAACTGATTTCGATCAGCGACCTGGTCAGCATGGCCGAAGACATCGGCCACGTGAAGCTCCAGCGCGAATACGACCTCAATGCGCCCAAGGGTGTCGCCGGCCGCAACAGCGACAACACCATGATCCAGCGCATCCTCGGCTGGGAACCGAACACGCCCCTCCGCGTCGGCCTGGCCAGGACCTACGCGTGGATCGAGCAGCAGTACCGCGACCGCAAGGCCGGCAAGCGGACCGTGGAGTGAACCGCGCCGGCGCAGTCTTCCTCATGCCTCCCTTAGCCACGGGCTGCACATGAATGACGACATCGGATCGGTGATCGGCTCCGTCCCCTACCGCATGGCGTTGGCCGGCGGGTGGATCGATCAGCCTTTTGTGTCGCGGCTGAACCCAAGCCCGCCGGGGTCCATGGTCGTCGTGGGCCTCAAACCCGCTTTTCCGTTCATGGACCGCTGCGGCATGGCGACGGGGACGCGGAAGGTCGCGATGAAGCTGTGGAATGGCCGCCTGCCCACGGGCGACCCGCGCGAGCTTGTCCGCCAGCTCTACGCCGCCGAAAACCAGGGCCTCGCCGAGCCCTCCGGCTCCCAGGACATGATCGGCCTGATCTATCCCGGCGTCTGCCGGCTCGACTACGACGCCGAGTTCGAAGGGGGCGTCTTCCCCCGCCACATCGAATCCAACAACGACCCGGAGGTCGCCCGCTGGCTCGAACGGGGTTTCCACATGCTGCCCGTGGCGCCGCGCCCTGCGGGCTATAACCCCCTCGGCCAGAAAAACCTCGACCCGCAATGGATTCGTCGCCTCGGCCAGTCAGGCAGAGACTGCTACGACGCGATCGTGCGAATGGACATCGTCGCTCTGGGCGCGGCCATGAACGAGTGCATGAACTGCTGGGCGGCCATCCTTCCACATACCGTCCGCCACAACACCCTCACGGTGGACATCGAGGCCCTGCTGGACTGTTACCAGCGGCGCTACCCTGGCGCCATGTACTCCGGTTGCGGCGGCGGCTACCTCTATATCGTCTCTGAAGAACCTGTGCCCGGCACGTTCAAAGTGCACGTGCGCATCGCGGAGGATGTCCCGTCATGAGCGTAGTGGCCGTCTCCGGCGGTTTCGACGACCTTCGATCAAGGCACATTCGTCTTCTGGACGAGGCCTCCAGGCTCGGCCACGTCCACGTCCTCCTCTGGTCCGATGACATGGTCCGCTCGCTTGAAGGCCGCGAGCCCAAGTTCCCGCAGGAAGAACGGCTTTATGTCATGCAGGCCATCCGCTACGTCTCCCGCGTGACGCTGATGACCGGCCCCCTCGACCGCAACGCCATTCCCCTCGGCGGCGACCTCCGCCCCGATCTGTGGGTGGTCGATCAGGCCAGTGACACGCTTGCCGCGAAGCAATTCTGCGTCACTCACGGCCTAGCCTGTCGTGTCATCACCGACAAGCAGCTTGAGGGTTTCCCGGACCCAGTCGCCCCCGTCGCGCCCGTCGCATCGGGCCGGAAGAAGGTCCTCGTGACCGGCTGCTACGACTGGTTCCACTCCGGCCACGTCCGGTTCTTCGAAGAAGTCTCCGATCTCGGCGACCTCTACGTCGTCGTCGGCCACGATGCCAACATCCGGCTGCTCAAGGGCGACGGCCACCCCATGTTCCCCCAGCAGCAGCGGCGGTATATGGTCCAATCCGTCCGCTACGTCACCGGGGCGATCGTCTCCTCCGGAACCGGCTGGCTCGATGCCGAGCCCGAGATCCGCGCCATCAAGCCGGACATCTACGCCGTCAATGAGGACGGCGACAAGCCGGAGAAACGCGAGTACTGCGACAAGCATGGTCTGGAATACGTCGTCCTGAAGCGACTGCCCAAGCCCGGCCTCCCGCGGCGGCAAAGCACGGCGCTGCGCGGGTTCTGAAGCCATCAGCGCCCCTTTCCCACGTGCTACACCCCCTTTTCGTCGTGTGGTTGCACCCGCCCGGCTCTTCCGGCACAATATCCCAGCAAACGAACGCCTCGCAATTTGCTGTCGGCCCTAACGACGCCGCCAACCGGGGTGAATGCATGGCCACATCACCGGCAACGTTCGACGTCTTCCTTAGCCACAATTCCAAGGACAAGGCCGCCGTCCGGGAGCTTGCCGAAATCCTCAAATCACACTCCCTCAACCCCTGGCTCGATGAATCCGATCTTCCCCTCGGGCAAACCTGGCAACCCGAAGCCGAACACGCCATCCGCACCGTGCGCTCCGCACTCGTCCTGGTCGGCCCCCACGGCCTCGGTCCCTGGCAAGCCATCGAAGCCCAAAGCCTCGTCACCCAATCCATCAATCGCCACCTCCCCGTCATCCCTGTCCTCCTCCCCGGCACGCCCGACAAACCCGACATCCCCACTTTCCTCGCCGAATACACTCGCCTCGACCTCCGCGCCGGCCTCAACGACCAGGCCATCAACAGACTCATCCAAACCATCCGTGCCCAACAATCTCCCTCCCCCTACGCCCCCCAAAGAATCTCCCCGTCCCGGCTCCCGCGCACCTCCGAACACCTCATCGGCCGCGACGACGAACTCAACCGCCTTCACTCCGCCTGGTCCGACAGAAACACTCACGTGCTCACCCTCGTCGCCTGGGGCGGCGTCGGCAAAACCGCACTTATCTCACGCTGGGCCGCCCAACTCGCCCAGCGGAATTACGACCACGCCGACTGTTTCGACTGGTCGTTCTACTCCCAAGGCTCGCACGAGCACTCCGCCGCCTCCGCCGACCTCTTCATCAACAAAGCCCTCACCTTCTTCGGCGACCCCGACCTGGCCAACTCCCCCGCCGCTCCGTGGGACAAAGGCGCGCGCCTCGCCCATCTCATCGCCCAACGCCGCACCCTCCTCATCCTCGACGGCCTCGAACCCCTCCAACATCCCCCCGGCCCATTTGCCGGACAACTCAAAGACCCCGCCCTCCTGGCCCTGCTCCGCGGCCTGGCACAACGCAACCCCGGCCTCTGCCTCATCACCACCCGCCAGTCTCTGGCCGACCTCGACGCATTCAAGAACACCACCGCCCCCCAGTGGAATCTCGAACACCTCTCCACCCCGGCCACCATCGAACTCCTCAAACGCCTCGGCGTCCACGGCCTCCAACAAGAATTCGAATCGCTTGCTACCGACGTCAAAGGCCACGCCCTCACGCTCAACCTCCTGGGCCGGTATCTGGCCGAAGCCCACCACGGCGACATCCGCCGCCGCGACCTTGTCAGATTCGAAGAAGCCGACGCTGAAATCCAAGGCGGGCACGCCTTCCGCGTCATCGCCGCCTACGAGAGATGGTTTGGCGGCGAAGGCGAAGGCGGCCTTCGCGCCCTGGCCATCCTCCGCCTCATGGGCCTCTTCGACCGGCCCGCCGATGCCGGGTGCATCAACGCCCTCCGCCAACCCCCCGCCATCCCCACCCTCACCGACCCCCTGATCAACCTCACCGACGCCCAATGGAATCTCGCCGTTACTCGGCTTGCCTCCTGCGGGCTTATCTCCATTCCATCTCACCAATCGGCAATTGGCAATCAGCAATCGGCAATCGATTCCCACCCCCTCATCCGCGAATACTTCGCCACCCAACTCAAGAACCACCACCCCGACGCGTGGCGATCCGCCCACCGCCGCCTCTACGAACACCTCACCGCCAGTACAAAAGACAAACCCAACCCCACTCTCGAAGACCTCCAACCCCTCTATCAAGCCGTCGCCCACGGCTGCCAGGCCGAGCTTTACGGTCCTACCTTCCGCACGGTATTCGTCGAGCGGATTCTGAGGAGCGACTACTACACCCTGAAGAGGCTTGGTGCACCAGCAGCGGACTTGGCAGGCCTTGCCTGCTTCTTCTCATCACCGTGGACTGTACCAGAGGCTTCCCTCTTTCCTTATGAGCAAGCGGCCGTTCTATGCTGGGCTGGAATTCGCCTCCGTGCCTTGGGACGAATGCAGGAAGCCAAGGCCGCGCTTCTTGACGGTCTGAGGAGACACGGGCAACTCGGTAACTGGGAGTGCGGTGCAAGCACAGCCGGGCACCTTTTTTCCCTCACGCTTGTCATGGGCCGGATAGAAGAGGCAGTAGGGTACGCGCACAAAGGCATAAAACATGCAGATGGTTCTGGTGTCCCGGCACAGCGTGTTTACCGCAGAGCCACCCTCGGCTATGCGCTGCACCAGGCGGGAGACTTCCTTGCAGCCGAGACCAGCTTTCGCGATGCAGAAGCATTGCACCACCAATTCGGGCCGAACTCTCCTGCCCTGGACCTGATCTACGGACTGCGCTTCTGCGAACTGCTACTTGAGCAAGGCAAGGTCCAGGAGGCCGCCGAGCGCGCCCTCCGAGCCAGCGAACAGTCAAGATCGTGCGGGTATCTGCTCGATATCGGCTATGGCCATCTCGTGGCTGGATTAATCGGAATCAAGACCTTCTCAACAGCACGCAACGATGCCCGCATCTCCGCTAGGCGGGATCTTGACGATGCTGTCCGAGAACTCCGTAAAGCAGTCAGACATGAGCATCTCGTCCGCGCTCTTCTTGCTCGCGCACAAATGCTGCACTTGCAGGGGGAGGTCCGGGAATCACTCGCCGGCCTCGACGAAGCCTGGGAGATCGCCTCCCGCGGGCCCATGCGCCTCTACATGGCCGACATCCTCCTCACCCGCGCACGCCTCTTCAAAGACCCCAAAGCCCTGCAAGAAGCACGAAACCTCATCCAGCAATGCGGCTACCACCGCCGCGACCAGGAACTGGCCGACGCCGAACAAGCCGCCACCTCCTGGCCCAGCCCATAGCCGCCGCGCCTCAGTCCCTTGCCCTTGCCCGAGTCGGCTTATCGTCTGCGCACCTCGATAACCGCCATGGCGGCCGCTTCGAGCTTCAGGGGGATTCCCTCGGCTAGTTGCGCGCCCGTTCGCTCCAGCTTCCGGTCCCCGCCCAGCGCGACTTCGTAGCGGGCGTCGGCCTCCGCCGTGAACCACTCCGGAAACTGATTGATGCGCGCGTAGTCCAGCGGCAAGTGCATCAGCAGCTTGTGCCGCGGGCGATCGAACACCACACGCCCTTCCCACGGCTGGTCCGCGATAAGGCTGAGATACACGGCGCCGTTCTCACGCACGGCGCCGAATCGCACGTCGGCCCGCCACGGCTGCACCGTCACCCCCTGCGTCTTCCACAACGCATACATCAGTGAAGTCCGGGCAAAGTTCCCGTCGCCGTGCCAGCCTTCGATGACGCCGTCCGGCTTCTGGATCGCCCACATCATCCGCGTCTGGCTGTCAATCCATTCGGCGGCCGACTCGACCGGCTCGCGGTTGAACAGATTGATCGCCCCCTCGATGGAATCCGCAAAACCGTCGGCGCTCTTGTCGGCCCAGCAGGCTCCGACGTATTTGCCCTTGAGATTGCCCATAGCCTTGCGCACGGCGTCGCGGTAGGCCTGCGTCCCGTCGATCAGCCACATCGTGTAGAAGCCGTCGTACCCATAGCCCCAGGTGTCGCACAGGTCCGCGCTGTGCTCGCCGGTCTTCGGGTTGAACCACGTATACAGCAGGCCATCCTCGTTCCGCCCCTTCTCCAGGATGCAGTCAAACATCTCGTGCATCAGCTTGGCGTACTCCTTCTTCTTCTCCGGCATCGCATGCGCGACGGCCACGTACAGCTCCGTAAGGCCGTTGACCACCTCGCACCCGTGATCGATCAGGCGGAGCTGGTTCATGTCGCGCGTCGGGTGGCGCTCCCCCAGCAGGAAGAAGTCGCCCAGGCGGATGGCCCAGTCCAGATACTTGCGATCGCCGGTGAACCAGTAGAGCCGCGAGCATGATTGCAGCAGGTCGCCGCACACCTCGATGTTGAGCGTGGGGATTTTCCCGTACGGCGTGTCGATGGAGGCGTTCTTCCATATATCGTCGATGATGCCCACCATGCGATCCGACCAGGGGCTCCTCCCCATCCACTCGGCGATGTAGAGCAGGCCGTCCTTCACATATTCCGCGCCGTCGAAGGTGATGGCCTCGAGGTCCAGCTTCTCCCGCCGCCAGCTCTTCTTGAAGAACGAATAGTCATCGGGCAGGCGGTCGAGCCGGCTTGTCAGCCGCGTCTCGGCCCGCAGGATGTCGAGCAGTCGCCCCTCCATCAGCGCGCGGTCCGTGATCGACGCCGTCAGCACCATGAATGGATAGTTGTCGGCGCCGGAATCGCGCCCATTCCAGTAATCGCGGCTTTCCCCCAGGTTCCGCGGAATCAGCCCCGTGGCGGGATCGGCGTGCGCCAGCCACCCCTCGACATATCGCCGGCAACGGAACAGCGCTTCGTTGGCCAGGCGTGCGTTCTTCTCAGCCTGCCGTAAGATCGCCTGGCGCCGCTCGTCCTGGGCCCCGACCACCGTCGCCTCGCGGTCCCAGACTTTGCGCATCTCGGGAAATGCATCGGCGTCAGCGGCGGTCCCGGCCGGCAGCAGCGCGAGCTTGGCCTTGTAGGTGGCCTGTTTGAGCTCCGGCCGGTTCCGGTCGCCCCCAGCCGCGACGAGGCGAACCTCGCTGAGGAAAGCCGGCAAGCCCAGGCCGCTCCTGAATTCAATCTCGTACCGGTCGCCCCTGACCCCCGCCGGCACCGGCACACGCAGCCAGCGGAAGCCCCAATGGCCGCCGTCTTCCACCCTCACATTCTGGCCGTTGACCAGCAGCACGGCATCTCGCCGGTCGGACTTGGCGCCCCAACTCAGCTCCAGGGCGTCGCCCGGCTGGGGGCGCGCGTCGAATGTCAAGCGAAGAGACGTGCGCCCCAGCCAGAAGTAGGGCGTGCGATCCAGCGACTCCGGACCATCGGCAAAGCGCACCCACGCGACGGCCGCCGAGTCGTCCGGAATCGACGCGCGGTTCTGCCCCAGCGCCGCGCGCAGCGTCGGGCAGAAGTCCTGGCCGTTGAACACGTGCGGGCCGCCATGAACCGTCAGCGTCACGTTCGACTCCGCGTCAAAGACGCGGTAGGCGGCGCGGATTTCCTCCATGGCCTGCCGGCCGATCGCCACGGGAAAGCCCCCGGGGGCACGCTCCTTCTCGCCTAGTTCACACACCAGCAAGCGCGGGGCAACGCAGGCGAAAATGTCCGAGAAATCAAAGTTCTCTTCCAGACCCGGAAAGTTGAAACAGGGGCAATGGCCGTTCTTCATGTTGGCCACCGTGGTGAGCCAGCCGCTGCTGCACGCCACCTTCACTCGTTCGTCCAGCGCGGCGACATACATCGTGGTCTCGCCGCCCAGCGACAGCCCGGCCACCGCGATGCGTTCCGCGTCCACTTCCGGCAAGGCGCAGACGTAGTCAAGGCAACGCAGCGCATCCCAGGTGCGCTGGCCCATCAGAGACCAGTTCGCGTGCTGCAGCTCGTGTTGGCCCACGTCCGGCGCGATGACGACGTAGCCCATCTCGATCATCTGGCGGCCATACCAGTAAAGGCTCAGGCCGCGCACCACCTCCTCGCCATTGCCGCCGTGGCCGTTCAGAGCGAGGACGGCGCCCACCTTGCCTTTCGGCTGCGTCGGCCGCGCAAGCCACACATGGGCGCGCCGGTCCGCCAGCGTCTGCAGGGTCAGCTCTTCCAGCACATACCCGCCCGCCGGCACATCGATCCGCCGAAGGACTTTCGCATCCAGCGGCACGCGCTGCGGCGCCTGGCCCCCCATCATCAGCGCCAGCAGTTTCTCCCGCGCCGCCCTCTGCCACAGCCGCGCCTCGGCTGCCGAGTCTGCCTTGAAACGCGACGCGCGCAGCGGTTCGGCCGCCGGAGCGGTCCCTGCGAACAACAGCACGATTCCGACCAGCACTCTCAGTGGTTTCATGGGCTGCGCCCTCGATGGTTTTCCATTGTGACGTGGCTTCTGCCAACCCGCACATCCGTTTGGGTGATCCCGATCAGCCATTGTAGCATAGCGGGCCAGCATCCAGCGAAGGAAACATGACAGGGCCAGATTCGTTTCCACGCCATCCTCGTCCATTCCTCATCTCACCCCCCCACTGGCAACCAGCCCCGATCCTGACAACAATGCTGTATCGAAGCCGCCATTGGTCGGCCACCCAGCATGGACGAACGTATCGAACATCTCGCCGAAAAAGCCAAGGGCCTCCCCAAATCCCCTGGCGTCTATCTCATGAAGGACGCCAAGGGCCGCGTCATCTACGTCGGCAAAGCCATCTCCCTCCGCGACCGCGTCTCCTCATACTTTCTGCCCTCCACTCAACTCGAAGCCCGGAAAGCCGGCCTCCTCGACGAAGTCGTCGATTTCGACATCCTCCAGACCGAATCCGAAGTCGAAGCGCTCCTGGCCGAAAACCGCCTCATCAAGGACATCCAGCCCAAGTTCAACGCCAGCCAGCGCGACAGCAAGACTTTCCCTTACCTCATGATCACCACCGCCGAGGACTTCCCCGCGGTCTACGTCACGCGCCAGCCCACAACCGACGGCGTGAAACTCTACGGCCCGTTCACCAGCGTCTATCAGCTCAAGCAGGCCGTCCAGCTCCTCCAGCGCGCCTTCAAGTTCCGCACTTGTCATCTCGAGATCCTGGATGATGACGCCAATCGCCGTTTCTTCCGGCCGTGTCTCCTCTACCCCATCCGCCGGTGCTCCGCTCCATGCGGCATGAAGATTGACCGCGCCGCCTACCGCGAAGACATCGCCCGCCTGATCCGCTTCCTCGACGGCAATCGCGCCGCCGTTATGCGCGACCTCGAAAGGGAGATGAAGTCGGCCTCGGAGAACCTCCAGTTCGAACGCGCCGCCAGGCTCCGCGACCAGATCAAGGCCCTCTCCTCGCTCTCCCTCCGCGGCGGCCGCGGCGCCGAACAGTTCTGGCAGCCCGAAGCTTTCGTCACCGATCCCCAGCAAGGCATTGTTATGCTCCAGGAAACCCTCAACCTCCCCGAACCCCCGCGCATCATCGAGGGCATCGACATCGCCCACCTTCAGGGCGGCCAGGTCGTCGGCTCCAAGGTCTGCTTCATCGATGGGCAACCCTTCAAAGACGCCTACCGCCGCTACAAGATCAAGCACGGCCAGGGCAACAACGACTACCTTTCCATCCAGGAGATCGTCTTCCGCCGCTATCGTGATGCCGGCGCACACAATGAGCTGTACCCCGACCTGATTCTGATCGACGGCGGCCTCGGCCAGCTCCACGCCGCCCTCGATGCCTTCCAGTCCATGGACAGAAAACCTCCCATGGTCATCTCCATCGCCAAGAAGGAGGAGCTTGTTTACGTTCAAGCCCGCGCCGCACCCCTCCATCTCCCGCGCACGCACGTCGGCCTCAAGCTGCTCCAGTACATCCGCGATGAAGCGCATCGTTTCGCCCAGCACTACCACCACATCCTCCGCCGCAAGTCCCAGCTCGAGGAGGAGACCGCCCATGGCCGCCGGCCCGCGACACGCAACCGCGCGCCGCGCCCCGCTCCGCCATCCCCCCCCCGATGAGCAGGCCATGACTTCCGGATAGCCAGCAGCCCAGGGCAAACGCATTTGGCCTGGGCTGATGGTACTTCATCCAAGACTTCTCTGGCCCGGCGTACTTTCTCAAGAATCTTCTCGACGCTCGCAGTCCAGACGAATGCATGGGGCGGCTGATTGTGCTCTTGAATCCAGGCGGTGATCGCGTCAATCAGTTGCTGCACGCTACGGCACACGCCGCGCCGGATGCGTTGGTCGGTGATCTCCCGGAACCATCGCTCCACCCAGTTCAGCCATGAACTGCTGGTGGGCGTGAAGTGCATGTGGAAGCGCGGATGGCGCTTCAGCCAGGCCAGCACCTTGGGATGCTTGTGCATAGCGTCGTTGTCGGCGATCAGGTACAGGTCGAGGTCCGCAGGCGTCTGATCGTCAATCTGCTTCAGGAACTTGATCCACTCCTGGCCCCGGCGTCGGCGAACCTCCGCCGCCAACGGCCCACCAGCCGCGGGTCGGTGGCCAGTTCCTTGGCGATCACGTCATTGGTCTTGCCCTCTGCGGCCGCCAGCACAATCTTGGCCCACAGCACCAGCCGGACCGGCGTGCTGCGGCCTCTCGCCCAGCGATCCAGTGTCTGGCGATCCTCATCGCTCACCACGATCTTCGGTGCAATTCGCACGGTCTTATCCTCCGGTTACAGGATAAGACGCGCAAGCGGAGGACAAGATAGTGTAACCATGAGACACTACACCAGCATTGGGGACGATACTCGCGGCGGGGGGGCATTGAAAACTCGCGAAGCGGCGGTGGTGAGGATAGGGCGGTGTGCATACAATTCCGCGGCAACAGGAGCAAGACCGTTTGAGGATCTGCATTCTCAGCGCCGGCGCGGGCGGCATGTATTGCGGGAGCTGCTTGCGTGACAACGCACTGGCGAGCGCACTGCTGCGAGGTGGGCACAGGGTGACGCTGGTGCCGCTGTACTCGCCGGTTCGGACGGACTCGCCTGGGGTGGCGATCGAGGAAGTTTTCCTGGGGGGGATCAACGCGTATCTTCAATACGCCAGCGTTATATTCCGGTACACGCCGCGTGCGGTGGATTGGCTGTTTGACCGGCCGTGGCTGCTGAACCTGGCGGGTTCGTACGGTGCGCAGACTTCCCCGGCGAAACTGGGTCCGTTCATTTTGAGCATTCTAGAGGGGGAGGAGGGTCCGCAGATCAAGGAGATCAGGCGGCTGGCTCGTTTTATTGCGGATGAGCTCAAGCCGGAGGTGATCAGCCTGCCGAATCTGATGCTGATCGGTCTGGCCCGGGTGCTGCGGCGGGAGACGGGCGCGCCGATCGTCTGCGAGTTGACGGGGGAGGACATTTTTCTGGAGGCGATGGCTGAGCCGTATCGCTCGCAGGCGAAGGAGATCATCCGGCAGCGGGCGAGGGACGTGGACCAGTTGGTGGCGACGAGCGCGTACTATGCCGAGCGGATGGCCGAATACCTGGCAGTGGAGCGATCGAAGATCACGGTGGTGTATCCGGGCGTTTCGCGGGAGCAGATCGAAGCGGCGCCGGCGGTTGGGGGAGCGAATAGGCGGCCACCGACGATCGGTTTTCTTGCCCGGATCTGCCCGGAGAAGGGGCTGCACGGTCTGGTGGAGGCTCTTGGGCTGCTACGACAGATGCCGGGGCTTGGGCAGGCGCGTGTGCGAGCGGCAGGCTACCTGGGCCCCGCGCACCGCGCGTGGTATGAGTCGCTCCGGGAGCGTATTGGGCGGGAGGGGCTGGCCGAGGCATTCACTTACGTGGGCGAAGTGGATCTGGCGGGGAAGCTAGCATTTTTCGATTCCATCGACCTTTTGTGCGTTCCCACGACGTTCCAGGAGCCGAAGGGGATGTATGTTCTGGAGGCGTTTGCTCGCGGGGTGCCTGTGGTTCAGCCGAATCACGGCGCGTTTCCGGAGTTGATCTCGCTGAGCGAGGCCGGGGTATTGGTTCCGCCGGGGGACGCGCAGGCGCTTGCGATCGCGTTGGGGGAGCTATTAAATGATCCTGGGCGGCGTGCGCAACTGGGCGCGCGGGGCCGTGGCGCGGTGGCGGCGAGGTTCACGGATGACCACATGGCGGCCGAGATGCTGCGGGTGTACGAGGGGGTTCAGGCCGCGTCGGCGTGAAGCGATCGGGTCGCGGGCGATTGGTCGGGAGTCGGGCCCTTGCGGCGTTGCGAAGGCGAAGGCTAACATCGATGGAGGTTGGGACGAACAGCGATGACCACGACGATGCCACTCCCGTCGCTCGATGCGGCGGACCTGTGTAAGGAATACCCGACGCCCGGCGAGCCGCTGGCGGTGCTGCGCGGGGTATCGCTGCATGTTGGGGTGGGTGAGTCGATTGTGGTGGTGGGGTGCAGCGGGTCGGGCAAGAGCACGCTGCTGAACATATTGGGGACGCTGGACCATCCGACGCGCGGCTCGATCCGGCTGAACCACAGGGACCCATTCAGTCTGAGCGTCAGGGATCTGGCCCGTTTTCGCGCGGAGCACATCGGGTTCGTTTTCCAGGACCATCACCTTTTGCCGCAGTGCAGCGCGGTTGAGAATGTTCTGATCGCACGGCTTGCGGCCGGCCGCGTGAGTCTGGACGACAGGGCTCGTGGCGAGGACCTGTTGAGGCAGGTGGGACTGGGGGAGCGGCTGACTCACCTGCCCAGCCAGCTATCGGGTGGCGAGCGTCAACGAGTGGCGATTGCGCGCGCGTTGATGAACCGTCCGTCGCTGCTCTTATGCGACGAGCCTACGGGCAATCTGGACGGCAAGACGGCTCAATCCATCGGGCAGCTTTTGGCCACGGTGGCCGGCGACGGGCGAACAATGCTGGTCGTGGTGACGCACAGTCTGAGCCTGGCGGAACTGTTTCCACGGCGCATGAGAATGGACGAAGGGCGTCTGGTGGAAGAGTAGAATGCAGCGGGAGCGTGGCGTGGCGGGACATGTGCCGGGCGGCCCTTCGGGCGACGGGAAGACGATCGTATGACCAGGCTGCGTTTGATCCTTCGGAACCTTGGCTACTTTCGGGCGGCCAACCTCGCGGTTATCGCGGGGATGGGTGTGGCGACGGCGGTTCTGACGGGGGCGTTGATGGTGGGGGACTCGGTGCGCGGGTCTCTGCGTGCGTTGGCGGTGGAGCGGCTGGGTCCAATTGAGCACGTTCTATACTCGTCGCAGTTTTTCCCGCAGGGGCTGGCGGAGCGGATCTCGTCGTTGCCGGAGTTTCGGGAACAGTACCGTTCGTGTGTGGCGGGGGTTCTGGTACGAGGAGGGGTGACGAACGCGTCCGGCACGTTGCGCGCGGCCGGGGTGCAGATCGCGGGGGTCGAGGGCACCGATTGGCTGAGGGTTCCGGGGGGGGAGGCGATCATCAACACGGAGTTGGCGGGGCTTGTGCTTTCGCCGGTGTCTTCGACGATCGTTGTGAACGTCGCTACGGCGGAGGACGTGCCTCGCGACGCGACATTTGCGCGTCGCAGCCGGGCGGACCTGATGGTTGAGCGGCCGAGTTTGAGGGTTAAGGAGGTGGCGGGATCGCCGGGGGTGCTATCGCATTTCTCGCTGGCGGCATCACAGCGGACGCCGCGGAATGCGTGGATGAACCTTGGCGATCTGCAGGAGGCGGTGGGCCAGCCGGGGCGTGTGAACATGCTGCTGGTGGAGGGCAAGGGATTCGAGGGGGCGTCTGGCGGGGTCGGAGCGCTGAACGAGATGGTTCGTCGTGTGGCAGGGCTGGGTGATTACGGTCTGGGCATGAGCGGTTCGCGGGACGGGAGGGAGGCGGTTCTCAGCTCGCGGAGCACGTACCTATCTCCGGCGGTGGCGGAGGCCGTCGCGGCGGCGGCGAAGGCGATCGACGTGCCTATTCGCCGGGTGTCGGTGTACCTGGCGAACAAGGTGGTCAAATTCGAGGGGGGCGCGTCCGGCGAGGCCGCGAGGCCTTCCTCGGTTCTGCACTACTGCATCATCGCGGGGATCGACAGCGTCGATGGGCAGGCGCTCGGCGCGGACGAGATGGCGATCAACGAATGGACGGCGGAGCACCTGGGCGCGAAGCGGGGCGACATGATCCGCTTCGACTACTACCATCGTGAGTCGAACGGCGAGCTGAAGGATGTTGGCGCGCCCGTGGCTTTCCGGGTGGGGCGCATTCTGCCGATGACGGGACTGGGCGCGGACCCGACGCTGACGCCGGTGTACAAGGGTTTTACGGATGCGGACACGATCGGAGGGTGGAAGGCTCCGCAGGGGGTTGAGATCAACAAGAAGCTGGTGACGGCGGCGGACGAGGAATACTGGGAGAAGCACAAAGCCTCGCCGAAGCTGTTTGTCAATCTGGAGACAGCTCGCGGGCTGTGGGGCAACGCATTCGGGGACGTTACGAGCGTCCGCGTGCCGGCCGGTAGCGCCGGGCGGTTTGCGGAGGAGTTGCTGAGGCGACTGGACCCGGGCGCGGCGGGGTTGTATTTCCAGCCGATCAAGGCTGAGCAACTTGCGGCGGCCGGGGGCGGGACGGATTTTGCCGGGCTGTTCGTGGGATTCAGCTTTTTCCTGATCGGGGCGGCGGCGTTGTTGGCAGCGATGCTGTTCCGGCTGGCGATCGAGGGGCGTGCGCGGCAGTTGGGGCTTCTGGGTGCGGTGGGATTCTCAGGGAGTTCGCTGCAACGGCTGGCTTTTGTCGAAGGCGGCATTCTGGCGGTCGTGGGCGCCGTTGTGGGCGGCCCGGTTGGGGTCGGCTACACGTGGGTGATGGTGTACGGCCTGCGGACGTGGTGGGTGGGGGCGGTGGGCACGACCGCGCTGCATCTCCATGTGGAGGCGGGCACGCTCATCGCGGGATTGGTGGCCAGCTTCATTACTGCAATGGTTGCTGTGTACTGGGCGGTTCGGCGTATCAGCCGATCGGCGCCGTCGGCGCTGCTTTCGGGGGCATGGTCGTCGCAGGAGATGCCGATCGCGACTGGAGGGGGTGCGGGGGGCGTGTTTCGCGTGTTCTCCGCTGTGCACGGGAGCGTCGGGGCGGTTCTGGCGGCCGTCGTCCTGGTGGTCGTGGGCACGACGAGGCCGACGGCTGCTGAGGCGGCGTTTCCGGGGGCTGGGGCGCTGCTGCTCGTGGCCGCACTGCTGTTCACCTCGTCGCGACTGCGTGCCGTTGGGCAGAGGACGTCGGAGTCGGCGGTCCGCTCGGTGGCTATTCTGGGTTTCCGCAACGCGTCGAGGCACGGCGCTCGTAGCGTGCTGACGATGGCGTTGATTGCGTTTGCGACGTTCACGCTGGTGGTGGTGGCTTCGATGCGGCAATCTCCCCTGGCCGACACGCGTGACAGGCAATCCGGAACGGGCGGCTACCAGTTGATGCTGGGGGCGGATGTAGCTCTGCCGGGCGATCTGAATACGAGGAAGGGGCGCGACCTTCTGGCGCTTCGCGATCCGGACTCACCGCTGCTGTCGCGGGCGACGTTCACGTCATTCCGGAGCTGGGCCGGCCAGGATGTGAGTTGTCTGAACCTGACTCGTCCGACGAGTCCTACGATACTGGCGGCGCCGCGGGCCCTGATCGAGCGGCGGGGTTTCACTTTCGCGGGGACGATCAGCAAGTCGGACAATCCGTGGGAGCTGCTCGATTCATCGTCTTCTGGCGACGTCATACCGGTCGTAGCTGACAACGAGACGGCGACGTACATTCTGAAGCTGAACCTCGGCGAGACGCTGCCGATCAGGGACGAGCTCGGGCGGCCGCGGAAGCTTCGCCTCGTCGCGACGCTGGCCGGCAGCATTTTCCAGAGCCAGTTGTTGATGGGCGAACGGGATTTTGTGCGGTTGTTCCTGACGCAAAGCGGTTTCGGGACGGTCCTCGTGGAATGCCCCAACGAGGACATCGGCGACCTGCAACGGCTTCTATCGACCGAGCTGGACGATTTCGCGGTCACGGTCGAATCGACCAGCGCCCGCCTGGCTCGGTATCAGGAGGTGGCCAACACATACCTTTCCACGTTTGAGGTTCTCGGTTCGCTGGGGCTGATGCTGGGGACGATCGGGCTGGCGGTGGTGCTGCTGCGGAACCTGATCGAGCGCCGGGCCGAGTTGGCGTTGCTTTCGGCACTGGGTTTCCGCCCGGCGGCGCGTCTTGGGCTGGTGCTGTCGGAGAACATTCTGCTGCTGGTGCTGGGCCTGCTGATGGGGACTGGTGCTGCACTGGGGGCGGTCCTTCCGTCTGGCCGTCCGCTGAATTACGGTCAGCTTTGGCTGACGCTATCGATCACGCTGGCGTTGGGGATGTTGGTGCTGACAATCGCGACGGTGCTGGCCGGGCGGCGTATCGGTCCCGGCGACCTTCGCGTCGAATGAGAGCGTTGGTCGCCGCGTATGGTCAAGAGATAAACAGCGACGTTTGAGGACCGGTATTGATAAGAGACGGCCTGGAAGTCAGAGTCCGCGGCACGCCGGGCCTTGCGCACGAAGACGTTCAAGCGAGAGGGATCGACCCATGGCACGCCACACCACTTTGTTTGCCGGATCTCTCCTGTTGCTTTCGACGGCCGTGGCGACCGGCGAGGAGTGGCCATGTTTTCGCGGCCCGCGTGGCGACGGGATCAGCAGGGAGACGGGCCTGGTGGAGAAGTTTCCGGAAGGCGGGCTGAAGAGGCTGTGGTTCGCCAACGTTGGCATCGGGTACGCCAGCCCGGTCGCGGTGGACGGGAGGGTTTACCTGTTCAGCACGATCGCAGAGAAGGACACGCTTCAGGCGTACGACGCGGAGAGCGGCAAAGTCCTCTGGACCGCTTCGTACAACTCCTCA
>Ga0315278_10001050_pt1 | contig 23875 bp, 22 predicted proteins | sample YL17G06_0_MG_FD_203880 | JGI IMG/M metagenome (GOLD analysis project Ga0315278, IMG submission 203880) | Sediment microbial communities from Yellowstone Lake, YNP, Wyoming, USA - YL17G06_0 | ecosystem: Environmental > Aquatic > Freshwater > Lake > Sediment | place: USA: Wyoming | collected... | reverse complement strand
ACTGCAGCCTGGGCCGGAATCACCATAATTGTACCAGCCATCCCCGTTGTTGCAGTTCTCTTGTGTGGAGACGGAATAATAGCATCCGCCTCCGTTGCAGTAGTAGTCTCTGTACTCCTTAATGTCGCCGCCACAATACCAGCCGTCTGAGGAGCATATGACTCCAAGGCAGCTATCAACCACAATATGCCTCACAGCCGACTTCACCTCGCCGGCCATTCCGTCTGAAACTGTGACACCCCAGTAGTATGTTCCGCCGCCCAACTTTTCGTTGTCCTTCAATTCATAAGACACTGCTTTCCCCGCTGGTATTTTCCTGAGCGGTTCTGAGAATGGCTCAGAATCATCGTCTATGTAAAGGGCGCTTGTGATCGTATCCTCATCGGCGTCAGAAATGCTCCAGCTGAATGCAGGTGTCACATCCACCGTCGCCCCACCATAAGGCGAAATTAGGGAGACGACAGGTTTCGTGTTCTTGTTTATCCCATGGCTGAAATAGACTCTGTTCATCCCAGGCTTCTGCCCGTAGCCACGGTTGAACCAGCCATTCCAAAACGTGTTTATGCTTGCCGGCCTGTCGTCCTTTATAATAGTCCATATCTTGCCGAACTCGTTGGCGACTGTATCGTTGTCACTTTCGCTGCTCCCATCGTGGAGATCCCAGAATACGCTGGCTACAGCACCTTCAACAATCGCGCCGGAATTGTCATCTTTGCAGTTCAATCCCAAATGCCAGACATTGTCCTCCAGTGTGTTATAATGCTGACATTGAAAATCGGCGAAAGAGGTGGCACTATCCATAACGGCACTCTGGAAGAACTCTGCCCAGCCTTCGGCTATAGCGAATCCTTCGCAGGACTCGGAAGATATGTAATGCGGATCCACACTGCAGCCTCCAGGCATGCTGTTATAGATGTAACGCATGACTGTGTGTGAGTATTCATGATAGCAGGTATCCGGTCCCCAGACAGAACAGCCGTCGGATTCTGGCAGATATATGTTACTGTCTGCGCAAGGCCAGCCCACTGTTTTGCCTCCGCAAGATATCTTGCATGTGGTGCTCGGCCAGTAAATGGTTATTTGCGGTCTTTTCCAGCTGACCCTCCCATCAAGCCACTTGTACGCCTCCCAGACATAGTCCAAAGCCTGCCAGTCATTCAAATCACGTCCGAAGTAATGACTCGCAAAGCCGACGGATTGCGAGGGGCCCACATATTTGGTCTCTGAGACGCTCCAATAGATGAAGCCGAGAATGTTTCCATCTGTGACTTTAGCGGCGTCTGTTTCACACAGAATTTTTATGTAGATGTTCTTTCCGCTTCCAACGTCGATGGAATATGAATAACGACCGTTAGAATCGGTTTTCGTTCTTGCGAGCTCATAGTCTATGAGGCTGTCGGCCATGATGATTATGGTTGCTCCGCGGATCGGTCTAAGGCTACCTCCTAGATCCTCATAAAACCAGTACCCCTCCACTGTGGATATGCTCGATGCCAGACTCTGCGGCGCGGTTGAGAGCGCGATTTCTTTTGCTGGAATTTCTGTATTCGATAACTTACTTGGCTGAAAAGACCCAAATTCTGGGTCTGCGAGTCGCTGAGCCGTCAGAGGCGCCATTCCATCTGTTGCAACTGCCTCATACTCGTAGTTCCCGTACTCTTTGTGTCCGTCCGAGAAAATCGTTTCTATGTAAAATGAAATCTTCCACTTTTCTGTCGGTGTCCGTATTCTCGTTTTAATTTCGACACGATCCGTGTTGGTTGGCAGGTCTGTCCAGCTGCTCTCTCCTGTTATTTCAACGCCTTCCGACGCAAAAAGTTTCATCTCAGTTTTACTGTCGGCGACCAGTTTTGTGTATTTTGTAGAGAAGTTGAAGGCAATCTCATATGCGTCGTCAGCGTCTGAAACGGTTATTTGACCATCGAAAAAGTTTATTTTTGCCACATCGCTTTGCACAGAAGCTGAAGCAGCGCAGCTGAAATCTGCCAAAAGTTCCAGACAGATTACAGCAACAAGCACGACAAGAATTTGGGGAGTGCTCTTTTCCGACCATATCATAAATCACGTCCTGTTTGTTCCAAACCGCTGTAAGGGGATTCCGACGAGAAACGGGCCTCATTTTCTGTGCTGTGACCATAAATGTAATAAACGCGCACATCATGATTGTTACCAAGCAATATTGCTCGTGTGTAAACACCCACTTTCCAGTCACCCTCGCTTTCGACGTGCATTTTGGTTGTTACGGTCTGCCTTCCCTTTTCGAGCTTATCCATTTCCACGAAAGACCAGTTAATCCGTTCAAGCCAGACGTTGTCGGCGAAAAATTTGACTTCGATTTCGCTGAAGTTCAATGGCCTTGTTTCATTCGGTTTCAGCAAATCTGTCCTGAATGAGAATTTCAACAGAACGTCATTGTCCACGGTTGGTTCACCTTCTATCTCCAACGTTCCCTCGAAATAATCCGTCCGCATGACGTCCGTTTCAGGCACTGTTTGAGACAGGCAACCGCTCATAGCTACACATAGCAATAGCGAAAGGGAGACTATGGTTTCAGCTTTCATCGTGATGATTGAACATAAGTTTTAAATGCCTTCATGCGCTTCAGCTGACGCTTAACCTTCGTCTCTTCCTATTTATTCCGTCGCACGACATAATTATTACTATGGTAGTGGGTTCTTTCCGGCGCCTCTTCGGCGATAAAAAGCCTGACGAGACCGAGGAAATCCTCTCTGCTGACTATCGCAAGTTCCTTGATGCCGAAGAGAAGGAGAAGAAACTGGGCGGCTTCTTCGGACGGGCATGCCGCTTTTCTGAGCGAATCCTTAACATACGGGCCCCAGGCAGCTTCAGGGAAAAACTGGAAAAGGCGCTGCTCATCCTTGACATGAACATAACCCCGGACCAGGTATTCTCGTTTTCCATGCTCGTGATGTTCGCATCGTTTATAGCCGTGGTGCCGGCGCTGCTTCTCTTGACGCTGGAGATGCAACTGGCTGTCATTGCATTGCCGTTCCTGCTGTTTTATTACATCATCAGCTACCCTGCCGTGATGGCCGAGATAACGAAGATCCGGGCTGCTGACGAGAGTGTCAAGGTCATACTTTACATGGTCATTTACCTGCGCCTGAACCCGAACATGGAAGGCGCCTTGGGCTTCGCAGCGCGGCATTGCACAGGCCCGTTCGGACGCGACCTTAGGAAGATACTGTGGGACCTTGAGATGGGAAAGTACAGGACCATAGAGCAGGCATTCACGTCGAAGATGAAAAAGTGGATAGAGTGGGACAAGGACTTCCTCGAGGCCTTCCAGGCCCTGATGAACCTGTCAATGATTGTGTCAGAACAGAAACGGCAGGAGAACCTGGAGAATGCATTGGCGATGATACTCGACCGGACGTATGTCAAGATGAAGGAATACGGAAAGGCGCTTAGGACGCCCACAATGTTCATACACACCATGGGCATAACGTTCCCCATACTTGGGCTGATAATGTTCCCACTCGCGTCCATCTTCCTGAGCAACACGGTGAACCCGTGGTACATAGCCTTGGGTTATACTGTCGTATTGCCGCTTTTCCTGCTTTGGTATATGAGAAGGACGATCGCAAAGAGGCCCAGTGCCTTCTCGTGGCCTGACATATCAGAGCATCCTGACCTCCCGCCGGAAGGGATGCTGTCCATAGGGAGAGCCGGGAAGAAAACGAACATACCGCTGCTTCCGATATCCATACTCATACTCGTTGTGCTGGCTGCACCAGGCGCCAGCTATATGTACAACCTGGCCAACGACTATTTCAGCATCTCGAATGGGCCAGACTTCGCCAAACAGTGGGAGGCACGCATCAAGGTAGAGTATGAACCTGCCCAGGCCATGACATCCATAATCTACTCGCTGACCATCATATGGGGCGTCTCGTTCTCACTTGCATTTTATTTCTACGGCAGCTCTTTCCAGAGGGTGAAGATAAGAAACCAGATAAAGGAGCTGGAGAACGAATTCGTGACGAGTCTGCAAAGGCTTAGCGACGTGCTATCCACAAACATGCCAATAGAGACGTCGATGGAGATCGTCGCGACAAAATACAAGCAATACGGCTACGACTCGTCGCCTATGTATCTGTTCTTCACTGCGGTGATATCGCGCATGAAGAAGATGGGACAGACGCTTGAACAGGCGCTGTTTGACAAGAAGTATGGCGTCATACTGCAGTATCCGTCGAAGCTCATAATCGACGTGGTCCAGTTCATAGTTTCGTCTGCGAAGAAGGGCCCTAAGATCGTCTCCGTAGTCACGAAGAGCATATCGACTTTCCTGAAGAGCAGCCGCGACGTGGAGGAGCAGATTGCCGACATACTCGACGAAACGGTTTCAGGAGCGAAGATGCAGGCGAGTTTTGTCGCCCCGCTTGTATGCGGCATCGTCGCCGGCACTGCTGTGTTAATAATACAACTACTGCATTTGATAGCCAAGTTCATCAATGACCTCAACAACATGCTCAACCTGACGGGAACAACGGGAGGGACGAACTTCCTTTCAGAGAGCATACTGGGCATCAACATGGAACGGGTAATACCGCCTTCCGTCTTCCAGATGATAATCGGGACGTATATGTTGGAAGTCGTGATCCTTCTAGGCTTCTTCCTGAACGGCCTGCAGAGCGGCTTCGACAAGAACACGAGGAACTACATAATAGGCAAATACCTTATCATAGCGACGGTGCTTTACTCTATAATACTGATAGTGATGATCATGTTCTTCTCGCCTGTGATGTACCAGATAATGTCGATGAACGTGCCTGGTGCTGGATGAGAGGGGTTATGCAAGAGCGTTGATACGGTCCGATTTCATTGTTCTGAAATCAGGCGTCTAGCGAGCCTTTCCATTATGTCTGAAAAATCCGGCATACCTTTTATCCCCTCGGCCTCATGCAGACCCAACTCCCGTGTTGCATTGGCGTAAAGAGATTCACTGGTGCCGTTTATCGCAGCCAGCACACACAGCTTGCCTTTCTCGTAAGGCTCTTCCGCGCCAAGAGTCGTCTGTTCTCTGGCACCTTCCACAAATTCGGGGAACTCCAAAAGATGCAGAGACCCGCCACCGTTTTCATCCCTACGGTAGATTCTGTGAGTCTTAAAGAGCCTGTCAAATGGAAACGACCGTCTTACTTGAGTGAACTCGTGGTCCTCAGGATTCGTACCGTAATCGATGAACCCTATTGTAGAGCTGTAGCCCTTCTCGTGGCTTGCAGTTGTGTTCATAGGCAACTCTTGCCTGCTTAATCTTAAATAACTTCTGGTATCACGACACTTTCATCTTGTTGCCGATGTCGATGAAGGTTATGACTGCAGCGTCACCGCGGAAGTCGCTCTCTATCAAGAGCCGTTCCTTGGGAAACGAACGGAGCGATGATTGGACTGCGTCGGGCGTGGCATCGAACCTGCCCTGGAGGACGTAGCAGACGAAATCTCCGGAATGCTCTTCCCCTGTCCGCATCCAGCAGCTGTCTACGTATTTGCCTACGTCCGTTGCTGTGAACGTCGCCTGCTTTATGATCTCCGTGTTTCCTGCCAGTGGGGGCCCTGTGCAGGTCCCTATGAACTTGCACCACCACGTCTGGGTGCCACCGTAGAACGTCCATACAAGACCTATGACAGCAGCCACGACGACGAGCATGATGATGAGCTTGACGACGTATTCCATCTCCATGGCTGCTTTCAATGCATTCATGATATAGAATTCTTGCTTTGCGCTAAAATAACAAGCCTACCTCATCACAACCTCGTTCCGTTCTGTGTCGTATTCCACGACCACCAGGGACTCGCCGCCATGCATCTGCCAGTCAAGCTTGTCCTCCGACCCGCAGGTGCCGGCATAGCTTTGAAGCCCTGAGCTGGTTGCTATCATATTGTTCGGGAGCAGCATGCATCCCGATTCGTAATCGCGCTCCATGACTCTGGTGACATCCTCCTCAGTCGCGTAGAGGCCACCGGGGATGCGAAGCTCATAACATACAGCCGTGCCGTTGGCCTTTGGGCACGGAGACTTCTTCGACGTGTAGCATAGGACGGCATATGCGGCCAGGTGGGTAGCCTCGTCCTGACTCGCATTAATCGTCGCGCGGGACAGCACGCAGCTCTCCTCGCGGCAGTAGCCTGGCAGCTCCATGTCAGGATTGCCTGCTGTGAACGCCTTATAGACGAAGCATGTCATTGGCGCCGGGTTTATGAACCCTGTCATCAGGGAAAGGATGAGGCCAAGGCTGAATATGGCTATGATTAGGAACCCTATGGTACGTACAGCCATGCCTCTCATAATGCATTACCTTCGCCGGCTAACTCAGGACTAAACGCCGCACGGGTTGTCCCCGTAGTAGCGCTGGTACCAGTTGAGCTTCTCATCCTCCGGGAGCTTGCATGTTATGCTTTCCCCTGACTTGACTTTGTCAAGGACTGCAGCGTTAGCGCTTTCAAGGTCCCCGTCGTAGAGCTGCGTATACACCTCGCAGAGCGTGTCGACGCATTCGCTCCAGCCCAGCTTGCCATTGGCCCATTCGCAGTTTTGCACCATGAAGCAGTACACTGCCTCTTCGCATATTTCCAGCGGCAGGCCCACGTTGGCGACGGACTTGGCTATCTTGTTGTCGCACTCCACGTCCAGCCTTGTGCTAGTCTGGCAGAACTCCTTTGCAGTAAGCGTGTTCCTGTCTGTCTGGAACTGGTTGCAGAGCCTTTCGCATTTAGTGATGAACGTCTTCCTGTCCGTGTCGCACTGTGGGTTTACCTTTCCGATCTTGTTCGGATCGAATGTCCCTAGGAACATGTTTATGACCACGGCGGCGACGACCAGCAAGACTATCAGGCCTATGATCATCTCCAGCGACTTGTCACCTTTCATTGCCATTTATCCTCCTTCACTTCACTGTGTCAACCGGCCTGTGCTCGACGCCGGCGACTTCACTAACGACCATAAGGTTCCAGACGAGCGGCTCCATCGAACCGCCGGCGGCTGGAATGTTGTATTTCATGTCCTTGACCGATATCTCAACGTTCATCCCTCCGTGGACTCCCTGCATCGATGCGGTAGTGCATGCCTCTGGAACGGACGGGGCCTGGCACGGGACGTTCAGGCAGTCCATGTCAGCGGCTGGGCAGAGGTTGGTGCATGTAACTTCCACGTAGCCGTCGAACTCCTCCTGCAGGCGTTCGCAGGCGGCTTGGATTGCGTTGGCTATCTTGACATTGTTGAGCGTCGGCTCTGTGCAATGCTCGCGGACGTCCGCATTGACCCAAACCATGAAAAGGTTCTTGTCAAAGACGCCTTTCAGGCGGTGGTATATCCAAAAGAACCTGTTGGGGGCGGCCTCGCCCTGCAACGGATCCTGGTATGAAGCTTCGCCGTCACCTTTCACTGAGATCTTGCCTTTGGTTGCCGTGGCCGGGAAGGATTCACATTCTGACGAGTCTTTGACATCGCATACGGACTGGCCCGGATCATACGCATAAAGGCAGCCGTATCCCTCCACTGTGGTGCCTTTCTCCGCGTTTATCCCCTCGATATACGTCCGCATAAAGTTAGACGAGATGTTGGAAAGCGCGAACAGGACTTCAGCCTCCGTTGGTATTGTCAGCTGACCGGCGCACATCCAATACCTCTGCGGGACGTAGCTTCCTCCCTGCGACGCGACGAGAAGGGATGCCTGATGCGTCGAGAACAGGACGTCTTCTATCAGCACGCGTTTTGTGTTTTCCATCTTGGCGAACGTCTGACCCGTGCGGATGTCGCCGATCGTCTCGCCGGCCCGGCCTGTACCGAGGTTGACCTGATATATAACCCACGAGAATATGGCTGCAGCGCCAAGGAAAACCACGAGGCCTATGACCGTTATATCCACGCCACGCATGCTATATAATTATCCTGGCCTATAAAAAACTACACGCGTACGCTACTGCCAGGCGTAAACGTGGGCGACTGTATATTTTCCTGAGTATGAGACGGGCAGGGTGAAGTCCCAGGAGCGGATGCGCTTTCCCTGCGACCGCGGCAAGTCAAGCGTGGTGCCTAGCTGCAGGTATGAGATTCGTTCCACTTGCATGGAACTGACGATGTCGTTTATTTTCTCGGCGGTGCCTCCGGAGTCTGTGAGGTTGTACATCGTCCCGCCCGTTTGCGAGGCCAGTCTTGTCATCCAGTCAATGAGCAGCGTGTCCCCGCATGAGCAATAAGTCCTTTTGTTCAGCTCGCTGCATTGCTGGTTGGCGCATGTGGGCGCCGGATAGCATACAGTACCGCAGGGGTAGGCGCGTAACGGGAAGATCTTCACGTCGTTTTTGCCGGCCTCAAGTATCGCGGCCTGCAGACTGTCCAGACCGGACTTGCATGACGCGTCGGTGCAGCCGCACTCGCTGCCAAGCGAGAGCTCGTCAGAGAGCGGTATGCCTATCCTTATAGTTCCATCTTTCCATCCGCCGCGGGGCCCGTGCTGGACAGCGCATGCGAGGCCGTTGCCCCAGTCCTCCGACGTCTGGGCGTTGCTTGACTGAAGCTGGCAGCGCAGCTTCTCCGCACTGTTTACTGTTTCGCAGTTGAACTCCTCTTTGTCCGGGAAGCCCAGGCCGGTGCAGCTTATTGTCACTTCCTCGCCGTCCACGCAACAGCCGCTCGGGCTGGGGAGCATGTATACCGTGACCTCTGCCTTCCTTCCGGCTTTCTTCAGGTTTGAGAGGATCTCAGGCAGCTTGTCCCTCAGGTCGACTATATCATTGCACATGCTGCCGCTCGTGTCAGCCACTATCACTATCTGGAATTCGGGGACAGTCTCGGGAAAGTCCACTTCCATGCTCCACTTGCCCTTGCCGAAGACTGCATCCATGCGCTTTGCTATCTCTTCGCTTATGTCAACTGTGCCGATGTAGCGGCCCATGTCAATGGTCTTGTTGCCGACATAGGCTGCCAGCCCGAGCATCTCCATCAGCGGCTTTCCGGATTTGGGCTCGGTGGAAAAGAAGACGACGTTCACTCCAGACATCAAGTATTTGCTTTCATGGGCCTCAACTGCTGCATTGAGCGTAGCTGACAGGCCGGGCAGCGTCGAGAGCCGTATGAAGACTATGAAGAAGGTCACGAAGATTACGAGGAACATGAAGGCCAGCATCTCCGAGAACTGGGCTTTCATTCGTCCGTGCGACACGCTCATCCTGCCACCTCCAGCCTGCCGCCTGAATATGAGACACGCAGGTTTTGGCTGCCGGACGGGATTGACTTCTCGCCAACGGGACAGTCAAGGGGTTTGCATGCATTGCCGAGGCATATTTTCTCGCCTGAAAGTTGCAATGCTTCAGAGAATGTAATCTTCATCGACTGCTCCGACTGACGAAGCATGCAGACCTTGTCGAGGAACCCTGCTATCCTTTCCAAGGCGCCGTCAGCCAACGTTATCGTGGCCTTGCCTACACGAATGTCCTTCCTTGAGTGCAGTATGCCCACAGGCAGCGAACGGACTTGCTTTCCTATGAGGTCTACCGACGGTGAGAATTCCTGGGAGCCAAACCTCCAGCTCAAGCATTCGTCTGCGTCATCGCATTGTTCTTCGATGACGACGTTGTAGGCGTATTCGAAGTTCCTTGCACAGTCCGGCTCTCTGGATGCATACGCTTTGGCGAATTCATCCAGCTTCTCCTTGCTGGCCACGTAAGCGTAGGCGCTTTCTGTGATGTTGGTCCGCATGGCCAGGCAGTCTTCTGAACTCAGCAGTATGTCCAGGATATCAGACGCCTTTGTCATCAGTCGTAAGGTCAACTCTTGTTCTTTGTCTTTGACGGGTGTACTCCATACGGTCTGCAAAAGCACTATGAGTACAGCTATGGTCAGCACAAGCATCAACGGCTTGCTGAGAAAACTCATCTGGGCTTTTGCATTGTTTCGTTCCATGACAATCACCATTTGCACGTTATGCCGGCCTCCTTGCAGAAGTCCTGGCAGGACAATGCATTTTTCTCGCAGTAATCGTTGAACTGGCACGGAAGCTTCGTTCCGTCCGTCGCTTCGCAGTACTCTTTACCTTCCCACGTTGATGGCGAGCATTTTGCCGACTGGTTGTATGCCCAGCCTTCCGTTGGACTGATGCGCCCCTCTTGCTGGGCGTAAAATCCATTTTCGTTCCACCAGAGGCACATGGTCCTGCATCCGATTTCGCCCATGGGCTTGATGAAATGCCCTGTCGCATCCATGGCCAGCCACTGGCCATTCCTTCCCGTACATTCTGAAAGCAACAGCCTGCTTTCCAGGCTGGTGTTACAACGCATGATGACAAATGCGTGGGGCCTGCATTCGGATCCTGAGATGACGTACGTGACCCACAGGTCCTTTGACGGAATGCCGATGCGCTGGAGGATTGAATACATTGCGGTGGAATGGTCGCCGCAGAAGCCTATGCCGCATGCAGTCTCGTCGTGGAAGGCTGAATTGCATGCACAGCCGCGCTGCTGGACCATGGACTGGCAGCATCCGACTGGTTCGCTGGAGATGTAAGCTTCGTTAGCCGCTATAGTCGTCGTTGCTGACTGCAGGCGGCCGCAAGAGTCGCCGCAGTAGCGTGTATCGTCGAAGCCCCAACCCAACGGAGGACCGACCCTGAGCGTCGTGGCGGCGACCTCGTTGATGTCCCACATTCTGCGGTCGAGGAAATCCTTGACAGCGTCAGAGCAGACTTCTATCTTGCTGCCGTAGAACGAGCCCATCAAGTCCGTGTAGCAGATGCCTGAGGTGAAATTACCAGACGAGCATGAATCAAGCCTGGGACATGTACCCGGACAGTCCGACGGACAGGTGCACGGATTTTCCCAGTTCTTTGGGTGCATGCTTTCGTTCCACTGTGCCCTTGCCTCGCAGGCGCCGTTGCCGCAGCATGAGTTCATGCAAAGGCCTGACGACGGGCATTGCGTCAGTCCGGAGCAACAAGGCTTGCCGGCTGCGGCTTCGCCTTCTGCAGCACATGGACTGCATTGGCTCAGATGCTCTGGACAGTCGGGGTCACATACATCCGTCCGATCAGCGCAGTCCAAGTCGCAGATGCCGTCCTTAAGCGGAAAGATCTTGATTGTGTCAGTGGATGAACCTTTACAGTACTGAGAGTCTTCGGCAAAAGCGTAGCCTCCGCCTAGTATGCATGTGAGTCTTGAATCCTTTTTGCATGTTCCGTCAGCGCGACAGCAGCATGAAGCGGAAGCGGAACTGTTGAAGTTGGGAGTAGCGGCCACATGGCATCCGGCAGTCACGGTCTGGTTTTCAGAGGGCTGCCCGCAACCACCCATGCATGAGCCGAAGTATGTCCCACACTGGTAGAGATCGTTTCCAACGCATTGCCAATGGTTTGCATTTTTCGGATCGCATGTCACGTTCTGCTTTATCGATGTTGAACTGACACCGACACTTCCGCTTGAGAGACAGTCCAAATCGCAGACACCGTCTTTCACGTCCTCGATGCCGTCCTTGTTCGCGTCTCTGGAACTGATGCATTCAGGATCGCATATTCCGTCCGTTCCATTCATCAGGCAATCCGGATCGCAGACGCCGTCGTTCAGTCTGTTGGAGTCGGGGTCGCAGATGCCGTCTGCAAGGGCGCAGTCGGTGTCCCATGACCAGTCCTCTACGGAGGAGACGCAGTCCGGGTCGCAGACGCTGTCACCGCCTTTGGAACATGCGGGCAGGCATACGTAGTCTTTTTCGCCGCGGACGCATGCGGGGTCGCAGATGCCGTCGACGACGCACGAAGCATCGCACCGCTGGTCGCCCGTCATGCATTTGCATATCCCTGACTGGACTACTATGCGACGGTCGTTTCTGCTTTTAACTATGCAAAGGGTGGCAGGGTTTTTTATTTCCTGCATCTCAAGTCCGGTGGGAGCTGAAAACGAGGCGCCGGCTTTCTTTTCGCCGCCCCACGACAGGATGACGTCACGACTGCCCACAGAGACATCGACTGGCAGACCCCGTGTCATTGTGAATTCAATCCTGGCTGAGCCTGCCTCGGCGGCTACCCTGTCAACGGCAGAGGCGATTTGCCTGGCCATTGACATGTACGCAGACTCTGTGCCGCTTTCGGCCTGGCGGGTGAAAAGAGAAATGCCTATTAGGAATATCAGGAAGACGGAGATTATGATGCCGAAAACGTCTATGAGATGCTCGGAGAGTATGCCTTTTCGACCAGAGGCAGAAACCATGATTAAGATTGTCTGATGTGTCTAAAAAGCCTGACCAGGCGCGAAAGGCGCATTTATTGCAGCAGTTCCAAATATGAAGCGGTTTCATGCATGCGTTGAAAGGCGACGTCTCGATGTGGATATGGGTCGTGGGCGGGCTCATTATAGGCGCGTCCGTCATCCTGTTTGCGACGACCATGGCTGTTGGCTTCTTCAAATCATACCAGGAAAATGCAATGCGTGAGAGATACCTGATGCTTGCTTCGCGCATCGAAGCGGTGTGCTCGGGCGGCGAAGGCAACATGGATTATTTCAGCATCGCAGTCTCTGACGTCGTCCGCGCCGTATACCCTGCGAGAAACCAGTTCGAGAGGCCGCCCGAAAAGGTTTCAGAGATGATCTCTGACAGAGAAACTGGAAGCGGCGATTTCTTATGCCTGTCATATTTCGAGAAGAATGAGCCATCGTGCAAAAAACTGAAATGCCAGATAGAAATGGAATATTTCGGGACGCCTTCAATGCGCGAGGATCTTTTCACGCTGCTGGCAAAGATCCGCGGCGACTATCCGATCTATACGTACAGCCTTATCATAGAGAAAGCTGAGGGCAAGGTCTATGTCACACGCGAGGCTCCGCAGACCAATATCTCATTGCAGGGCGTCGGCGGTGTGGAGACGCTGGCGACATGTGACGGAAATCCTGTGCTGGTTTCAACGGCTGGGGGGAAGCTGCTTGTGTTCGGCGATGCCACACTGTGGGTCAAAGGCAATGCGGAGTTCGCCAAACTTCTGGCGCAGGCGCATTCATACCTTGGCAACGGGAGCGTTCTGGTGATATACGAAGACGACAATGCAATGCCTGACGGGCTAACCAGAATAAAGGAAACTATTGAACCGTGGAGCATCTGGATAAAACATGAGATGCCACTTTCACATATGTTCCAGACGTACAGCCAAGTCTGGATCGTCCGCCCTGGATGGTGCGAGGCTGAATTCAGGGAAGGCGAGGACGTCGGCTGCGCCAATTCCACTGCATGGGAGGACAGCGAGATAAAAGCCCTGGGAGACTATGTCAAGGGCGGAGGCCATGTGTTCATAATCACGGACTACCAGGCATCCGGGACCGGCGACAAGGAGCTGCTGCAGACGCCTGCCCGTGTGGTGAATGGCTTCCTCGACAGCATTGGCGCGCCATTCAAGCTGGCCAAAGGCTATGTCTGCCGCAAGAGCTATCTGAAGGCGGCTGATGACAGCTTCCAGGCTAGTGGCAGGATTGACATAAGGTATGCGTCTGTGTGGGAGCGCATGAGAGACCCTGCATGATGAACTTTTTATAAAAATACAAGTGTAACGGCTTGATCGTAAGTTTATTATCAACTGACAACCAAAATAAATATATGACTGAGAAAAGAAAAAAACAACCTTCCATTGAAACGAAAAACGTCTTAAAACCAACAGCTCTGAATGCTGCTATTCTCGTAATCCTTTTAGTTGCTTCATCTATCCCGTCAAACATTCTCGTGCAGGGCGCGGACATTGGTGCTAATCATGGCTTTCCGCTAAATTTCTACGGATATGGTGGCGGGCCTGGATTGCTCAGCGGTCAACCTATCCCACAGTATTTGAATGTGATTGCATTCATCGTTGACGTGGCGGTATGGTATGCAGTGGCGTGCCTTCTCGCGTGGGCCTACAAAAAAAGATAAGACGAAATCGATGACTGTTTTTGTTGAGTGCGATGCCGAAAGACATATATTTTAACCCTGCGCGCAATTATCAACTATGAAGGCGTTCCTGCTTTTCACATCGTTCGCAGCGATCTTATTGCTATTCGCCTTGCAGCCTGTTGCATTGGCCGCGTTCGTTGAGAGCGACTGTTTCGCTGATTATGAGTTTTCTACCGGTGTTGAATGGAATGATTTTTTCCCTGACAGGACTGCCTATGCGCCGGGCGAGACGATTGCATTTTCCTACTCGGTGAAAAGCGCCATGAAAGCGCCTATAGTTGAAGGCCGCGAACGCGTGCAAATCTTCTACGACCATCCGCAGCGTGGTGAGGAACTGCTGGACGAGTTTTTCGCGCCTGGAAGGCTGGACTTGTTGAAAGGAGACTCTGCAAGACGCGAGTTCTCGTGGCAAGTCCCTGCGGGGGCGCCTGAGGGCGTTTACACGGCAAAGATATATTTCATTGTCGGCCAGATGTTCAACCTCGGCGGGCTTAGCCTCGTAACTTACGGGCCGCCAGGCGTCCCTGGCGAGACGACGTCATTCGAAGTGGCTGGAGGTAATGCGTCATACATATATTTCGACAAAGCGGAAACTACGCTCCAGTCTGAGACGTATGACTTCGGCGACTATGTTCCCATAGTAGAAGCTGGCTATCCTGCATTGCATACTGCGCTTGGTAGCGTGGGCGAAGGCAAGAGCGTCAAGGTCACCATGGAAGTGTATGCGTGGGACGACCTTTCCGGGACACCGATTAAAACGGAGGAGAAGACCGTGACGGCTGGAGAGAGCCTGACTGCATTGGACTATAACATCCCTGCATTGAACCCGAACGCATACGAAGTGCGCCTGACTGCAGTGGCCGGACATGAAAAGGCGATGCTCAAAGTCCGCTTCGGCGTGACCGGCTCACGCGGAAGGTTCAACTATGCCGGCATAACGCCGTTCCCGCTCACGGCAGGCCAGGAAGCCCGCGCGTTCGTATGCATGGCAAATGTGGCAGACCACGAGAGCTGGTTCAACGGCTCCGGAACGTTCCGCTTCCTTGACCAAGACGGTAATGTAATCTTTGAAGAGCGGTTCGGACCAGTTGAAATGCCTCCGGACCCGTACGGCCTGGCAGCTGCGTTCACGCCGACTAAAGCTGTGACCAAAGGATATGTTGAGGTCACTATGGTTGATTCTGACGGGAAGACTGTAGACAACCAGCGGCTTGAGTATGATCTTTCAAAATTCACGAACATCGGCGCAACCATCGAACTGGAAGTGAAGAAAGGCACGGTTCTGATTGGCGAAGATATCGAATATACGATCAGCATTAACGCAAGAGGAAGCCCCATATCCGGCAACGTGCTGCTATATCTGCAGGAGCCGGATGGGACGATCTTAGAGGCTGACGAACTTCAAGTCAACGGATCTTATTCAGGCATCGTAACGCCTTCCGGAGAGGGGACATACACTCTCAAGGCGAAGGAGACGACACGGAACCTTGAAGTGGAACGTGACGTAACGGTAACGACCCGGTCATCGAGTCCGAAGAGTGCTGACTACACCTGGGCATGGATTGCCGCGGGCATCGCTGCCGCTGCTGCCGTAGCATTCATATTGTACAGGAGGTTCTCATGAAAGCGACTGCTACCTTAGTTGCGCTGACTATGTTCGTATTGGCACTTTTCCCTTGCATTGCATTGGCTGAGACCCATTACCAACCGGAACCAGAGCCGGACCAGAATCTTGGACTGACTGTTGGCGCAGGCAAGGTCGGCCTAAACTTCTACATGAACCCATACCTGTCGGTCAAAGGCACTGTCCTGAACGGAAAGGATGCCTGTTGCACCGGAGACACGCTTGCGCTGGATGATTTTGACGTGGCTGGGGAATTTTTCAGCAAAGGCGGTCCGCAGGATTCACCGCCAATACTCTTTGTCCCTTCCATAGACGAAGTGAAGAGGCTGATAGACGAGAAGACCTACTCAGCGCCTACGTACAGGTTCAACATATGCAGCTGGCAGATAAACAGGGAGAAGGACGAGGGTCCGAACCGATGCGTCGTTGATGGCAACGTAATCTGCCAGGGAAGCTGCAGCATAGACCGGTCATCAGGGCTTCTACGAAAAAACGACGGGACATACGAAGCCACGGGCAGCGCTGCTGAGGTTGCACTGAGCTGCACTCCGAAATGCATTATCTTCATCGACAGAAAAGACCAGATTTACACATCTGAACGTGGCGGCCAGTACAACACCACGCTCCAGAAGGCATACGGGTACATGGAGATAAACTCAACAGCCTCGGGGACGTTCGACCCGATCAAAGCGTCGTTCAGTTTTGGCGTGAAGAAGACGCCTGAACGGCCGAAGCTGGAAGCGACCCTTTACAGGCCTGCTAAAATCACGGCGGGCGATGATTTCTTCATCCGCGCCGTCATCAAGAACAGCGGCGGGCAGAAAGCGTACCTCAAGGCAGCGACGCTCACCGATGGAACGGGCAAGGTCCTGTACATGCCCAAGGAACTAGCCCCAGGCGCCGAGGCTGAAGTGATAATAAAAGCCAAGGCCACGGCAGATGAGATGTCGCTGGACCTGAATTATGAGGCCGAGAACCTCGGGTGCCTGAACAACAAAAAAGCTGTGGAAAGCTTCTCAGTCGGAAAGGCGACTCAGCGGGGCAGCGTATGTTCCATGGACGCGGATTGTCCGGGAGCCAAATGCTGCGCTGGCGCGTGTCGCGCCGGACAAGGCGTCTGCGATGACATAGACGGCGACGGCGTTCCGGACAAATGGATAGCTAGATAGTTTTGTGTGTAAATGCCTAAGCACCGAACGTGCCTTCGGCTAGAAAAATAAAATGAAAAATACGAAAAAAAGGCTATTTACCCTTCGGGGGTTCTGCCTTCACGAGGTCAATGCAGATTCCAGCGGCTACGGTGTTACCCATGTCCCTGATGGCGAACTTCGAAAGAGCCGGGAAATCCGACTGCTTCTCTATTGCGACAGGGTGTGAGGGCTGCACCTTTATGATGGCTGCGTCTCCGGACTTAAGCATGTCCGGGTGCTCTGCCAGTGTAGCGCCGGTCTTCGGGTCAAGCTTTTTCACGATTTCTGTGATCTTCCCTGCCACGTGCCCTGTGTGTATGTGGAAAACGGGCATGTAGCCCTTGGTTATCACAGTCGGGTGCTGCAGCACGATGATCTGGGCCGTGAACTCCTTGGCCACGGTCGGTGGGTTGGACACAAGGCCAACCACGTCACCCTTCCTGATCTCGTTTGCCGCTACACCCCTGACGTTGAACCCAACGTTGTCGCCCGGCTCTGCCTTCTCAAGCTGTTTGTGGTGCATCTCGATGGATTTGACCTCAGCCACCTTACCGGACGGTTCGAAAATGATCTTGTCGCCAGGCCTCAAAATGCCTGACTCGACCCTTCCGACCGGCACAGTTCCCACGCCAGTGATGGAGTAGACATCCTGCACAGGCATGCGCAGTGGCTTGTCTACCATCTTGGCTGGGGGCTTTATGGTGTCGTCCAACGTCTTCACCAACGAGACGCCCTTGTACCAGGGCATGTTCGTTGATGGCTTCACGACGTTGTCACCCATGAAGGCGGAAACGGGCACAAATGGAATCTGGTCGATCTTGTATCCCACAGACTGCAGGAGCTTGGTGACCTGTTCCTTCATGTCCTTGAACTTGGCCTCTTCGTAGCCAACAGAGTCCATCTTGTTGATGGCCACTATGATCTGCTGGACGCCTAGCACCTTGATGAGGTAAACGTGCTCTTTCGTCTGCTCCTGTATACCTTCCTTGCAGGATACGACGAGTATAGCAGCGTCTGCCTGGCTGGCGCCCGTGATCATGTTCTTGATGAAGTCCTTGTGCCCCGGGCAGTCGATGACGGTGAAGTAGTACTTGTCCGTCTCGAAGCCCTTATACATAAGGTCTATCGTGAGGCCTCTTTCACGCTCTTCCTTGAGGTTGTCCATCACGAAGGCGAACTCGAACGACTCCTTCTTGAGCTCCTTGGCCTTTTCCCTGAGTTTTCTCATCTCCTGCTCAGGGAGGGCGCCAGAGTCGTAGAAGAGCCTTCCGAGTAACGTTGACTTGCCGTGGTCTACGTGACCTGACGTGATGATGTTCAAGTGGGGCTTTCCTGCCATTATTACACCTCTTTTGTTTAATCGAATTTGATGTTTATCTATGTTGTTATGTATTTAAATAGGTTTCACCGATTGTGCTTGTCGCCTTGTTGCGCTTTGCAACCTACGACTGGAGCGGATGAGGCCGCTGTAGCCTGCTTTTACCCATGCAACCAGAGTGGGTTTTTGTGCCTGGAATACAATATGTTGTGTTTGTGTCACTTCTAGCCAGTTATATTGTGTCTGATATCAAGCTGGAACGGCGGGCCGGAGCGTGGCGAGATATATTATCCGCCGCACAAAAATTAAAGAGATGAGGGGCATCAGCATCATTTCTGGCGTCATATTCATGGCCGTGACGCTCGCAGCCGTGTTCATCGTGTACGAGGCGAGCACGCCTGTAATCAACCGCATGAGAGATGCAGTCTTCATACAGAACATGCGTGATGCTTTCGTGCGGCTGGACGAGGCTGTAAGGCAAGTAGCAGCCGAGGGAAAAAACAGCCGGCGCTCCGTCTCCATGCACATAGACGCGGGGAAGGTCTTCGTCAACGGCAGCGACGATGTCATATACTGGGAATATGAGACGGATACACCGGTGCTGTCCCCAAGGACGTACCAAACTTTTGGGAACTTGATTGTCGGATCGAACCTGAAGACGCGCGCCTACCAGGGCAACTACACTCTCGCGACGCCGGAAGTAGAGTGTTATGTCATGGAGAACGAACACCTTGCAGTCTATGTCCGCAAAGTCGGCTCGTCGTCATCGCCGGCCAGCATCTCAACGTCTGCGCTGGTGCTTGGCTTGTACAACAAAGATTTAGGCACATGGCTCAACAGCACAGGCTTCCTAGAGATATCCGTCGACAACGAGACGACGTCCACGTCTGGGACTGGGTATACCTACCCTGCCGCAACGGGCAACTACCTTCCGTATGCAACCGTAGCCGCGTTTGTCAACTCAAGCTACATGGAATACATTGTAAACTTCACCCTCGAATCTGGCGCGGATTTCGTGGAGATAGAAGGCAGCTACTGATGCATCGCTGGCGGATTTATAGCATCTTCCCCATAATTTAATCATGCATTCTGGCACGCGCCTGAAGGGCATCAGCCCCATAATCTCCACTGTCATGCTGATCGTGCTTACGGTTGCGTTGGGAACCATCGTCACTGTCTGGACTGTGGATGTGACAAGGAATGTAACTAACATCACCGGCGATGCGGCCATGACCAAGGTGCAATGCCAGCAGGCCGGCTATGACTTTGATTACAGCTTTGCCACGAAAGGCATCAACTACAGCTTTGCCACTGCGAGCAACTACATTGATCTCATGCTGACTAACACGGGGAGCGTCAACCTGTACAACTTCTCTGCACAAGCGTGGACCATTGACGGCGGCCAGACCGCTGTGTATGACCTGGAGATGAACAGCACTACGCAGAGGACACAAGCAAACCCGCTGAAACCTGGCCAGACGGCCCTCCTGAAGGCTGTCGTAGCGACGGACATAAACGGAACGCTGTCGCTTGTGAGGGTCAACAACCTCGCCTGCAAGGACGAATACGCGGAGCAGGAGTTCTAGCCTCCCACAGCAATACGCTTGTAATGTTTAATATCCAGGAAACCATTAATTATTCATGGCTGATGCCGAACAGGCACCGGATTTGGCGCGACGGGTTGATGAGCTAGAACGCCTGACCAAAATGCTCAAGGCCGAGCTGGACGAAGTCCGAGACGTACAGATTATGGAAAAGATGGACCTTGTCAACCTCAAGAACGAGCTCGAAGCCATAGAGATGGAAAACCCGCAGATAACCAGGCAGAAGCAGGACACACGCAACATAGACGAGCTTTCTGCCGAACTGAAGGAAATACACGGCCAGCTCAGCCGTGGAACGCTAAACGTGTGCAAAGCCTGCGGCTCGGTCATTTCCAGGGATGCCAAATTCTGCGGACGGTGCGGAGGCAAATCATGAAGATATGCCAAAACTGCAAGGTGGAATATGACGATGTTGAGAATTTCTGCGTTCGCTGCGGGAAAAAACTGGCAAGCGAAGGTGTGACTGTCGAGGCTATGAACGACAGGCTAAAGCGGATGGAAGAGAGTCTGTCTAGGCTGTCGAAAGGACAACCGCAGCCCGCTGCCAAGGAAGCGCGGCCTGACATCGAACCGGACGTGCGGGCAGGACTGATGGAGAAGATAAACCACAATGCTGATGTAATAGAAAGGCTTTCCGAGCGGCTCAAGGAACTGGACGGGATGACCGCGAATGACAGGGATAAAGCCAGGGAGTCTGTCAGGCGGATGATAACCGAGGAAAGCAAAAACGCCGGCAGTACGGCTGTACTGGATTTAAGGAAAGAGCTACAAAATATAAACAGCAAGCTTGCCGCGCTATCTGAAGAGATGGGAAAACTTAACCGCGACGTCGATGAACTGCACAAAGGCGCGGAAAGCATGGAGACGCGCGTCGCCAAGAAGATATACAACGAACTGACGAAGAGCCTGATAACATGATACCAATACCATTGCCAAGCAAGGAGCCGTCATTCAGGGACGCTGTAAAAAAGATAGTCCAGGAGGAAAACAAGAGCTACGTAGAGACGCTGCGAAGGCTCGATGCGGACGTCCAGGCGATGAAAAAAGCGGCGGACGGCAAGGACCGCGGCGGGATCTCCGTGGACGTCAGGAAACTGGACACCCTCGAGTCGACGCTGAAAGTTGCGATGTCGGAGATGAGGCAGAAGTTCTCCGACGTCATATCGCAGCAGGAGACGCGCATGACTGACAACACCAAGTCAATCCGGGCGCTGGAGACGCGGCTGGCTGAAAACATGGATCGCGGGGGGAAAGGCGGCCCGCCGAAGGGCATGGACGATGTGAAAACGGATCTGAAGACGCTGGAAAAAAACGTGTTCGAACAGTTCGATCAACTGCATAAAGGAATGGCAGAGCTTTCAGCCACGCTGGCGACCAAGACTAGGGATTTTGACATTGCGATGGGTAGGCTTGGCAGGTTCCAGGACGAGGCCAAGGCGTTGAACTCTGACAACTTCATCCGCGATGTCACTGCGCTCAAGATGAGGCTGGAGCGCGCTGAGACTGCATTGGCTGAACTGAAAACCAGGGAGCCTGTTATCATCGAGTAGACTGGAAATAAAAACCCTTGCGGCAGTATATTCTCATGGGACTTCTGGAGAAGTTCAGAAAGCGTCAAGCAGAGACAGTGCCTGAAACTAAACAGCGCGTAGAGATGGGAATAGAGGATTTTGACGCCTGGCTCAAGGCAACGTTCGGCGTGAGGGAGAGCGAGGCGTCTGACAGCCTGGCGCGGGCATGCGCTGACATAGAGACCGGATTTCTGGATGCAGGGATTGCATTGGGCGCATTGGAAAAAGCAAAGATGCGCACTGAAGGCGACATGTGCACGAGGATGAACATGATTAAAGGATCGTTTGCTACCAAGGCCGGAGCAAGCCTTGCGTCTGCGCCGAGGCTACACGCGAAGAGCTGGGACGGCTTTATGCAATTCATTGAAGGTGCAAGGAGAGTTGCAATAGAGGCGGGCGACGTCTCTCCGAAACAAGGCTACGTCCTTTCGACATACTTCAGAGGAGAAGGCACCGCGTTCTCCGAATCGATACGAAGGATCGGGACGAGCATTGACGCGCTGTCCGGCAGGATTCAGGACTTAGCTTTCCTGGGCACGCTGCGTGATGCCAGGAACGGAATCAATGAACTGTCAGAGATGAAAACGCGGAAAGAAACCATGATTAAAAAAATTGCAGCCGCCGCCACGAACATCAAGGCGGCTGAGAAATCACTGGCAGAGGCGAGAGCGAAGACCAATGCAATCATTGCCAGCAAGGCGTGGAAGGACGCGCAGAAGAAAAAGCAGACGCTTGAAACGCTGCAGAGTGAGATAATGGGGCTGGAGGCGAGGCTAAGGATGGACACTGGCGGCGTGTCGAGGCTGATGAAAAAACTGGCGCATGAGACGGCTGACAAGGATGCTGAAGAATTCTCTGAACAACCGCTGTCTGCATTGGCAACGTTCAGCAAGCCCAGGCTTGAATCGTTGTTTGCAAGGGCTGACAGTGCTGTTAAAAATGGCGAGCTGGACGTGAAGGACAGCGACAAGAAAAGAATGCGCGTGCTCATGGATGCATTCCCAGCGGTCATGGATGCGAGGGCGAAACTGGCCGGGCTGAAGAAGAATGAAAAAAGCATTGGGCTGGAAATAGAAGGATCGGAGCCGCTGGCTGAAATAAGGGAGATGCATGCAACCGTAGCAAGACTTGAGAGCGGGCTGGAAAGGCTCCTCACTGAAGAAAAGACGAGCAGAGAACAAGCGATAAGCATGGCTGAGTCCATGGATGAGAAACGCAAATGCATGGAGAGTCTCATGGCGAAGGAAGGCCATGCTGTCTGGCTGAAGATATAATAAGCCAATGCGCCGAATTTAATGCAATGCAGAAGGCTGGCGTTTTTGAGATGGCGAAGGAGTTGCTGGGCGGAGCATACGTCTGCGACCACTGCCTTGGAAGGCAGTTCGGGCAGCTTCTCAGCGGGTTCACCAATGAAGAGCGAGGCAAGGCCATACGGCTTGCATTGGCAATGGATCTGGAGGCTGGTCATGCAGGCGTGAGCGCTGCCAATTTGCATGGTTTCAAGTTCCGCAAGCTCAAGCACACGTCCAAGACGGAAGAGTGCTCCGTCTGCCTGGGTCTTTTCTCATGTCTGTCGTCGTTCGTGGCCAAGGCAAAGAAGAGTCTCCAGGGAATAGAATTCAAGACGTTCGTAGCCGGGACCAAGCTTTCCACGGAACTGGCGGCCAAAGAAGAAGGACTGTGGGAACGCATGGGGATAGAATGGTGCGAGCCTCTCAAGGCCGAGGTGAACCGCGAGTTTGGCAAGATGCTGGGAAAGGAAATGGGCAAAGCCGTGGATTTAGACAGCCCTGAGATAGAGGTTGTCCTCAACCTTGGAAAAAACGCAGTGGAAATCCGCATCGCTTCCATCTACGTGCATGGGAAATACAGAAAGCTCGTCCGAGGCATCCCGCAGACGAAATGGGACATGTATCCTGTGACTGTGGAGGACATCATCGCCAAGCCGTTCATGAAGGCCACGAAGGGAACGGGGCATGCGTTGCACGGCTCAGGACGCGAGGACATAGACGCGCGGTGCCTTGACGGAAGGCCGTTCATACTGGAAATAGAGAGCCCGAAGCGACGGGTTCTGGACTTAAAGGCGCTGGAACGCGAGGTCAACAAAAGCAGAAAGGTAAAGGTTTCCGGTCTCAGAGTGTCTTCGCGCAAGGAAGTGCGCGAAGTGAAGGCGGAAAAACGGGACAAAACGTATCGCGTCGTGGCCATTTTCAGCAAGCCCGTGACGGGGCTGGAAAAGCTGAAAAAACTGCAATGCGTAATCAACCAGAAAACGCCGACGAGAGTCATGCACAGGCGGGCGGACCTGCTACGCCACAGGAAGGTGAAGGCAATATCGTGGAAAAAACTGTCAGCCAAGGTCGTTGAGTTCACCGTCCGTGCTGAGTCAGGACTTTACGTGAAGGAACTGCTAACCGGCGATGGCGGAAGGACGCACCCGTCAGCGGCTGAGCTACTGGGCAACGAGGCCAAGATAAAGAGTCTTGACGTTGTGAAGATTTGGTAGCAAGGCGCTAAAGCGGAACCAGCTCGCCACTCTCATAGCGTTCTCTCAGCCTGGTCCGTTGCTTCGCCGACAGGCCAGGAAGGCCCAAGTGATATTCGATAACTTGCTCCTCGGAAACGCGATAGTCATTTCTCGCCA
>Ga0315278_10001048_pt1 | contig 23888 bp, 22 predicted proteins | sample YL17G06_0_MG_FD_203880 | JGI IMG/M metagenome (GOLD analysis project Ga0315278, IMG submission 203880) | Sediment microbial communities from Yellowstone Lake, YNP, Wyoming, USA - YL17G06_0 | ecosystem: Environmental > Aquatic > Freshwater > Lake > Sediment | place: USA: Wyoming | collected... | reverse complement strand
TCTCCGGCTTCGTGCTACGCCGCGCCCTGCAGGCCCGGCCCTTCCCCTACTCCCGTCTCACGGCTGAGCCAGTCGGATAGGCAGAGGAATCCCTATGCGCCTCGTTGCGATGAGCGCCAGACGGGAGATGAGAGATGCGCGCCCTCCGGCGGACTGCTGCAGGTCGCAAGCTTTTCGCCCTGCGATCGCTTGCTCGAAGCGATCAAGTCGATTGCTCGAGTCGGCGACGCTGTAGCAGCGGCTACTGTGGATCCCGCGTAGGCCAACGCAGGCGGCATTGCCGGCGGCACGGGCGCGACGTTGTTCCAGAATCATTTCTGGGCCGCGTCGAAGCCCGATGCAGCACAAGACTCGTCATAGCGGGGGCGCCTATCGGAATGGGCTACACAGCAGCCCGCCGCCGCCTCACCTTGAGATCTACCTCGCAGCCCAAGACGTGGAGCAGGGAGATGAGCTGATTGATCGACTTGGAGGAATTGGCGGGGTCCAGGAGGCGATAGAGCTGAGGGGCCGACGTGCCGAGCCTTCGAGCGATCTCTCTGCGGCTGAGACCGGCCGTGGCGATGCGCTTGCCGGCCTCCACGGTCATGCGATGCATCAGGATCTCGCTGAGATAACGGGGATCTTCGTTGTACTCCAACGCGTGATCGATGTGGACCGAGCCCTCTGCTCCGGAGTCGAGAACATAGGTGACGCCTTCCGAACCCAGCTCGGGATCGACGAATGCCTCTCGGATTCGGTTGCGCTGGCTCGGACGAGGGCTGAGCTTGGAGAACGGGAACGGAAGGATTTTGCCAGCCGCAGTCGTGAGTTCCAGCTGTGCCTTGCGGTTGTTGACTACGACTCGACGGACCTTCATAGACGACCCTCTCGCTCCAGATCCTGAATCAGGCGGAGCACTCTGGCTGTGGCCCGCCCCTTGATGGGCACCCAGTTTTCCAGGTCCCACTTCACCACGAGCTTTCCGTCGCGATAGACGTGAACGTGACGAGGCAAGTGATCGCCCTTCCAGGCAACGAAGAGAAAGCCACCACGCCTGATCCTGGGCACGGCAAGACGTTACCGCGGATGGACACACTCGCACGCTCGCCGGGATCTGCGCCTTCGCTCCCTTGCTCCGCCCTACGCTCCGGCGTGCTTACTGGGTGCTTCCGCGCCGATTGAGGCGAGAAAAAGCATCGTGATTGCGAGCGCTTGCGGGGATCTTGATCTGAATGGGGTTCAGGAGGTCGCTGGTTCGAATCCAGTCGGCCCGACCAATCGATCGCCTGAGATTCCCGCTACATAGCCAGCACTCAGCTCCACTCCGTGCGCGACAGTCTGCGCCGCGATCCGCTCGAAATCTCCCCCCATTGCTTACCTATTGCTTACGCAGTCGACCTCCTGACCCCACGGAAGCAAGAGCGACCCGTGTGTCTCCGCGGGCTGCCGCAATGTGGCCAGTATCGGATCAAAAGCCCCCTTGTCCCGACTCACTCGTTGGGGGCCGCGTCCGGCGCGTCCACTGATCTCCCGCCGCCAGCCGCCTTCGGCGCCGTGGATATTCTATTCCGCCTCGACGTCCGGGTGGTGGATCCTGTCGCAGGTCGGGCAGAGCCCGTGCGAGAACGAAGCGTCGCTGTGGTCGGAGATGTAGCGCTCGAGGCGCTGCCACTCTCCGAGGTCGTCGCGGATCTTATTGCAGTGCATGCAGATCGGGAGGAGCCCCGTCAGGGTGTGCACCTCCTGCTCGAGATGGTCGAGTTGGTGACGCACGACGTCGACCAGCAGCGCGAGCACGGCCAGCCCCGCGGCGAAGATGAAGTTATTCGCCAGCGCCTCGAAGAGCGGCGGGGCCGGGTGCTTGATCAGGTTCAACACGAGGTGTGCGGCCGAGAGCACGATCGACAGCGAGATCGACCAGCGTTGCCCGCGGTGCCACGCCGCGAGCGCCACTGGCACCCCGAAAGCGACCGGAAACTGCGTATATGGGCCTGCCAGGTAGTCGAGCCCGACGCACACCGCCGAGAACACGAGCCAGTGCCAGGGCCGGTCGAAGGCCCCGAGCAGGCGCGCAAGGTGGCTCTCGTTGGGCATGGTTTCCCGTCCTCGCCGCGCCGAGCCGGCATCAGGTGCCGATCGGCTCGGTGTAGATGCCCCTTCCGATGACTTCATCACGCTTTACGCTGCGACTCGCTCGTATCGGTGGTGGCGTGCGCTTCCGGAAACGCGATGACGGGCCCGAGCCGTCGCCCATACACCCGTCGTCCGTCAGGAGCATCCTTCGCAAGCGCCAGATGGGTGCGCGTACGGTTTAAGTAGCATCGCCATCGCGGATCGGGCACCTGAAACATTTCCAGAATCAGGTCACGAAGCCCGGCTTCGATCGCTGGGCGCCCAAGGCGTTGTCAAGGCTCAGTCTCGGACCAAAATCCCGCTAATTCCGACTATGCTCCGAGGCTTGGCGCCAGTCTTCCTTGATCATGTCTGCGCCCTTCTCGCCGATCATGATCGCCGGCGCCATGGTGTTGCCGCCGACGATGGTCGGCATGATCGAACTGTCCACGACTCGCAAACCCTGCAGGCCGTGCACTCGCAGCCGCGAGTCGACCACGGCGTCCGCGGCTAGTCCCATCCGGCAAGTCCCGACCGGGTGATAGTTGGTACCGACGTGGCTTCGAATTACCTCCGCCCAGTCATCGTCGGTGCGGCAATGGCCGGTCACGAGGTCGCGCTTGATCAGTCGCCGGAAGGTCGGCGTCTGGAAGATCTGCGCCACGCGCTTGACGCCGGCGACGTGGACGGCGAGGTCCTGCGGGTCCGAGTAGTAGCAGGGGTCGATCAGCGGCGCGTCGGCAACGTCGGCCGAGGCCAGTTTCACCGTGCCGCGGCTCTTCGGGTGCAGTAGCAGCACGTGCGGCGAGATGCCGTGCCTGGCCACCAGCTTTCTGCCGTGATCGAGCGCGATGGCGACGATGAACTCGTACTGGATCTCGGGCTTCGGTGAATCCGGCGACAGGCGCAGGAAGCCGTTGAACTCCGCGAAACAACTGGTGAGCATCCCGCGCCGCTCGCGCCGGTAGCGGCGCACCCACTTCATCAGCTGCACGGCGGCCGTCGGCGATATCCCGAGCAGGTGCGGATCGGCCGGGATGTGGTAGGCGAGGATGAAATCGAGGTGATCCATCAGGTTCTGGCCGACCCCCGGCAAGTGGTGAACCACCGCGATGCCTAGCTCTTGCAGCTCGGGCGCGTTGCCGACGCCCGAGAGTTGCAGCAGTTTTGGCGAAAGAATGCCGCCGCATGCCACGATGACTTCGCGCCGGCAGTGCACCGTGCGTCGCTGGCCAGCAGCGATCACTTCAATACCAACGGCCCGCCGCCCCTCGAACAAGATACGCGTGCACTCCGTCGTGGTGTAGACATTGAGGTTGGCGCGCTTGCCGAGGTGTGGGCGAATGAACGCCTTGTTGACTCCGAAGCGCTCGCCTTCCTTGATCATGACCTGGACGGTGTTGTATCCGTCCTGCTCGGCGCCATTGAAATCCGGGTTGAAGCGCTCACCAGCCTCGGCACAGGCCTGCTTGAAGAGTTCGTGGTAGGGATTGTCGGTCCGCAGGTCCTCGACCCAGGCGGGTCCGTCGTTGCCGTGGTACTCGTCGTGATAGGCCTGGTTGTTTTCGGATTTCCGGAAATAGGGCAGGACCTCCGCGTAGCTCCAGCCCGGATTGCCGAGTGCCGCCCATTCGTCGTAGTCGCTGTGGTGACCGCGCATGTAGATCAGGGTATTGATGACCGTGCCGCCACCGAGGCCGCGCCCCAGCGGATGAAAATCTCGGCGACCCCTGAGTCCGGGCTGAGGCGCGGTAGAGAAGGCCCAGTTGCTCGCATTCTTGCGCGGGCCGAGGACGATCGTACCGACGGGAGTGCAGTCGCCGAGGATGCCGAGGCGGTCCGGGCCCGCCTCGAACAACGCAACGCTGACGGCAGGGTCCTCGGTCAGACGGCTGGCGCTGACGCACCCGCCGGGTCCGCCGCCGACGACGAGGTAATCGAAAATCTCTTCGTTAACGACACTTCTCCGCTGTCGACGCTGGCCTGTTTCAACCGTGGATTCCGCCCTCGCGCGAGGTGCAAGCGCCGAGCGCCGCCGCGGGCGCCAGGATCCCGGCTGCTGATCGATTAGGCGCCGAGATCGTTCTTCTCGAAGTGGCGTTCTTTGTCATAGACGCTGATCGACCAGAAGCCGTCCACCGGCACGTCCTTCACAGTGACTTTGTACACCGTCCTGCCGTCGTTGGCATTGGGGTATCCAATGACGTACTGCGCCGCTTCCGCCGGGTTGCCACCCCAGCCCGAGTCCGTGTTAGGCGGGCGTTGGTGTGCTGGATGTCCTTCGGGTCCCGGATCGACCAGGATCCGGATGACCGCCAGCATGTATCGCGGGCCGCTCTTCTCCTTCGTGTAGGTGAAGCGGCCCGGCGCAAAGACCACCGTGGGCGAGTACGCGTCCTCAGCTATTTACACCCTGGCGCACCAGTCTGCGTCACGATCGGCTCGGAATCGCCCCCCCCATTGCTTATGCTCCGCACGGAGCAACATGCAGCGCGCAACCTCGACCGAAATGAACTCGATCATGCCGCGCCCGACTTCCTGGATCGCGCGACAGCTTCGATTGATTCGGATCGACCGCGGCGCGGTGCCTCTTCACTCGATCACATCATCGCCGTGAACGAGCCGCAGGTGTTTTGGGAAGGACAGGAGGATTGAGCCATGAAGGTAATCGGCGCCGGCTGGCCTCGGACGGGGACGCTCTCTACGCGCGCGGCCGTCACGCGCTTGGGCCTGCCCTGTTATCACATGGCCGAGGTGGCCCTACACGAGGACCACACGCGTGCCTGGTATTCGTTTCTCATCGAACGAAAGCCGATGGACTGGAAAGCGCTGTTCTCGAACTACTCGGCCACGGTCGATGCTCCGGCCGCATTCTTCTATCGTGAAATTTTCGCGGCTTTCCCCGATGCGAGAGTAGTGCTGAACCTGCGTGACCCCGAGAGTTGGTACAAGAGCTACATGACCCTGCACGGAGCGATGCAGGATCTCTCGCCACATCGTCACGCCAATCCGCGACTCGACATGTGGCTGCAGGTGGTGGAGGCGATTCACGAGCACTCGGTCGGCGCCAACGCCGACCGTGATCGTTGCATCGCCGCGTTCAATGCTCACAACCAGCGCGTTCAGGAGGAGATCCCCAAGGACCGGCTGTTGGTCTTTCGCGTCCAAGAGGGTTGGGCTCCGCTCTGCGAGTTTCTCGGTTGCGAAGTTCCTTATGAGCCGTTCCCTCATCTGAACGAAGGCGCCGACACGGTGAAAGCCGGCCTGGCGTTCATCTTCGGGATTTCGTAGCCATGTCGGCCGCGATGAAGACGATGATCCGTGGCTACCGCAACCTTCCCGGCGAGCATTGCGGCAGCACCGCGATGCGGAACCTCTTGTTCCACTACTGCGGGCTCGAGCTGTCGGAAGAAGAGGTGTTCGGCATCGGCTCGGGCCTCGACTTTCTCCTGATCCAAAACGAGGCGAACGATCCCGCTGTTTATACGTTCGGCCGCAGCGTGACGATGGAAATCGACATCGCCGACGCGCTCGGCGTCGATTACCGCGAGCAGCCGGAGCCCGACGATGCACGGGCTTGGGAGGTCGTGCGCCGCGAAGTCGACGAAGGGCACCCGACGATGCTCTCCGGCGACGCCTTCTACCTCGACTATCGCGACTTCCGTGTCCATTTTCCCTCGCACCGGTACGTGCTGCTCGGTTATGACGACGAGCGGCGGCGAGCGCTCGTCGCCGATCGCATCGTGCCGGACACACAAGAGTGCAGCTACGAGGCTCTCGCTCTCAGCCGCAACCCGCCACTCGCAATATCGACCCACAACCTGTGGGGCAAGTTCGACGGGACCAGCGTCAGCCGCTCAGTCCCGGAAGCGATGGCTCGCGCGCTCGAGAAGTCAGCGGGTCGTATGCTCGGCACCGACGCGTCGCAGACGGACATCCTGCGCATGCTGAACCGAGGGACCTCGACCGAGATCAGCTCGGGCCTCGCGGCGCTGCGCAGCTGGCACGATTCCCTGCCCTCGTGGCGGGAGCGTTCGGATGCGCGCGGTCTGGCGACATACTCGTCGAACACGATCGAGAAGTACGGTACCGGGGGCGCCAACTTCCGCGTCCTCTATGCGGGGTTCCTGCGGCGCGCCCGCGCGGTTGTGCCCGACTTGGTCACCGAGCGAGTGCTGGAGCTGATGGACCGCTCCACGGCTTCGTGGAACTTGCTCGGTGCGAGCCTCGCCGCCATTGCAGCCGGTAGCACGAAGGACGAATGGCAACCGGCGCATGCGGCACTCGGAGAGATCGTCTCGGCGGAGACTGAGCTATTCGAGCGGTTGGGCGAGAAGACGGCTGTCTCTGACTGATGCCTTGCCGAGGGATTCTGACGGCGGATTCCCGGCGGAAACGGGCACTTGTTGCGCGAGTCCGTTGGATCTCGCTCACAGCTGGGCTTGTCATACCGAATCATTCTCATGCCAAATTCCCTTGCGCCCTGAGAACCTCGTCGCGCGCGGTTGACCCGCCCGGCTCGAGCGCATAGGCTGCGCTCACCATGCGCGAGAACACGCCGGAGAGTCCGGTCCGCGGGGCGTGCCTGTGCGGGGCGATCCGGTACGAGATCGCGCTTCCGACGCTCGGCGCGGTGCACTGCCACTGCACGATGTGCCGCCGCTGGAACGGTGCCGGCTACACGACCTGGTTTGCGATCCAGAAGGACCACCTCCGCATCGTCGCGGGCAACGATCAGCTGCAGCGCTACCAGTCGTCGGATCACGCGGGCCGGCTGTTCTGCAGTGCGTGCGGCAGCTCGCTGTTCGGCGATTCGTCGAGAACGCCGGACGTGATGTACATCGTGCGCGGACCCGTCCAGGACGAGATCGATGCCGCCCCCGCTGGCCACCAGTGCATCGAGTCGCTCGTCCCCTGGATCGAGATCGGCGACAAACTGCCCCGCCGGCAGGGCGCGGGCGTGCTCACGACGCCGCAGGACTGAACTCCGATGAGCGACAGGCAGACGCAGTCGGCTCCCTCGAGCAGCGAGCAGGTGTCGCGTGCGGCCGGACTCTACACGCACATCAACGATCTGCTCGATGCCCAGGGCCAGATCCAGGGCTTCATCCACTACCATCTGGGCTTTCAGCACGCGACCGAGGCGCTCGCCGACAAACTGGAGGGCATCGGCGTCGATTCATCGTGGCGCCTGCTGGACCTCTGCTGCGGCTGGGGCGTGCCCACCCGATACGTCGCCGGCCGCTTCGGCTGCCGGATCACCGGAGTCGACATCACGCAGCGCTCGATCGACTTCGCCCGGAAGGTCACCGAGGGCACCGACGTCGAGCCGCTCGTGACCTTCCGCCAGGGCAGTGCCCTCGAACTGCCCGTCGAGGCCGGTGAGTTCGACCTGGTCTGGAGCCAGGATGGCTTCTGCCACGTCCCGGACCGGCCCCGCCTGCTGGCCGAGTGCTTCCGGGTGCTTCGCCCCGGTGGCCATCTCGTGTTCACCGACTGGCTGCGCGGGGAGTTCATCACTCCCGAGGAGCTTCGCGCTTTCTGTGAGGCGTGGTCCTTTCCCGGCGTGGAGACACTCGACAGCTACCCCTCGCTGCTCGCGACCGCCGGCTTCGAGATCGTGAGCCAGGAGGAGGTCGGCTGCGAGTACGCCGTCGCCGGGGATTCCGAATCCATCGGCCGGGGCCTGCCGAGCTTCATCCAGCGGGTCGGTGCCGGCGATGGCGACGACGTCGCGAAGTTCGTGGAGGCCCATGGGCGGAAGACCCACCTCGAGCGCCTGGAACGCGAGAAGATGGACATCCACTTTGCCCAGCGGAAGATGGCGCTCGGCCGCTTCGTCTGCGTCAAGCCCGCCTGACGAACGCGGGATCGATGCAGCTGTGATCAGACATGTGTTCCGCATCGCGACACCGGCGTCGGCTACCCCGTCGTCATCGCAATCGGTCGGTCGCGCGCTCGTCGCCCTGGCGCTCCGGTAACGCGCAGATCCGGCTCCTCCAGCGCGCTGCGGACGAGGGTGAGCGCCCCGCGCGACGCCCACGCTACCGACTCAAGCCGCGCAAGGTGGGATTCGGCTTCGACATCGCGCGGGCGCGAAGCCTCGCTGGTGTGATGAGCGACGAGCAGACACTTCGCAAGCTGAAGAGCCGTCGGTGAAGATCGCCGACGTCCAGCTCCTCTTCTACGCCATCGACCCGACCTCCGATCTGCACGAGCCCGCGGCCCGTTGGCTCGAGGACGCGATCAACGACCGCGAGCCGCTCGGCCTCACCTGGTCCACGATTCATCAATTCCTGCGACTCGGGACCAATCCCGCATTCCCGGGCTGCATGACCGATGACGAGGCGATGGCGTGGGCGCAGGACTGGATCGAGGCAGGTGTCGAGGTCATCAGTGATGCCGAGCTGCGCTCGGACCTTTTCGCAGAACTCGTCCGATCATCACGTCGCTCGCTGCGCAACGCGATCGACGATGCGCATCTCGCCGCAGTTGCCATCTCGCGCGGCGCCACCCTGGCATCGTTCGACCAGGGCTTCGAGCCCTTCGTCCGTCACGGGCTGCGCTGGGAGAAGCCTGGCAGCTGATCCAGCGAGGCTGCCGCGGCTGACGCCTCGAGTCGGTGTGGCTCTACCAGCTTCCGGAAGCTGGCGGCCCATCGACCGTCCTTCGGCCCGCTGTTTTCGGTTACAACGCGGTGTTCCAGGGGCGGATCCGGCGCAGCATCGGCCTAGCTCGACTTCACGACTTCGATCGTCGGCGCGCCGGCGCCGAGCGGTGCGATCCGGAAGCGCGCGCGACTCGCGCCGACCTCGACGCGGTGCGTTCCTGCGCGCGCGACGTAGCGCAGTGGCACGCGCTCCCCGTCGATCGCCACGACGAAGCGCGATTCCCCGTCGCTCGCGAAGGGCGCGACGCGCAGCTCGATCTCGTCCGTGCTGCGCTCGGTGGTCCAACGCAACGCCGGTCCCATCGGCACGAGTCCGCCTTCGCGCACCCAGAGCGGCAGCGTTTCGAGATTCGCGCGGATGTCGAGCCAGCGCGCACCCGCGATGCGTTCGCCGGTCCACCAATCGGTCCAGATGCCGGCCGGCAGATAGACGCGGCGCTCGCCGCTCGCGTCGAGGATCGGCGCCACGAGCAGCGCGTCGCCGAGCAGCCATTGGTCGAAGATCGGCCAGACGCTCGGGTCGTCCGGCCACTCGACCACGAGCGCGCGCGCCATCGGCAGCGAGCGCTCGACGCAGTCGATCGCGGAGCCGTAGAGGTACGGCAGCAGGCGATAGCGCAGCTTCAGATAGTCGCGGCTGATGCGCACGACGTCGGGCTCGAAGTCGACGAGCTCGCGGCGTCCCATGCCGTGAATTCGCGCGTGCGAGAGGAAGAGGCCGGCTTGCAGCCAGCGCACCAGCAGAGCGCCGCTCGTCTCGCCGACGAAGCCGCCGATGTCTTGACTCCAGAACGGAAAGCCCGAGAGCCCGAGCGAGAGCCCGCCCGCGAGCTGCGGCGCAAGGTTGTCCCAGTTCGCGCTCGAATCGCCGCCCCAGTGCAGCGGGTAGCGATGGCTTCCCGCCCAGGCGGAGCGCGCCCAGATGATGGCTTCGCCGGTCGCCTCCGCGGTGACCTCGGCGACCGCTTGGTTGTAGAGCAGAGGGTAGAGATTGTGCGCGCGGTGACCCGGCGTGCCGTCGTGGTAGACACCGTCGAGCGGCGCCTGCTCGCCGAAGTCTGCCTTGATCACCGATGCGCCGAGTTCGAAGAGGCGGCGCAGATGATGCTGGTAGATACGCCGCGCGGCGGGATTGGTGAAGTCGATGCAGCCGACGCGTCCATGGAAGTTCGGCGTGTAGCAGATGCCGACGTCGTAGAGATTGCCGCTCTGCGTTCGCACGAAGCCGTCGACGGCCAGCAGCTCGTCGAAGAGTCGCGATCCCTCCGGGATGTACGGGAGCTGCCAGAGCGACACGCGGACGCCCTGATCGCGCAGCGACTTCATCCAGCCAGCCGGATCAGGAAAGCGCTCGGGATCGAACTCGAGATCGCAGCACCAGTCGCGGCGAAACCAGTGCGTGTCGACGTGTACGACATCGAGCGGCAGATCGGCGGCGCGCATCCGCGTCACCACGTCGTCCACTTCCGCCGCCGAGCTGTAGGAGATCTTGCTCTGCCAGAAACCGAAGCTCCAAAGCGGCGGTACGGACGACTTGCCCGTGATATCGCCGTAGCCAGCGAGCACCTGCTTCGGATCGCCCGCGATCAGGAAGTAGTCGAGGAAGTCGTCTTCGAGCGCGACCTGCACGTCGGCGGCGCACAGCGTTCCGATCCACGCCGTCATCCGGCAGGAGTGGTTGAAGAAGACGCCGTAGCCGCGTGTGCTCCAGAAGAACGGCACGTTCTTGTAGCTGCGCGGCGTGGTCGTCCCGGTCGCTTCGAGCATGTTGAGGTCGATCGTCTGCCCGATCTTGTCGAGACGCAGGAACTTCTCGCCGAAGCCGTAGATGGCTTCCTGCGGGCCGAGCGCGAAACACTCGACCGCGAGCGGGCTGCCGTTCGCAGCGCTGCGACAGACGCCGGTGTTCAGCGAGTCCCACTGGTTCCACTGGTTCTTCTCGCGGCCGCCGATCGCGCAGAGTTCGCGCCCGCACGCGTCGCGCATGCGGAGCACGAGCGGCTTGCGCTCGATTTCGAGGCGCAGCGACGGAGTCTCGAGTCGCAAGACGCCATCCTCGTCTTCGCCTACCGCGGACCGCGTGGGACCCGCGAAAGCGCCGACCACCATCGGCGTCCCGTTGTCGGGAACCGACGCGCGGGGCGCGTAGCGGACCCGCGCGATGCGGTCCGAGAGCAGGTCCACGCGCAGCGTGCCGCGGTGCAGCTCGCGATCGCGAACGCGCTGCGCCGAGTCCGGTGTCGCGCCTTCCGGCCAGCGCGTGAAGAGGCTGCTCTCGCCGTCGGTCGTTCGAAGCACGACGGACGACGCGTCCCGTCGCTCTACTTCGGCCGAGAGTACCAAGCGCCGGACGATCTCCCTGCGCTCGATCGCACGCGTTTCGAGCCGGTTCAGGACGGGGTGCGGCGTCATCGAGCCCAGCCTCCGCAGACCGCGAGCGGTTTCATCTAGAGGCTTCCCTCCCATCGCCGCTGACCCGTTCGGAAGAAGTACGGCAGATGCAGCAGCGGCGCCCGTCTTGGCCAAGGATACCGGCGGCTTCTAGCTGTTGAATGTCGAGTCCGGGCAGAAGCGGCAGATCGTCCGAGACAAGGAGATCCTGATCGACCCTCGCAGGCCCCGCCTGGTAAGGCGCAACTTCACCTTGGCGGCCGCGGCTGCTGTCCATCACCGACGGTCGCCGGCGTTCGCGGATCCTCGAGCAGATCGACTTCCCGGATCCGGCCGTTCGCCTCGAGCCGCAGCGTCTTCAGCTCGAACGCACCGATCTGTGTCTCGATGCGCCGCGCGTCGGGTAACGTGATCGTCGCCCGGCTGGCGATCCCATGGGTCTCGTACAAGCGCAGGATCGACGCGTCGCCGTCCTCGGCGCCCTTCATCGCTGTCGCAACGACGCTCGGCGGCTCGACGGAGAGCAGCGATCGATACGGACCCCACGGACCGGCATGGGGATACTGGAAGACGTTCACGAAAGGATTGTCGAGCGCGTGCGCGTGGCGGACGGTACCGGCGTCTTGCCAGCTTCCCGTGTGGGGAAGCAGGGCGTAGCGGATCGTGTGGAGCCCCTGGTCGAGGAAGAGGTACTCCGCCTCGGGCGCCGGCCGCGCTGGCTCGTGGAAGCAGTAGATCGGAGAGCGCACGAGGCTCATGCGCAGATCGTTGCCGAGGCAGTCGAAGCCGTACTTGCCGTCGTTCAGCAGTGAAATGCCGTACGCGATGTCGCGGCCGTCGTTCGTCGCGGCGCGCCCAGAGAGGTCGATCCACGACTGCCCGGGCTCCTCGCGCCCGTCCTGATCGCGCACCTGGACGCAGTAGGGGCCGTCGTAGGTGAGGATCCCTTCGCGCACGGCGACCGGCACGGAGAGCTTCAGCATCCGGTTCCGCTCCTGCCAGTCGAGGGTCAGCGTGACGTCGATGCGGGGGCTGTCGCGGTACAGCGTGAATTCCTGCCGCGCCCGCGAGCGGTTCCAGCTCGTGTCGATGCGAAGCGTTGCGTGGCTGTCGCCGCTCGAGACCACGCGCAGCGTCGCACCCGAGAAGCGACCGACCTCGTCGTGCCACGACGCGATCCCGTGTCCCCACGTATCGCCCGGGTCGTCGAGCAACACGAGCGCGCACGCCGGCGCCTGCACGACCTCGACGACGCTGCGCTTGTCGAACAGGCGGACCAGCGCGCCGTCGGTTGCGTCGAACTCGAGCGCGTAGAAGCGGTTCTCGAGGGAGCGAGGGCCCGCGCTCGGCGATTCGCCCGCAAGCCCGGCGTCCTCGGCGTCGGGCTCGGCCTTCACGAAGTGGTAGACGCGGTAGCCGTGGGCCGGCAGCGTCGCCTCGAAGTGGATCCGCAGGCCACCCGGAAACACGTCCGGCTGCGCCATCTGGAACGCGACGTCGGCGCCCCGCTCGTCGACCAGGCGGTCGCCCGGAGGCCCCGGCCATCCCCACTGGACGGTGACGGCATCCGTGCGCGCCCACGAGGAGGGGTTGAAGAGAAGCACGGGACGCCCCGCGGCTGTCGGCTCGCTGCGAGAATCGATGCGCGTGTCGATCTGCGCCGCCAGCGCTTGGAGCGCGGCGTTCTCCAGCCGCCCCGCGATCGAAAGCGCCTCTCCGTAGCGATGACGCGCGTCGACGTAGGCGGCGGGCAGGCTGGTACCCGCCAGCGTGTCGTGGAACTGGTTGAAGAGCACCAGCTTCCACGCCCGGGCGAGCTCCTCCGTGGGATGGGGCCTCCCGAGGGCGATCGCCGCGAGCGCACACCAGCGCTCCGCTGTCGCGAGCCGGTTCTCGGCCAGCCGGTTCGAGCGCTTCATCTCGGCGTGCGTCGTGTAGCAGCCGGGGGCGTGGTGCTGGAGGTCGCCGCACACGGTCGGGAAGCGCCCTGCGTCGGCCTGGATCGCGTCGACGAAGGCCTCGAGGGTGCTGAAGATCGCGTTCGGCTCGGCCGGATCGTCGCGCAGCGCGCGAATGCTCGCGATGGCCCGCTTCGTTGGCCCGCCGCCGTGATTGCCGACGCCGTAACACACGAGCATTTGTTCGAGGCCGAGCTCGTCGGCCTTGGCGGCCGCCTCGCGCACGAGATCGCCGAGGTCGTCCTGCCAGGCGGCGTAGTGTCCGGCCGGAGGACGGATCGCGAGCACCCGGCTGCCGTCCTGCCCCTGCCACCAAAAAAAGGGAGCCGGCAGGTGCTTCTCATCGGGCCCCGGGCGGAAGAAGCAGTAGGAGTCGTAGCCGCTCTTCGCGAGGATCTGCGGAAGCCCCGCGTTGTGACCGAACGCGTCCGGGCTCCAGCCGCTCCGGACGTCGACGCCGAGCTTCTCTCGGAACCAGCGCTTCCCGTAGAGCGCCTGCCGGACGTAGGATTCGCCGCCGGGGATGTTGCAATCAGGCTGCTCCCAGAAGCCGCCGATCACGTTCCAGCGACCTTCACGCACGTAGCCGCGGATCTCCGCGAAGAGCGCCGCGTCCGCCTCCTCGATCCATGCGAAGGTGGCCGCCTCGCCGCGGCTGAAGATGAAGTCTCGGCTCTCGCGCAGCCGATCGACGGCAGCGCGACAGGTGGCGAGTGTCTCGCTGTAGCCTTCCTGCCAGGACCAGCGCCACACCGGGTCGAGGTGGGCGTTGCCGATGCAGTGAACCGTGACACGACGTCGGGCTGCCATGGGTGCCACGGTAGATTAGACCAGCCGGCTCACCCACAGCGGCCGGGGGCACGCGAGCGCGCAGGGATCAGGCGACCCATGTGGCACGCGCGGCACCATCTCCGGTCCGGTCGCTACGGCACGCCGCATCTCGGCAGCGGCGAGCCTGTTTGATCCCGTGGTCAGACACAACGCTGTCGAGGCTCGCGGCCCCTCCGGTACGCTCGCCTCTCCACTGCAATCAAGACTGCAACCAGCTCTGCCCGCGCCGGCGCGGACCCGCCGTGCAGCGCGGCTTGCGACACTTGGTGCTTGAAGTGGCCCGCTTGTCCCCGTAATATTGGTCACGTGAACAAAAAGATTGGCCACACGGACAATAAAGGGCGGCGGCCGCGCAAGGCCCGCCCCGGACGGCGTTCGCTGGCCGAGACGGCGCAGGTGCGGGTCCGCATCCTCGACGAGGCCGAGCGCCTGTTCGCGGCCGGTGGCTATCGCGGCGTGTCGTTTCGTGAGCTGGGAAGCGCCGTCGGCGTGCGGCCGTTTACGATCCAGCACCACTTCGGATCCAAACTCGGCCTCTACTCGGCCGTGCTGAGCCGTTGGGACGGCGAGGTGCGCGGGCTCGTCGTCGGAGCGCTCGGTGCCGCGCCGCCCGACGACGCGGTGGCGCTGATCGAACGCGTGATGGACGAGCTCTTCGAGTTCCTGCTCGCGCACCGCGACTGGGTGAGCCTCAACGCCCGTGCGGCACTCGGCGAAGGGCTGCCGCCCGGCGCGGAGCTCGAGGATCACAGCTGGGTGCGCTTCCTCGGCAACGTGACGCGTTCCGAGACGTTCGCCAGCGCCGGCTTCGACCTGCGCCTGCTGCTGATCACCGTCGAAGGCATCCTGAACAATCTCGTGTTGTCCGACGCGCGCTACCGCGAACTTTTCGGCTGCGACCTCGACGACCCGCAGCTTCGGTTGCAGGTCAAGAATCACTTGAAGATGGTGCTGCTGCGCTTGTGGCTGCCGGGCGAAGCCGGCCGTCCCGCGGCGCCGCTGCCCCGTCCGAGGAGATCTCGATGAATTCTCTAGCTGCGTTCCGTGGACGCGTCGCGCTGGTGACGGGCGCCTCGAGCGGCATCGGCCGCGCGCTCGCCGTGCGAATGGCAGGCGCCGGGATCCGCGTGGCGCTGGTGGCGCGGCGTCGCAACGCGCTCGACGCGCTCGCCGCCGAGATCGTGCGTGCGGGTGGCGATGCATGCGCGTTCCCGTGCGATATCGAGAACGCTGCGGAGGTGGCGGCGACCGCGCGCTCGGCGACCGAGCGCTTCGGCGCGGTAGACCTGCTCGTCAACAACGCCGGCTACGGCCATCACCGTCCGTTTCTCGACTGGGACCTCGACGACATGGAGCGCATGATGCGCGTCAACTATCTCGGCGCGCTGCGCTTCACGAAGGCGCTGCTGCCCGGCATGGTCGCGCGCCGGTGCGGCTCGCTGGTCTTCGTCGCGTCGGTGGCCGGCAAGATCGCGACGCCCGACGAGACTGCCTACAGCGCATCCAAGTTCGCGATGATCGGACTCGCGCAGGCGCTTTCTCTCGAGGTCGAAGACGCCGGTGTGCACGTGCTCGTGGTCTGCCCCGGCGTGATCCGGACGCCTTTCTTCGACGCAGAGGCGCTCGCGCGGATGCCGCCGGTATCGCGTCGCTCGATGGTGGAAGTGGAGGGCCTCGTCGACACGATCGTCGAGGCGCTTGCCAAAGGGAAGCGCGAGGTGACCTATCCGCGCTCGATCGCCGCCGCCTACGTGGTGCAGGCGATCGCGCCCGAGTTCATGCGCCGCCAGGTGAAGCGCACGACGCTCGCGACGCAGCCGCCGGCCACGCCGCGACCGGAGCTCGCGCGGTGAGCGACGTCCTCGTGCTCGGCGCGGGTGTCGCGGGTGTGACGGCGGCGCGCGCGCTGTCGGCGGCGGGTCACAGCGTGGTCGTCGTCGAGGGACGCCAGCGCATCGGCGGTCGCGTGCACTCGATCCGCGACTTCTGCGAGCGGCCCGTCGAGGGCGGCGCCGAATTCATCCACGGCGTGCGCGCCGCGACGTGGCCGGAGGTGCGGGACGCGAAGCTCTCCGTGCGCGCCTGTCCCCAGCGCAACATGATGTTCAACGGAGGCGGCGCCACGCGCTGGCTGCCGTGGGTGATGCTACATCCGGGCGTGTGGCCGGCCTTCACGATCTTCCGCGCGCTCGGGCGCGCCCGTCCGCCGGACGTGTCGGCACGCGAGTTCCTCGAGCGCCGCGGTTACCGCGGTCGCGCGCGCCTGATCGCGGAGATGGTTCTCGCCGGCCACCTGCCGGGCCGCGTCGAGGAGATCGGCTTGCTGGGCCTGCTCGACGATGGCGTGCACACGCTCGAGCGCGGCACGAACTACCGGATCGACGACGGCTACGACCGCTTGCCGCAGCACCTCGCGGCCGGTCTCGACGTGCGGCTCGGCTTCGCGATCGAGACCGTGCGCTGGGACGCCGGTGGCGTCGCGGTGGTCGCGCGCGACGGCCGCGAGCTATCCGCGCGTACCGCGATCTCGACGCTGCCCGTGGGCGTACTCGGGTCGGGACGCGTGCGCTTTGCCCCGCTGCTCCCCGACGCGAAGCGCGCCGCGCTCGAGCGCGTGGAGATGGGGCCGGTCGTGAAGCTCCTGCTGCGCTTCCATGAACGCTTCTGGCCGCGCTGGGCGAACTCGATCGCGTGCGCGACGGGTCCCGTGACGCTCTACTGGCCCGTGTTCCACGGCGAGCGCGACGCGCCCCCCGTGCTCGTCGCCTACGCCACCGGCGACCGCGCGCGCCTGCTAGGCCGCGTCGGCGAAGCAGAGGCGGTGGAGATCGCGCTCTCGGATCTCCGGCGGCTCTTCCCAGGCTCCGACCCGAAGCGCCGACTGATGGACGCGCGGCGGATCGACTGGTCCGCGGATCCCTTTGCCGCCGGCGGATACACGTTCCTGCGTCCTGACGCGCACGGCGCGCGGCAACGTCTTGCTGCGGCGGACACGGGCGCGCTCTTCTGGGCCGGCTCCGCTACGCAATCCGTGCCGATCGCGGATACGGTCGAGGCCGCCTACGCGAGCGGATTGCGCGCAGCAGGAGAAGTGGCCGCGCATCTCGCGAACTGCTCCGTCCCGGCAGACCGACGCGTTCCCGTTGCGATGTGGCCGGCGCTGGCGATCAGCGGCTGATGGGGCCGGCGTCCGCGGTGTCCGACGGCGTCGTCGCCGCAGTCGTGGCGACGATGCTCTACGGCCTGGCCGTGGTGATGCAGAAGAGCCAGGCGCAATGCGTGAGCGCGCGCGGCATCCGGATCCTCGGGAGTCTCGCGAGGCGGCCGGTCTGGCTATTGGCAGTCGGGATCCAGGTGGTCGGTCTTGGCTTGCACTCCTTCGCGCTCACGCGCGCTCCCGTCGCGGTGGTCCAGCCGATCATCGCGTCGGGTCTCTTGTTCGTCGTGGTGTTCGCCTTCCTGCTTCTCGGGGAGCGCCCGAGCCTGCGCGAGGCGATTGGCGCGGTGCTGCTGCTTGGTGGGATCGCGCTCCTCGTGCGCGCGCTGCGCGGCTCCGCTGCGATCGGGAACGTCTTGCCGCAGGATCTCGGCCTTGCACTGGTCTCGTGCACGGCGCTGATCGCGCTGCTGACGGGAGGCGTGCGGTCCCCCCGCGTCGGGGGCGGCCTGGCCGCCGTGTCACTCGCTGGTGCCGCTGGGCTCGGGCAGGGCATGAGCGACGCGATGAACCGGCTCGCAGTCGCCTGGCTCGTGCCAAGTGGAGGCTGGGTCCCGCCGGCCGCGATGGGCATCGCGGCTGCGCTTCTGCTGATCGGCTTCGGGCTGCAGGGCCTCGCAGCGGCGCAGAATGCGCTCAAAACGTATCGCGCGAACACGGTCGTCCCGTGTCTGGTGGGTGTCCAGGTCCTGGTGCCGATCGCGATGGCGCAAGCCGTCTATGCCCAGGACGTGCGCGTCGAGTCGCCAGCGGCGTTGGGCGTGGCCGCGTTCGCCACGGCCGCGGGACTCCTAACGCTTTGCACGTCGCCGCGGGCGGCGACCGCGAGGATCGCAGCCAGGCGTGAGGATTTGTCAGCCGCCTCGTCCGGCGCGGTCCGGAGGTCATTGCGATGAAAGCCCTGCAGTTCCGCATGAGCGTGCCGCGGATCGTTCTCACCCGCGTCCTCGGCGTCTTCTCGAAGAGCGCCTACACGAGCCCGCTTGCACCGGTCCAGCTCGAGGAGATTCCCGACGCCAAGGTGCGTGGCGACCGCTGGGTCGTAATCCAGCCTGCTCTCACCGGCATCTGTGGGAGCGATCAGAAGCAGCTGCTCTTGAAGGGTCACTTCGACAACCCGCTGTCGGGCATGCTCTCGTTCCCGCATGTGCTCGGTCACGAGTCGGCCGGAGTGGTTCGTGAAGTCGGCAATGGGGTGACGCGCGTGCGGCCAGGTGATCGCGTGGTCGTGAACCCCTGGCTCTCCTGCGAACCGCGCGGCATCTCGCCCGTGTGCCTCTCGTGTGCGGAGGGCAACCTTTCCCTCTGTGCGAACTTCGATCGCGGCGACCTCACGCCCGGACTGCACCTCGGCAATTGCTCGAGCGCGCCCGGTGCCTATGCGCCTCGCGTGGCGCTGCACGAGAGCCAGGTATTCCCGCTGCCGGCGAGCGTGAGTTTCGAGCAGGCGGTGCTCGCCGATCCGTTCTGCGTGTCGTTCCATGCCGTGCTCAAGGATCCACCCGACGGCGACGCGCCCACGGTGCTCGTCTACGGCGCCGGTACGATTGGACTCGCGGCCGTGGCGGCGGTCAAGGTGGTGAAGCCGAACGCGCGCATCCTGGTGATCGCGCGCTACCCGCAGCAGGTGAAAGCGGCGAAGCGACTCGGCGCAACCGAAGTGATCACGGCTAGCAAGGGCGCCGCCATCATCGACACCGTCGGGAAGCTCACGCAATCGCGTGTCTGGAAGTCGCGCTGGCATGGGCTGCCGATGCTCGGGGGCGGCGTCGACGCCGTCTACGACTCGATCTGCGCGCCCGGCACGCTCGAGATCGGCGTCCGCATCGCGCGTCCGCGCGGGATCCTCTCGATCATCGGCGTCGAGGCGCCGAAGCGCTTCGAGTGGACGCCGATCTATTTCAAGGAGCTGCGCGTCGTCGGGTCGAACGCGTTCGGCGTGGAGGAGTTCCGCGGCGCGAGGAAGCACGCGATGGAGCACTACGTCGAGCTGTGTGCCTCGGGCGAAGTCGACCTCGGATTCCTCGTCACGCACCGCTATCCGCTGGAAGAGTGGAAGGCGGCCTTCGCGACGGCGATGGCGAAGACGACCGGCTGCGGGAAGGTGGCGTTCGCGTTCAAGGAGGAGACGAGCGTCGCCTCACCCGCATGACGAGCTGCGAAGTTGCGCGCTCCGCGGCGCAGGTCGACCGGGTGCGCGGCGCAGACCCCAGATGCGCGGCCCACCGCCTACGACGACCGTCTCGCCGATGACTTCGAAGCCGCGAGCGGCGTAGAACGCGAGATTGGCCTCGGTGGCGGTCTCGAGATGGACCGGCAAGCCGGCGGCGTCACAGCGCTTCAGCACCGGTGCCAACAGGCTCGACGCGAAACCGCGTGCTTGCGCCTCGGGCGCGGTGCCGAGAATCGCGAGGTACCAGTGCGGCTCTTCGCTGTGCAGGCTTTCGAGCGCGGTTCCCACCCGCGCGCCGCGCGGGATCCGACGACCGAGCAGAGCCCCGAGCCGCAGCGTGAAACGCAGCCGCGCGAGTCCGTCGACCTGCTGTGGCTCGGGCGGCGACCAGATCGCGACGGCCGCAGCGGAGCCGGACGTCAAAACCGTCGAGTGGGTCGCGAAGTGGCGCAGCAGGATTCGGAAGAAACGCGGGCCAACACGCGCCCACTCGCGATCGTCGGGATGGATGAAGCGGTAGACCGGATCGCTCGCAAAGGCGCGCGCGAGCGTGCCAGCGCACGACTCGACATCCTCGTCGCGCAGGACTCGAACGACCGGCGACTTGCTAGGCGCCTTCGCGCGCGCGGGGCACGTCCCCGCCCCAGATCGGCGGCAGATTGAGGATTTCGCGCGGGAAGCGATCGACCAGCAACTGGATCACGTCGCGCACCGACACGACGAAGACCGGCCGTCCCTCCCGGTCCACGACGGGAATGTGACGGAAGCCGCCGACGCTCATCTTGTTGAGTACCCAGGCGACGCTCGCCTCGACCGGCAGGCATTCCGGCTCGCGGGTCATCACTTCGGCGAGCGGCATGCGGGTCGGGTTCTGGCCCCGGTCGATGATGCGGAACAGCACGTCGCGTTCGGTGAAGATCCCGACCACGCGCGTCTCAGGCGAGCCGTCCTCGGTCACGAGTACGCAGCCGCGATGCTCTTTCTGCATCGCGCGCATGGCCTCGGCAACCGTGTGCTGCGGCGCAAAGACCAGCGGGTGGCGGGCGGGCAGGGCGCGTACCGACTGGCGCAGCAGGGTGGCGTCGAAAACCGCGTTGGGCGGCAACGCGCGCTCGGACTCGAAGTAGGGGTCGTCGAGGAACTCGTCGTCGGGTCGGTCGATTCGCTGCGTCATCGGATCCCTCTCGATGGGTTTTACTGAGGATACTCCAGCGTCCCCGCTTCCGAGAAGCCCCTTCATGACGCCCCGCCATTCCCAGGCCCCCGCGGGAACCAATCTGTGCCGAACGCGACGAGAGCGCGCGCCGCGGTACCTTGCGAGCCGCTTGGGGGAACCAGCGTGGCAGCGTCACTCGCGGACCTTCTCGATCGACAGGCAAGGCGGTGGCAAATCGAGGGCGGCGCCGGGATGCCGCAGCCGCGCGGCCCACTGGTGGCCTTTTCGCGCTGGGCGGGAGCCTTCGGCGACGAAGTGGCGGCCCGCGTCGCCGAATGGCTCGACTACGGCCTCTTCGGCGCCGAGGCGATCGACCGACTCGCGGCCGATCCGGAACTTTCCGCGCGCCTCGAAGCGGGTCTCGATGCGGCGCAGCGTGTTGCGATCGGCGAGCGCGTCGCGACCGTGTTGGCGCGCGCGCCGGCGGCGCCGGCCGGTCTCGTGCGCGTCGTCGCGACGCTCGGCGAGCGCGGCATGGCGGTGGTGTTGGGTCGTGGCGCCGCGTCGATCCTGCCGCCGGCGCGCGCGCTGCGCGTGCTCGTCGTGGCGCCCGAGGCACAGCGCGCCGAGCGCATGGCGCAGGCGCAGGGAATTCCGCTCCACGAGGCCGTAGCCTGCACCGCGAGTGCAGACAGCGCGCGTCGCTCGGCGCTGCGCGAGCGCTTCGGCATCGCCGCTGAAGACCTGACGCACTACGACCTGGTGCTGAACACCGAAGCCTTGTCGATCGAAGCGGCGGCGGCGCTGGTCGTAGACGCGCTGCGACGCCGCTTCCCGCTGCACTGATCGCGCGTCAAGTCGAAGCGGGCAGCCTGGGACGCAGTCGCCGGACTTCGTGACGGAGTAGCACGCGGCGCAGCACGGTTTCGGGCGGCTGATACGCGGCCGGCAGCCTCGGCAGCAGCGCGCGCCAGCGCGGATTGCGCCGTAGCGCGGAGCGCAGTGCGAGCACGCCGGCGTCCTCATCGCCGAAGCGCGCCAGGAAGATGCCCACCCAGAACGACACCTCATCGTGTGCTCTGCCGCGGCGCAATGCCTCGGCGCCGAGCGCGCGCGCGTCGTCGCTGCGTCCTTCGCCGAGCGCGCGCATCGCCTCCTCGAGCGCCGCGAACGCCTGATGGATGTGCAGCAGTCGCTGCAGCTCTTCGATCGGCTTGCGATGGTTCTCGACGCGCAGGTCGACGGCGCGATTGCGCCACGGTTCGCTCGCGGACACGGATCGCACCACGAAGAGCGCGGCCGACTCGCGACCGCGCGCGTCGCCACCTGCACCCTGGCCCGCTTCGAGAACCGCGAGCAACCGCGCGGGGAAGGGTCCCTGCGCGCGCTCGAAGGCCCGAGCCATGGCGTCGCAGACGCGATCCGTTGCGAGCAGGTTGCCCTGGACCGCGAAGCCGTCGCCCACGCGGTGTCCCGCGAACGGGATGCAACCGGCGCCGGTGTGCACGGCGACCTCGCCCCGCGCGTTCACCACAGCGACCTGTCGCACCGCCGCCGCAGGATCGGCGGCGAGCAGGCGATCGAGCGCCTGCTCGGCACCGACGCCCGCACGCAGCAGATCGAGCGTGCGCGGCCCGTAGCCCAGCTCGGCGAAGGCCTGGGTCGCGACGGCTCCCACGCCCGCCTCGGCCCATGGCACGACCGCGCCGACGTTGAAGTGCCGCGACTGCACCGCAACGCCGAGGTCGCCGCTCGCGGCGTCGCGCGCCACGATCGAGAAGGTCGAGACGAGTCGCGGTTCCATCCTGGTAGGCCACGCTATCTCCGGCCCTCGGGGCTGTCATCCCAGACTCGGTGAACCTCGCCACCGACTCGCGCGTAGAAGAAGACGAAGAAGCGCCCGCGAGGAGAACCATGTCGAGTCGAACGTGTCCCTGGTGCGCCGAGCAAATCCAGTCCGAGGCGATCAAGTGCCGTTACTGTGGGAGTCGCGTCGCTGGCGGCTTCCGCGATCCTGCCGAGTGGCACCGCGGTCATCCCGACCGCCGCGTAGCGGGCGTCTGCGCCGCGATCGCCCACCACATGGCGATCTCCGTGACCGCCGTTCGGGCGGCGTTCCTGCTCTTCACGCTGCTGCACGGCTTCGGCGTCGTGATCTACGGCGTACTGTGGCTCGTGTTGCCGAACGAAGCGGGCGGACGCTCGGGGGTCGATCGCGTGGTGGAAGCCGCGCGCACCCTGCTCGGCAGCGACGCATCGCGCAATCGCAGGGATGCAAGCAAACCAAGCCCTCCCGTTGACCCCGATCGTGGGGGATCCTCCGGCGGATGGAGTCCGACGAGGAACTGATGCGGGCCGTGGCGCATGGCGACGAGCGCGCACTCGCCTCGCTCGTCGAGCGCTACGCGGCACGCATCCACGCCTTCTTGACGCGCGTGAGCGGTGATCGCGACGACGCGGACGACCTGTTGCAGGACACATGGGTGCGCGTCGCCCGCGGCGCCCGCGGCTTCGATGCCGCACGGCAACTGCGACCGTGGCTCTACGGGATCGCGGCGAACCTTGCGCGTGACCTCCAGCGCCGTCGTGCGGTGCGGCTGCGGGCCGCGCGAGAAGGCAATCTGGCAGCGAACGAGCCGGGGGTGACGTTCCGCCCGGTCGAGCGGATCGACATGCGCGAGCGGCTCGCGCGTCTGCCTGAACGACTGCGCGAAGTCCTGGTGCTGCGATATTTCGACGGACTCGACGAGGCGGAGATGGCGGTGGCGCTGGGCATCCCGCGCGGCACGGTGAAGAGCCGCTTGCACGGGGCGCTCCGCGAGCTGCGACAAGGATGGGAGGCGACATGAGTTGCGACGCGTTCCAGCAGCGACTCGACGCGTGTGCGTTCGCGCGCGCGCGCGCGCCGGATGACGGCGCGGCGGCAGAGGCGTTCGCGCATGCTGCGTCGTGCGAAGCGTGCGGTGCGCATCTGGCGTTCTTGCGCGCGCTCGACGCGGAGCTCGCTGCGCTGCCGCTGGCAGCGGTACGTGCGGCCGTCGTCGCGAACGCGCAGCAGCACGCGACGCGCGCCTTGCGGGCTCGCGAGCAGCCGCACGGCTTCGCGCGCGAGCTCGCCGTGGCCCTCGCCGTCGCCATGCTCGCGCTGCCGCTGGTGGTCGCGCAGGCGTTCGTGGTGGTCGAGAGCGGCGCGTGGCTGCTCGCAGCTTGGGTGCCGGAACCCATCCTGGTGTGGCTCGGCTTCGGCTACCTCGCGTCCTTCGCGCTGGGCGTCGGCGCGCTCTACGGATCGATTCCGCTCGTCGTCGCATGGCGTCGGCGCGCGTTGCTGGAGTGGACATGAACGAGAATGAAATCAACCGTCTCGAAGCGAACGCAGCCACCAAGGTCTGCCCGTT
>Ga0315278_10001046_pt1 | contig 23892 bp, 34 predicted proteins | sample YL17G06_0_MG_FD_203880 | JGI IMG/M metagenome (GOLD analysis project Ga0315278, IMG submission 203880) | Sediment microbial communities from Yellowstone Lake, YNP, Wyoming, USA - YL17G06_0 | ecosystem: Environmental > Aquatic > Freshwater > Lake > Sediment | place: USA: Wyoming | collected... | reverse complement strand
ATGCGCGTAGTCGAAGAAGCTCAGAAGCTTCCGTACGCCTGCGTTGGCGCTGGCAGCGGGTGTCGTATCTCGTCGTTCGTCAGTCATTGTCGATCTCCTTCTATCTAGCCTTGTGCGATCAGACGCTGATTTGCATCTCTATGAAGCCCACGCTCGGTTGCAGCACGAGGATGACGTGTACCACCACCAAAGCGATCTGCCCAGGCTCAGCACACGGCGCACCGTTGGCATCGAAGTTCCGTGCGATCTGCGCAGGCCACTGCACGATCTTCTCGCTGACTAAGCCTTCTAGCGCCGCCGCCATCCTAGCCCCACAACCTGATCAAAGTGCCGGTCATGAAGCAGACGCTCCCTGCTAGGTAAAACAAGTCCATGTCAGCCACTGCGTCACCTCGCCTGTAGTTGGATCGAGCCTTGTTGGATCTTCGGCCGTTTGTGCCACTGCCTTGCGCCTTCGCGCGCGATCCAGCTCGCCATCAGCCGATCCCCTGAGTGCGTGCTGGGATCGTAGTAAACGAGTTCATCCGCCCACAGCATCAGCTCGGGGTGGGCGCGGTGATCGCCATACGACGGGATGATCCACTTCGAGTTGCTCATCTCCGTGGCAAGGCCTTCGATGCCGAAATCTGGGTGCACCTTGTTCTTGCCGGTGAACAGGGCGCGAGTGGGCACGCTGCTCTGCGCCTTCGTGAAGTCGACGATGTACTGTTGCGCGCCGTTGTTCTCCACGTACACGATGGAGTTGTAACGGCGATGAGTATCGATGATGCGATCCACGATTTCATTGCCTGCCCAGCGTCCCGACTCGCAGCAGATCACCTCGCGGTCCTCATTCGGGTGCACGACTATGGTAAACAGCACCGTGAAGTCGGAGCCGGCTTTCTTGCGCACGCCGAGATCGACGCCTGTGAAGCACGCGTACCCTGGCGGCAGGGAGTTGAGGCTGTGCGCGATCTTCTTCCCCACGCCGCGATCCATGCACTGGTGAATCCAGGAGCGCTTGAACCTGCCTGCGCTGTCGTCTCTGGCGATGCAGAACAGCTGACGAGCGACCTCGTCGGGGTGCATCTCGCCGCGCTTTTGTTCGATGCGCTTCTGCGGCCAGCGGTCTGGCCACGAGAGAGACCCGTCTGCGCGTTGCACGGGGAACTTGGCGAAATGCCAGCTCGGGTTCTTCGCGTAGGAGTGCATCGCGTCGTCGGGATGGAAGGCGTTACCGAGAAAGAGGATCTGCGAGTCGGCTGTCATACGGCCAATGAACGTGCTGGATCCCAGGGATGCGATCGTCTTCGCGCGGCCTTCTGCTGTGCGCGTGTTGTCGTGGTTCAGCACGTCGTCGATGATCATCAAGTCGATGCGCGCGCCCGTAAGCGACCCCGTCTCAATGGATGTTGCCTGCACTGTGGGATCTTTCGACAGCACGGTGCGTTCCACTGTGAAGGACGTGCTCGTCCACAACCGACCTGGGCGCAGGCCAGGAAACACGGCGTGGAGATCACGCGACTTCTCAACGTACGCCTGCAAGTTGGCAACGATCTTGCCCGCTTGGTTCTTCTGCGCTGAGGAGACGACGGCGATTCGGATATTCGGGTTTCTGCCGAGGCGCCACAGCGTGCGGCCGATCGCGAGTTGGCTCGTCTTCCCGCTTTCGATCATTCCCCAGAGAATCAACCGATCGTAGCGATCAGCGAGATCCTGGAACTGCTCGTGCATCGGTTCCTGCGTGACGGGCTTTCCCGTGGCCTCATCGCGCAGCACGAACTCCACGAACTCGTTTACATCGTCCTGTGCAAGGCGCAGGCGCAGGCGGCGGTAGTCCGCAGCCACTTTCCGCGATACGCGTGGATTCTCCACGCTCCAGCGAAGCATGTCGGCCAGCATGTTCGCTTTCTCAGACAAGTCGATCGCAGAAGCACTCATAACCAGCCCATGTCGACTGCCACGATCAGCAGGAGGATCAACAAAACAAACGTCGTGCCCACGCTCATCAGCAGCCAGGCGCAGCCGGCTAGCGGGTCGTCACCTTGATCCACGGATTACCTCAACTTCTTGCCCTAGTTCAGTGCAGGTCGCTCGGATCCTCAGAAGCCTCTTCGAGGTCGTCGCGCACGTCGGCGCCGTATTGCACGCCCTTCTCCACCGCGCGCTGCAAAGTGCGCTGCATGTGGGTGAGTTGCGAGGCAACATCGTCGATTGTGAGATCCTCTGAGACGAGCTTGAGCACGTTCATGGGCTCGCCAACGCGCAGCCGCTCAATCTCCAGTGCGAGGCGCAGCGCTTCGTTTCCCTGCTTCACTACGTACGCAACGCTGGAGAATAGGCGCATCGCTGTCTGCGGCGTGAAAGCGAAGTTTGGGTTCCGCAGTTCCGCCGCGACGCGCTCCGACAACGGAATGCACGCGATGGTGATGCGACCAATCACGTTCGCGAGTGCGAGGGAGTTGGCGCGTGCAGCCTGCGAACCTGCTGCTTCTTGCGCTTGCGCCTGAAAAGCGTCCTTCGTAGAGCGTTCGCGGGCTAGTTCTTCGTTGGCTTGATCGATTTCTAGCTGTTTTTGTCGCTCGGCACGAATAAGCTCCTTTTCTTTTTCCAAGTACTGTTTTATAGGTGGTGCCCAAGATCGCTTCGGCCATCCCTGCTCGTACGCAAGCTTCGCAGCGATCCTCCCCACCCCGGCAGATCTTCCAGCATGCGAAGCGTTTCCAGGAGCTTCGCGAAAGCCCTTCACTAGGGCCTCGTACATCTCTTTTGTATAGGCTCTTCGTGCCACTGCTTCTTCCGCCTTGGCTTGAGGATATAAACGATCCTCGTGTGGCTGACGAATGTAGCTCTTCGCGCGCGCACTGTCGCTATCTTTATGCATGCTGCGCGAATGCGGCACGGAATAAGATCATGGCGACGCCCTCTGGGGATCCTCGTGTTGTGTGCGGGATCAAAGGGCGTGTTGTACGGGGTCTGCGCGCCCCTGTAGCGCTGGGGAGCGGGGGCTGGGATCAACGCAACGTGGCTATGGGGGCGGGGCGCTGTAGGGGCGCGTGCTGCTCCTGCGATCCTGGCCTGCGCGGTGGGTCGATCAAGGAGCACTGGGTCCGGCCGCTCACTTTCTCCTTGATCCAGTCGCCAGGAGGATCATGCTGCCCGTCCCATTCCAGCAGCGCCCGCAGCGCGTCCGTTGCGATTGGGTAGCAGTAGCGAGCGGTGTAGTCGTAGGAGAGATTGTTGAAGGAGAGATTTGTGAGTAGGCCGGTGGTGTAGATGAAGCGCTGGATGGCGCAGACGCCGCGGCCTGGGATTTCGCGGACGGCGAGGAGCTCGGTGCGCCACTCGGGTGGAATCATGCTGTGAGCACCTTGAGAAAGAGCTGCGTGTGCATTTGGTACATGTCGTTGTGGGCGCGAGCGCTGGAGAGTTCTGCGGCGTAGCGGTGCAGGAGGGCTTTGCGCGCGGGTGTTGGGTTTGCTTGATACAAGAGGCGCGCTTGATCATGCCTCGCTATGTAAGGACTGAGAAAGTCTTGATCTTTTGTCATAGATCATTCCGCCACCCACTCAAGCGGCGCGCACACGCATAGGCTTGAGTAGGAGGTGACGATGAGCTGCGCGCGCAGGCCGAGCGGGCACTTTGTGTTCTGACATTGATCATACCGGTAGAGGAGCCCGAACAGGAGAGCCAGGATCAAGACAGCGAGGAACAGCCATCCTCTCAGCCTCACTTGGCCCTCAGTGCGCGAGCGCGTTCGTACAGCGGTGTGGTTGGCTCGAAGAATGGCTGTGGCGTGGTGGTATCTAGGCAATAGCAGCCTTCGTCGGTGTGCACCTGCACCATGCCGGATTCGGCGCATGCGCTGACGCAGCGTCGTATAGCGAAGTAGTGCTGGGTGTATTCATCGTCTAAACGCATAGCGGCGTAGAGCGAGGCAACGAGCACGGCGCAGGTGATCAAGAACGTGAGGTTGCTATGCCAAATGCGGCTCAAGAAAGCGATCATTGGGTCTCTCCGAGGTTGAACAGGTGAAAGACAAGGCTACCACCGACTTGAAACGTGCCCACGTACTGCCCGCTGTCGAGCGGCAAGCGGTGGCCTGTGCCCGACACGAGCAGCCTACGATCTACGGTAGGCACAGCGTAGTTGTTTGGGATGTCCTTAGCCGGGCGCGTCGATCGCTTCCACGGGCAGGCCTTGCACTGCTTGTTCTCGATCATTTGATCCGATCCTTGCACCACGGGCAGTAGTGCTTGCCGTTGCGTGTGGCCCAGCCCTTGTATGTCTCAGGCAGCGTAGGCGTGATCTTGTCGCCCTCCTGCAAGTCCTCCTGCAGCACGAACGAGCTGGCAGTCGGAACTAGGACAGCGATTGGGCACGCGCCGTTGTCGCACTGCAAGTGAATGCACAGGCTGACAGTCATACTTGATCCCACTTGTCGAGTGCTCTGCGCCAAAGATCCTCGTCTGGATCGAGTTTGGTGGCGCGTGCGTAAGCCGCGTCCCCTCGTTGGCGCGCAAGGTCTGCCTCTGCCTCGTCCTCAGGCGTGCGCGGGTACTTGTAGGTCAGCGCGCTGTCCTCCTGTCCGTGCATCCACGCCACCCAGCACCATGCCTCGGCTGCAGTGAGGTCACTCATGGCCTGCCGGCATTGTGCCTTTGATCCAGTAATGCACGGCAGAGAACGGCGTGTGGCTGGAAGAAAGCGGCACAGCCTTCCGCGACTCTACTTCGTCCGCCCGCAGCATGTCGCGCAACACGTTCGCAACCATGAGGCGCGTGGTGACAGCTGCCAACTCGTCCCCTTCTCTTTGGATGGCGGAGAAAGCGGCTGAGACTGGCAATCCTTTCTCAGCGTACGGCCCCTGCATCATGCGCAAGCACTGCTCCTTGATCATACGTGTGCGGGTTTTCGGTGCTAGTGGTTGATGGATCATACTTTCCTTCTTTCTCGAAACGCTCGCGCATGGCGAGCAACTTGCGGAGCGCGGATCGATGGCTCTGCGTGAGCATCGTGGAGTGCTTGGAAACGTCTTGGTGCACGAGGTTGAGTGCGGACAAGAGCGCGCGCACCTCAGGGCCTGTGAAGCTATTGCTTAGTCTCGGTTTCTGCATGCGCTACCTTGACCTTGTGAAGGATGTGCTCCAGCGCGAGGCGTGCGCCAAGAGGCAGGAATATTGGGCGTGTGCGACGACCGTTGGACTCAGTAACAGAAGCACAGACACGGCCAGTGCGATCTGTGAACACGTGGATGTCGAAGGACCTCACTGTCACAGCGCCTCCTTGAAGATCTGCACTGTGCATGGCGCTAGCGGTTGGATCAGCTCAAGAATGGCTTTCGCGTACACACGGATCTCGTACTGAGCGTGGCTGTGCAATCGCTGCCTCAGGAAGTGCATCAAGTTGTGCAGGTCCGTTGTCCACATCCACCGGGTGTAGATGTTGAGCGGTAGCACCATGCGCGCAAGCTCCCGAGCAAGGCCGCGCTGCAGGAGCGCTTCGTAGGTCTTGTAGCTAGCAAGGGAGAGGGCCAAGATCTGCTGCTGAAGAAGAAGCCCAGTCTCGGAGTCCAACACCGCGCCCGACCCTTGCTTGTTATCCTTCGCCTGCGCTTGCATGCGGTCGAGCTCCGGCACGTAGAACTCGCTCGGCAGCACGCCGTACCGCGCCGACATCTCATTGAAGGAGCCGCTTCTGTACCTGATCCACTGTCGCGCGATGAAGATGGGCAGCTTCACGTCGAACGTGAACCTTACGGTCTCGAAAGGAGTCGTGTGCGCGTTGGCGAGCAGGTAGCGCAGGAGTTTCTCGTTCTCACTCGTTGGCCTGACTTCGTTGCCTGAGATCGACACACGTGCAGCGTCCACCACCCGCTGGTCGCCAAGGCCCCACAGGGATGGCGCGCCTGTGGGTTCACTGGCCGGCATCGAATCCACCAGCTCGATGTGTCCGTGATCCAGTATTTTCATGGCTTCCAATCCTCCGGGCGATAGCCACCCTTGCTCAGCCAGCTGTCGAGCGTTTCCCAGGCGTCGATGACATCTGCCATTGCGGCGTAGGGATCATTGCTTCTGAGCAGCTGCGTCGGAAGCTCGGCGATTGCGGCTCGCATGTTTTCCAGCGCCTTGTCAGGATCCATGCTGATCCTCCGCGAGCGTGTCCACAAGTTCAACGTGCCCGTGATCTAGTATTTTCATGGCTTCCCCGTCGGGGCCTTCGGGGCCTTCCGGGCCTTTCGCGTCGCACGCGGGCCCTTGCCGCTAACTTTCTTCGCGCTCGGGGCAAACTCGGGCGCGGTAGTCGCTTGAAGCAAGTCTCCGATTGCGACGGCATCGGGAGCGGATTGGATAGTTGTCATGGGCGGCATTTCCTTTCGGGTTAGGGTTCAGAACGTCTCTAGGTTCGCTGCGTTGATTCGTCGCCATCTAAGGCTAGTAGAGCAGCGACGATTTCAGACGGCTTCCAGTCGTCAGGACGAAACCCGCCCTTGCTCATCCACTGATCTAGCGCGTCCCAGGCTGTGACAACATCAGCGCCTGCCTCTGCGATGAGGATCAAGCGCGCAAGGACTGTTGAGCTATCACCGACAGGCGCGTAAGCGTGAGGGCGAAAGACCGCTATCGCGGCGCGGAGTTCTTCCAGTGATTCATTAGGGTCCAATCGATTCCTCCAACGTAAAAAGCCTACGCTTCTCAGCGTAAGCCTTGTGCGGGATGCTTCTGTTTAGCGCCCTTACTCGACAGCTATGCTGCTCTCAAGCTCGACGTACCACTTCAGCGCAGCCAGCACTGCCTGCCCGTCTGTGTCAGCGCCAGACTTGCGCTTGGCCTCACCCAACAGCCGGCGCGTGGCCGGCGTGTTCACCAACTCGACGCGCAACGGGCGCCCTTGCCAGAACTCGCCGTCTTCAGCCGCCTCTGCGCCTGCGGGCGACCCGTCCTGGTTCACCAACGCCATGGCTGCCAGTGCGTCGTCCATTGTCTTGCTGAGGTCGAGCAAGAACGCTGGGTCGAGCGCCACGTGCGAGGCAACGATATCGACACCCATCTTCGCCACCAACTCGCGCACGAAGTCGACGAACACGGGCCCGTTGGGGCTCCCTGTGACGTTGAACGACAGCATGGCAAGGTCTACCTGCCCTGCGTCCGTTCCGGGGTCCAGCAAGATGATGGGGACGCGCGGGGCGCCCTTCTCCTTGAGCACCTGCACACGGTGGTGGCCGTCGACGATGCCGAACTTCCCTGGCTTCAGCTCCTCCGCGAGCACGAAGCTCTTGAAGCCCATGCTGTCCACGCTCGACCGCAGCGCTGTCAGTTCCTCGGGGGACATGGCGCGAGGGTTGTCTCGGCGCGGGTTGATGTCCGCTGGCTTCACGAAGCCGATGCGCATCGGTCCGATCCTCACGATCCCGTGCTTATCGAACGCCAGCGGTTTTGAGATGTCGACTGCCAGATCAGCCAGCGTGTTCACTGGCTTCTTTGAGGAGGTGCCCGCCGGCGAGCCCTGGGATTTCATTACCGTGCTTGCGGAGCTGCGCGTCCCAGTCGAGCCCTTTCGCTTTCCAGTAGGCCGTGTGCCACTCTTCGAGTCTTCGGAAGACGTCAGCGGCGGCGGTATGGAAGCGGCCGTAGTTCTTCTGCCCATTTTCCTTCTCCACGATGTCACTGGCAAAGAACTTCTTTGCCTTGATCAGGTTCGCTGCAGCTTGGCGCGGGTTGGTACGAAACTCCCTGTTGCCTACAGGGTATTGCCGGATCTTTCCAACAGCTGCATCAAACGTGGGGGCGAGGCCGAAGACTTGCGCTCCAACGGACCAACTCGTGGAGTCGACGCTGTAGAACGGGATCTGCTTCATCCACTTTGCGTCGACCGCAGCGAAACCGTGCACGGGCTTCGCTGCCTTGTAGGCATCGTACATGAGCACCTTACGGAGATCGACTGGGACGGCCCGGTTACCGCCCATCCCCATGTAGCGAATGTCGGGGTGTTCGAGCATCTCGTACCACCGCTTCGCTGTGTCGACTTCGTGCCATACGTAGCAGACTCGGATCCCGGTCTCCTTTTCAAACGGCGCCCAAAGGTCTCTGCGCCACGCAGTGATGGTGTCGAGTCCGTAGATGCGCTGGAGATCTAGCTCAACGATGAACGTAGGCTTGCGCGGCAGTCGGCGCACGGACGCTAAGAAGCGCGCGATCGTGTCTTCAATCTGCGAGACCGGCGCTTTCTCATCCTTCTTGAAGAAGGCGGCGAGCCAGACGTGCGCTCCCGAGTCCACGCAGTAGTCGATAGGCTGGCAGCCGCGATCAAGTGCCGTGAGCAGCTTCTGCTCGTCCTTGAACTGGGGCAAGTACGACGTGAGTAGTCGGTGGATCTGGCTACTGCCGCCGTGCTTTGACCTAGGCGCGGAGGAATAGAACTGCGAAACCGCGGCTAGATAGACTCTCATACCTCGTGCGCTTCCAGGCCCGCAGGAACGATCAGAACGTCCAGGTCTGCCTGCACCATGTTCTCCATCTGCTCCTTGTGCTGCATGAAGTCGGCGCGGACTCTCACCGCGTAGTTGGCGTCGCCCTCCACAACCACCATCATGTCGATGTCGTCGTTGTCGGTAGGCGCGTGAAACCGAGTAAGGCTGTTTGAGCCTTGCGCCCTAACTTCCTTGAGCTTCCAGCCGCGCTGCCTCAACCACACCGAAACCTGCTCGTAAGCCCGAGCCGGTCGAGTCTCGTTGAGGTGCTCACGCAGGATGTCGTGATACACGAACTCTGAGCGTTCTCGGAAACTGCCCGCCACTTCCACAGGGTGCTGGATGGGCCGGGCGTCTTGCAAGGCCTTCAGCATGGGCGCTTCGGAGATCTCACGCCACGTGTTGACACCAGGCGCGGCTCGGTAGCCGTCCTCGCGGTACTCAGCGCCTTGTGACCTCAGGAAGTAGATGCCGTCGTACTGCCGCACCCACGAAGCGGCCAGCGCTGCCATCGAGCGCGCAAGCATCACCTCGCTGTGCTTCGGCACGAAGCGCGTCTTATAGTACGCAACGAAGTCGATCGGCGTACGATCTAGGATCAACCACGCCACGTTCGAGCGAGTCGAAGTCGCGATCTCGTTCGAGATGCGCCGCGTCACCTGGTACATCCAGCCGTCTAAGCCTTGATCAAGGAAAGTAGGCGGGAACGGCAGCGACGCGCCGGGTTCGTACACGATCTCTGCAAGAATGCCCCTGGAGCGGAGCCTGCCGACAAGCATCGTCGCGAGGGTCGTCTTGCCCGTGCTCTCGACGCCCGAGAGGGCGATGACTTTCTTACCGTTGATCATGGTGCTACGTCCTTCATGTATTGATCCGGGCGAGTGAAGACCCCTTGGCCGACACTCATCGTAATCATCGAGTAAGGCACGCCCACCGAAACCTGATCTCCTGGCTTGAGCGCAGAGGACCATGGCGCGCCGAACACTCGGACGATCATGCTGATAGAGCCTCCCCAGGGCGCGCTTTCGCGAACTCGCAGGAATGCCGGAACGTCTTGGAGCATCACGCCTTTGGTGACCACGTACCCTTTCTCTGCAACGGCTTGCCAGACCGTCGAAAGCCACTGCCAGTCCAAGAAAGTCTCCGTGAGGAACACCTGGCGCAGGTGCGGCTCGGCTAGAACACGTGCCCACTCGTCCGAACGCAGGAAGTTCGGGATAAATACGGTATAGAGTTGATCCGCTGACAACGCGCCTTCAACCTCAGGGCCGAACCAGTACCGACGCGCGCCCAGCCGAGCAGGGTGCGCCAAGCGATTGTCCATTTATGGAAGCTCCCACCAGTTCTTGATTTCCCTGCCGTACATGAGATCGAGAATGCGGTCAGCGGTGCCGCTATGCGTACGCGCAAGCCAGCCGACGTCAGGAGTTGCGTCCCCGTCAACAAGTGCGACCAGCTTGTCTACGGCGTCCTCAACCGACCACGGCACGAACAGATGATCGCGGTCGTTCCGCAGTGCCTCAGGAAATGACCTGAACGCAGGCGCGAGCGTGTGCGTGGAGAACGTGCTGGCTTCGAGGGCCGTGTAGGACACGAAGTCTTGCTTTGCCGTGTTGAGCTGAACGCGGGAAGACGCGAGATGGCCGTAGTACTCAGGCTTGGTGCACTTGCGCTTGATCAAGACGGCGCCCTGCTCTTCCAAACCGCGGAGACGCGCGAGGGCAGTCGCGTCCGTGGACTTGACCTCCGAGCTGCCGGTGCACACGACGAACTCGATGTCGCGGCCCAGCGCTCTCGTGCGCTCCACAACGTCCATGAAAAAGTGCGGCTGCTTCTCGGCGTCAAGCCGCGAGCTGTAGATCACCTTCCGCCCTCTGCTACGCCAAGGCACAGGCGCACCTTCGACAGTGCTCAGCACGTCCTGCGAGTCGTAGACATGCCCAACAACTCGAATGTCCCCTTCGAGGCAGGCGGCGCGCATCATCTCCTTGTGGGCGGTTGAGGAGCAGAGCACGGTGACCGACTCGGCGTGGTGCACCATCTGCTCGTAGTGCCGCATCCAACGCCGCATGTTGAACGTGAAGTCGTCGGGATCAACGCTCTGCGCGTGATTCCTGACGTAGATCCGAGGCCGGAACTGCCGAGGCAGTTGCTCCAAGATGTACGGGATCGCTGAGAAGCCTGGCGTGAACATGTCATCCAGGTAGATCACGTCGTTCTGCGCGAGGTGCTGTTCTTGCAGCGCCTTCACAAGGGCGGCGATCTGCGTGGCACCAAAATAGCACCGACCGTACGCGTCAAGCACGGAGCCTGTATTGACCTCATCTGTGAGCGTCGTTCCTTGGATCACCCGAACCACAGCGCGTGGCGAGCGCGACAGCCCCGAAATCGTCCAACGCTGGAGCTGCTCAGTGTAGCGCTCCCGGTATCCCTCAAGGGGCAGGTAGTGGATCTTCATACGAACTCCACGCGCGCGCCGTTTTCTTGATCCTCCCAGACTTCAATCGCGCTCACAGGGTACCGGATGGAGGCATAAAGGTGTTGCGCGATCATCTCGCAGGAGCGGTGGCCGAACTGGAACTCGCCGCCGCACTCAGCCGCGTCAAACGCTGTGATCATCGCCAGCTTCGCCTCGCGCTTGAGCATGTGGAACTCAACCTCACGGTTAGAGCCGCTAACCCGCGCCTCTACGCGAATCAAGAACTCGTGCCGATGCGAGCTGCACAGGTACGAAACCTCTGCCGGCGCGTCGGGCCAGCAGTGAAACCCGACCTCTTTGAACGTTGCGATGACTGTCTTGATCATACGGTCTCTCTTCGTTGAAGACGCCCTGACGCCGGCCTAAGAGCTTGAACTGTGCCTCGCGGCGCTCTGGGTCTTTCAGGGTCACTCGTTTGCCGGCCCTACTAGAGCCCCTTGTTCGGGGGCGTCACCGTGAACAGCGATCGATGAGCTGCATCACTTCCGCGCGCGCTTCGGCACGCTCACGGAACGTGCCGCGCATCTCGCTCGTGCCCATCTTCGCGCCGGGCTTACGCACGCCTCGGCACACCATACAGGAGTGCTCGGCCTCGATCACCACTGCCACGCCGCGCGGGTTGAGGTGCTCGGCAAGCGCATCCGCGATCTGCGTCGTCATCCTCTCCTGCAGCTGCAACCGCCTCGCGTACGCCTCCACGACGCGCGGGATCTTCGACAGGCCCACGACACGATACCCTTCCGTACCTTTGCCTGGCAGGTACGCCACTGCCGCGCGCCCTGAGAACGGGAGCAAGTGGTGCTCGCACATCGAGATGAAGGAGATCCCGGCCACAACGATCACCTGGTCATACTGACCGCTATCGAACGTAACGGACAGGATCTTGGCAACATCCTCATCGTAGCCACTCGTCATCTCGCGCATCGCCTTCACAACACGTGCTGGCGTGTCTATGAGCCCTTCGCGCTCAGGATCTTCTCCCATAACTAGGAGCAGCTCACGGACGCCTTGCTTGGCCTTCTCGTGGTGGGTCATGGAAGACCCAGCACGCGGTGAGTTTGCACGGATAGTGACCACGCAGGGTGCTCCATGCACCACTGGGCTGCGTTCGTCATGTTCACCTTGTCCAACACCGAGACGCCGACTCCGCACTGCGACGCTGCAGGCTGCACGTAGAGCTTGGTGCCGGGGCGCACCCACGCCGCGTACTGAAGGGGATCGTAGTTCGGGTATACCACCTTCAGCTCGCTCACAGCGTGCGGATCAAGCAGGAGCTTGTCTGCAGCATGCTTCGGCGAGCACGTGATCCACAACCGCGCATGATCGAGCTGGCGCGCCGTAAGCTGCGCCAGCTCGGGGCCCATCGCGACTGTGCCATTCGTCTCGATCGCGACTTGCAGGAAATCCAGCATCTTTGAAGCGATGTCGTGGTCCAGCTGAAGCAGCGGCTCGCCGCCTGTGATCACAGCTAGCCGCCCGCCTTTTTCTGCATACGCGGAAACTACCGCCACGATCTCGTCGGCAGACATTTTCAGGCGGGGCACGAAGTCGGTGTCGCAGAACAGCGGGCACTGAGCTTGATTGCGCTTCGCATCGCGCTGCCGGTCTTCAGCACGACCGCTCCACAGGTTACAACCTGCCAGCCTGATGAACAGCGCAGGAGTGCCTGCCCACGATCCTTCCCCTTGGATCGTCTCGAAGCACTCTGCGAGTGCGTAAGTCTTCCCCATTACCCAAGCCTCCTTCTGGCCGCACCGTAGTTGTCGCTTGCTGGCAGCGCGAGGTCAACTCTTTCAGGGAATCGGCCGCCAGTTTCGCGGCTTCACTTCCTCACGCCACACCCTGAACGCGAGGGCAACGACACCCTCACCAAACGATCTCGCGCGATCGTCCAAGACGCTGAACAGCGCTCCTAGCTCGTTGCTGAGGTTACGACGATGCGTCTCTTGATCTCCGCGAATACCTTGCTCCTGCTTGAGCTGGCAGTGCGCAACCCTGCCCAGCGCCGAGGACATCGCCCTTGCGTGCCCTTGCGTGCCGCTGATCGAGAACGGCCTTCGGTGCTGCCAAACCTCGACAACGTCCAGGCCTAAGTGCGTGCAGAAGTTGGTAGCGAAGATCAACATGTCCGCCAACGCATCCAGCTGAAGCGATGTGGTCTCCGCATCCCACAACTCGCCTAGCTCCTCCACCATGCCGAGGAGCGGCTGATAAGTCCGCTGGTCAGGGAAGTTATACCGAGTCCAGATCGCAGCCTCTGCCTGCATTGTCTTGAGCATTTCTAGATCATCCATCATCCCACCACTTTTCCGCCTTCCACAACCCAACAAGCCGCAGCCAGTGCTTCCACACGCGGCCAGGAAGTCGCGTGCGTGATCAACACGACGCAACACTGCTCCGCCATCTCCTCCAGAACCTCCAGCACTGAGTCGCGCCCTTCAGCGTCCAACGTGTCGAAGCACTCGTCGAAGAACAGCGTGCCAGGGGCGCGGCTGCTCGATCCTGCCGCTACCTCCGCCAATGCGAGCAGGAGTGCCACGTCGATCCGTCGCTTCTCGCCGCCAGAGGTCGCGGCGTAACCTTGCCCGTTGCCTGCGCCTTCGATCTCCAGAGAGATCGCGTCCTTCACCGCACCCTTCGCGTTCTCCGTGTAAGGCTTCAGCGAGAGCGTCAGCGCGTAATCTCCGATTAGGGCGAGGCGGCTCAGCCAGACGTTCGCCACTGCCTCGATGCCGGCCAAGGCCTGGTGCAGCATGTGGCTCCGCACACCGCTCACGCTCAGCACGTCGTCCGCCGCCTGCAGCTCCGCCAGCGCTTCAGCCACGCTAGATTCTTCCGCTCGTGCTGTGTCTAGTTCCTCCTGCGCGTCTTCCAAGCGCTCGGCGACAACGGTGCGGCGGCTTGTTACTCCCGCCATGGCTGCCTCCCACGCCCGCAATTCCGCGAGGGCCTCCCCAGCGCGCTCCGCTGCCGCCCCAGCCACCTCGCGCGCCTGCAGCGCGCTGTCGTGCGCACGCTGGGCGTGGGCCAGCAACTTGTCTTGCTCCGCGAGGGCTTGCACGGCCGCCCTGTGCGCCCCTACAGCGCTGTCCAACCCCCCAGGGGGCAGTTGTGCCCCGCACGTGCTGCACCGCCCCTGCTGGGCCCGGCTGAGCTGCGCAGTAGCCCTCGTAACGACCTGCTCACAGCGTGCGCGCTCCACGCGCGCGTCCGCCACGTGCGCCATCGCAGCGCGTACCGCTTTGGCCTTGGGGTCGACGGCCCCTTGCACCGCGGCCAGCTTCTCGCGCACTGCAGGGAGCGTGGCGAGGGTGACGGGCTTGCCTGCGTGCTCGACTGCCTCAGGTGTAGTCTCAGCAATCAGGCGGTCTTCTAGCCCGCGCACCCGCTCCTCCAGCAACCGGGCCTGGCCACGGGCCGTGTCCAGCTCCTGCCGCTTCGCCCGGCAGTCCTTACGGCACGCCTCACTCGCCTCGTCGAACACCAGCAACCCGAGCAACGACTCGATGAGCCGCTTACGCTCGCTGTCCGTGGCCGTTGAGAAGTGCGCCGCGTCCTGCGAGCTGAACACGCTGACGCGCGACCACACGGCGTGCTCGCCAATCACGCGCTCAAGCTCTTCCTGCGCCTTCCGTGCGTTCTCGAACTTCTCAGGCGCTTCGCCAGCGCGGTGCCACGTCGCCTTGCCCTTCGCAGAACGGCTGACAACGAGGTCGTCTACCTCAACCTGCAGCGCCCCTTTAGGGGACGCCCACAGCGAGAGGCCTCGTTGCTGCCCTCGACCGCGGAGCGGCTTGTTCCACAGCCCGACACTCACTGCTTCGCTGATCGCGCTCTTCCCTGCGCCGTTAGCGCCCCGCAGTAGAACGATGCCGCGCTCAGGGAACACCGCCTTCGTGCTGACGTGCGACATGAAGTCGCGCAGCTCGACAGACTTGATCCTCACAACGGCACTGAGTTGTTGAAGAACACGTTGCGCGCAAACCAGCGAAGGTCGGTGAGCGACATGTTGCAGTCGCTCAGCGCACGGTGCGCGTCCTTACTCTCTGCAGACTGCGGTTCGCCGACCCACGCGCGGTACAGCATACGCAAGCCACTCACGTCGATCATGCGATGGTGCAGGTACTTGCACGCCACCGGGCAGTGCTGCTCCAAGAACGCCCGGTCGAAGTGAATCGAGTTCCCCACGAGCACAATGCTGCGAAGCGCTGGGCTGACACTGGCAAAGTGCGCCGTCAGCGCGCGATCCAGCCAAGGGTGCGCGTCATCCAGTAGCTGGTTCGTCGATGCGAGGAAGGACCGGTCAGCGTCGAGCGCTGCCAAGAGCCCGCTCCTGGTGTGCATCTCCTGCACGAACGCGTCCATGTAGCCAGGCGACCCGTGCGTCACCAACCACGATACCGCGCTGTGCGTCTGCAGATCCTTACGGCCTACGTGGATCGCAGCGCACTCCAAGACCCGGCACTGCGACGGGACAAGCCCCTCTGTTTCCAGATCCAACACGACCCACTGCTGATTGTCGACTTCACTCATTCAGCCCTCCTACTGCCTTCAAGTACCCTTGCACTCTTCGACTCACTGCGCCGCGATCAACGGCACCAGGCACCGGCATCTTGGCGATATACGCCTCCAGAGCTTCCCGCATGTTGCTCGCTTGCGAGGTGGCCTTCGCCGCCGCTCGCGCTTGCTTTACTGCCGACACCTTACTCGGCACCAGTGTGTAGTCCTTGATCCCGGCTTGCACCCCTGGCCCTTTCAACCATGCCCGAGCTGCAGGCAGCTCCGTAGGCTCCGCCTCCATGTGCGCGTAGATGCAGGTGCCGTGGCCAGCGAGCTGATGCGCGAGGTCAGAACCCCACACGAGCTTCACGAAGCGTGGGCCGGAGATCTTCACTGCCTTGACCTGCTTACTCGGATCAACACCTGTGTCGATCAGTAACACGCGCCCGAAAGTTGGTCCGAGGTTGTCGAAGCCTGTAGGCGTCAGCGCGCCCACCTGCTCGATGCGCGATTGCTTGGATGTCCACGATCCGTGGTCATGCCAGTTCCCAACACACAGGAGGCGCGTGCCGGCGCGATCCATCATCTCACGCAGGCTCTCCCAATCGTGCGCGTCCGCGCCGGCGTGCCTGAGGAACTCCGGCGTCTTGGAGTCGATAATGCCGAAGTGCGCGAACACCGTGTGCGGCTTGTGCATAGCGAGGAGCTGCGGCAGCCACTCCCCCACAGCGCTCTGGTTGAACGGGGCGAAGAGAATGCGGTGCCCATCAACCTCGATCACGCCAGGTACTTCGTGGACGACGATCTCCCCGCCAGCTGTCCGGTGCGCGTTGAGGGGGCCAAGGGCGTGGTCGCCCTCTGACATGCTCCGCTGGTCGTGGTTGCCTACGATCAAGTGAACGTCGCCATTGAACGGCTGCAAGGCGCTGATCACTGCCGCCTCGACTTGCGGCGTGGGCGTGTCGGTATCGAACAGGTCGCCATTCACCACGAAGTACTCGCACTCATGCTTGTTCGCCGCATGCACGGCGCGGTGGAGAGACTGCAACGAAGCGGTGCACCGCTCGTTGATCCCCGAAACGTGCGCACCGCCGAACTTCGGGAAGTTGCCTACGTGCGGGTCTGAAACGGCTGCGATCCTCATCGGCGCACCAGCGGTGTCTGATCAAACTCCTCAACCGCGTCCTCCAACGTGCGCAAGGGCGGCGGCGGCGCCAGCAACGTCGCGGTCAAGGGTTTTGATCCCTCCCAGGTTCGCCGAGGCCTCGTGAGGGTGATGTCAGGCTTAGGGCGTGCGCGCGTCGTCATAGCCGCGTGCTGCGGGCAGTAGTCGAGCGCGGCGCCGACCTTCACGAGACATTTCTCGCACAGGGAGCGACTGCAGGTCTGCCCCGCCTTCGCCCCCTTCAGCGGGAAGTCACAGAGTGCTCCTGCGCGTGCGCCGCACTGCACGCACCGCTTTCCAGAAGTACGTGCGCACGCAAACCCCACAGCTTTGCCATTCACCACGATTGTCGTACAGCTCATGCTTTTCCTCCCCTCACGACTGTCTTGGCACCGCGTGCCCGCACTTCCATTATGATCGACGGGTGCGCTGCGAAATCGGCGCGTATGAATGCCTTGGTACCACTCGGCTCGTCGATCACGGCGATCGTCAACGCGCTAAGTGGCGGCAAGGCATACGGCACTTCAGTCATCATCTGAGTCGGCCTCAGTTGCATCGTCTGCCCCAGCCTCTCTGCCAATCGAACCGACCACGTTGAAGTCCCAGTCAAGCGCTTCGAGCGCGTCGACGTACGTAGGCTTGTCCTTGGCCGCAACGAGCTTGAGGCGCTTCGCGTGCTCGATCGTAGTCCACTGGTTGTTGTACCCTGTCGCGTAGTCGAACCGCACCCGCGCCTTATGGAAGGGCGCGGTGAGGCGGTTCTTCACGGCCATGATCGTGACGACCTTCCCCACGTGCTCGTCGTCGGCGTTCTTGATCGCCTTGCCACCGAAAAACTGCAGCCTTACTGAGCTGTAGAAGCGCGGCCCGTTGCCGCCCGGCGTCGTGATGTTGCTGGCGAACTTGGAGCCGCCGATCATGTGCCGGATCTGGTTTACCATGAACAAGTGCGCCCGGTGCTCTTGCAGCAGTCGCGGCATGTCTCGAAGCTCATCGCTCAAGACGCGCGCCTCTGCTGCGACGCCTTTCTCGCCTGCGTCCAACGCAAGGCCTGCTTTGGTGTTGAGACTCGCGATAGAGTCGAGCCCGAGGAGCAGTGGGCCGCGCTGAGGATCGTGGCTTCGCAAGGCAGCTTTCAACATCTCGATCGCTTCTTCGAGGTGCGCAGGCTGCCCGATGACCAGATCAGAGATCTCGATACCGTGCGTCTCGGCACGTTCTTCGTCGAAGCTATGCTCAGCGTCCAGTAGCACTGCCACACCGCCGATCTGCTGCACCGCGCCGAGGCACCTGTACAGTAAGGCTGTCTTGCCGCTGGACTCCGCGCCGAAAACCTCAGACATGCGGCCGACTGGAAAGCCGCCTCGGCCGATCACATAGTTGTCGAGCGCGTCGATGCCAGTTGGGATGAACTCCTTGATCTGCGCCAAGCCGTGCTGCTCCTCTGCAACGGTTGTGATCCGCGATCCAAACGTCTTCGCGTGCTTCTTCTGCAGCACGGCAGCAAGCGCGGCACCCTTCCCCGTCGTACCGGGAGTCTTGGCCGGCTTGGCGCGCCGAACGGCCTTCTTCGCAGGCGCCCTTCGCGCTGCCTTCTTTTTCTTCTTCGTCGCAGCCATCTTCCAGCCTCCGGGCCGCCTGCGAAAGAGGAGCTAGCGCCCAACTAGCTCCACGCGTCATCTCGCTTAGGGTATTGGCGAGACCCGCCGCCCTCGCAGGCAGCACGCAACCCGGAAAATCCGAGTCGCTGCCTTTTACAACTCGATCTCCTCGATCTCGGCATCGTCGACTACGAAGGCAGCCGTGTCGAGCTCTTCGTCATCCTCGACTACACCGCGGCGCGAAGACCTGCGGTCGTTGTCGCGGCGGTCGCGCGGGTCTTCCCCCCGCAGCCTGGCGTCGATGTCGTCGTCGCTCTCTAACCGGACGAACTGCCTGAGGTCAGGCTGGTTTGCGATCCAATCTCGCATCACGTTCGTATCCTCGTGGAGAGGGCCTTGCGGGCCCTCCTTCACCTTGTACCGCGTGTTGGAGCGGCCTTGGCCTGTCTTGAAGAACAAGATGTCACTGCCGTTCATCGGGTGCGTGAAGTCCACGTCCTCCACGTCGCGCATCTCCGTAAGGTCGCGATCAATGCCAGTACCGTACTCAAAGATCGCGGGGCCTGCCTCCTCGTTCTTGCGATCCACAGCGTTGCACACAACTTTGCGCACAGGCTTGTACCGGTCTGCCTGCTTCTCGTCCAGAGGGTTGCCAGACGCGCGCAGCTTCTGCTCTCGCTCGCACGCCTTGCACTTGCGCTGCCCTTTCGTTTCCAGACGCGGGCAGAAGAACGAAACCGTCCCCGCCCCAGGCACATCAATGAAGTGTTTCCAGAACACCCGCTTCCACCGCTCGCCTGGGCGAGCAGGCAAGATGCGGAACGTGTTCTTGCCTGCCTGGATCTTGACGTAACGGCCGCTGCCGCTCTGCGCTTGCTGCTCCGCCTTGTCCTTCTGCGCGTCTGCAGGCGTGTACTCCTCAAACTCTAAAACCGGATCTCGTGTCTTCTTTGCCATGTCTCACCTCGGCCAATGGGCCATTTGGGAATGTGGGCTGGATCTTCTAAACTACTCGTCTTCGTCTTCGTCCTCCACAGCCGCGTCGTCGCGGGTTCCGCCGCCTTCTGCCTGCAGCTCGATGCGCACGTGGGCGCCGAGCGACACCAGCATATCCTTCTTCGTCCGCAGCGCTTCCAGGTCGCCGGCGAGGCGCGACTTCTGCCCTTCTGCCGCACTGTACGCACGGCACACGTCCTGGTAGATGCTGTTCGAGAGGATCGAGTTCTTGATGTAGCCTTCGCTTGGCTTTTTATCCGCGTCGCTGCAAACCTCCATGTAGAGCATGGCGTAGGTCTCGTCTCGGTACTGCTTCGTCTCCAGCACAGCCTGCAGCGCCTCTGAGTATTCCTCTGTCGCTCGCGCGATCTGTGGCGACATGCGGATGTATTCGTTCTTCACGTCCTCAGGAACGATGTTGAAGGAAGGGCGCGGTCGAGGTGTGCCTTTTGCGGTTGCTGCTTTTTTGGTCATTCTTTCTCCTCCGACATGTCTGTGAGACTGCCCCAGCTCGGGCCCCACTTCACGTCTACGCCCAGCGGCACTCCGTTGGAGTTATGGCTGAGCATGATGCGCTTGAGCTGATAGCGCGCTTCATACGCCGCCGATCGATGCACGTTCAGCATGATCGAGTCGTGTACGGTGCAGACGAGCTGCCCAGGCACCGCGTCGCCCACTAGCCACTCCACGATTGGGGACAGGCTGGCTGTCGCGAACTCCGCCGCCGTGCCCTGCACACTCGTGTTGCCAGCGGTGCGCTCGTAGTGCGCTCGCATCGCTTGGTCTTGATCTAGGATGCGCCAGATGGGGCGCACCCGAGCGCGGCCGCCGTCCCACCACGTCCACGCCTCACCAGTCCTGCGCGACTCCGTGACGCAGGCCTGCATGAAACGCTCTAGCTTCTTGTACCTGCCCCAGATCATCTTGTTGATCTGCACGATGGTGCCTACCGACACACCAAACTCGCGCGCGATCCCTTTGTCTGTCTTGCCGTACAGTCTGCCGAAGATGACCGTCTTGATCTGCGAACGATACGGGTCTCGTTCGTCCTTCGTCATCTTGTCCCACTTGGCGCGCGGCAGCTTCCAGGCAGCTTCGCAGCACAAAGTGGCGCCGTTGGTGTGGATGTCGATGCCGTTCTTGAAGTCGGCGATCATCACATCGTCGCCAGCGAGCATCGCTGCGATACGCAGCTCCAGCTGGCTGAAGTCTGCCTCGATCAATACATGACTAGGCGAGGAAGCGATGAAGCAGTCGCGCGCCATCTTACCCAGCACGCTGCCCTTTGCGCGAGGTATGTTCTGAAGGTTTGGATCGCGGCAGTTATGCGAAAAAATGCCCTCTGTCTCGTAGCTTTCGTCTTCATCGATGGTTAGGTCGAAGACCTCAAGATTTCCGCGATAGTGGATCTCTTCAATCGTAATGAATCCGGTTCTCTGGTCTGCCGTACGTGAATCTGCCTGTGCCCCGCTGCCGTACATAACGCTAGGTTGTCGATCGAGTTGTTCGTTGGGTCCTCGTCGATATGGTGGACAACAAAGCCCTTCGGGACCGACTTCAGCCCGAGCGCTTCCGCCACTTTGCGGCTGTGCAGAAACACCCGCTTGCCGTCCCAGAGGCAAGTCAGATAACCGTAGCCGTCCTCGCACACACCTTTCCAGTTGTGGTGCGCTTCGCCTGTCTTGCCGTACATAAGGCTGCGCCAGCTTGTTTTCGACGCTGAGTACCGAGCGACCTTCAGTAGCCGGTATTCCTCTGCCGGTAAGTAGTGGCTCAGAACGTGGCGCACGTTGTGAAACGTCGTGCCTGCGTCCTCTGCGATCTGTTCTACCGTCATCAACGCGCGCAAGTCGCGATAAGCACGCAGAACTGCCTTCTGGTTCTGTGTATTGCCAACCCACGCCTTTGACACCGACATCAATAACCTCTGCGACGGTTACCCACGCACCGTCTTCACGCAACAACCGGTGAGACGGCGTACACGTCAAGACGTTCCCATTACTCATCTTCAGATCATACGTGAGACAACTGCCTTGATCTATTGTAGCGAGAACTCGCCGCCACCTGTTCTTGTGCGTCCAAACATTATCGCCTACGCGAACTTCTGCCATAGGTAGCACACCGCGGTCAGTCCGGCACATTGTCCAAGACGCCACACAAGACAATCTGCCAGTTCCAGCCCCGTCTATGAGGAACGAAGGATGCACGCGGCCATCGTCTCGGATGTGCCTCAACAGACCGTGCGCGTAGGTACCGCTGAACTTCGAGAGCTTCCGAAACTCCAACAGGTGGTTCACGTACGGGTGCTCACCTCGGAGCGTCTCCAACGCGTCCTCGTCTGTGCTCTGTGCCCCGCTGTCCGTCTCCTTCACAGAGCGCAGGCCGAGATCCTCGAACAGATACTTGGCGAGTTGCTTGGGCGACGCCGGGTTGATGTCCGTGTACTGACGCATCTGCGCCTGCGTCTCTCCGATGCGCTGGTCGCAGTAGGCAGCGAGGTTCTGCACTGCAGCCTTGTCCACCGGAAAGCCCCAGTGCTCGATGTACCGCACGGCTTTGTTCGCATCCTTCACGACCAGGTTCCACGCACGAGAGATCGTAGGGTGGTCGAACAGGCGTGGCATCTGATCGTGCGCCACTTCCCGCGTGCTCCACACGTCGCGGGCGTTGTATCGATACAGCGTCCTGTGATCCATGAAACCGTAAGCAAACGCCTCGGTGTCGTGGCCGGCGCGGATCTTTGTCAGCACCTCAGTCGGCACGCTGAACTTCGGTGGTGCGGTCTTCCTGCGCTTCCCTTTCGGGGTGAACTCGGGCAGCGGGTTGGCTTGCCGATTTAGCTCTTTCTTGATCGCACTGAGCGCAGCCTTCGCCTCCAACTTGTGCCCGCCCATGCCCACTGTCTCTGCGATCGTAGACAAGCGCGCATCTGCTTCAGGATCAAGGAGCTTACGACCGAGACGCGTGTCATACATGATGTTCGGGATCTCTGCACCAAGATCGAGCATCACAGCACGATCATCATACTTACCGTTCTGCGTGACCGTGGCAAGCTTTGGGCTCCTGAACAAAGTCGCGAGGATCTCGCGTGCGCCCTTGTCCTGCATCGCTTCCTTCGTCCAGGTGAACGATCTCGTGGCCGTGTCACCGAGTAGCGTGACCGTCTCGATGCGGAAAGCCTTGTCGTGCATCAGATCCGTGGTCTCTACGTCGTAGGCGTACCACTGATGTTTGCTCAGCGAGCTGGCAGCGACGCGCGCGTGATCTTCGGTCTCAACCAAGACCGTGTACACGTCCTTGAACCACGGCGTGTGCGACGCAGCGAGCGCCCACTGCAAATCTTCCTCGAACGCCCGGGTCGAGAACGGGTTGCGAAACGCGATCGCTGGGTTGGGTAGGGTGTAGACAGGGATTGGGTCACCGTCTGCGTTCTTCGCCCAACCGTAAGCCTTGCGAACTACCTGCGCAGACACGCGGCGGCCGAGCACAGAGAGCGCTGCTTCGCTCCCGAGGCACAGGATGCGTTGAGGGCTTTGCTCCAGCGCAGCCGCCGTGTAAACACGGCACGCGGCGATCTGCTTATCCGAGATCTTCTTTGCGCCCGTTGCGCACCGGATCGCGTAGTCGTAGCGCGTTGCGCCGCGCCAATGCTTCTCCAGCATGCGCCGAAACTGCAAGCCGTACTGCCCGTAGAACACCTTGCCGGCCGTGTCCTCCAGCCGACTCGGCTTCTCGCCGATCACCAGCACACCGCCGGCTTGCCCCTCTGGCGCCATGCACACGTAGCGAACATTCTCGTGCAGCACGCACCGCGCGCACGCAAGGTCGCGCTGTTCTGGCTCTGCAGCATTCGCTGCCGCCGTTGGCAGCCCCTTCGGGTACAACAGAAGCTTCCGCATTTGATCCCCTTTGGCTCCGCACTACATGCAACTCGCTTGCCTGCAGTGCGCAACCCGCGAGCGCGAGGCTCGCGCGGGCGGTTCAGCGCATGTCCGGCGATACCAACTCGATAGCGCGTGGCACCCGCTGCTCCAGGTTATCAATGGTCTCCAGGACCTTGAGTTTCGTCTTGAGCTTCAGGCACGCATTTGTGATTTCGGCTTTCGACTTGAGCCCTTGCTTCATCAACGCGACGATCACCTCGCGGAGCTTGGTTGCGTTCTTGAGATCATCTGTGATCTGCAACACCTTGCCCTTGCCGGCCTTGGGCGGAGGCGCTTCCTCCTCCTCTTCCTCCTCCTCTTCTTCTTCCTCCTCCTCTTCTTCTTCCTCTTCGGCCGGCGGAGGCTTTGGCTTGCCTTGCTTCGGCGCGGCGGCGGCTGGCTTGGCCTTCTTACCTAAGCTGGTCGCAAACTCTGCAGCGCTGACAACATCGGCAAAGCCAAGCTTGATGGCGAGAACTACCGCACCGGCGGCGTCCACTGTGATCGTGTATTCTGTCATCTTCATACGGTCTCCTTCGTTCTAGCCTTGTGCGATCACGGCAGATTTAGACTGCCGCGTACATCCAAACATCCATGGTAACGATCCCTTTGGCAGCGTAGTCCACTGTCGCCCGCATCCTGAAGCCATGGTCTATGAGCGCGGCAAGCGTCGGCGCGTGGTCCCTCGGCACGAACCCAATGCGCTCTCCTTCCCACAGCACCGCGACAGCGCTGGGGTCATAGACGTTCTCCGGCTCGCGCTCAAGCTGCAGTTCGTC
>Ga0315278_10001045_pt1 | contig 23901 bp, 27 predicted proteins | sample YL17G06_0_MG_FD_203880 | JGI IMG/M metagenome (GOLD analysis project Ga0315278, IMG submission 203880) | Sediment microbial communities from Yellowstone Lake, YNP, Wyoming, USA - YL17G06_0 | ecosystem: Environmental > Aquatic > Freshwater > Lake > Sediment | place: USA: Wyoming | collected... | reverse complement strand
CTTTGGCCAGCGGCGGGTACATCATCAGGATCAGGCCAATGGCGATTGGAATGTTGGTTGTCCCGGCCTGAAAGCTATTTATGAAGCCCTCGACCGACGGCACGAAGTACCCAAGTGCTACACCCACTGCCATCCCGAGGAATATCCAGAGGGTGAGATAGCGATCGAGAAACGAAAGTTTCCTGGTGGTTTGAGACGCCATAGTTCCTATCTTCCTCTTTTGCTGGTGGCGGTTCTTTCGTGCTGACCAACAGCAGTGACCACCTTTCGCAAGTTTTCTGGCGTGGTCGGATCAGCTTCCATCCATGGGATCAGGTAAGTTGACGAGGCGTGCTCACGGTTCACCTCGTCGATATATGCAGTTTCATTGATTTGACGGGCCGTCAGTATCGGATCAGTGACTGACATAGGCGTCAGGCATTGGTTAACCAACCAGGCAAACGGCGTGATTCCGGCTCGTTTCAAATCCTGCTGAAGCTGGGCTGCCTCATGAACAGGCGTGGCCTCCGGAAGTGTCACAATGAGTATTTTCGTGTACTCCGGATCACGAAGCCGAGGCAGCAGTTGTCTTACAGAGTCGGGGACATCGCTCATCGTGTGCGAGACCTGGCGATGGTATGCTTCCGTCGCATCGAGAAGGAGCAGCGTGTGGCCGGTCGGCGCGGTATCCAGGACAACGAAGCTGTCTGTGCCTTCGGCTACCTTCTGAGCGAAGGAGCGGAAGACAGCCATCTCCTCAGTACAAGGCGAACGAAGTTCTTCTTCCAGCAGGCGCAGCCCTTGCTCATCCAGTTTGCTACCGGCAGTGCGCATCACTTCGTCCCGATAGGCCTGCGTTTCCACGACCGGATCGATGCGGCTGACAGTCAGCCCGGACACGCTTTGCGCCAGTGCGGATTGCACCTGACCCGCCGGATCAGTGGTCGTCAAGTGAACCGTATGACCGTGATCAGCCAGCGCTACAGCGATGGCAGCAGCCACAGTGGTCTTGCCAACGCCTCCTTTTCCCATAGTCATCACGACACCGCGACCGCTCTGCTCCAACTGTCGGACGAGCTGGGACATGGGCGACAATGCAATATCCGCGTCATGCCGAGACGGCGGAATTGTCACTGCCTGGTGAGGCCCGGGTGTCAACAGGGCTCGTAACGCCTGAACCCCGACCAGCCCAAACGGCAACAGTTGGGTCTGAGACCGCGGCAGCTTTGCCAAAAACACAGGCATCGTGGCCACAGCTTGCTTGCCGCGCTCTTCAAGGGCCACGGCAATCGGGTCCAACTTGTCCTGGGCAATGAAAATGCCATTCAGAGCAAAGTGCTGATTCCCCACTCCTACTCCGGACAGTTCCTGTCGTGTTCGTTCGGCTTCCCGCATTGCTGCCGACTCGGGTCGACTCACCAATACTAGTGTTGTGGAATTCGGATCGGCCAAGGCACGCACGGTGCTCGCATAGAGTTCACGCTGGGTCTGCAAACCTGACAAAGGCCCCAGGCAGGACGTACCGCCGGCATTGGACTCAATGAAATCGCTCCATGCCGCCGGCAGCTGCAATAGGCGCAGGGTGTGACCAGTCGGCGCAGTATCAAATACGATATGGTCGAATTCGGCAGTGGTCTTGGCATCACCCAGAAGCTTGGCAAACTCGTCAAACGCGGCGATCTCCGTGGTGCATGCGCCGGAGAGCTGCTCTTCGATACTGGCCACGCTTGCTTCGGGTAGAATGCCGCGATACGGACCGACGACCTTCTCCCGATAGGCACGAGCGGCCATTTCAGGATCGATATTGAGTGCGTACAGGTTGTGCACGCCAGGTACCTCGGTGGGGGTCGATGTCAGGTGTACTCCCAAGACCTCATCGAGATTCGAAGCGGGATCGGTGCTTACCAAGAGCACTTTCTTGCCGCGATCAGCCAGAGTCACAGCCGTGGCACAGGCCAGTGATGTTTTGCCGACTCCGCCCTTTCCAGTGAAGAAGAGATTCCGCGTCGGGTTTTCTATGAGTAGCATGATCTTTCCTTGGTCAGCAGCATTTGCCGCCGGGATTGGAGGGGTGATTTTTTGCAGCCATGGCGAGCATTACCGACTCGCCGGTCGTGTCTGACTTCAGGTACCGATCCGCCATCTCCAAAATTGAACGGGCCGGAGTTTCTTTGACGCCCTTGGCAACCGCCACTGCAACCGCCATGTCTTCCTTGGAGACACCCAGTTTTCGCGCCTTATCATAGTGAAAGCGGAAACAGGGTTCGCAATTAGAGGCAATCGACGCGCCGATCGCGACCAATTCGGCGACAGCATCTGACATCAGGGAGGGCGCAGCCGTGTACGGCAGGTTGACCATGGCGGCAAGCTTGTCGCGAGTCGGATAACTTCCGGCGCACGCCACGGCACCGTCCACCAGTATCAACGGCAGGCAATCATTGCCATCTGCGGCGAGCAATTGCTTTACCACCGGATTTTGCGCAAAGGCCGCGGGCTGCTGGGCCAGGTTGAACCGTTCGACTACGATCCCTTGTTTAGCGAGCCAGTCTAGGTCGGCGGCAAAACGCGGCAGGGCGGGATCAACCGCCGGACCGCAAACACCGGTCGGACAGCACATTGGAGGATCATATACTGACAATTTCATGAGTGATACGCTCTTTCTACATTTCTTGGCCTGAAAACCGGATTTTTATCCATCCTCATATCCGCTTACGCGAATATATCATTATATCGGCACCCTGTCAAGAAGTTCCACGGAAATATCTGGATTGATACTGCTCTTGCGCCTGCAGCTTTGGGCCTTGGCATGATATATGGATCCACTCGGCCTATTGTAAGCGCTTGAATAATAGTGAATTATTCTGATGGAAGTAGAGGGAGATGAATCTCGCTGGAAATGATCGGTCTCAGCCAACCAATCGGCCAGCACTTGATCTGATCGTTAGCTTTGATCCGGACGGTCTTACTTCCGCGCCGAGGGCATTCAACGATTGTCGCTTCGCGCCGGAGAAACTCAGGAAAGCCGGGCGCTTCTACAATTAGTTGTCGACTGCCTCGGCAGTACCACCTGCGAATGTACTGCCAGGTATCTTCGGCCGACGGCGGAGCAAAATCACCCGCTCGCACGGGAGGCTCAGGCTGGCCGGGTCCAACCTTCGACTTAAGGCTTCGAGTCTTTGCTTTTCTGCTGACCGGGATACGTCTTAATTCGTGGACAACCTCCATGACCTTCTCACGTATGGCCGTTGGCGCTGTCGAGCGCTCCGATACTCCCGCCATTCTAACGTCCATTCTTACGCTCCACTGCAAATCCCGTTCAACTTCGGTTAACCAAGGAAGAAGCGGTGCCTTTTCCACATCGGTTATGAAAAACCAGTCACCGAGTTCCTTGCGAGCTCTCCGTTTTAGCGCCGGAGGGATGGTCTTTCTCTTCAGCAGCAGGGCGGATTCCCTCTGGAATCGCCGCCAGTGGATGCATCTGTCGACGGTTTTCAGTTCATCCGAAAAATTCACCGCAACCCACGCCTCAGCTTCGTTCTCCTTGTCGAAGTAACTGCCTCTTCGTTTGCCGAAATGACCAAGATGAATGTGGGCTAGTTCGTGAAGAAAAAGATCGAATCGCTCCTCCAGCCACCAAGTATCGGGGACATACAGGTGAATTGTGAATTGGCCCTTGAACAAGGACGCACAGGCTCCCCCACTCAGTCTCGTTGGCAGACCAGTCACTCTCGCTAGGCATTTTCTCCAAGGCTCAAATTCCGTATAGACGCGAATGCCGATTGCATTGCCGGTCAGGTTCCGGGCAAACCTTCTCCAGATTGCCAACAAATCTCTCGACGGCCAGTTACTGCAAACTTGTTTCATGTGACCTCCTGGATATGTGAGGACGTCAGTCGTTACCTCTTGATCTCATATACAGGAGAACGACCATCGACTGGTCAGAGAATTACACTAGTGTAATGAATAAAATCAGCTCGGACGCATCACGACCGCGGAGACAATTGGGGGTGGTGAGTCTTAAGCCAGGGCAGTAATGCCGCGTACAGGTCGTGTGCGATGGTGACCGTCTCTTTGACTTCGGCTTCTGTGGCCGTGCCGGCGGCATCGTAGCTGATGATGGCTCGCTTTCGCCGTATCGCCTGCAGCGCCGAAATCGTTTCGGAATCAATCGCCATCGTAAACCGCAGCGATTCAAGGGTTCGATAGTGATGCCCGTCCCCTTCTGGGGCCCGGTAGCCGCTCGCTCGGAGCGCGACCGTCGCACAGCCCAGACAGGCGTTATACCCGATGGCCAATCGCCAATCAGCGGAGATAACCTGCTTTTCGGCTTCGGTCAGATCCCGGTCGATCTTGCCAAGAAGTTCTTTCACTTCCTCCCGGCTGGACGCGTGCGTTTTCAGCCACTTATTTTGAAGCCATTCATCCAAGGTCATCGGGAGATCCAATCACAAAAAGCTTTTCGGCATTTAGAATAGTCTGGAGAAAATGATTCTTGTCAGCAAGTTTCGCGCTGAATTCCTCTGGCGAGAACAGCGTCGCATTTACCGGCCGCCCAAGCGATTGCTCGAGTCCTGCCAACGCCGCCGTCAATTTTCGAAACGGCAGGTCGCCGACAACCAACAAGTCGACGTCACTCTTGCCGGAGTCGGTTCCGGATGCTATCGATCCGTAGACGAAAGCCAGCCGGATGCTCCGTTCAAGCGGCTTGAGCGACTCCGCCAACGAACCAACCACGCCGAACGTCTTGATCACGATTGACCGTAGTTCCGGATAGATCATGCAGTCGGGATCTGCCTGGTAGTAATGCTGCCTTCCCATTGTCTCGGCCTTGATAATTCCGGCGTCAGTCAAGAGCACAAGCTCCCTCTTGACGGCTCCGGTCGAAGCGCCGACCAGCCGCGACAGCTCACGGAAGTAGTATCGCTTATCCGGCGTAATTAAAAGAACGGTAAGGACTTGCCTCCTTAGCTTCGGGAACAATAGTTCCCCGATCCCGCTGGGTTTGACCCTTTTTAGCTTTGTTGTTCTCATTTCGAGACCGAAAGTGCTCATTTTGAGACCATTTGTCAAGTTTTATCGGACGATTTCTTTCAGACATTACCTTCTTTACGGGGAACGCCGGAGTGAGGTCGGCGCCTGACCTCACCGGCATTCCGCCCGACTTCTAGCAGCAGGCCATACTGATGGGGTTGTATTTGAACCGCCAGTTCGGAACCCACAGACATTTCCACCATCTGTCGGCGGCACAGCACAAGCCGGTAATGCAGCTGTCCCCGGACGTAGCAGCCATCGCCGCAGTCGGCATAAACGTTGCCGCCAGCGTAAACACCGCCGCCACGATCATGACCACGGCAACCGCTTTGGCCAGTTTGTCTTTGAGTCGCATGCTCTTCATGACTTCACCTCCTTTCGTACTGTTACAGGTTACTCTTCGCATATCATTGGTCGCTGATTCGGAGCCGCAAGCTCCTCGCCGATAATCCGCTCGAATGTGGAGAGTGGATACGCTCCGATAATTCGTCGACCGTTGATGAAAATGGTTGGCGTTGATTTGACTTCTAGCTCTGCTGCCAGTTTCAGGTCATCCTCGACAACCCGTTCGATCCCATTCTCTGGCTCCGAGACAATTCCTGCAAACCGGCATAAGTCTTTCAATCTCGCCTCATCCAGCTTCCCCTGATTGGCAAAAAGTGAATCATGGAAATTCCAAAATTCGCATTTTCTCCAAGCCGACTCTCCCAAAGATGCGAGTAGTCGTGATTGATCGTGTGACGGCAACGGATAATTCCGAAACGAAATACACAAATTGTCGCCAAACCGTTCAGCGAGTTGCTTGATCATCGGCGCAAGGTGTGCACACGCCGGACACTGAAAATCCGAAAAGACAACCAAATGCACCGACGCTGCGGAGTTTCCCAAGTACGGCCGGGTCGTGTCGACACCAATGTCGGCACCGCGCACTGAGCCTGGCGGCTCCACATGCCGCATGACTCGCGCGACCTGTTCCGTCAAATCTGCCGTGACCATCGTCAGTCGCAGACTGCTAGCCACCTGTATGACCAGGATCACAACGACCACGACAAGCCACTTGTTGGTATTCATATCCTTGTCTCCTGAGCTTGATAAGTTAGTCCGAAGTCATCACGGTCTGAATTGATATCCAGGTCTGTTCCCGGCTGATACCGGAAGAATTCTAGCACTCGGTGCTTCTCTGCATAGAACTCACCATTGACGATAAGACCCGGCAACCGCTTGATAGGATCAGGGTGGTTGATATAGGTATCGATTGTGCGCGGCCCCTTATGAAACAGACGGCAGATATCCGTTCGGCTCCAGAACGCCTCACGCATCAGTTCCTCTGGGGATTTCCGCCGGGGACGGCCCATCACTGCACTCCGTTCCCCTTCGGAATAGTGAAGGCAAACCGACCGAGAGAGATAGTGTTTCCCCCGGTGCAATCACCTGATGCAATGCATGGTGCACCGGTTGCATCACCGACATACTTGGAAATAATGACTACCGAATTCGCGCAAGTTACCGTACCGCACATTGTTATAAATGTCCTCACGCTGACCGTTGCACTACCCACGGCATCGATCTTCACCGGCTGGATATATGATTTAGAGTAGATCATGAGATTACCTCCGAGAGAGAACCTTTCCCAGAAATCGAACCAGTGAACCGAAGACATCAAATTTGAGATTAGAAGATGCATAACGCAGCGCCAACCATAGCAGGGCAATGGGGATGACCAATACCGCGAATGAGGACCAATTGGTGGTTCTGACCGATGAGACAAGACCGACAACCAAGAGCAACACCAAGGACACAAGAATGACCACTTTGACAATAGAGAATAGGCGAAGAACAAGCGGCATGGGACCGGCCGGGTCAGACATGTTCGGACGTCCACACTCGCCACAGAATTGAGCGTCCGCCGGATTGATATGCCCGGCTGTACAAATGCGAACCGTCCAAGTTCTCCCACAATACCGGCAGCGTGGAGGCTGGCCCGGGTTCCAGCGATGGCAGTGAGGACAGAACTTCATGCCACCACCCTCACCTTTGGCTTGTCAAAAAGAGAGCGCACCGCGGCTTGGCCTGTCCGGTACCAGACCGAACTGGTCAAGGGATCAGTCTTCAGTTCATTCTGATTAGCCAGCCAGATGAAGTCGAGGTCGCTCTGTTCAGCCAACGTCTTGAGGTTAGCACATCGGTCTGCTGACTTCGCAACTATCAAGAGATGGAATTTCTGAATCTTGAACGCCTGCTCTGCCAATCCCAGAGCTCTGAATTGCGCGTAAGCAGCATATTTGTCGTTCAGTTTGCTCAAACCGCTCGTCGATTGATCCAACTCGACAAAGAATGAATAGAGTCGGTCTTCAAAGACCAATTGGAGCAATCCATCCGGTTTGAGGGTCGTGCGAATTCGTTTTTCTTCAGATAGAATTTCAAAGGACTGCTCACAATCGCGGGGATCCCACCATCGTTTCATCTGAAAGCGATGATCGGAGCCAATTTGCCGGGCCACAGAAATGCGAAAATCGTTTACTGCCAGATCGTGCGGTAGCATCGAATCATTGATGGAAAGATTAAGAGCCCGATGACGCAATACTTCGTCGGCATCAAGGCCGAGCTTCTCAGCGGCAATCGCTACGCCGTGACTGCCCAACAGATACACAGCCTCAGCGCTTCCCGACAGCGTCGGCAGAAATCGTCGATCCAGGAAGCGATGGTCCCACAACTTGCGGAGTCTCAGATTAATCCGGGTAACGCATTCGATATCAAACAGCTGTTGAACTTGTGACCGAGTTAGGTAGCGACATTCGAAACAGGCGCAGAGAATCCGTTTGTCCCGCTCTTGAAGGATCATGCCTGTCGGCCTAGCCGACCGCTGGAATCGGCTTTGCCGTTTGTTGAGGACGTCGCGGCTCACAGGTCGCCCTCCTCAAAATCAGCGGCCGCCGCCCCGTGGCCGCGTCGTCGTCGTGGAATCAGTCGACCGGCCGGTTGTGCCGGAGCGACCGGATTATTGGGGGCCGGTTGCGCGGCTCGCAATGCCGTCGTTGGCTCGGACGCCGCACGCAACTGCGCCTCGATATCTCTTCGGCGTCGGCAGTAGCGTTGGCAGGAGGCAGCACGCAACCGGCTGACTTTCTCGGGAAGGGCGGTCGGCTTCTCAATTCGGTGAATTTTAATAATCCGGTACGAGCCGTCCGATTCACGGCGCACCACTTCGCCAGTGCCAAGGCTTCCGAGCGCCTGCTTTACCAACGGCTGCTCGGCTTCCTTGAAGGCAGCGGCAACTTCCCGGACATCGGTGTGACCAAGGCGAAACATGAACGTCGAAGCGACGTTGCCAAATATCGATTCCCGCATAGAACGGTCCAGTTGCTCCAAGTGCTGGTGGGCCATGATCAATCCAAGGCGGAACTTGCGGGCTTCGGAGAGGATCTCTTCGAAATTGTAGTGAAGGAAATTTTGGAATTCGTCTACTACGAGAAATGACGGCACCCGCCGCTCTTCTGGAATGTCGGCACGGGACATGGCGGCAGTGCGGATTTTGGAAATGAACAGCGAGCCGATCAGATGCGCATTCTCCCGCAGGGTTCCCTTGGAGATATTGATAAGGATCCATCGGCGGCGGTCCAGGAGATCCCGGAAGTCAATCGACTGACCGCGCTGCGCCAGGACGTGATGCAGATAGTAGTCATTGGTAAAGGCGGTAATCTTGTTGAGCACGGGCTCGGTATACATCGGTTTCATCCGGTCGCTGAGCGGCTCGAATCTCTCGCGCCAATAGTCTTTGACAAGATCATCGTTGATGCGGCCGAGAACCGCAGACCTGAATGCGGCATCGGTCAACAGTCGCTGTGCATCGCACAGCGTCAGGTCAGCCTGTGATAAGGTGAGCAAGAGATTTCGAAGTACTTCCTCCATCCGAGGGCCCCAGGCCACATCGCGCCAAAGTTTCTTAAAGATGGCGAGCATGTCGGTGGCCTGCTGATAGGCACCCTGACGTGCAGTGATATGCAGCGGGTTGAACGACGGAGCCCATTCCTGATTGAAGGGTTCGATTAGTACGAGCCGGTCGGAATTGATCTGACGACTAAGGGCCGGATCGGACACGGAAGCGAAAAAGTTCAGCAGCATTTCGGTCAGATCGCCGTGGATGTCGACACAACAGAATCCTTGGTCCTTTTCGACCAGCGATTTGATAAGCAGATAAATTAGGTATGTTTTACCGCTGCCGGTGGAACCAAGAATGTAGGCGTGACGCAGGAAGAGTTCGATATCAATGGCTTGTTCTTCAACGATGCGGCTGTTGTATCGGTGAACCGCGCTGCCGATGCTGATCGCACGCGGCGACGCAGGCGACCGACCCTTGGTACTACCTCCGGCATAAATCCGGTCGGTGATCGCCTGCAGCGCCGGCAGTGAGAGCCTCTCGATGAGCCCAGAGCGCGTGCGGTCCTTATCATTCTTGTTGTTGGCCATTGTCATTTGCGGTTGCGCTTGAGCACAAGCGGCAGGTTTCGCGTTTCTCAATTCGGAGCGATTCATCCGGCAGGAACCCCGCCAGTTGAATCTCCCGGTAATTCCAGTTGCGGGCACGGCTCATGATGAGTGTGTCGACGGCGTACAGAACAATTCCGGAAACGGTTTTCAAGATGTCCTTGGTCGCTGGAACACCGGGACAGGGGTGAATTTCGTTACCGATCGCTTCCGGCTTAAGGCAGCCGAAGCAGGCCCCATCCGGCTCCTGGACAAAGACATAGCCGTAGCCGGTGTCGCGAGAAACGGCCGTGTAAATCGCCGGAATGCCGCTCTGCAAACAGAACCGGGCAACAGCAATGCGGGCTTCGTCATTGTCTACGCCGCAAATTACGGCGTCAGCCGACAGATCGCCGGTCGACGCGAGCAGATCCTGAAAGAAGGCCGGCACCGCTACGACACGCGTACCCATAAACCCTTCCCCCTGGAGATTCTTGGCCAGACATATGGCCTTGTTTCGACCGATGTCGGCGGCCGTGAACTTTTGACGGTTCAGGTTCGACAGTTCTACCGTCTGCCCATCGCACACCATGATTCGGCCCCAACCTTTACGAACACCTCCCTCAACGATCTCTCCGCCCAGTCCCCCAGCCCCACACACGAAAATGTTGGCTTTGGCCGCCTTCTGGTCATCGTAACCGGGAATACCTTCGTGGCGGCTGTTAATGCTATGAACTCCGGTGGTCGACCATCGCAGATCGGCGCAAACGAATTCCTTAGACTTCAAGGAGCCGATAGAGATTGCTGTCGACACGCTCCACTCCTTTCCCGGTGATGGTTACATCGTATTCGAGTTGGCGACCGTAGAACCGGACGTAGCCGTCCCGAGTGAAAATGATCCCCACGGCCTGATGACCACCCGATTCGAGCCGGTCCTGTTGGGCGTGGTCGACGCCGGAGGGAATGTTACCATGCGTACCACGCATGGGGTGCATGTGAAGGTGGGCCGTCAAGGATGCGCCGAACTTTTCCATTTCAATCAGAGCTTCGCCAGTGGCCGCCGGATCCCCCTTGGCATACGCATACTCCGACCTTTCCAGCGGAAGAGGCACAAGGTTTTCGACCGTGCGGAAGTGGCCGTAGCGATAGCCGCTGGCGTAGATGATGGTTTCGTTTTGAACTGCGGTGAGACGCCGGAAAGCATCGTGCAGCAGAAGGGAGCCGATTACAAACACCGGGCGGCGGTCGCCGTCGTGTTCGAGGTCCTGCACCAGACCCGCAGCAGCTTGGTGGATCTGCAGGGCAGCCTTGCACGAGTCAAAGTACTGTCCGGCAGTGGCAAAATCGTACTCGCCAAGCGCGCGCCGCAGCGCCGTTTGGAACGAGAACACTTTGTCATTGAGTTCGGTCAGCCGCGCCTGAAGCTGATTCTTGGCAAGGCCAATCGTCAACTGATCGGCGTTTACGTGGGCTACTTCGACCTGATGATGCAGCCTCGGAATGACCTGTAGAGGCTTGGGCGCGTCGATTGGACATTCCACTGGCTGGTGAAACAGAGGCTTATGCCGCTTGATGCGCTTCACCAAGGATGCGCTCGATCTGAACAATGCCGTCACTGGCCGTCTTAGCGGGAATGCGAAAGTGAACTTCATAGAGTCCGCCTCCTTTCGGGAGGAAACAGGAATAATGGGAATGACTACTCAGGCAGGCAGGTGGTTTGTTCAGATAGAATCTGATCAAACCACCAGGTGTCTCTTCGATGCGGCCTTCCCAGCTGCCGAATTCGGTGCGATAAAATCCGGTATAGGTTTGGCCGCTTTTCTGCCAATGCCGCTCTGCCCAAAGCGGCACGGTGTCACGCTCGACAATCGTTCTTGCCGAAGCGGGGCCCACCGGATTTCGGTGGGCGACCCGTTTGACGACGACCTTCGGCGGGGCCGGGTTGATCATAGAGTCAACCAGCGTCTTGAGGAAATTCATCAGGCAGCCTCAACGTGAAAACCGGCGGTACCGACATCGGCGATTGAGTTAGCGTAGAGCTTTTCCCCATCTGCCACACGGGGATAGACATTCTCGCTCTCCCCGAACGGGTTTTCCCCGGCTTTCTTGAGCTGATGTTCCTGAAGTCCGATCTGCCTGAGGATGTCCGCCGCGGTCGTTCCGGGCTGGATTTCCAGATCATGGCCAGCGCCGGTGGCGCTGACTGTTACGAGGACACGCTTCATGGTGTCTCCTTTCGCAAAATTGTTGTTTACCAGCGGATTTGTCCGAACAAAGTGACCGAGTCAGCCGATACGGTGATTGGCGGCTCCATCGTTGCAGGGACGCATCCGGCTTCTAATCTCAGTTACAGCAGGTTTGGGCATTGCTGGCCTGATGGTCCCGAAAAAAAACCTCAACAAATGAAGAAAAAGTCAGACCACTGGTCGTGGATTTTGTGTATTGATATTAGAAGAAAGAAGTACTGGAGCGATGTCTCCATAACATAAAGCAGGTAAGAAGGTGAAATAGACTCAGGATACATCGAATGGGATAGACAAAGAATGTGTAACCAAACGCAATCGCCCAGCTCTGATCACATGATCAGGACAGCTGAGGGGGCCCTAGCTGCCTGGCGAAAATGGAAGGGAGGTGACTCCCTCGCGTATGACAATCTTGCAAATTACCTCAGATCGAGTACGTGGTCACTCGTTTCGCAAATCACTCAACCACAAGGAAAGTATGCACAGCTTGCCGCTGACACACTTGTTTCGACGATCCAAGAAAGCCTTCGTAGATTCAATCCTGAGTCAGTCAAGCACCCTGGCAATCCTCTGCTCCAATGGCACGTGCACGTATCGCGTCACCGATTCATCAACGAGCTGCGCAAAGAGAACGCCCAAGTACGCGGCGGCGGGTTCACCAAACTATCGCTCGATAATCCAGACGATGTTCCGGTCATTGACGGCGATTGTACGCAAGCGTACATGCGGGAGAAGTATCTCACCGATTCAGGTTATGAGCTTGAAGCCGCGAAGCGGCGGCTCCCGGAATCATACAGAGAGATTCTCAGCGCCATATTCGACCACAACTTGTCGATTTCCGACTTGTCCGAACTTGGAACGTTCGGCAGGAATCGATCTGTTGTGGCCGGTCTTCGGCAGAAGGCTCTTGAAAGGCTTAAGAAGGAACTTAAGGCTATTAGGGAGTATTTGCGCCCATTCCACTTGTGAAGACAATCAAGGTTGGTGAATCGAGCCGCGAATACCAAACGCCAGGCAAGGAGATAGATATGCCGGATGGCAGTACAGTTCATCATTCAGAATCGTCGTTCGTAGATGGACTCTTGGCCGGATACATTAGCGCCCTTCAACTACGACTATTGGTATATGAATTCGGCGCCAATAGCCCGGAGGTGCTTCTGTATCAGGCCAATCACCCAAATTGGCAGGAAGATGAACAAGTCTTCCAGGAGGTGTCAAGAAAAGCACTGTTATGGAGACACAAAAATTTCTGACTACTAACTGAACGCCGTCCCGGGCGGGCGGATCCAAATGAGGCGTCGCCATCACCAAAAAGCGGCCGCCGAACGAAACAAGGTTCGGCGGCCTTGTTATTTCCCCATTATGACAGGATGCTCGCTCTGGCCAGCGGTGTCACTGCCCCGCCGCCAGCGACCAAAGATTCCAGTGATTCCGTTCGTTGACTCCAATCTGCACCGGTCTTAGGACACTTCCAAATTGACGCCTCGATAACCCCCTCTGGAACTTTGTCTAAGAGTCCCTGCGTAGCGAAGTAGAAGATCGGATTACCGGCTGATCTCATCAAACGGAGAATCTCGCAGATGTGTTGAGCCCGCTTTTCAGACGGCGCGGTGACCAGGACCACAAACGGCACATCGCCAGACAAGATTTGCCGCTGGCGGAAAAGGGCAGAATAGGCGGCAGCTCGCGTCCTCCAGCGCGACAGAGAGACCGTGCCTCGATCAACTTCGAGGTAGAAATTCTGTGTTCGATCCTCCAATCGGAGCTGGAATCGGCCGTCGGCAATTAGCGTCACGCGCTGTAGTCGGGGTGAAGCTGATTCAGTAATGACGTTGACTGACTCTGCTATTCCCTTGTCATGCCTCCAATGAAGGTGCCGCCTTCCATCTCTGGATCGAATCGCGGTCTCAAGGGCTATCCGAAAGTCATTCCGAGCCAGCGTATGTTCCAGGAAGAGTGGAGAACCACTCCGTTCGAACGGGGTCAATTGACTGGCTTCCCCGAGAGAGCCATTCTGGGAAGCCGTGATACGAGCGCCCTGGCGAGCCAGAACGTAGAGAGTTTCAGTCGGGCTCTCGCCAACCCGTATCGGTTGAAAGCGCCGATCAAGCAGTCTGTGCTGCCATAGTTTGAACAGGCGCTTTCGCGTCTTGTGGATGGACCGGAAGAACAGCTTCCTGATCTGGGTAGTCGACAGAACCCGGTAATCCCCTACCGAATTCAGGATGTCCAGATCACGCCGAGTAAGTCGGATGGGCCTCAGATTGTCGGGCGTTCGGATATGGCGTGATCTTCGTTTGGTGTGTTTTGAAGATGATTGTTCATCAGTCATGTCGCAGGTTTCCCTTGAGGCTGGCCATCCCGCACGCGACCGCGTCAAACAGGTTTAGGAACAGCCTCTGTCTGTGACGATGTAATGGGTCGATGTAAATGGAGAGTTCGGGGAATCGGCTTCGCAGAATCTTCGCCACGTCCCGCTTGGTAGCATACCCGTTTCCGCAAACGACTTTCCGGGCGGTACTGGCGGCGATTTCATGAACAGGGATCCGAGCTCGCCGTGCTACAGCTTTCATTCGGTATGTGGCTAGTACCAACCGCGCATTCTGCTGAATCGCTGAAAAATTGTTCTTCTCTATGACCATGAGATGGGGTCGCTTCTCGCGGACCAACTTCTGAATGACGGTTTCAATGGTATTTAGAGTACTGCTGATGCTGGTTGAACGGCGGATGATCTTCACGCCGTAGTCTACAAGATCGATTCCTGAAAATTCCGCAAACCCGATTGCCTTAGTGCCCGGATCAATTGCCAAGAGACGAGTCGGTTGGTTTCGCATATTTTCGGATTAAGTGAATAAACAAAGCTGCGCGAGATTTCCTGATTCGATCAACCGGCACTGCCAGAGTTTCCTCCAGCGCCAGCCGAATCGTTTCAGCTGGCACCGTGTGGGCAATCAGCAGGTAGAGCTGAGGATTGTTTGGGTCGCCCAAGGCCTCAGCAATTCTCACCGACGACTGGTCGCTACCGGGTCTTTGGTTAGGCAAGGACATGCGATCCGGTAGCAATTCGAGTCGCTTGATCTTATGCTCCGTGTCCAAAGATTTCACCCCAACTACGCCGAAGGCCATCAGGCGAAGCAACGACCGTTGCACCTGCAACTTTGTGACAGACAATTTTGCGGCCAGGATGTCGATGTCGATACGGCCGACCGTCTCCGGCCGCAGAAGCGACAAGATGGTCAGATACACTCTGATGTCGAGGTCGGTAAACAACCGGAGGTGGTTGATCAATCGACCCGGGATTTCGAAAGGACGATTTGGCTCAGTCGTAGCTGAGCCAGATGGCATGCTTGTTTCCCTGTTCATAAACGTTGTCTCTTAATTGATTAAAGCGATCAAAGAACAAGATTTCCACGGGGCACTTGAGTGCCGCCGACAATCTCAAGGCATTGTCGAGCGACGGTGTCCGAGTCCCCTTTTCCCAGTGGGAAATGTGCGCGGCTTCACGTTGACCGACAAGCAAGGCAACATCGCGCAATCGCAGCTTGCGTCGATTACGATATAGTCGAAGTTGATTGTCCGGTCGAACATGGGGCATGAAAGATTAGGGTTTGGATGTAAGGTCAGCCTAGCAGGGCTGGGATTTCGCTCAATTGCCTTGACTGGCAAGTTCAAGATCATGTCGGTGGATAACCGATGCTGTAGAGTGAAAAACGGGACATCTTAGCAGATTGACAGAATCTGTCAAGGGGCTACCCAGCCACCTTGACGAAAAAGTCCTGGTGTGATACGCTTACACTACGGGAAGAACATAATCACACGTTCCATGAGAAACGAACAAGGCGAATTCATCGGGTTTGCAAGCCCGCGATACACCCAGGTGCCGGATGAGCTTTTTGATGACCTTTTACCGGATCTGACCGGTGCCGAACTCAAGGTCCTCATGTATGTCATTCGGAGAACCTTCGGTTTTAAGCGGGATTCAGACCATATTAGCTTGTCTCAAATGGTCCAAGGCATCACGCGAAAGGACGGGTCAGTTCTCGACCGTGGAACCGGTCTGACCAAAGAGTCAGTTATTAAGGCGGCCAGGACTCTTGTGGACAAGGGCATTTTGATCCGCACCCGAGTGACATCTGTGGATAAAGGTTTCGAGTCGACGGAATATTCGCTCAAAATAGCCCAGTTTTCACCCATGTCGGAAAAGTTGACTAGGGGGCTAGTAGGACAGAACCGACAAGCCCTTGTCAAGTCATCCGACATACAAGAGACAGTTAAACAAGAGACATACAAAACGTTAGAAAAAGATATCCACAGGCCGCTTACTGGCGAACAACTGGCGTTAGTGGAGGAAATACTGGCTGTATGCGGAGATGAACACTCAAGGCGGTTCTATGAATCCGTTGCCAGGACAATTCCGACCCAGCGGATCTGGGCTGCTCTGAGTCAAGTTAAGGATGCCGCTGCAACAGGGCGAATTCGGAAGAACAAGGGAGCCTACTTCGTGAGCCAGGTGAGTGCCCCTTAACTGGCATGCTTAAATCTCGTTTGCGTAGCAGAGCCATCATTACGTGAGAATCTTTCTAACTATCAAATCAATCTCTTCGAGAGTGGCCTTGAGATGAACGCGAACCGCAGCTCGCTGCCGGGCGAGCGACTTTTGCATGGTGGCAGGCGCAACGAATGCGGCCGCGGCCATGTGGGCTTCAGCCGACAAAGCGACCAAGCGCGCGTGATCCTTGCTGGCTTGTCTGTAGAGGGGGATCGGAAGATCCAAGACTTTCTTCTCTATATCACGCTCTCCCTGAAGCCCCATCGATTGAAAGGGCTTGATAGCACGATTGACGGTATTTGAATTCAGGACAGCTGCCAAGTAGTCCGCTTCTTCAATCGTCTGACAATCCGCTCTATACAATTTGTGTTCTGCCACAAAACGGCCAGGCAACGCCGATGTCTCGACTCTTGCTGCGGAGACATCTGTTCCAGCGGCGTTGTATAGCACTAGGAATTTCGAAGTGACGCTTTGCGAAGTAAGCCCGCGGTTATAGTCGAGGCGCTCGTAGACACTCTGTCTCTCGGCCTTATCACCGCGTTTAGATTGCCAAAGTTCCTCAGCTTGCTCCATCCACTTTGCAAATTCCCGATAGCCTTGCTTTCGAAGTTCAACAGCGGACATCAACTGAACCATACCTTGATTCACGGATATTGGTAGAATCACGGATGCTGGTTCCAACATGACAAACGGCAGAATGTGCTTGGAGATCGCGGTACAAAAGATGAAGCGACCTTCGACCTGACCTTTCAATTCAACATCATCATACGGGGGTTTGGCTTGTTTGGCTTGCTCGGGATCAGTCTCTGCTGAATAGAGTTTGTCGGGATCTATGCGTCTACCCAGGTCCTTGATTCGAACGAAATAAAAGCTTCGCGGAACAATTGTGGCACCCTGATTGAAACGACTGAGGTACTCACTGCTGACGCTCGGTTTAGTAGCACCGATGGAGGTTGACAAGGCATTTCTAGAACCAATGTAAATCAGCCTCGCCTCCTTGTCGCTTTTCTTTAGATCAATCTTTGCTTGTTTCCAGTCGACATCACGATGTGGAAGATGACCCTCCCACTCAAGTGCCGGAATTGTGTATGTATCAGCGGGATCCGGCTGTTTCTTTGTCTTTGTTGCAAAGAGGACGCAAGATGGTACACGGAAAACCGGGGTTACTTCCTTTAGGTCCCAGTATTCATCGATCAACAATGGAGCGCGGTATTTTCGCCCTCGCAATGATTCGTGCTGATCGGCGGAAAGGACGCTACGAGGCATGACAAACCCGAGACGCGCATTAGGCTCGCCAAATGTAGTCAGAGTGTGGGCCAGGAAGACAGTTGCCAATTCCATTTGGGTAAACAACTTCTGCGACTTAGGTGCGATGGCATATTGTTCTACCGCACGGTGCTTGATCTCGGCCTGATACTTAGGATCGGCTATATACCGATATGACAGCCAAGGCGGGTTACCTACAATGTACTTGAACTTTTCTCTCAGCATTGCGGGTCGATAACCGTTGCGCACAATGAAGGCCCATATGGAGTTGTGCTTCGTTTGGATGAGTCGACTTAAAGTAGCTGTAAACTCCCAGAGGGCTAAGATGGCTTCCTCGGAATCTTTTAGATCTGAAAGACCGGGAACTGCTTTTTCCAGATACTTCGCTAGACTCTTTTGATTTTCCTTGCTGGACTTTGCATGATCGAGGGCAACCTTAGCGCATGCATTTATTGCTGGGTCAAAGAGCTCGGCCGAGGTGATAAGCTCGTTAGGAATGATCACCGAATGACCGCCAAACTGTACTTCAAACCCCGGCCTTCTGCCGAGTACCAGTTGCTGAACTTCACCGGGCAAGAATAGAGAATCAGCCAGGTAAACTGGCACCTGCACCGGCCGCTTGGCCGATTTCATGAGCGGCAAGATCGCAAGCAGGTAGGTTGTCTTGGCAATCGTAACTGCCGCTGGGTGAATATCAATCCCTACAACACTTTTCAGTATCTTGTTTAATCGCTCGGAATCATTACCTGTCGGGTTGTGAGACAGCATATGTGCGATGGCAGCATGCAGGAAACTCCCTGACCCACACGACGGATCAAGAACCGTCACAAATCCACGATCAGGCAGAAGATGGTCAACAACTCTGTCGCATAGCCAGTCCGGCGTATAGTATTCGCCAAGATCGTGCCTGTCTTTGGGGTCAACAAGTTCCTGGTATATTCCCTTAAGAACGTCCTGTCCAATCCGTCCGAGATCGTAAGTGCGCATCTGCGCAATGATCTTTTCCCAGACGGGGACCATAATGTCTTTGGCTTTGTGGTGTCTGGCCCACTGGAAAAAGTCGTCTTCGACCAGGTTCTCGATTCCCTGTGACCGGAAATACTCTCCCGAAAGAACCTCTGTTGCGATGTCGCCGAAGCTGCCGCGGATTTTTCCAGAAGACAAGGCTGCCCAGACCAAAAAGCGGGATACCGACGCCAGGTAGGTGTGCTTTAGAAAGAGCGTTACCAACTCTTCCGACTTGCTTCCAACACTCCCATACGTGACAGTCAGGTAATTGCGCCATGTCTCGAAAGCCAATTTCGGTTCCGGCGAGGATCCTATTTCCTCCCACGCCTGTCGTAGTGACTTGAGTGCATCTATATAGGCGGGGCTAATCACACCGAAATCGAAGCTAAAACGCTCTGCGGTCGGTATTACGGCCGATTCGCGGAAGAGAAGACTAGTCAACCATAACCAGAACTGGCGCACAGTATCTGGCGACAAGGCCAGCTCAAAGAACAGGTCTAGTTCGATGTCTTCCGGCTTAGGGTTTCTTCGGAGGTCTTGGGTAAAACGCGGAAGATAAGCTTTCCAAGTGATTCCATCGGATGCGACACAAACAAGCGTTCGAAATGGCCGCCCTTCTTTGGTCCATACGCCTGAAGCGTATTCACGTAGCTGTTTCAGAGCGGACTTTTCGGTAGCCCTTAGGGAGTTTTCAAATTCGATGATCACATTGCCGAAGTATGCGTCGATCCGACCCTTCTTGATGCGACTTGACAAGTCAATTCTTATTCGCTTTTCGATTCCGGAAACGAGTTCAATGGTCGCATTGGACCCCTTGAATAATTCAGCAACAAGAGCAGCGAATCTGTGCGTCTTCGCCGCTTCATTTCCAAGCTTTGGGATATCCCTCAAATAGCGAACAAGAATATCCTCCGTTGCCTTATCAATTCCTTCCAAATGTCTTCCTTTCCGGAACTATGGCTAGATTCCAGCTAACGGTACGTCTTCTGCCTCCGCGACGCAATAATTTGATCAACCCACGGATAGCAAAGTGCTAAAAAATCAGGGGACATTCTTTCGAATATCCCCCGTGGAGTTAAGTGACGTGTGTCACGAAGGTGCGTGTTGTATGTATTGTTCTTTGGGGCTCGATGCCATTGCCTGATCGCCACTTCTGGCAATTTGCGAGGTACTCGCAATCACTGCATTGCCAGCCTGTTCTCGGATAGTACTGACAGTTTCTAACAGCAGAAACCAACGACTTGGCAATATGGAAGAAGCGCACGTGATCGTCGGAGGTTCGGACTGCATCGTATGTCAGCAGAGCCGGATTCCTGGTTTTGGTGAGACAGTCCAGTCGCAGCTTGGCCGGTCGTCCGTAGAGCTGCTCATAGGCGTACGAATATCCCGTCAATTGAAGGTGCTGAGAAATGTCCGTCGGACTGAACGCTTTCCCAGACGTTTTCAATTCGACTACGGTTCCGTCGGCTTCTACAAGATCGATGTAACCGTCAAGCGGAAGATCAAGTGCTTCGCCGGTCTCCTTGTCGATTAGAGGGACTCGGAACGGCAACTCGATCTGTCTGACCGGACCGCCACAATACTCCCGGATGTAGACCGCGAGCATGCGGCTGCCTTTGTCAGTGAGATCCTCTTCGGTATCACCGTTCTTGTAAGCGATGTTGCTTGTCTTCTGGGCATTGAAGTCGGCCCTGAATATTCTCACCACCTCCTTTGGCTCAGGGTCGTAGCTTTCCATCCGTTTGCGATGCCACCACTCGATTGCCGAGTGTATAGCACCGCCAAAGACGAGAGCTACTGGTTTGAACGGCTTGGGCAGCCGGTCGACGTACTGGAATCTGAACTTCAGCGGACACATCAGATACAGGTTCAGCTGCGTAACTGAGAGAGAATCTGCTGGATAACCACTCCGATTGGGATTCAAAATGGCACCTCCTGCGCTTGCTTCGGCGATTGCAGAAGCCGTTCGATGATCTCGCTCGCCTTGGCTCGGTTGACCTCGCCGGAGGATGATACTCCAGCCAGGTCGATGAGTTGCTGGTTTGCCTGATCCCCTTCAATCCCCCGCTCAGCAAGGAGTCGGAAGATGTAGCGACGCTGAGCATCGGTTATCTTCTCTGATTGACTCGGAGCGGAGGGGCTGTGCGAAGCTTCGGCAGCCGAATCGGGAGTTACCTTTCGTCCGCTGCGCCCATTTGGTTTCTTGCGGCCGATTCCATTGATCTGGCTGCCATTTGCTGGAGATTCCTGGCCGTTCTCCGGCTGTGAGGAAAGGTTGGATGCCTCTGAACTGAGACGCGCCATTTCTCCGTTACTCTCCAGGCCCAGCTCTTCGAGGGAAACCACGCCGATGTTGACCGCATCGCGAAGGGCACGTGCCTTGGCGCGGGTTTCCGCCATTCGGATGATGTGCGGCGCAATCCGGCCGTTGACATTGTCCGGGTTGGCGTCGCCGTGGCACTTGAAAATCCCCTTCTCGGTTTCCACCGTTGCGGCAAAGACCGCAGTGAAATCGTTGGTCTCTGATGGAAACTGCAGCAGTTGCGTGTCAATTCGCTTGAGACCGTTGTCATGACCGAGATTTAGTAGCCCAGCATAGGTAACGACATCTTTTGTGCCGATCACCCTGCCCGACTTGTCCTTGATCTCGATGGTCGTAACGAGATTGCCATTGCGTTGCATTGGCAGACCTCCTGTGTGACTGGTTGTAGGTTGTGCAAAGAGCTCTTTACTCTGTGCGTTTGCAGGTTGACCCTACACCAGTGGCGAAAGTCTGCAATTGCCGCGAACGGCAACTTTCCGCCTCTTGAACTTTTCGATCGTTCTGCTAGGGTGGCATGATATGCAGAACCAGCAAGTCACAATTCTGGGGGAGACTAACTACCGAAATCGCTGTCAGCGTTTCGGTATCAAAGCGTCTGATCGGAGTCGGCACATGTATGTCATCGGACAGACCGGTACCGGCAAGTCAACCCTGCTCCTTAACATGATTACTCAGGATATTGCCGCCGGCTTGGGCGTGGCGGTCATAGACCCCCACGGAGACTTGGCGGAAGCGGTACTAGACCACGTGCCACCGCACCGTATCAACGATGTAGTCTACTTCAATCCATCTGATCACGATCACCCAATCGGATTCAACGTGCTCGATGCAGAGGCCGGTCACCCCGAGCATCTTGCGGCATCTGGACTGGTGGACGTGTTCAAGAAGATCTGGAGTGATTCCTGGGGGCCTCGGCTTGAGTACATCTTGCGCAATGCGATCCTCGCGCTGCTTCAAGCTCCTGAAACCTCACTTCTGGGTATTCCTCGACTTCTAATTGATCCCTCGTATCGTGCGGAGGTACTCCGGCATGTCAAAGATCCTGTGGTTCGCCAATTCTGGGAAATTGAGTACGAGCTGTATCCCAAGGTCTTTCGCGCAGAAACAATCTCCCCAATCCAGAACAAGGTGGGTCAATTTTTGTCAGTAGCCGTCATGCGGAATATGCTTGGACAGACGACAAGTCGATTCGACCTGCGGGAAATCATGGATTCAGGCAAGATTCTAATCGTCAATCTGGCAAAAGGTCGCCTTGGAGAAGACAATGCTGCCCTTTTGGGATCACTTCTGGTAACGAGACTCGCTCAGGCAGCAATGAGCCGTGCTAACGTACCGCCGGAGCAACGGCGCCCATATACGGTTCTGATTGATGAATTTCAAAATTTTGCATCGGAAAGCTTCGGCAACATTCTCTCGGAAATGCGAAAATACGGCTTACAGCTGGTTTTAGCTCATCAATATCTATCCCAGATGCCGGAATCTCTTCGCTCAGCCGTGTTTGGAAATATTGGGACCATTATCAGCTTTCGGATTGGCGCAGAAGATGGTGGCTATCTCGAACAGGAATTCAGTCCAACATTCTCGGCCCAGCACTTAATCGGTTTGCCTGCCTACGAAATCTACCTCAAGCTCTGTATAGACGGCAAGACGTCAGACCCCTTCAGCGCCAAGACGCTTCCACCAACGACCCGGTCTCACAATTGTGCTTCTAAAGTGATTGCACAATCGCGGGAACGATATACTACGCCTAGGTCGGTGGTGGAGGACAAGATTCTCCGTTGGAAGCAGAGCGAAATGCTTCACACCGAATAGCAACACTTCTTCAGGCTCTTTCAAACAATCGCGAAACCCAAACCGGCTGCAGGTCATAAAACCAAACGGCCAAACCATCAACATTGGAGGCAGAAATGCATACCAAAACAAATCTGTATGAGGCGCACAGCCAGTGGGCTTCCCGCCCACCGGACCAGCGCTTTCCGGATCTCAACGCCCTTTACAGCTTCACCAACAAACGACGATTGGCTTCATCCGACCGAAACGTACCCCTGCGTGCACTCAAGGTGGTGGTATCGGACTCAGAGGGACTAAGCGTAAACAGCGAGATTCCACAATCAGCGTTTACCCACTGGTCTTTCAGTCAGATTTGCTCACAAACCCGTACACCGGCAGGCTATCTCCGTGGCCTTCCGGCTGAACTGGCCAGAGAGTGTCTGCAACACAGCATTCAGGGGGCCGGAGGCAACTGTAAGCTGCTTATAGCCGACGACATGCAAGAGTCCGGACACCGCGTACTCAGTGCTGTCACCGGGCCAGCTTACGGCCGCATCTGGGACGCTGATGTCGTCGAAAATCTGATGAGTGCTGTCGACGGAACGGCCTGGCACGTACCTCCCGGAAGACCCGCTTTTGGGTCCGACTTCAGTGGTTTGTATGCGTCTGATCGGGACATGTTTGCTTTCCTTGTCAACGACGAAAAACCGATCGAGGTCGGTAATGCCAAGTTGGGGCGCGGTTTCTTCCTCTGGAATTCAGAGGTTGGCTCCGCCACCTTCGGACTAACGACATTCCTCTACAACTACGTCTGTGGCAATCACATTGTCTGGGGCGCTGAACAGGTCCAGGACCTGCGCATCATCCACCGAAAACTGGCTCCTGAGCGCTTTTCCGAGCAGGCCATGCCGATGCTGAACAGATTCGTGGAAAGTCGGGGCAATGAAGCACGGATCACCGACACTGTGACTGCTGCCATGAAGGTGCCAATCGGACAAACCATAGAGGAGGCCCAGAAATGGTTCAAATCCAAGCCGTTCTCGCAGCGTGAAGTGGCAAACGCGTGGTCAACCGGTCTGCAGGAGGGTGAAAATGTGGCCACCTTGTGGGGAATGTTGCAGGGCTTTACTGCACAGGCCAGGCAATATGCCCATGTCGATGCCCGGGTGAACCTTGAATCGAGAGCAGGGCAACTGCTGAACCAGTCAAGTTGATTATCCTAACCGTACGAGCCGATTCATTCTAAGTGGATTGGCTCTTTTCTTTGG
>Ga0315278_10001043_pt1 | contig 23926 bp, 15 predicted proteins | sample YL17G06_0_MG_FD_203880 | JGI IMG/M metagenome (GOLD analysis project Ga0315278, IMG submission 203880) | Sediment microbial communities from Yellowstone Lake, YNP, Wyoming, USA - YL17G06_0 | ecosystem: Environmental > Aquatic > Freshwater > Lake > Sediment | place: USA: Wyoming | collected... | reverse complement strand
CAGCTCGGCGCGCAGCCGGTGCACGCCGGCGGGCACGCCGTGCAGGAGGAAGATGCCGTCGGCATCGGTGGTGACCGCGCCGACTTCCGGGGCGGTCTCCACGCGAACGGTGGCCCCGGGCAGGGAAGTGAACGGGCTGGTGGTCGGGTCGGCGACCTGGCCGCCGACCAGGTAGAGGGTCGGCACGGGGATCGGTCCGGCTTCGTCGCAGGCGCCGGAAAGCAGCGCGAGGAGCAGGCCGGTCAAAGCGAGGGCGGCAGGACGCGGGTGGAGTCGCATGGTTGTCCTGAAAGATACCGCATCCACCGCGGCGCGCGCCGGGGGGATCAGAGACCGGAGGGCGGGGCGGCCGGGTTGGTCGGGCGCCGGACCTCCGCCAGGACGATGCCGGCCAGCACGAGAGCCGCGCCGATCCACTGCGCCGGGCTGAGCCGCTCGGCCAGCCACCACCAGGCGAAGACGGCGGCGGCCACCGGCTCGAAGGCGAAGATGAGCCCCACGTGGGTGGGCGTGGTGAAGCGCTGCGCCCAGGATTGGACGGAGAAGGCCACGGCGCTGGCGAAGACGGCCATGCCGGCGATGGCGAGCCAGATACCGCCCGGCACGGCTTGGGCGGACGTCTCGGTGGCCGCGGCGCCACCGCAAAGGACCGCGACGACCGCCAGCTGCAGGGTTCCGAGCGCCAGCGGGGAGGCGCGCCGCGCGGCGCGGTCGAGGAGCACGATGTGGAAGGCGAAGGCGACGGCGCAGCCGAGCAGCAGCAGCTCGCCGGCGCCCAGATGGAAGCCGCCGCGCAAGGTGAGCAGGGCCATGCCGGCGAAGCCGGCCAGCACGCCGAGCCACTCCAGCGGCGTCGGCCGCCGGCCCCACGCCAGCCCGAGCACCGGGACCAGCACCACGCTCAGGCCGGTGAGGAACGCCGCGACGGTGGCGGCCGCCGTGCGCAAGCCGAGCGTCTGGAAGCCGTAGCCCGCGGCCAGCGCGAGTCCCACCCCCAGGCCGCTGCGCCATGCGGCGGGTCCGGCGTGCCGTAGCTGGCGCACGGCGAACGCTCCGACGAGCAGCGCCGCCAGGGCGAAGCGCGCGCCGAGGTACTGGAAGGGGCCCAGGTGGTGGAGGATCTCCTTGGCCAGGGGAAAGGTCGCGCCCCACACCGTGGCCACACCGAGCAGGGCCAGGTCGGCGCCCAGCCGCTTGGAGAATGGCGTCGCGCTCACGCGGCCAGGATAAGGCGCCCGCGGTCGCTTGGCGAGCCGCGCGTGAGCGGCGCGGGGAGGGCCGGGCCCGGCGGCGGCGGGGGTGCCTCCGGCGGGCTGTGGGGATTCCGCGGCGGCGGGTCCATCGGCTAGATTGAGCCGATGCGGATCGGAGCGCACGTTTCGATCGCCGGGTCGCTACCCCTGGCCGTGGACCGGGCCGTCCATCTGGGCTGCGAGTGCGCGCAGATCTTCGTCGGCAATCCGCGGCAGTGGCGGGCGGCGGCGTACTCGCCCGAGGACCTCGGGGAGCTCGCCCACCGGCGCGCCGCGGCCGGGATCGACCCGCTCGTCGCCCACGCGCCCTACCTCGTCAACCTCGCCTCGCCGGACCCCGGGCTGCGGGCCGACGGCATCGGCGCGCTGGTGCGGTCGCTGCGGGTCATGGAAGCCGTGGGCGGGCTCGGCGTGGTGACCCACATCGGCAGCGCCAAGGGCGCCGACCCGGGCGCAGCGCTGGCGCGCGTCGCCGCCGGCGTCCGCGGAGCGCTCGCCGAGACGGAGCGGGCCAAGCTGCTCCTCGAGAACAGCGCGGGCGGGACGCTGGGCGGGAGCTTCGCGGAGCTGCGCGACCTGCTCGCGTTGCTCGACGGCGAGGCGCGCGTCGGCATCTGTCTCGACAGCGCGCACCTCTTCGCGGCGGGCACCGACCTGCGCCACAGCGGGGGCGTGGCGCGCATGCTCGACGACTTCGACCGCGTCGTGGGGCTCGAGCGCCTGTGGCTGTTCCACCTCAACGATTCGCGATCGGCTCTCGGCAGCCGTCTCGACCGCCACGAGAACATCGGCGAGGGCGAGATCGGCCGCGCCGGGTTCCGCGCTCTCCTGAGAGAGCCGCGCCTGGCGGGTCTGGGAGGCATCCTGGAGACGCCGGGGTTCGATCAGCAGGGGCCGGACCTCGAGAACATGCGCATCCTGCGCCGGCTGCGGGGAGATCGGGCGGCAGCGCCCAGGCGCCGCGCGCCGAACCGCAAAGGGTAGCCGGCGCCTACGCGGGCGACAGCCAGCCGGCCCGGTGCAGCGCCGGATTCCAGTGCTTCTCGCTGACCGGCGGGATGAGGATCGCCGGGTCGTGCGCCCAGCTGACCGCCGCCGGCCCGAAGCGCGGCGCCGACACGATGGCCAGCAGGGCGCGGCCGGGAGCGCGCAGGCGCATGGACGCCAGCACCGTCGGCCACTCGGCCAGCGGCCGGGCGCGGGCGAGCACGATGCCGCGCACCGACCGGAAGTCGGGGTCGCGGAAGATCTCCTCCACCGAGTCCACCGCCACCACTGCGCCGCCGCGGGCGGTGATCGTGTCCAGCAAGGCGGCCGGCACCACACCCGGGGGCGGGGCTTCGAAGACGAGCAGGGGGGGCAAAGCGGCGGGTTTCGATTGCTTGGCGAAGCGCGGCAGGCGCGGTGAGCTGCGCGCCGGCTGCGGCTCGGCGGCCGTGGCCGGGTCGGCCCAGTATTCGGTGGAGGCCTGGGGGCGCGCGGTCGCGGGCCGGGCCGGGGGCCGCGGCGCGGGCCGCTGGGCGGCGCGGGGGGCGGGTGGCGGAGGCTGGGCGGCGCGGGGGGCGGGTGGCGGAGGTTCGGCGGCGCGGGGGGCCGGCACCGAAGGCTCCACGAGCTGCAGTTCGGGCGGCAGCGGCGGCAGCTTGGACTTCTTCGGCCGCCGGCGCGGCACCCGCTTGGCGACCTCGGACAGCGCGCTGCCCGTGCCGCCGGCGAGGTGTCCGCCGCCGGCGCGGGCAGCGGCGGCGAGGTAAGCGGCCCGGCCTTCCCAGGAAGTCTGCCAGGAACGGGTCCGGTGGGAGCACACGGAGCAGCGCTCGAGATGGGACAGGCGCTCCTCCCGGCCGGGGCGCGCCGCGCGGGAGGGAAGCAGGTCCTTCTGCAGCTCGGCGAAGGGGGGGCAGGCCCCGCGCTGTGCGCGGGCGCTCGTCAGCCGGGCGCGAAGCCCGTCGATGGACTGCGAGGTGACGGGAGCATCCGGCTCGCTCGGCGTTCGGTCGGCGGCTCCGTCCCCTGGTTTGTCCTCAGGCATGCCCATCTTCCCCCCGAAAACGGGCGGGGCACCCCGCTGCTCCAACGCCCGGGGCACACCGCAACGGCTGTCTTAGCGATCGGCACGCGGCGCCCCGGGCTTGACCCGGCGGCGCGGACGGGGGCCGGGGCAGAGGCGGCGGGTCCGGGCCGACCGGCAGAGCGCGCTCGATTCGGCGGCTCCGATGCTCTAAGGTGCGCAAGTCGCGCCGCTAAGCGCTTCGCGCCACGCTGCTTGAATTCCGCCCGCCCGCGCGGACCCGGGCGGGGTGAAAGGGCTCCGACATGACGGATGCGGCCCCGAGACCCGTTCCCAGCTCTGCGGGACACCCCTGCACGCCGCGTCCCGCGGTTTCCCCTCTCCCGGAGGAGCTGCCCATCAGGGGCTTCCAGGGCACCCCCGAAGAGATCGAGCGCCAGTGGTACGAGCAGATCTACCTCGGGCGCGGCGACACCATGGCGCAGCTCACCGTGCGCGCCCTGGTGATGGGCGGCGTGCTCGGCGGGCTGCTGTCGCTCACCAACCTCTACATCGGGCTCAAGGCGGGCTGGGGCTTCGGCGTGGCGATCACGGCGTGCGTGCTCTCGTACGCGATCTGGAACACCTTCTTCAAGCTGCGCCTGGCCCGCACGCCCATGACGGTGCTCGAGAACAACGTCATGCAGACCACGGCCAGCTCGGCCGGCTACTCGACCGGCGGCACGCTGATCTCGGCGTTCGCCGCCTACATGATGATCAACAACGCCGGCATCCCGATGTGGACGCTGATGGGCTGGGTGTTCTTCCTCGCCCTGCTCGGCGTCACCATGGCCATCCCCATGAAGCGCCAGATGGTCAACATCGAGCAGCTGCGCTTCCCGAGCGGCGTGGCCGGCGCCGAGACCCTCAAGGCGCTGCACTCGCACGGGGACAAGGGCATCCGGTCGGCGCGCGCCCTGGGCATCGCCGGCGGCCTGGCACTGCTCAGCAAGTTCTGGGCGGAGGGGCTGGTGCGCATCAGCCCCAACCTCGAGCCCTTCATGCTCGGGACCTGGGTGACCGCCCTCAACGAGCGCGTCTTCGGGCCGGCCTGGATGGGGCGCACGGTGATGATCTCGTGGGAGCCGATGTTCATCGCGGCCGGGGCGATCACCGGGTGGCGCGTCTGCTGGAGCATGCTGCTGGGCAGCGTCACCGGCTGGATGATCTTCGTCCCCATCCTCCAGCACCAGGGCATCATCGCGGGCACCGGTTACCGCGAAAACGTGCAGTGGGTGCTGTGGGGCGGCGTGGCCTGCATGGTGACCTCCAGCCTGCTCGCCTTCGCCATGCAGTGGCGCAGCGCGCTGCGGGCTTTCACCGACCTGGGGGCGATGTTCGGCGGCGCCAAGAACGCCGACGACCGGCTCGCGGCCATCGAGACACCGTCGTCCTGGTTCGTGTGGGGGCAGATCGTCGGACTGGTGGGCGTGGCGTGGCTGGGCCACGAGACCTTCCACATGCCCTACTGGCAGTCGGTCATCGCCGTGGTGATGTCCTTCGCCCTGGCGCTGGTGGCCTGCCGGGTGACCGGCGAGACCGACACCACGCCGGTCGGCCCCATGGGCAAGATCACGCAGCTCGCTTTCGGCGCCATCAGCCCCGGCAACATGAACATCAACCTGATGAGCGCCAACGTGACGGCGGCCACGGCGGGCAGCGCGGCCGACCTGCTCACCGGCCTGAAGACCGGCTACCTGCTGGGCGCCCACCCGCGCAAGCAGTTCATCGCCCAGTTCGCCGGGATCTTCGTCGGCACGCTGGTGACCGTGCTGTCGTTCCGCCTGCTGGTGCCGGACGCCAGCTTCCTGGGCGGCGACCAGTTCCCGGCGCCGGCGGCGCAGACCTGGAAGGCGGTGGCGGTGGCGCTCTCGGCCGGCCTGGCGGCGCTGGGGCCGATCAAGACCTGGAGCATCGTCATCGGAGCGCTGGTGGGCGTTCTGCTCGCGATCCTGCCGAAGGTCTTCCCCAAGCACACGCACCTCATCCCCTCGGCGGCGGGCCTCGGGCTGGCCTGGACCTTCCACTGGTACTACGGGGTGCTCTTCTTCCTCGGCGGCCTGCTCGGCTTCGTGGTCGAGAAGCGGTGGCCGAAATGGTCGGAGGAGTTCACCTTCCCCGCGGCATCGGGGTGGATCGCCGGCGAGAGTCTGATGGGCGTGGCGCTGGTGGTCTGGGAGAACGGGCCGGAGCTGGTGCGCAAGATGATGGGTCGGTAGCGGCGCGCGGTCAGGCCGTCGCCAGCCCCGCGTGCCTGGCCGCGATCGCGTCGGCCAGCCGGTCGAGGGCGGCGAGGTCGGCGGCCTTCGGGACTCCCTTCACCACCACCGGGTCGAACATCTCGAGCTTGAGGGCGGGCATCAGCTCGGAGAGCTGCTTGGCGGTCTTCCCCGCCCAGCCGTAGGAGCCGATCACCACCCCGTAGCGCGCCTTGGGCCGCAGGATGTTCATCACGTACGCGGCGTTGGCGACGAGCGGGTGGGCGCCCGAGTTCACGGTGGGGGAACCGAGCACGATGGTGGCGGCGTCGACGAGCGCCAGCGCCAGCTTGCCGAGGTCGGTGTGCGCCAGGTTGAAGAGGTCCACACCCACGCCGCGCGCCAGCAGGGCCTCACCGAGGTACTGCACCATGCGCTGCGTGCTGGCGTGCATGGAGGCGTAGGCGAGGACAGCCCGGTTCTTGGGCTCGTCGGCGACCCACTCGCGGTAGGCGTCGAGGATGAGCCGCGGCCGGCGCAGCACCGGGCCGTGGCTGGGGCAGATCATCTCCAGGGGCAGAGCTTCGACGCGCGGCAGGTTGGACTGCAGGCTGGCGCGGTGGGCCATCATCAACTCGGCGAAATAGCGCTTGGCGGCCCCGAGGGTGATGGAGTCGCCGGCGGGCGCCGTGTCGGGGGCCGCCAGGTGGCCCCCGAAAAGATCGCAGGAGAAGAGCATCCCGTCCTCGGGCAGCCAGGTGAGCATCGTCTCCGGCCAGTGCACCCAGGGGAAGTGGAGGAAGTGCAGGGTCTTGCCGCCCAGGGGCAGCGTGGCTCCGTCCTCGACCGGGAGAAAGCGGTCCGCGGGCAACTCCAGCAACTCGGTGAGCAGGCTCTGCCCCTTGGGAGTGGCCACGACTTGCGCCTCGGGGAAGCGCTCGATCAGACGGGGCAGGGCGCCGGAGTGGTCCTGCTCGGCGTGGTTGGAGACGAGGTAGTCGAGGCGCCTGACGCCGAGGGTTCCGAGGCGCTCGAGCAGCACGCCGGCGAAACCCGGATCGACCGAGTCGATGAGTGCGGTCTTCTCCGCCCCCTGGACCAGATAGGCGTTGTAGGTGGTTCCGTCGGGCGTCGGGATCAGCTCGTCGAACAGCCGGCGGTCCCAGTCGATCGCCCCGACCCAGTGGACTCCCGGCTTCAGCATGCGGCTCAGCATGATGTGCGGCCTCCTGCCGTGCGGCGTGATGCGGAAATGGCTTCGGTCCTCGCCCGCGGAATCTGCCGCAGCCGGGCGCCGGGCGCAAGGTCGGCGCCCGCCCGCGCCGCCGGGCTAGAGGGCGCGGTCGAGCGCGGCGATGAGCCGGGCGACCTCGGCCGGGGTGTTGTAGTGGACCAGGCTGGCGCGCACGACGCCGTTTTGCGCCAGCAGGCCGAGCGTCTCGATCGCGCGGTAGGCGTAGAAGTGCCCGTAGCGGATGGCGATCCGCTCGCGGTCGAGGGCGGCGGGGATCGCGGCGGAGTCTCGGCCGTCGGCGACGAAGGAGATCGTGGGAGCGCGACCGGGGCCGGCCGCGCCCTGCCCGAGGACTCGCACGCCGCGCCGCGAGCCGAGGAAGTCGAGCAGCGGGGCGGCCAGCGTGGCTTCATGTGCGGCGATGGCCGCGAAGGCGCGGTCCAGATGTTCCGAGGCGGGGGCCTCGGGCGCCTGGCGGGCGCCGAGGTCCCGCAGATACTCGAGGACGGCGGGCAGCGACGCCGCCAGCTCGTGGATCACGCCGCCCGGCTCGAGCTTTGCCGGGATCTCGTCGTCACCGATGAAGAAGTGGTTCTGGCCCGCGGCCGCCCGGAGCCGGTCCCGCTTGCCGTACAGCAAGCCGAGGTGCGGCCCGTACACCTTGTAGAGCGAGAGGAAGTAGAAATCGGCGTCGAGCGCTTGCACGTCGACGCGCCGGTGCGGCGCGTAGGCGACACCGTCCACGCACGCCAGCGCCCCGGCGTCGTGGATGCGGCGCACGAGCGCGGCCGCGTCGTGGACGGTGCCCACCAGGTTCGAGCAGTGGGTGAAGCAGACCAGGCGCGTGCGGTCCGTGAGGACGCGATCGAGGCCGGCGGCGGTGAGCGCGAGCGAATCGAGGTCGAAGCGCCATTCGCGCACGCACATCCCTTCAGCCTCGAGTGAGCGCCAGGCCCCGACATTGGTCTCGTGATCGAGGTTGGTGACGACGATCTCGTCGCCGGGGTGGAAGAGCGGCCGCAGCGCGCGCGCCAGATTGCGGATGTTGGCGGTGCTGGAGGGGCCGAGGACGATCTCGTCGGGCGCGGCGTTGACGAGCGCCGCGGCGGCGTGGCGCCCGGCGGCCACCTGGGCCGCCGCCGCCGCCGAGTGCTCGTACGTCGCGCCGAGCTGCACCTGCCGGCGGCTCATGTAATCGCGGACGCGCTCGATGACGCCGGCCAGCGGCACGCTGCCGCCGGCGTTGTCGAAGAGGGCCCAGTCGTCGGTGAGGGCGGGGAAGCGGCTGCGGACGAAGTCGAGGTCGAGCATGGCGGCACTCTAAGGCATGGCGGGCGCGGCGCGGAAGCCGAGCCGGCCGATGGCGGCGATGCCCAGGGCCGGGCCCAGCGCCAGGGCCGCAAAGGCCCAGCGCCAGCCGACGGCGGCGACCATGAGCGGGATCAGCTGGATGGAGGCCATGGTGAGCAGGAATCCGAGGCAGGTCTGCAACGTGAGCGCGGTGCCCACGGCGTGGCTGGGCGCGACCTCGGTGACCATGGCGCTGAACTGCGCCGAGTCGGCCACCACGAAGAAGCCCCAGACCCACACGGCCGGCAGCAAGAGCCACAGGGGGGCGCCGAAGAGCAGCCCGATGAGCAGCGAGCCGGCCCCGCTCGCCGCCATGGCGATCGTGACCACGCGCGCGTAGCCGAAGCGCCTCGACACCCAGCCGCCCCAGGCGCAGCCCAGGCCCCCGGCGGCCAGGGCGCTGAAGGCGGCCAGATCTCCTGCCCACGGGCGGTGCGGGGTCACCCCGGCGATGAGGCTGGTCGTCAGGAACGCCGGCACCCAGGTCCACATCGCGTACAGCTCCCACATGTGCCCGAGGTAGCCGGCGGTGACCAGGCGCGTCTCGCGATGGCGGGCCACCGTCGCCACCAGCTTCCAATCGAAGCGGCGGCGCGCGAAGGGGAAGGGGCCGTCGCGATAGAGGGCGGCGACGAGTACGGCCGCGGCCAGCGCGCCCGCCGAGGGGGGCACGGTCACGGCGAGCAGATTCGCGCCGCCGAAGGCGTGCACCAGATAGGGCAGCGCCTTGCCGACGGTGAGCGCGCCCACCAGGATGCCGATCGCCAGGCCGCGCCAGGAGCGGAACCACGTGGCCACCATCTTCATCGCGGGCGGATACACGCCGGCGAGGCAGAACCCCGTGGCGAAGCGGGTGGCGAGCGCTGCCGGGTAGTCCGGGGCGGCGAGCAGCGCCAGGTTGGCGAGCGCGCCCAGCGCCGCGGCGCCGGCGAAGTAAGCCCGCGACGGCCAGATGTCGGCGAGGTTGAGCACCGCGGCCACCGCCGTGCCGGCCACGAAGCCGAGCTGGACCGCGCCGGTGAGCCAGCCGACCTGCCCGGGGTCGAGCGCCCAGCGCGCGCGCAGCTCGGGCACCGCGGCGGCGGCGGCGAACCACAGGGACATGCCGAGCAGCTCGGCGAGCGAGAGCAGGGCGAGCATCCGCCAGCGGCCGGGGGCGGCGGCGGAATCGGGGGGCACGGGCGCCGGAATGGGCAGGGTCGCGGGCGGCGCGATCATGCGGCGACCTTACACCGGTCCCGCGGCCTCGTGGGGAGCGGCTGTGATTCCCCGCGCCATTTTGGCCCCCATGCCTTACTATCCTCCGCGAGGCTTCCGCCGCCCCTATCCTGGCCTGGGTTTCCAAGGAGGATCCGAGTCATGTCGCCAACGCGCCGCCTGGCCATCCTCGTCGGCGGGGGGCCCGCCCCCGGCATCAACAGCGTCATCAGCGCCGCGGCGATCCGCGCCGGCGTCGACGGCGTCGAGGTGCTGGGCATCGAGGACGGCTTCGAGTGGATCATGAAGGGCGACATCTCGCACGTGCGCCCGCTGACCATCGAGACCATGAGCCGCATCCACTTCCGCGGCGGCAGCTACATCGGCACCTCGCGGGCCAACCCGACCAAGGCGCCCGAGCTGCTCGAGCAGTGCGTGCAGTCGCTGATCCGCCTCGGGGTCACCGACCTGATCACCATCGGCGGCGACGACACCGCCTTCTCGGCCATGAACCTCGAGCAGGAGGCGGCCGGGCGGCTGCGGGTGGTGCACGTGCCCAAGACCATCGACAACGACCTCGACCTGCCGCCCTACGTGAACACCTTCGGCTTCCAGACGGCTCGGCACCTGGGCGTGGAGATCGTGCAGAACCTGATGGTGGACGCGCGCACCACGACGCGCTGGTACTACGTCATCGCCATGGGCCGCAAGGCGGGCCACCTCGCGCTGGGCATCGGCAAGGCGGCCGGAGCCACGCTGACGCTCATGTCGGAGGAGTTCAAGGAGCGGCCGCTGCGGCTGAAGACCCTGGTGGACACCCTCGCCGGGGCGCACATCAAGCGCCTGGCCGACGGGCGGCACGACGGCGTGGCGGTGATGGCCGAGGGCCTGGTGCTCGACCTCGACCCGCACGACCTGGCCGAGGTGGAATCCGCCGAGCGCGACGAGCACGGCCACGTGCGCATCGCCGAGGTGGACCTGGGCCACGTGCTCAAGGAGGCGGTGCAGGCGCGCCTGGCCGGCCTCGGGCTCAAGGCCACGATCGTGGCCAAGGACATCGGCTACGAGCTGCGCTGCGCCGATCCGATCCCGTACGACCTCGAGTACACGCGCGACCTCGGCTACTGCGCCACCAAGTACCTCATCGAGGGCGGCACGGCGGCCATGGTCTCCACGCAGGCCGGCCGCTTCGTGGCGGTGCCGTTCAGCACCATGATCGACCCCGAGACCGGCCGCACGCGCGTCCGGCTGGTGGACATCCACTCCACCCGCTACGCCATCGCGCGGCGGTACATGATCCGGCTGCGCCGCGACGACTTCCAGCATCCCGAGCTCATCGCGAAGTACGCGGCGGCCGCCAAGCTCCCGGTGGAGGAGTTCCGCCGGCAGTTCGAGTACCTGATCGCCGACGAGCCGCCGGCGCTGGTGCTGGGCGGGGGGAGTGGGGCCGCGTCGGGGGCGGGGACGCCGCAGTAACCGGCGCGATCAGCGGTAGGTCGCCTTCACCCTGCCCCAGGTGATCGGGAGGACCGGTACTGGTTGCTGCCGGTATCCGTTGCATGAAGCCACCGACGATCCCGCCGGGAGGTCCGAGAACGAGAAGACCCCCGCGACCGTCCCGCTGCACTCGCCCATGCGCGTCTGCACGACGAAGCGCATCCGGAACGGCGTGCCCGCCACGGCGGCCACCGGCACCGTCAAGGACGTGTCTCTCGGGGTGCCGTCGAACCGCATGACATCCCACTCGAACCCCGCGCCGCCCGCTGCTCCTTCCCGGAGGCTTGCCGCGACATATCCCGGGCCGAGGATGCAGGCGGCGAGCACCGTGACCTGCAGTCGCGCGGTGAGCGCGACGGGAGTGCCGGCGGCGGGTCCGAGGACCGTGAAGTCGTCCTCGACGGTGGTCGTGGGGCTGCAACCGCCGAATCCCGAGTGGGAGACGGAGAACAGCGTGCCGTGGGGGATGTCGTAGCCGGCGCGATCGACGCCGTGGCAAGGCGTGTACATGTCGAACGGGATCGTGGTGTCGGCTGCCGCAGCACTCGTGCAGAAACCGAAGTACCTGGGGACCGTGATGCAGTTGTCGGGGCAGCCCGCCGCCGGTGCGGCGGGGGCGGCGCCGGCGAGGAGGGCCAGGGCCAAGGCGCAAGGGCCGACTAGGGTGTTCCTCATCGCGCACTCCCGGACAGGAGACCACGCCGGACCCGCAGTCCGCGCGTGGCCGGCCCGAGGATTCTACACCCGGGGCGCTCGCAGGACAGTCGGTCATTCGTGCGAGGCGCGGATGATCGTGGGGCGACAGCCGCGGCCCGGGAACGAATGATGCCGCGGGGCCGCCCGCTCTCTCGGCCCGAGAGGACTCGGGTCCCCCCCGGCCTCACCCTCCGTCGCGGAGGATCCTCAACATCTCTGCCGCGTAGCGGTAGTTCGGCGCCAGGGCAAGGGCTTTCTCATAGGCGGCCACCGCTGCCTCCCGGTCGCCGTTCTCCAGGCGGGCGTCCCCAAGGCCACCGTAGAGCAGGGCGGATTCGGGCAGGGCGCGGACGGCCAGCTGCAGGACGCTCACCGCCTCAGCGACCATCCCCCTGCGCATCAGCCGCACGCCCAGTGTGCTGAACTCCTCCTCGGACCACTGGACCGTCCCCTGGCCGTCCGGGGCAGGCGGGGGGCATCGCTCCAGCGCGGCCTGGATCCCGTCCCTCTCGATCGCCTGACTCACGATGCGGGCGGCGGAATTCTCGGTTCTGACCTGGCCATACCGCTCCGAGACGGTCCGGCAGAAGCCCGACAGGTCGGCCCGAGCGAGGATTTCCCCATGCCCCGGCACGACCCGCTCGAGCCCGGCCTCGCGCTGCAGCAGACCCTCCAGCTCGCGCACGAGCCTGGGGACGTCGGCCATGGCGTCGATCGCGAAGCATGGTCTCTCGGGGGAACAGATCAGGTCCCCGGCCAGGAGGAGTTTCTCCTGCGGAACGTAGACGACGATGTCGTGGTTCGTGTGCGCCTCGCCACAGAAGCGCAGCTCCAGGGTCAGGTCGCCGAGATCCAGACGCAGACTGTCCTTGAATGTGACTTCAGGCAACCTCGAGGCCCGCCCGTCGTGCGGATCCGCGTCCATCGACTCCAGAGCCGAGATCTCTGCCCGGAGCCCTTCTGCCTCCTTGCTCTCCGGGTCCAGCGCCCGATACCGGGCTCGCGCCTCTTCCAGACGGGATCTCTGGGTCCATCTGTCGCGTAGCGTCGATGCCTTGGCGTGGAGGATGGACGCCGCGTAGTCCTGATGCGCGATCAGCGGGGCGGAGGGGAACGCCGCGTTGCCGGAAGCATGATCCGGGTCGCCGTGGGTATTGATGAGATAGATGAAGTCCCGTCGCCCGAACTCCTCCTCGATGACGCGGCGAAGCCGCTGCATGACGCCGGGGGAGCGGTTCGTGTCGATCACCACGATGCCGGATTTGGCGGCGATCGCGGTCACATTGACCTTCAGGCAATCCAGGACGATCACCCGGCTGCTCAAGCGCGTGACGGTGTAGGGGGTCTCGAGGACGGCCGGCGCAGCGGGGCTGCCGAAAGCCGTGAGTGAGAGGGCCAGGAGTCCCGGGGCCGGAGCCAGGAGCAGCCTCGTGAGGCCGGACCCGGGCTCGCGCGGATGGGCCAGGCCGTGCGTCGCGTGGCTGCGCTGCATGGTCGCTCCTTCATGCGCCCAAGAAGAGTCACCCGCGGCGCGCGTCGGCCACGGACGCGGAGTGCATCGGCTTCTTTGCGACCATAGCCCGCAGCCGCCGGGCGGGCAACCGGTCCATTGCGGCTGCGGCTTCACGCGAACTCCACCGCCCGGGACACGGGCAGCGGCGGCCAAGCGGCACCGTGGCCGACACCGGCGCGCCGGGCGACCCCCAGGCGTCGGCGCGGGGAGGTGGGGAATCCCCAAACGGCTTTGGTGTCCCCGATGGTCCGTGCTGCTCCAGCGCGCTGCCTCGTCCCCTACTCCTCCCTCCGTCGGCCGCCGAATCGTCGGAGACGCTGCTATTTCCTTGGACTGTCCCGTCTCTGGTCCACCGGGCACTCGAAATACCGCCTTCGTCGGTTCCACCGATGGCTTCGGCGCCGACCGAGCCTCCTCCGGCAACCACCCGCCACGAGCTCGCGTAGTCTCCACGGTACAGGCGCGACGGGCTCCGGGGCCTCGGCAGCGCCCACGCTTCTCTGTGAAGATCGTCGGCAAATCGAAAGGAGCCGTCCTCATGAGCGCCAAGATCCAGCCGTGGCTCGCGGCCCTCGCCATCCTGCTTTCGTCGGTCGCGTGGATCGGCTCGGGGGCCACGCCCCTGGCCGCGGCAGAGAGTCAGGACTGGAACGGCACACCCGAGCAGAAGGTCTGGGGTCTCATGCAGGTGTGGGGTGCGGTGAAGCACAACTTCGCCTTCTTCGACCACGTGCCGGACCTCGACTGGGACGCGACCGTCCAGGCCGCGATCCCTGGAGTGCTTGCGGCCGACAGCAAGGACGACTACTACAAGCTCCTCAACGAGATCGTCTCCCAGCTCCACGACGGCCACACGTTCGTCGTCGCGCCTGCCCTGAGGGACGGCACGGAGGACAGCCCGCCGGTCGAGTTCCAGGTGATTGAGGACCGGATCATCTTGGTGCGGGCCGGCGACACCGACGAGATCCGCTCGCAGAACGTACGACCGGGCCTGGAGCTCGTCGCGGTTGGGGAGAACGTCCCCGCGAGGCAGTACCTGCACGAAAACGCCCTGCGCTACTACTCGGGGAGCACCAAGCAGGGTGGCGAGGCCTTCGGGATGTTCCTGTTCCTGCGAGGTCCGAAGGACAGCGCCGTGAAGCTGACCCTGAAGGACGTCGCAGGCGCGACCGGCACCGTCACGCTGACCCGCAACAGCGCGACCCGCGACGGTTCCACGTTCCAGTTCCGGATCCGCGACTTCTCCCGGCTGGTCGAGTCGCGGGCGATGGGAGGTGGGATCGCCTACCTGAGGCTCGCCACTTTCGATGACGAGGGGGTCCCCGCGGCCTTCGACACCGCGCTCGACAGGCTCGACCCGGCCAGGCTCAAGGGCATGATCCTCGACCTGCGCTACAACATGGGAGGCGACGACGGAATCGCCTGGCCTGTGCTCTCGCGCCTGATCGACCGACCCGTGATGGGCTTTACGTGGAAGACGCGGGAGTACCTGCCGGCCTTTGCGTCGTGGGGGAAGGCCGAGGCGTGGTACCAGGGCGATACGGTGAGCGTCGGGCCGTCCACGCGCAGCCGCTACACGGGACCGCTCGTCGTCCTCACGGACCCCAACACCATGAGTACCTCCGAGGACTTCCTGGTGCCGCTCGACTACGCGGGCCGGGCTCTGCTGGTGGGCGAGGCGACGGCCGGCACCACCGGCAACCCGATCAACGTCCGGCTGCCGGGTGGCGCCATCCTGCGCGTGTGCTCGTTGCGGTGTACCTACCCCGACGGACGCGAATTCGTGGGGAGGGGCGTCGAGCCGGACATCGTGGTGCATCCCACCGTAGCGGGAATCCGCGCGAACCGGGACGAGGTTCTCGAGAAGGCCATCGAGGTGCTGAGAGACTGGGACGGCCACAAGGGGTTGGCGGCGTACTCGACGGCGAAGTGAGCGGGACGATCCCCGTCCCTCATCCCCGCGGCCGCCGCCGCTCCCGGAGGCCCGGGTCGGGAGCGCCGGGTTGTTGGTGTCCCGGACGGGATTTGAAGACGAGGGTCCGCCCGAACCATCGTCACAACCCGTCGGCCGAAGGCGCCAAGACGATGACTCACGCGAAGAGTCAGACGACGGGAGTGGCCAGGAGTAGACGGTTGGCGGCGCGAGGACCCGTGGGGCCATCGGCTCGGATTCTCGAACCCGGGAGGGCCCGGGGCCGGCTGCGGCTTCAGAAAATCGGGAGCCCGGCCTGCGGCCACACTTATGGCGACGCCAGAGATCTGGAGACAGGACTCCTCGGGCCGGGCTATCATCGAGGGGAATCCTGGACCGTCACGATGCCTCCCGAGCGTCCGGCGGGCCTCCTCGCAGGTTCGGCGGACCGCTGCTCCGGGCCGGTGGCCATGGCGTCTGGGCACCTCTCCCGCGGGAACGCCTCAGGCCGTGTTCCCGTCGGTTGATGAGTCCGCCCGTCGATTCCCGCGTCATCTGCGGCGCTGGGAGCCGGGCTCGTGTCAGCGAGGAGGAGGGACGCTCCATGAGGTCTCAGTTCGAGTGTGCCGTCGGCGGCCCGTCCTGTCTCACCGTCTCTGTCCGCGCACCTGGCCGCAGGGCGATTCTGGCGATGGTCGCGTCGCTCGTGCTGCTGGTGGCCCTCGGGGGCTCGGCGGGCGCGCAGACGCCCCGCTGGGGCTTCCCCGTGACCGACGGGGAAGTCGACGCCGTCGTCCTCTCCGGCAACACCCTCTACCTCGGGGGCTGGTTCAGTCGCGTAGGGCCGGCCACGGGGTGCGGGGTGCCCCTGGCGACCAGCACGGGCACGCCCGTGAGCGGCTTCCCGGTGGTGGACGGTCCCGTCTACGCGGCCGTCTCCGACGGCGCCGGCGGCTGGTTCATCGGCGGGGACTTCACGTCCGTCGGCGACAGCGCGCGCTCGAACCTGGCCCACGTCCTGGCCGACAACCGCATCGCGCCCTGGAGCGCCGGCACCGACGAGCCGGTGCGGGCCCTCGCCCGGGGCGGGTCCATGCTGTACGTGGGGGGTGAGTTCTACGGCATCGGGTCCGAGTGGATCATGTATCTCGCGGCCGTGGACGTGACGAGCGGGACCGCGACGAGCTGGAACCCGGGCTGCGGCGGCAGGGTCTACGCCCTCGCCCTCGACGGTGCGACCCTCTACGTGGGCGGCGAGTTCTACGGCATCGGCGTGGAGAGCCGGAGCCTCATCGGCGCGGTGGACGCCGTGACCGGGGCGGTCACGGCCTGGAATCCGGGCGCGTCGGGCAGCTCCGTGAAGGCGATCGCGCTCAGCGGCACGACCGTCTACGTGGGCGGGATGTTCAGCTCGATCGGGGGCCAGTCGCGGAACAGCGTCGCGGCGCTGAGCGCCACGACCGGGCTGGCCAGCGGCTGGGACCCGAGCGCGACCGCCTCCTCCACGGTGTCGGCGCTCGCCGTGAGCGGCACGACCGTCTACGCCGGCGGCACGTTCACCGGTATCGGCGGGCAGCCGCGGAACCGCATCGCGGCGCTGGACGCTACCACCGGGCTCGCCACCGCCTGGAACCCGAACGCCAACAACACGGTCAACACGCTGGCGGTCGGCGGGTCTGTGGTCTACGCGGGCGGCGCGTTCACCACCGTGGGCGGCCAGACCCGCAAGCGGATCGCGGCCCTCGACGCTACGAGCGGGAACGCCACGGCCTTCGACCCGGTCGCCAACGGCACGGTCGAGACGGTCGTCCTCTCGGGCGCGACGCTGTTCGCCGGCGGGAACTTCTCCGGCATCGGCGGCGCGGTCCGCAACTGCCTCGCGGCCGTGGACGTCGTGAGCGGCCAGGTCACCGCCTGGAACCCGGGCGTGACCAGCCTCGGGGCGTCGGTCAGCGCCCTGGCGGTGTCCGGTTCCACCGTCTACGTGGGCGGGCAGTTCACGACCATCGGAGCTCAGACCCGCAATCGCATCGCCGCGGTGGGCGCGACGAGCGGGGCGGTGACCGGCTGGAACCCGAACGCGAGCGCCGTGGTGCGGTCCCTGGCGGTGAGCGGGACGACCGTCTACGCGGGCGGCGGCTTCACGACCATCGGGGGGGCGACGCGCAACCACATCGCGGCGCTGGACGCCACCACCGGGCTGGCCACGGCGTGGGACCCGAACATCGACGGCACCGGGGTCTACGCGCTGGCCGTGAGCGGCTCGACCGTGTATGCCGGAGGCTACTTCGTGACCGTCGGCGGGACGACGACGCGCAACTTCATCGCCGCCCTGGATGCCGGCACCGGTCTGCCCACCGCCTGGAATCCGAATGCGAGTGCCCCGGTCCTCGCCCTGCTGGTGAACGGCTCGACCGTCTACGCCGGGGGGCAGTTCACGCAGATCGGGACCCAGCCGCGCTCGTACCTGGCGGCGCTGGACGCGGCCACCGGATCGGCCACCAGCTTCGTCGCCGATGCCGGCAGCTATGTGTACGCCCTGGCGCTCGACGGCTCGGTGCTCTACGCGGGCGGCAACTTCGGCAGCATCTCCGGGCAGACGAGGAGTCGTCTCGCCTCGGTGGACGCCGCCAGCGGGGCCGCGTCGAGCTGGAATCCCGTGGCGGGCTCCATGGTCTACGCCCTGGCGGCGGGCGAATCCGGGGTCTTCGCGGGGGGCCTCTTCTCCACCATGGGTGGACGGCTGCGGTACGGCCTCGCGGCCTTCGCGAGCGGCGTGACCGACGTCTGGGAGCCGGCCGCAGCAGGAAAGGTCGCGCTCCTTCGCCCGAACCTGCCGAACCCGTTCAGAGGCTCGACCGTGATCCGGTTCGACCTGCCGACGGCGCAACAGGTCTCTCTGGCGGTCTACGACGCGGCGGGACGCGAGGTGGCCAGGCCGATCCGCAACGAAGTCCTGGGCGCGGGGCAGCATCGCGTGGTCTTCGAGGCGCGGGGCCTGCCGAGCGGGATCTATCTTTGCCGACTGCGGGCGGGTGCCTGGACGGACACGCGGACGATGGCGCACCTGCGCTGATCTGGGTCTGGTGTCCCCACCGGGATTCGAAGCCGTGTTTCCGCCTTGAAAGGGCGGGGTCCTAGGCCGTCAAGAGGAGGGGGAAACGGCGCGCGGCCGCGAGGACGGGCTCGGGGGGCGGAAACGGCGTGCCGCCCGGCGCCGGTGAGCCGCTATACTGCCCCGCATGCGGTGCGACGAGTTGCGGCTGACCGGGTCGGGCGGCGCGAATCGAGTGATGGAGGCGGAGCTGAAGCGCCTCGTGACGAGATCGCCGTTCGCGATCCAGCTCCCCAAGCCCCGGCGGGAGGGCGACGCGACCCTCCTCTATCCGTTCGATCCCCGCATCGCCTGGGTGGCCGCGTGCCACCACCGGACGTCCTCGCGGATCTCGTGGGACCTCTTCTCGAGCCCCGCCGTGCGCCTCGAGCCGCTCTTCGCGGAGTTGCTGGCGGCCCTGCGGTCCGACGAGCGGCTGCCGGGCGCCCGGACGCTGCGCTTCTCGGTGGACCTCGGGGCCGCCCACGATTTCGAGGCGTCGCCGCTGCAGCTGCGGGGCGTCGCCAAGAACGCGATCGTGGAGGCGCTGGCGGCGCGGGGCGTGGCGGCGACCGTCGACGCCACCGCGCCGGAGGTCGTGTTCGTCGCCCGGCGCGCGGGGACGCCGGAGGACCGCCGCACCGTCCTCGGCATCGACCTCGGTGGGGGGGCGCGACATCGCCGCGGCGCGCGCGTCGCCGGCGGTCCGGCGCCGCTGCGCGAGACGATGGCGGCGCAGCTCATCATGCTGTCGCGCTGGGACGCGCGGTCGGAGCCGCTCGTGGACCCGATGGCCGGCAGCGGCACGATCCCCATCGAGGCGGCCGGCCTGGCGGTGGGGGCGGCGATCCGGCACCCGGCGGAGCTCCCGTTCCATCGCCTCGCCGCCTTCGCGGGGCTGCCGACCGAGACGCCGGATCTCTTCCCGGGGACCGTGCCGCGGATCCTCGCGCTGGACGTCGATGCCGAGTGCATCCCGGCGATGGTGGGGAACCTGCGCGCGGCGGGCCTCACCGGGCCGGCCTACGAGGACGCGATCGTCATCGGGCAGAAGGACGCGCGCGAGCTGACCCCGGCCTACGTGGACGGCATGCTGCCGCACGCGGCGGGCATGAGGCCGGGCGTCTTCTGCTTCAACCCGCCTTACGGCGTCCGCATCGGCGGGGAGAGAGGCGAGGCGAGTTTGCTCGACCTCTACGCCGGCGTGGGGCGCGCCCTGTCCCGCTTCAAGGGCTGGCGGGCCGCCTGCTTCGTGGCCAACGCCCGCTTCGCCGAGGCCTTCGGGCTCGCCCCCAAGCAGACGAAGCCGGCCACGAACGCCGAACTGCGCGGCGCCTTCCTCGTGTACGATCTGTAGCCCCGTCGGGCCCGCGCGATCCTCCGCTCGGGGGGCGCCGGCGGGCCTCGCTCCGGGCGTCTACAGCCTGAAGGCCCTGGTAGGGGACGCCAAGCTCACGCGCCGGCTGGCCTGGCTCGGCGGGTGCTGAGGGGGCGCCGCGAGCCGCCGCGGCGGTCTGGCGTCCCCAACGGGATTCGAACCCGTGTTTCCGCCTTGAAAGGGCGGGGTCCTAGGCCGTCTAGACGATAGGGACTCTGCTCGTGCGAATCCGGCGAGGCAGGGCTGCAGTATAGGTAGAGCGTTTCGCGGGCGTCAACCGGGGGGCCGCGCGGCGGGTGCCGCCTAGGGCGCAGAGGGCGGCTCGACACCCGCCCGACGCGGCGCTGCCACCACCATGCAGTCCTCGGGCACGATGCCGCGGCCCATCAGTTCCGCGCTCCGCGCACCCGCGTCTTCGCGGGTGGCAAAGCTCCCGATCACCACGCGAAACCACGGGTCTGCGCCACCGGGGGAGTTCACCACGTGTCCCGCCAGTCCGGTGGCGGCGTCCATCTCGGCGAGCGCGGCGCGCGCCTTGCGCTCCGTGCGGAACGAGGCCACCTGGAGCGCATACGCTCCGCCGGCCAGGCTGGGCGTGGCTACCGACGCGGAGGCGGCGCGGTCGGCCGGTCGCGTCGCCGGGGCGGGTTCCTCGGCGGACGTGGCTGGCGGCTGCTCCTCGACCGGCGGCGCGGAGAGGCTTCTCCAGAGCTGGCTGCCCATCCCACTGGCCAGGAAGGCGACTGCCGTCACGATCAAGACGCCGGCGATCGGCACCCAGAGAGGGATCCGGCTCCAGAGCGACGGCCCGGGCTCGCGAGCGTCCTCGAGCTGCACCGCTCGCGGGTCCGCGGGGGCAGGAGGCAGGACGAGCGGTGCGGCCGGGCGGTCGCGCCAATTGCTCACGGTGCGCTCCGGCGCTGCGGGGACGCGTCGCGGCGCGGGCGGCGGCGCGGGCGGCGGCGGCGGCGTCAGCGTGGGCGTCGGCGTCACCGCGGGCTCGGCGGAAGTGCGCCCGACGGCGGCCGCGGGCACGGCCGCCGGGGCTGCGATGGGGGACGGTACCGGGGCCTGGGCCGTGGGCAGCGGCACCGGCGGCGGCGTCGGCTCGAGCGTCGGAACCACGGCGGGGCGGGCCGAGACGGCAGCGGAGGCGGGAGATTCGGAAACGAGCGGCGCCGGCGGGGGGGCGGGCGCCGGGGCCGCCGGCTGGGAGCGCGTCAGCACGCTCTGGAATCCGAACTCGGTCACCACCTGCCGCACGTGCGGGGGGCGCACGACCGGCGAGCCCTCCACGTAGGCGTTGAGCAGGGCCTGGCCCGCGACGATGTTGATCTCGCGCGGGATGCCGTGGGTGATCTCGTGCACGGCCGCCGTGGCGTCAGTGGGGAAGATGCGCGGCCCGTCGCCGCCCGCCACCCTTAGCCGGTGATGGATGTAGCGTTCCGTCTCCTGCACGTCGAGGGGCTGAATCCGGTACTTGACGCTGATGCGCTGGCGCAGCGGGCGCAGCTCGGGCGTGGCAAGGCGGTCCTCGAGCTCGGGCTGGCCGGCCAGGCAGATCTGCAGGAGGTGGCCGCCGCGCCACTCGAGGTTGGAGAGCAGCCGGACCTCCTCGAGCAACTCGCCGTCGAGGTTCTGCGCCTCGTCGATGATCAAGAGACAGGTCTCGCCGCGGTCGAGCGCCTCGCCGAGCGCGGACTCGAGCCGTTGCAGCAAGGCCGGCTTGGAGAGGCTGTCGTCCCAGGCCACCTGGAAGCGGCTGCAGACCTCCTCGAGCAGCTCGTGGCGGGTGAGCGACGTGTTCTGCAGCAGGGCCACGTGGGCCTGCTGGGGCAGGCGGGCGACCAGGTCGCGCACGGCCGTGGTCTTGCCGGTGCCCACCTCGCCGGTGACCAGCACGAAGGCCTCGCGGTTCTGCACGCCGTAGCGGAAGTGCGCCACGGCCTCGAGGTGCTCGGGGCTGGGATAGACGAAGCGCGGGTCGTGGCTGGTCGAGAAAGGGTTTTCACGCAGCCCGAAGTGGGGCTCGAACATGCCTGCTCCTGTGGCGGCCGGGGCGATCGCCCGTGAGCCTACTCCACTAGACTATCGGCGCGAAGGGCGGGGGCCTGAAGGCGGGGCGGCCGCGCCCTGCGGCGGTCAGCGCTGCGCGAGGTCCGGCCGCCCGCCGGCTCGCAGCAGCTCGGAGATGCCGAAGATCGAGTGTACCGGCACGCCGCCGGCCGCGAGCTTTTCGGCCCCGCCCGCCCCGCGGTCCACGACGCAACCGAAGGCGACGATGCGCGCGCCGGAGGCCTCGACCGCCGGGATCGACGAGATCAGTGAGCCGCCCTGGGTGATGACGTCGTCCACCAGCAGCACGCGCGCGCCGGTGCTGAGATTGCCCTCCACGCGGCTCGCCGTTCCGTGGTCCTTCGCCTGCTTACGCACCAGGAAGCACTCGACCCGGCGGCCGCGCGCCAGGCACTCGAGGCCCATGGCGGTGACCAGCGGGTCGGCGCCCATCGTCGGGCCGCCCACGGCCGTCGGGCCGCCGGGCGCGCCGAGGTCGGTGAGGTCCACGAACAGGCGCGCCGCGAGCGCCGCCCCCTCGGGGTCGAGGCCGGTCTTGCGTACGTCCACGTAGAACTCGCTCTCGCCCCCGGAAGCCAACTGGAAGCGCCCGAAACGGAGGGAGCGCTCGACCAGGATCTCGAGGAGGCGGGCGCGCTCGCGCGCCGGGTCGCGGTCGGTCATGTCGGGGCGCAGATTGGGGCCCGGGGCGGGGGGGTGTCAAGCCAGACGAAACGCGCTCCAGCCGCGGTCGGGGGGCCGGCCGGGGCCGCGGGGGCTCCAGCCGGGCTGCTACCATTATTACAGCGCGTTGCGTGACGGCCGGCGCGATCCCGGCCTGGCTAGGTTCCCGGGGAGACACCTTTGCATTCGAGCACCGCCTGGCTCCCAGCCCGCGCTGCCTCCTTCGTTTCCGGATCCCGCGCTCCCCGGACCGCCCCTATCCTGGCTCGCCGGCTGCTTCCAGTTCTGCTCCTGCTTTGCGCGACGGGACCCGCCGGCGCCGCGGCCGCGCCGGCCGCGACCGATCCCGCCGCCGGCTTGCCCGCTCCGATCCGCGTCGCGCTCGACCTGCCGCTATTCGACCCGGCCGTGGGACAGACGCAGACCCCGGGCTACCACGCGCGGCGCTTCGAGATCCGCCTCGCCCCCCAGGCCGCGCCCTCCGACCCGTCGCTGGTGCGTGCGCAGGGGCGCACCGGCGTGTTCGGCGTCGATCGCCTGCTGGCCCGCTTCGGCGCGGTTGCGATCGAGCCCGAGTTCCCCGGCGCCGAGCCGCCCGCCCCGGGCAGCGGCGCCGAGGACCTTCGCGCCTATTACATCGTGCAGTTGCCCGCGGGGGTGGCGCTGCCGGAAGCCCTGGGGGCTTTCCGAGCCGAGGCGAGCGTGCGCGGCGCCGACCCGATCGGCGTCTTCCCTGTGCAGTTCGTGCCCAACGACTCGCTCTTCCCGCTGCAGTACGCGTTCTCCCAGACCAGCGATCGCGACAGCGACCTGCCCGAGGCGTGGGATCTCACGCCCGGCGACACCTCCGTGGTGGTGGCGATCATCGACACGGGCGTGCTGTGGACGCATCCGGACCTCGGCGGGCCGGCGCCCCACACCGGCGGCAACATCTGGCGCAACTGGGCGGAGATGGCCGGAGCCCCCGGCGTGGATGACGACGCCAACGGCTACGTCGACGACTTCGTGGGCTGGGACTTCGTCACCGGTGTCTACGGGCGCGCCGGCGAGGACGTGAACGTCGCGGACAACGACCCGGCGGACTTCGTCGGCCACGGCACGGCGTGCGCCGGCGTCGCCGGCGCGGTGACCGACAACGGCAGCGGCGTGGCCGGCGCTGGCAACCGGGTGAAGCTGATGGCCCTGCGCGCCGGCTGGGACGACGGCGTCGGGGCGGGCGGCGTGGTGGACATGTCCTTCTGCGCCCAGGCCATCTACTACGCGGCCCGCATGGGGGCCACGGCGATCAACTGCTCGTGGAGCAACGGCAACCTGAGCGGGCTCGGCGCGGCGGTGAGCTACGCCGTCGGGCGCGGCGCCACCGTCGTGGTCGCCTCGGGCAACCAGGGTACCGCGAATCCGCCGGCCAACTACCTCGGGTCGCGCGGCGACTGCGCGGACGTCGGCGCCCTCGACGCCAACGACGTTCTGGCGGGTTTCTCCAACTACGGGCCGTGGGTGGAGGTCTGCGCCGGCGGGGTCAGCATCCGCACCACCTACTCGACGCGCTACACGCCGTCCTATTCCTGGGAGACCGGCACCTCGTTCGCCGCGCCGCTGGTCACCGGTATCGTCGGCCTCTACCAGTCGTGGCGGAAGGCCCAGGGCCTGCCGGCGGCCACGCCGGGCGAGGTTCTCCTGCGCCTGCGCGACACGGCCGACCGGGTGGACGACGTGAACCCCGGCTTCGAGGGGCTGATGGGCGGCGGCCGGGTCAACGCCGCGCGGATGATTCTCGACCCGCCGACCTCCTTCGCGGTCGTCGTAAACGGCGCG
>Ga0315278_10001040_pt1 | contig 23948 bp, 5 predicted proteins | sample YL17G06_0_MG_FD_203880 | JGI IMG/M metagenome (GOLD analysis project Ga0315278, IMG submission 203880) | Sediment microbial communities from Yellowstone Lake, YNP, Wyoming, USA - YL17G06_0 | ecosystem: Environmental > Aquatic > Freshwater > Lake > Sediment | place: USA: Wyoming | collected... | reverse complement strand
TGAAGATAGAGCGGATGCCGCTTAACGCCAATGGGAAAATAGACAGGAAGGCGCTTCCTGAACCGACAATGGAAGCAGGAATAAATTATACGGGACCCCGGAATCGCATAGAAGAAAAATTAGTAGAGATTTGGTCAGGAGTTTTAGGGATAGACAAAAATAGTATTAGCATAGACAGTAATTTTTTTGGGTTAGGCGGTCATTCATTAAAAGTGACGGTGCTGGCAGCGAAGATTCAAAATGAATTCAATGTAAAAGTGTCCCTGCCAGAAATATTTAAAATGCCCACCATAAGAGAAATTGCAGGTGTCATTTCATGCGTTGGAGAGACAAAGTTAATAGAACTGGATACGATCGAAAAAAGAGAATATTATAAACTTTCGTATAATCAGAAAAGGCTTTGGCTTATCAACCGGTTGGAGCCTGAAAAATCATCTTATAATATGGCGGGTCGGGTCGAACTGGAACATCGCGTCGATGAAGAGATAATAAAAAAAACCGTTTATAAACTTGCCGAACGTCATGAAAGCCTGAGAACCTGGTTTAAACTTATCGATGGTGAACCGGTTCAGTTTGTGAAAAAAGAAATAGAAGTACCTCTTAAAAAAATCGATATATCCTTATCGGGTGAGGAACAACGACTAAGAGAGAGACAACAAATCTATTCCCGAGAACGAATGATGTCTTTCGATTTAAATGAAATTCCTCTTTTTCGTTTTGTGCTTTTGAAATTGGCGGAAACTCATTATGATTTTATTTTCAATATTCATCATATAATCACCGACGGATGGTCAATGGAAATATTGAAGAAAGACTTTTTCCTTTATTATGAGGGATTTAGAACCCATAATGAATATAACCCGGAGGGATTAAAACTCCAGTATAAGGATTTTGCCGCGTGGAACAATAAACAGTTAGAGTATCCATTCCGGCAAGAACAATCCCGCCGTTTCTGGAGAGAAAAATTAAGGGAAAAAATTACAGAGTTCGATCTTCCGGTTAATCCCGGCGGCAGCAAGAATGATCTAGCCGGCGCAGGGTATCGATGTATACTGGATAAAGATACAAAAGATAAATTGGAAATCCTGGCGCAAAATAACCGGGCCACCCTTTTTATAGTGATGTTTTCGATATATCTTATGCTGCTTTCCCGATTATCCAACCGTGAAAAAATCGTATGTTCGATTATTGCAGCAGGGAGAGAATATCCATCCCTGCAAAATATAGTCGGTTTTTTTGTCAATTCTATTTTGTTCAGCATAAATGTCGATTACGAGGAAAATTTTATTGATTTTATCCAACGTGTAAGCAGTTCCAATGCAGAATTATTTCAACACCAGTGGTACCCCATTGAGTTGGTTTTAAAAGAGTTAAAGATGAAATACCCGGATGTGCCTACGTCTTTCAATATGCTGAACATTCGGGATGACTCGGAAAATCCGGTGATAGACGGAATTGAAAGCGGTCATATCGAGAGCCTACAAGATGTAAAGTTCGATTTGGAGATATATGTAAGCGAATATAAAAATGGGCTAGCGCTTTTTTGGGCGTATAAAAAATCGTTGTTCGATCCTCTTAAGATTGAATCCTTTGCCGAAGAGTATCTTAAACTCATTGATTTCTTTAAAGACAATTTTCAGGATAATTATTACCAGTACAAGAGTAAGAAAAAGAAGCGGCGGTTTCAGAGAAATGATTAATTACTATAAGGGATACAGCCAATGTTGATAAAAAAGTTTGAAGAACAAGTGCAAGAAACACCACACCATATTGCGGTTAAGACTGGGAATCAGTCTATCTCGTATGAAGAGTTGAACCGGTATGCCAACGGGATTGCCCATTTAATTGAGGCCGTATGGCCGAAGCACCGGGAGGAAGGGAATGTGGGGCTCCTGTTGGAACACGGGATCCAAATGATCGCTGCAATATTAGGCGCGCTTAAGGCCGGGAAAACGTATGTTCCACTGGCTGTAGAATATCCCTACAATAGAATCTCTTATATGTTAGAAAATTCCGAATCTTCATTGTTGATCACCAATTCGAAGAATGAAGAAAAAGCAAAAAAATTGAGCCATGAGAATAACATCCAGTTGCTGGATTTAGATAAAAACGCCGAGGCAATCTTCGCTTCCGACAACCATGCAAATCCTACCAGGGAAATCAAGGGAGAAAAGCTGGCGTATATTTTATATACCTCAGGTTCCACGGGAAAACCCAAAGGAGTTATGCAGAACCATCAAAACGTATTATATTTCATTCGGAATTGGACCCAACGTTTCTCCATTACCAGTGCCGATAGAATAACCTTGTTGGCTTCTTTCTGTCATGATGCATCCATACCGGATTTATATAGTGCGCTTCTCAATGGCGCCACCCTTTATCCCTATGATGTAAGAGATCGGGATGATAATTTAAAGCTATCCGAGTTCTTACTCCAGGAAAAAATAACTGTTTGGCATTCGGTTCCCTCATTATACAATTTTTTCGTAAACACCTTAACGGGTGAAGAACATTTCGACCATCTTCGCTGCATCATGTTAGGCGGTGAACCCCTTCGCTGGTATGAAATAGAAATGTTTAAAAAACATTTTGCCGGGGCAATTTTCGCCAATATATACGGCCAGACCGAAGCGACGGTAAATTCCATATGGACCATTGGCGCGGATGATCCTATCAGCCGTTTGGTGATTGGGGAGCCCCTGGATAATACCCGGGTATTTGTTGTCGATAAAGAGGGCAATGAAGTGGATAGATTTGAAACCGGTGAAATCCTGGTTGCCTGCCCCCATATTTCTCCCGGCTATTGGAAAAGTGAGGAACTGACGAAAAAATCCTTCAGCCTGGACCCGGAGTATGGCCTCATGTACTGGACCGGCGACCTCGGCCGGTTGCATCCTGACGGGAATATCGAATTTATGGGGCGAAAAGATTTCCAGGTAAAAATAAGAGGGTTCAGGGTAGAAATAGGAGAAATCGAAACCACACTGCTGAGGATGCCTGAAATAAAAGAAGCAGTGGTGGTAGCAAAAGAATCGGAAACAGGGAATAATTATTTATGCGCATTTCTTAAGGCTGAAAAAGAAATGAAAGTTTCGGAACTGAGAAATTTTTTGTCCAGGGAATTGCCTGATTATATGATACCTTTACATTTTATTCAATTGGAAAAAATACCGTTGACCCCAACCGGGAAAGTGGACAGAAAATCACTTTCGGTGCTGGAAATAGATCCGTTAAAATCAAGTTCGATTTATGTAGAATCGAGAACAGATTTGGAGAAGATAATTGCTGGAGTCTGGAAGGAGGTCCTGAACCTGGAAAAAGTAGGAGTACATGATAACATATTCGAGATTGGGGGTAATTCGTTCGACATTATAAAGATAAATACGAAATTATCAGGGATACTTCAAAAAAATATTCCTATCGTAAAACTATTCGAATATCCTACCATTGAAACCCTTGCCGGTTACCTAAATCCACTGGGAGACCGTAAAGAAGCCGGTGAGAATAATCAAATAACCGTAAATAGTAGAAAAGAAAGGGGATTAGGCGCGGGAATAGCCGTTATCGGGATGGCAGGAAGATTCCCGGGAGCAGGAAATATTGAAAAATTCTGGGAAAATTTGAAAAACGGCGTCGAGTCGATCTCCTTTTTTACCGATGAAGAACTAATTGAATCCGGGCTTTCCCCTGAGTTGGTCAGGAGACCGAATTATGTAAAAGCAAAAGGAGTACTGGAAGATATAGAATTTTTTGACGCCCCGTTTTTTAATTTTACTCCCAGGGAGGCGGCGGTAATGGATCCGCAATTGCGGATTTTCCATGAATGTGCCTGGGAAGCACTGGAACATGCCGGTTATTCCTCCTCCAATTACGACGGGTTAATTGGAGTGTATGCGGGAAATGCATTCAACATTGGTTGGTTAGCCCAGGTTTTTACTCAAGGAAGCAGCTTGGTAGGGGGACTGGAAAAAGGATTTTTAAATAATCATCTCAGCACTTATATATCCTATAAACTGGATTTAAAAGGTCCCAGTGTTACTATACGAACTGCATGCTCGACTTCCCTTGTGGCTGTTCATATGGCATGCCAGGGGCTGTTATTGAGCGAATGCGATATGGCATTGGCTGGCGGTGTGTCGATCCTCATCCCGAAGAAATCAGGTTATCTTTACCGGGAAGGGATGATCTATTCTCCGGATGGTCACGTGAGGGCGTTCGATGCCAATTCGAAAGGCACTGTATTTGGAGATGGCGTCGGCTGTGTCGTGCTAAAAAGACTCGAAGAAGCAGTCGCCGACGGTGATTATATTTATGCGGTAATTAAAGGGAGCGCCATTAATAATGATGGCATTAGAAAAGTCGGCTATACCGCTCCCGGTATAAGCGGTCAAAGGGAAGTCGTTCGAGCCGCACAAAGGGCTGCGGGAGTTGAACCGGAAAGTATTAGCTTTATCGAAACTCACGGTACCGGTACGATCCTGGGAGATGCCGTTGAAATCGAAGCCTTAAACCAGGTATTCACCGGGAACAAGAAGAAGTACTGCGCTATTGCTTCTGTGAAAAGCAATATCGGACATTTGAATGCAGCCTCAGGGATTACCGGCTTTATAAAAACAGTCCTCTCCCTGAAATATAAGCTAATCACTCCCAGCCTTCATTTTGAAACTCCCAACCCGGAAATCGATTTTGAAAATAGTCCTTTTTATGTAAATACGAAATTAACCCAATGGAAAAGCGATAGTTATCCATTGAGAGCAGGGGTCAGTTCTTTTGGGTTTGGGGGAACAAACGCCCATGTAATTTTGGAAGAAGCGCCGACCGTTGCCGGGACAGGATTGACAACGATCCCCGCAAAAGGAAGGGAACATAAAATCATTTTGCTATCTGCCAGGACTGGACCCGCCCTGGATAAAATGACGAAAAATGTAGTCGAATTTTTTAAAATCCACACAGATGCCCAACTGTCGGACGTTGCTTATACCCTGCAGGTCGGGAGACGTGCCTTTCCGCACCGGAGAATGCTGGTTTGTTCACGAATGGATGAAGCAATCGCATCATTGCGTTCCCTCGGACCCGGGAAGGTTTTTTCCTTTTTTACCAAAGAAGAAAAACCGCTGGTCGTGTTTATGTTTCCCGGCCAGGGTTCACAATATGTGAACATGGGAGTAGGTTTGTATATAAGCGAACCGGTATTTAGAGAAGAAATGGACCGGTGTTTCGAGATATTAAAATCCCTTACGGGGTTCGATATAAAAGAGATACTATATCCCTTCCCCGGTGAAATTACACAGGCGATGTCTGAAAAGATCAATCAAACTGAAATAACCCAGCCGGTTCTATTCGTTATCGAGTATTGCTTGGCGCGATTATTGATGAAGTGGGGTATAAAACCCAACGCCATGATCGGTCACAGCATCGGTGAATATGCCGCCGCTAGTTTATCCGGGGTTTTATCGCTGGAAGCCGCATTAACTCTGGTCGTATTAAGAGGAAAACTAATCCAGGGAATGCCGGGGGGTGCAATGGTAAGTGTGCCGCTGCCGGAGGAAGAAATACTGCAGTTATTAAATCCCCAATTGGCGTTGGCTGCCGTGAATTCCACGTCGAGCTGCGTTGTTTCCGGGCCTCATGAAGCGATAGACGCATTTGGAAAAGAATTAAAAGAGAGAGGTTATGAAGCCAAATTTCTGCATACCTCCCATGCCTTTCATTCCCAAATGATTGAACCGATATTAAAGGAATTTGAAGAAGAAGTGAGTAAGATTACCTTTAACCCACCGTCGATACCTTTTATATCCAATTTAACAGGGAAATGGATAAGTGCTGAAGATGCATGTAGTCCCCATTATTGGGCAATGCATATTCGCAATACGGTAAGATTTGCAGATGGTCTCAGCAAATTGCTGAGAGAACACGATACTATTTTCGTGGAAGTCGGCCCTGGACGAACATTGAGTACATTCGTTAATCAGCATGGAGATAAGAAAAGTGGGCATACGATTACGAATTTTATCCGGCATCCCAATGAAGATATCTCTGATAATTTTTATTTGATGAACAAAATCGGTCAATGTTGGTTACATGGATTAGTCGTAGATTGGAGCGGATTTTATGATGATGAAAAGAGGCGTCGTATTCCTTTGCCTACGTATCCGTTTGAAAGACAGCATTATTGGAGTGAAGGCGGCTTTTACAAAACCGGGGCGGTAAATGAAATGCTGAGATCATCGTCCGCTAAAAAAACTGATATTGCCGACTGGTTTTATGTTCCCACGTGGAGACGCACTGCTATTTCAAGACCAAAAAGCGAAAGTAAAATAGAGAATAAATTAAATTGGCTGTTATTTATCGATTCATCCGGTATTGGAGTTCGATTGGCTAACCGGTTGATACAAGAGGGGCATAACGTCGTTATGGTCAAAGAAGGAACCGGGTTTGCCAGGTTGAAGGAAGGCAAATATTCAGTCGATCCCGGCAAGGCTGACGATTATAATGCATTACTCAATGAACTCAGCCTGATGGATAGAATTCCACACCGTGTCGTTCATTTATTGAATGTAACGAGAAACGCAAATGATCTTAATCCTGGGAATTTTTGCGGTCTTCTTTACCTGGCCCAGGTTTTGGAGAAGCGGAACTTAAATAGTAGAATTCAGGTTATGGTTTTGACCGACGGGATGCAGGAAGTTATCGGAGGGGATTTACTGTACCTGCAAAAAGTGGTGATAACCGGATATGTCCAGATCATACCGCGTGAGTACCCCAATATACGCTGCCGCAGCATAGATATCGATATTCCCGGTTCGGGTGTTACGGTGGAAGATCGACTGGTTGAGAATATACTGACCGAAATAAAATCGGATATTTACGACGCCGAGATGTTCACGGCTTACCGTAATAATTATCGCTGGGTAAAAACTTTTGAATCGGTCCGCCTGGAAAATTCGCTGGAGAATGCAGCTCATTTAAGAAAGGACGGCGTCTACCTGATTACAGGAGGAAGTGGAGGGATATGTCTTATATTAGCGGAGCATCTGCTAAAAACCGCAAATGCGAAGCTAATCCTTGTCGAGAACACTGCTTCAATCGGCGAAGGAGGAGGAGGAGGAGGAAAGAAATTCGGGGAGTTCGAAAAAGCCGGTGCAGAGATTTTGGAATTTCGAGCCGACATGATGGATATGAAGCAAATGAAAGAACTAATTAGCCGTGCCAAAGTCCGGTTCGGCAAAATTAATGGAGTAATCCACTGCGCAGGAGTTCCTGGTGAAAATGTATCCATACTCGATGTCCTTTTGAAAGATGAAGGAATGGATTTTTTTATCCTTTGTTCATCCATTCGTTCGATTATACCTTCTCCAGGGGAGATTGATCAATGCTGCGCCTATTCCTTTATTGATCAGTTCGCTTATTACAAAGCATCAAGAAGTACAATACCTTTCATCACGGTCTCGATTAATTGGGATGAATTGCTAGAGCCATCGGAAGTTTGTATTGTATTCGAGCGAATTCTGGCCATGGCGGAATTCCACCCGCAGGTGGTGGTATCTACCATTGATCTCCAGTATCGAATACAGGAGAAACATGGCTCTTACCCGGAATTCCCTGTCGAAGGACCTGGATATTGCCGACCGGAGTTGAGTTCTCCATATGCTGCGCCGGAGAACGAAACAGAAAGAATGCTTGCTGCCATCTGGCAGGGATTCTTCGGCTTTAAGCAGGTGGGGCTCCATGACGATTTCTTTGAATTAGGCGGGGATTCATTGAAGGCAATGAATATCATATCGGAAATTCATAAAGAATTGGGAGTGGAAGTCCCGATTACGGAAGTTTTTACCAGACCTACCATAAATGGGATTTCTGAATATATCCTGGAACATGTCGGCCAAAGAAACTGGGAACCAATAACACTGGCTGAGAAGAAAGAATACTATAAATTATCGCCAGCCCAGAGGCGGTTGTATATATTACAACAGATGAACCTGAACTGCATTAATTATAATGTTCCCCAAAATGTTGTATTGAGAGGGGCCTTGAATTTAGGAAAGCTGGAGAGTATTTTTAGTCAATTAATCGAAAGGTATGAAATTTTAAGGACATCATTCGAAATAGTGAATGAAGAACCGGTGCAAAAACTCCACCACAAGGTAGAATTTGCCCTGGCATTCCATGATATGCAAGGGCTAGAGCCTGGAGAAGTAGAAAAGATAATCGATAATTTTGTAAGACCATTTGATCTTTCGAAAGTGCCCCTACTTCGGGTCGGATTGATAAAACAGGAAGAAGAAACACATATCCTGATGATGGATATGCACCATATTCTTACTGACGAGATATCTATGGGTATATTTTTGAAAGCGCTGGTCGTTTTATATATAGGCGGAGAACTATCGCCCTTAAGGCTTCAGTACAAAGATTATGCGGAATGGCAGAACCGTAAAAGGGAAAGTGCTGTAATAAAGAAGCAGGAAGAATATTGGCTAAACAGATTTAAAGGCGATATACCCAGGCTCAACCTGGTTGCTGATTATCCAAGACCCTCTGTTCAACGCTTTGAAGGGGACAAAATTTTTCTAGAGATACACAATGAATTATTAAATAAATTAAGAAAGCTTATGTTAGATACAGGAACTACTTTATATATGGTATTAATAACAGCATATAATATTCTACTATCGAAACATACCAACCAGGATGATATTATCATCGGTACACCCATTGCCGGGAGAAGACATACTGATCTTGACAATGTAATAGGTATGTTTGTTAATATGCTTACAATAAGAAACCATCCCTCGGAACATAAAACGTTTAGTACTTTTTTAAAAGAAGTAAAAGAAACCGCACTGGAGGCCTATGAGAACCAGGATTATCAATTTGATGACTTGATTGCTGCTGTTGGGTTAGAAAGGGAGTTAAATCAACAACCATTGGTTAATGTGGTATTTCAAGCTCACACGATGGAAACCGCAAGTGGAATCGATGAATCGACAGCAGAGTGCCCACTGACAATAGCGCGTTATGATTCTAAACGCAAGCAAATCAAGTATGATCTTGTTTTTGAAGCATATGAGACCCAGGAAAAAATTCTAATAATGCAAGAATTCTCGACAACACTGTTTAAATCATCAACCATTGAAAAATTGATGAAACGATATATAGAAATCCTGGGACAGGTGGTAGAAAATCAATATATCCAATTAAAAGATATTTTAATTTCACACGATTTGACTGCCGTAAAACCTGCTGTAATCGCTACTGATTTTAATTTTAATATAAATTAAATGGAGAAACTTAAATGATATCGATACAGGAAAAAATACTTTTGGTACTGTTACCTTTTTGGTCCCCGTTAATCCCCCCAATGGGTATCTCTTGCCTTAAAAGCTTTCTATTGAAGCATCGCTGTGAAGTCAAGTGTGCAGATTTTAATATTGTAGAGCCGCTGAGAGAATTATACGACTATTATTTTGATACTTTGAGGGGCTATGTACCTAAGGATAAGCATGGGAATCTCTACAGCATCGGTCAGGATGTATTGAGAAATCATTTAATGGCACATATCAATCATGTTGATGAGAATGAGAATGAATATAGTGAATTGGTAAAGGTTATTCTTTATAAAACGTTTTATTTTGAAATCGGTAATGAACTCGTCGACAGGTTGAATAAAATAGTGTTGGAATTTTATATAAGATTGGGACAGTACTTTATAGAATTGTTAGAGAGGGAGAAACCGGCGGTATTAGGATTAAGTGTATTCAATGGCACTCTTCCTGCATCTATTTTTGTCGCCAGGCTTACCAGGGACAAATACCCCAACATCAAAATTTATATGGGAGGGGGTGTTTTCGCTGACCAGATGGCGATGGGGACCCCAAATTTGGACTTTTTTCTTGAAAAGACAGTAGGATATATAGATAAAATTTTTATAGGAGAAGGAGAAATCCTATTGCTTAAATTATTACGTGGGGATTTGCCTGGAGGTCAGAGAGTATATCGAGCGAATGACATCGATTGGGAAATGTTAGCTATTAATTCTGTTAACATTCCTGATTTCTCAGATTTTGATACACGGCTTTATCCTTATCTGGGAGCTTACAGTTCCCGCAGTTGTCCTTTTCAATGCAGTTTTTGTTCGGAAACCATCCAGTGGGGGCCATACCGTAAGAAGAGCTCGGAACAAATTGTTAAAGAATTATTTGAATTGTATCAAAAATATAATTACCAGTTGTTTTTCATGAGCGATTCTCTTTTGAACCCGGTAATTACAGATATTGCTGAAGAGTTTTTAAAAAATTCTCAATCTATATATTGGGATGCTTGCATTCGCATTGATAGGAATGCCTGTGATCCACGAAGGACTATTTTGTGGAGGCGAGGCGGATTTTATAGGGCCAGGATTGGGATTGAAAGTGGCTCTCAGCGTCTACTTAACTTGATGGATAAGAGAATATATGTTGAGGAGATTAAGGAGGCGTTAGCCAGTCTTGCTTTTGCCGGGATTAAAACATCTACGTTATGGATTGTCGGGCACCCTGAAGAAACCGAAGAGGATTTTCAGCAAACGCTCGACCTTATTGAAGAATTAAAAGATTTTATTTATGATGTTGAAGGGACTCCCTTTTGGTACCATTTAGATGGCCAAGTTAACTCTTCCCAATGGTTGAAGCAATATAAACGGGCACTACTTTATCCAGAAAATGCCAGAGAAATGTTAATCTCTCAGACCTGGATTGTTGATTGTGAACCCCACAGGGAAGAGATATACCGGCGATTGAATCGATTGGTTAAGCATCTTCATCGACTGGGTATTCCCAATCCCTATACGATGCAGGAAATTCTCCAGGCTGACATGCGTTGGCAAAAACTGCACAAAAATGCAGTTCCTACTCTGTTGGAGTTCAAAGATAATTATATTGATGAAAATAAACGGGTAAAAGAATTTGAATTTGGCCGCAATACTATTCAGAAAGATGCAAACTTTAGTTTTTAAATTATTAAAAATATTCAGGAGTATTGAAAAGTGAGAAATAAAAATTTATCCACAGAAGCGGTTGCAGTTGCCAGTCAATTCAACAAAGAAAGGGATTATTGGTTAAATAAATTGTCTGGAGAATTAACTCGCTGTAGTTTCCCCTATGATTACAGGAATAGTGATGTCCGCCGGGATGTCCAAAACGAAAAATTCACAATAGGTGGAGAAGTTTTTTCGAAATTAATAACGCTGAGTAATGATGTGGACCACATCATCCATATGTGCCTTTTGGCAAGTGTTGTTAGTCTACTTCACGAATATACCGGTATTAATGATATCATTATCGGGGTTCCTATTTATCGACAAGAGAAAGAAGAAGCATTTATCAATACTGTCTTGGTAATACGAAATAAACTGGACGATGATATGTCCTTTAAGGAAGTTTTGATTCAGGTTAGAGAAACGATTCTCGAGGCAAATGAGAATTTAAACTATCCCATTGATATATTATTGAATAATTTAAATATGACCCTTACCCAGGAGGATTTCCCATTATTTGATATTGTGGTATTACTTAAAAATATTCATGATAGGAGTTATATTAGTCATATTAATACAAACATGATATTTTCCTTTCTTAAAACAAGTGAACACATAGAGGCAACGGTCGAATATAGTACAGGCCGTTATAATAAAATTACCATTGAACGAATTATTAAACATTTCCTGGTTCTTATGGAAAAAGTGATAGGTGATGTTAATATAATTATGACTGATATAGAGGTGTTATCGGAACAAGAAAAAAAACAGCTACTTATTGATTTTAACAATACGGTATTAGATAAATCAGGAAGGGATAAAACAGTTGATAGACTATTTGATGAACAGGTTGAACGAACGTCTGATCGAGTAGCTGTGCTGTCCCTAAATTGCCAACTGACCTATCGGGAATTAAAAAGAAGTGCCAATCGATTGGCAAGGGTGTTGGCAACAAAAGGTGTTCAATTGGAAAACATTGTAGGGATTATGGTCAAACGTTCAGTGGAGATGATCATTGCTATATTAAGTATATTGAAAACTGGAGCAGCTTACTTACCTATTGATCCTGAATATCCGGATGCAAGGAAAAAGTTTATTCTTGAAGATAGCCATTCCATGCTTCTAATTACACAGTCGCCATACAAAATTAATTCCTATGACCAGGAAATCATCTATGTTAAAGATAATATATATTATGAAGGAAACTGCGACTACTATAAATCCACGCATCAGGCACATAATATTGCTTATGTCATTTATACTTCGGGATCTACTGGAAATCCCAAAGGGGTTATGATTGAGCACCGTAATATAACCAATTTAGTATTGGGTTTAGAAGAGAAAATTTACATCCATTACCAACAGAATCTAGCGGTGAGCTTGGTAGCCAATTATGTGTTTGATGCATCTGTACAGCAGATATTTGGGGCGCTTGTTTTAGGTCATCGTTTATGTATCGTTCCAGAAGAGAGCAGGTTCAACGGCGAATCTTTGTTGGAGTATTATGCTAAATATGGAATAGATATTTCTGACGGCACTCCCATTCACCTTGCTCTAATACTTGAATATATGGGAGAAAAGGCCTGGCAGCTTTACATTAAACATTTCATAATAGGAGGCGATGTACTCCACCTGAAAGTCGTGGAAAGATTTCTTAATGTTTTTGATAATAGAACCGGAAGGCAAGCTCCTCAGATCACAAATGTTTATGGCCCTACCGAATGCTGTGTTGACTCAACTTCGTATACTATCACCAGGGAAAATATTAATATTTTGGAAATCATCCCGATAGGAATGCCAATGCCTAATGAAAGTATGTATATCCTGGGGAACCGTGATCGATTACAACCTGTGGGAGTTCCCGGGGAGTTATGCATCAGTGGTAGAGGTGTCGGACGCGGATATCTCGGGGAAAAAGAATTAACGGCAGAAAAGTTTATTTCTAACCCTTTCAAAAAAAATGAAAGATTGTATAGAACGGAAGATCTTGCCAGGTGGTTACCTGACGGTAATATAGAAATTATGGGTAGATTGGATTGCCAGGTAAAGATAAGGGGTTATCGAATCGAATTGGGAGAGATAGAGAGTCGATTGTTGAAGTACGAAGGAGTGAGCTCGGCGGTTGCTTTAGACAGAGAAGATGATGGGGGCGACAAATACCTCTGTGCATATATTGTGACTGATTCACGTTTTGGTTCCTTTGTTAATCCATCCCAATTAAAGCAATATTTATCACAATTTCTACCGGAATACATGATTCCCTTGTATTTTATGGAAATAGAAAAGATTCCGTTAACTCCTAACGGTAAGGTTGATCGAAAGGCCTTACCCACTCCAATCTTAAAGAGCCAGAAAGAATATAGTGCGCCACGGGACAGTATTGAAATGAAACTGGTAGACATATGGTCAGAGGTACTGGGTTTAGATACTCTCATAGGAATTGATGCTAATTTCTTTGAATTAGGTGGGCATTCGTTGAAAGCCACTATTTTGGTCTCTAAGATACATAAAAGGCTGGATGTAAGATTTCCACTGGCAGAAGTCTTTAAGGCCCCTACGATTCGAGAATTGGCCGTGTATATAAAGAAGACCGCTGTGGAAATGTTTTCTGGAATAGAACCGACAGAAAAAAAAGAGTTCTATCCTGCATCTTCAGCCCAACGCAGATTATATATTATACAGCAGATGGAATTAAAGGGAACTAGTTACAATGTATCTCAAAATGCATTGTTGGAAGGGCCATTGAATTTAGAGAAATTGGATGATGTTTTTTTTAAGTTGATCGCAAGGCATGAGAGTTTAAGAACTTCATTTGTGTTAATTGGTGAAGAAACGGTACAGGTAATCCACGAAAAAGTGAAATTTGAGATCGAGCATTATGATGCTTCTCATGGCGAGGAAAAGACTTTCATCAAGAATTTCGTCAGGTCTTTTGATTTAGCGAAAGCACCGTTGCTCCGTGTTGGATTGATAAAATTGAAAAAGGAAAAACATGTCCTGATGGTGGATATGCACCACATTATATCTGATGGTATCTCCCTTCAAATATTGGTGGAAGAATTTGTCGCTTTATATACTCATAAGGAACTTCCATTCTTAAGACTTCAATATAGCGATTTTACATGGTGGCAGGGCAGTGAAAAATATAGAGAAGCACTATTAAAACAGGAATTTTATTGGAAAAAGCAGTTTGAGGGTGAAATACCTGTGCTTGAACTGCCCACGGATTATACCCGTCCGGGAGTTAAACAATTTGAAGGGAGTCGCACATCCTTTGAAATAGGTGAAGAAGAAGCAGGGGCATTGAGAAAGTTGGCCTCCGATGAAGGCGTCACCCTGTACATGATTTTACATGCTGTCTATTATATATTCTTATCGAAAGTAAGCAATCAAGAGGATATCGTCATCGGGACTCCGACAGCGGGCCGCAGGCACGCAGATTTAGAGCACATTATCGGGATGTTTGTAAATACTCTTGCGCTGCGAAATTATCCTTCCGGGGAAATGACATTCAGGGCATTTTTAGATGAACTAAAAGAGATGTCGTTGGAGGCGTTTGAGAACCAGGATTACCAGTATGAAGAGCTAGTGGAGGAAGTAACGGAAAACTGGGATGTGAGCCGTAATCCATTATTTGATACCATGTTTGTGTGGCAAAACATCGATATAAGCGAAATAGATATTCCCGGTTTGAAATTAGTACCCTATAAATACGAAAACGAAACATCAAAATTTGATCTGATATTAATTGGAATGGAGGGTGAGAAGAAGTTGTGGCTAACTTTTGAATACTGTACGAAATTATTTAAAAGGGAATCCATAGAACGGTTTATAACTTATTTTATGAATATTGTTAGAGATGTAGTTAAAAATAAACAACAAAGAATTTCCCAGTTGGAAATAATAACTGATGAAGAAAAGAATCGACTATTATACAATTTTAATGCCGCGCAAACAGAATTTCCTAGAGATAAAACTATTCACCAATTATTTGAAGAGCGGGAGGATAGGGTTTCCGATCATATCGCCGTTATCGGGCCCTCTTTAAGGGGGGCTTCACCATCTAGCCACTTAACATACCATGAATTAAATAAAAAATCCAACCAATTGGCCCATTTATTAAGGCAAAAAGGCTCCGAATGCGATATGATCGCTGGAATAATGGTGGAGCGGGCCATAGAAATGATTATTGGGATTTTTGGAATATTAAAGGCTGGGGGAGCGTATTTACCCATTGACCCAAATTACCCCCGTGAACGAATCGATTTCATGCTAAATGACAGCGGAGCGTATATTTTGTTAACCGCTGATTTGATATTTAAGGCAAGTCAACTTGCTCAACACTCTCGACCCACGCAAATTGCACAATCTCATCATCTTGCCTATGTCATTTACACCTCCGGTACTACGGGAAAACCCAAGGGTTCTTTGATAGAACACAGGAATGTCGTACGATTGATGATCAACGATGACTGTTTATTTGATTTTGGGGGTGAGGACATCTGGACGATGTTCCATTCGTATTGTTTTGATTTTTCTGTGTGGGAGATGTATGGTGCGCTGCTTTACGGGGGAAAATTGTTAATAATACCCGTGATGACGGCCAAAGACCCAGGTCTATTTCATGACGTATTAATACATGAGAAGGTAACGATATTAAACCAAACACCAGTGGCCTTTTATAATTTAGCCCAAATAGAGTCAGCTTGCCCAGGAAGACAGTTGAAGGTTAGGTATGTGATATTTGGAGGAGAAGCTTTAAAGCCTGCGAAGTTGAAACAGTGGAAAGAAAAATACCCGGAGACCAAGCTGATTAATATGTTTGGAATAACAGAGACCACTGTTCATGTAACGTTTAAAGAGTTAGAAGAAAAAGACATCCAAAACAATATAAGTATTATAGGTAAACCCATCCCTACATTGGGTACCTATGTGATGGATAGGAACCAAAAACTTGTACCCTTGGGGGTGAGTGGGGAATTATGCGTGGGAGGAGAAGGCGTCTGTAGAGGATATTTAAATCGGCCGGAATTAACGAATGAGAGATTTTTAGCAAATCCTTACAAACCTAACGAAAGGCTTTACAGGTCCGGAGATTTGGGGAGTATGTCGAATAATGGAGATATGGAATACCTAGGGCGTTTAGACCACCAGGTAAAAGTTAGCGGTTTTCGTATCGAGTTGGGTGAGATAGAGAATCGATTACTACAACATGGGCAAATAAAAGAGGCTGTGGTGTTGGCAAAGGATGATAAAGGCGGAGATAAAAGCCTGGTGGCCTATATTGTTTCAGATGGAGAACTCTCGGATATTGGGCTAAGGGAATATTTGGTTAAATATTTGCCCGATTATATGATACCCTCGCATTTTCTGCAAATTGAGATGATACCCTTAACATTGCATGGGAAAATAGACATAAAAGCACTGCCAGGCCTGGAGATAAAATCGGAGATCGACTATGTTGGCCCACGTAATCCTTTTGAAGAAAAGATAATGGAGATATGGTCGGAAGTATTGGGAGTAGAAAGTGGAATAATCGGAATTGATGCTAATTTTTTCGAAACGAGAGGAAATTCGATAAAGGCGATGATATTGATAGCCAGGCTGTATAAAAAATTTAATATAAAAATGCCATTGGAGGAGATTTTCAGATCGCCGACAGTAAGAGGAGTGGCGGTATTCATGAAAGATTTAAAGCGAGAAGATTTTTCTTCTGTTGAACCCACCGAGGAAAAGGAATTCTATACTTTGTCTGCAGCACAAAGACGGCTCTATATTTTGCAGCAGATAAATTTGCATACTACCAATTATAATATGCCCATATTTAAAATACTTGAGGGCGAAGTTTCCAAAAAAAAACTTGAAGATTGCTTAAAAAAACTTATCAGCAGGCATGAGGTATTACGAACGTCTTTCCTGATTATCGGGGGAGAACATTTCCAGAAGATTCACAATCATGTCGATTTTGAAATGGGTTTTTATGATTTGTCTGACAGTATGTCCCCTACTATGAGCGCTGAAACGATTATAATGGGTTTTAAAAGACCTTTCGATTTATCGATTCCTCCCTTGATAAGGGCCGGGTTAATAAAAACTTCACAAGAAAAGTATATCCTCATGCTAGATATGCATCATATCATTGCGGATGGTATTTCAATGAATATCCTGGTTAATGATTGGGTCAGGTTATATGCAGGGATGGATTTACCACCTTTAATGTTTCAATACAGGGATTTTTCCGAATGGCAGGCGAATGAAAGACAAAAAAAATCAATAGAGCAGCAGGAAGAGTATTGGCTCAAGAAAATAGGAAACGATACGATGTTTTTCAAATTGCCTATCGATTATGCCAGGCCTGAAATTGGAAGTTTTGAAGGTGATATTGTGAAATTTGAATTCAATAAAACATTATCCCGGGGGATAAAAGGAATTACCCTGGAAACAGGTACAACATTGTATATGGTGTTATTGGCGGCATATAATGTTTTATTGTCCTTTCATTCAGAAAATGAGGACATATTGGTCGGTTCACCCGTCTCGGGAAGGCCATATAACGAGTTCCATAATACATTGGGAATATATGTTAATATGTTGGTAATGAAAAATTTTCCAGGGAGGGATAAAACATTTAAAGAATTTCTAATGGAAGTAAAAGGCAATACACTTGAAGCCTTCAGAAACCAGGAGTATCAATTTGATGAATTAATTTATAAATTAGGTTTGAAAAGGAATATCAGTGGAAACCCCTTAGTAGAGACCGTTTTTACATTACAGAATATTGATTCGGTAGATACCGTGACTGAGGAGAACGATGACCCAAATTTTGTAATCAAACCCTATCCACATAAGATGTTTGAAACAAAATTCGATTTGACTCTTGATGTGATTGAAATCGCTGGAAGGTTGAATGCATGGTTTACCTATGCCACCAGCCTTTTTAAAAGAGCAACAATCGAAAGAATGAAAAAAAATTATCTAGAGATTCTTGAACAAGTGGTCGCAAATATCGACATGAAACTCAAAAATATCTCGATCTCTAACGAACTATCTGCTTCTAAATCGGGATATCTTCGTGCAGACAGAGATGATTTTGGGTTTTAAAATGAATTTTAAATAAATTAAAAATAAAAAAGGAGGCGAAAAGCCATGAAAGATAATCAGAAGTTAACAAAAAAAAGAGTAGCGATAATCACTAATAACCTGCACTGTGAAAGGCATGTGCAATATTTTTCTACAATTGAAAAATATTTTAAGGTCAACGGTTGGATGATTGCAAATGATTTTGACGCCAATAAGATCGTTATATGCGCATGTGGTTTCCATGATGCGATGTATGAAAAGATAAAAAGAACTTTAAAAGAAATAGAGAAAACCAATTTTCTTGAGAGAAATATCATACTGTTGGCTTGTTTGACCAAAACACATGAGGAAGAGGTAATAAAGAATTTTAGATGTCAAGTCGTGCACCTTCATCAAGAAGAATTGTTGGATGACATTATCCAGGCTAAAATTCCGTTTATAAACGTCCGCCCGGTAAACATGTTCACCTTTCATGAAAAATGCTTTCACACGAATATAGAGCCCGACTATTTCCATATTAAAATAGCCGAAGGCTGCTTAAGGGAATGCACATTTTGTGTTATAAATAAAGCCAAAGGGTATATAAAGAGCGTTCCATACGAAAAAATTGCAGGGCAGATTGAAATCGCTTTAAAACTTAATCGATTGAAAATTAAATTAACGGCTGAAGATACATTCGCATACGGTACAGATACTGGAGCCACCATCATCGAATTGGTGGAAAAGTTTATTTCAGCGTATTCGGGTATACAACTCTATTTTGGATACCTTCATATCCGGTGGTTAAAAAAATATTCAAAAGAAATTATTTCTCTTTGCAAAAAAGGAGTGTTTAAGGAGTTGCATATCGGTCTTCAGCATATAAACGAGGAAATGCTAAAAAGAATGGGTCGTCCGGTTGTATTCTCCGAAATATACGATATTATCCGGGAGATAAAAAGAGAGATTCCTGATTTTTATCTAGTAGCCGATATATTAGTCGGATTTCCCGGTGAAACCGACGAAATGTTCAATGAAGTCGTCGAATTCTTTAAAAAGGATAAATGCTTTAACAAGGTAAAACATTTCGGTTACAGTGATGTCAAGGGGGCACCCTCCAATGGCTTCCCAAACAAAGTTCCAGCGGATATTATTACTGCCAGATGGGATTGCCTGGATAAAATCCTGGGTGAACGCGCCTATTCGATTCAAACCCCCGAGTCGCGCATCGATAATGAAACATTCAGGGTTACACGCTTTGAGGATTATGCTTTCTGCAAAGACACATTTGAAGATGCTATCGATGAAGCAATCATTAACCAGGATTTGGCGTTTTCGGAATCGAAGATTCTGAAGAATGATAACGGAGATTTCGGATTCTAATGCATCTAAGAGTGAAATTCAAATTTTCCCGGGGTAGGTAACCGATGGTACGAAATAGTGATATCGAAAAATATTGGCTGAACAACTTATCTGGTGAACTGTTAAAAAGCACTTTCCCATATGATAATATCAGGATAGACACAAGACGAGATTATTCAAATGTCTTCGAATTTAGATTTGCCGACGATCTTTTCACAAGTTTGATGAGATTATGCAACAATTCATTACCGCGATTGCAAATGATCTTGACTGCAGGAGTGATTTCATTGTTATTCAAATACAGCGGTAATAACGATATTATCGTCGGCACATCTATTTATGAACAGGAAAGTGATTCTGAATTTATCAACACCATACTGCCATTAAGAATCCCTATTAACGAACGCATGTCATTTAAAGAGCTGTTATTCCAGGTAAGGAGAACCATATCAGAAGCAGATGAAAACCAAAATTACCCGATAGAGAGACTGCTGCAAAAAATAAAAATTCCCTATTCTAAAAATGATGACTTCCCGTTATTTGATATTGTCATTTTACTTGAAAATATTCAAAGTAAAGCTTATATTCAGCATATATATCCCAATATGTTTTTCTCTTTCCAGCAAACAGGAAATTCCGTGGATGGACTCGTGATGTATAACTCAATATTGTACAGGAGAGAAACCGTAGAGCGAATTATTGTACATCTCGATCAGTTGCTTTACGCGGTGTTCGCCAATCTCGATTTAGCGCTGGCAGCTATAAATATACTGACTGGGGAAGAGAAAAAACAGTTGGTGGATGAATTTAACAACACTAGAACGGAATACCCTAAGGATGTGACAATAATTGAGCTTTTTGAGCAACAGGCGGCCAAAACGCCGGATAATATCGCCGTAGTATATAAAGACAACCAGATAGCCTATAAAAAGTTGAGGCAAAAATCGAGTAAAATGTCAATGATGCTGAGAGAAAAAGGCGAAATGGTGGGGAAAATTATAGGAATTATTGCAGAACATTCGATAGAACTGGTGACTGGGATACTCGGCATATTAAGAACTGGGGCGGCGTATTTACCTTTGGACCCGAAAAACCCCGTAGAGAGAATTAAATTTATCTTAGAAGACAGTAATGCATCGTTAATCCTTATACAGGAGCATTTAATCGATAAACATAAGGCAGCCCTGGAGCGTTTTACCCCCGATAGTATTTTCTCCATTGGCAATACGGATTTCTATCCCGGAAAGATGATTGATCGAGATATTCCCCGTTGCCCCAAAAATGTGGCGTATATCATTTACACCTCCGGGACCACCGGGAAGCCCAAAGGAGTGATTATCGATCACCAGGGGCTAGTAAATTATATATGCTGGGCAGCCAAACAACATATCACCGATGGCCATGGAGATTTCCCTTTATTTACTTCCATTTCGTTCGATTTAACCGTAACGTCGATATTTACTCCGCTAATAACCGGTTATGCGATCATCGTATATAGTGATGAATATAAGGAGACTCTTATCGAACAAGTTATAGCTGAACAGAAAGTCGGGGTAGTCAAAATAACACCGTCACATTTAAAACTAGTAAGGCATAGAAGAATCTCGAACTCCAGCATAAAACGTCTCATTGTGGGGGGAGAATATCTGGATACGCAATTGGCAAGGGATATCACCGATAACTTCGACTGTACTGTTGATATGATTAATGAATATGGGCCTACAGAAGCAGTAGTGGGATGTATGATGTATAAGTTCAATTCCCGGGAGGATACCGGTAAAACCGTTCCCCTGGGAGTGCCGGGCGATAATGTCCAGATATATTTATTGGATAATGGTTTGAAACCCGTTCCTGTGGGAGTTACAGGTGAGATCTATATATCCGGTGATGGAATCGCCTGGGGGTATTTAAACAGGGTTGAATTGACTGCGGAGAGATTTATTCAAGACCCCTTCAGTCCCAGGCAGCGGATGTACAAAACAGGCGACCTGGCAAGATGGAGCCGGGAAAGTACCGTCGAGTTTATCGGACGCGCAGACTACCAATTAAAAATAAGAGGTTACAGGGTCGAGATCGGCGAAATAGAAAATTGTTTATCTCGTTATCCCCTTGTAAAAGAAGCGATCGTTATGGCCCGTAAGGATAACCTGGGTGAAAACCAATTGGTTGCGTATGTTGTTCCTGAACCGCGAATCAGTATCGATTTCCTGGAATCCCCGGAGCACCTGGAGAAAGAGTTAAGAATTTATTTAAAAGGAAACGTTCCGGATTATATGATACCTGATTTAATTGAGGTATTGGAAGAAATTCCTTTGACTTCCAATGGGAAAATAGATAGGGGAAAACTGCAAGAACTTTCACACAACTCCAGGGCTGCATATACGCCACCCCGGGATAAGTTCGAAAAGAGACTTGTTGAAATATGGTCTGGAAACCTGGGAATCCCTGGTGACCAAATAGGTATTGATGCGGATTATTTCGAGTTGGGTGGGCATTCGTTAAAGGCTACTATTCTTCTGGCCCAAATACATAAGGAATTTGATGTAAGAGTTCCGCTGGCGGGAATGTTTAAACATTCTACCATAAGGGGATTGGGAGAATCGATCCAGGGAATGATAAAAGAGCGATATGAGTCGATCAGACCTGCGGAGGAAAAAGAGTATTATGTATTATCTTCTGCACAGAGGCGGATGTATGTACAGCAGCAGATGGACAGGGGGGGGCTTAGCTACAACGTTCTCCGCAATGTGGTATTGGAGGGGCGGCTGGATTTAGAACGGTTGGCGAATGTTTTTGTTAAGTTGATCGGAAGGCATGAGAGTTTAAGGACATCCATTGAGGTGATAAATGAAGAACCGGCGCAGCGGATATATGATAAGGTCGAGTTTGCCATGGATTTTTATGATGCCCAGGGTAGTGACGTTAGCGAAGTAGAGAGGATAATAAAAAAATTTGTAAGAGCCTTTGATTTATCCAGGGCGCCGATGCTGCGAGCAGGGTTAATAAAACAAGAAGAAAACAAACATATTTTGATGATTGATATGCATCATATCGTCACGGATGGAATTTCGAGCAATTTATTTATAAACGAATCCATGGCATTTTACCAGGGGAAGGAGTTACCACCCTTAAGACTTCAGTACAAAGATTTTGCGGAGTGGCAGAACCGAATGTATGTTACCGAAAATGGGAAGTTTAGAAAGCAGGAATCCTATTGGCTTGAATTATTTGCCGGTAAGATACCGTTTCTGGATATGCCAACCGATTATGAGAGAGCCGCGCGAGGGATTTCTATAGAAGGTATTGTAAAATTTAAAATAGACGAAGTTCCGTCGAACAAAATAAAGCAGATTACAGCGGCTACGGAAACCACCTTATACATGGTGTTGTCAGCGGTATATTATATTTTATTATCCATATATACAAATGCCGAAGATATTGTCGTCGGTTCACCCGTTTCCGGTAGAACTCATTTCGATTTACAAAATGTAATGGGAATGCTGGTCAATATACTCCCGATGAGAAACTATCCGTGCAAAGATAAAGCCTTCCGGGAATTTTTAAAGGAAGTAAAAGAAAATGCCCTTGCGGCCTATGAAAACCAGGATTATCAATATGATGAATTGATAGAGAAACTCAGATTACGTGGTTGTTTGGGCAGTAACCGGTTCGTCACAACCGTATTCACATTACAAAACAGTGATAGTGTCGAGACCGATTTACTACCAGTGGATATTTCTGATCTGAAAATGAAACCCTTCGGGTACTATTATGATAGAGTCGCCAAATTCGACTTAACCCTTGATGCAATCGAAGGAGATAAAACCATATTTATGTGGTGTCGATACTCAAAGGCGCTGTTTAAGCAATGCACAATAGAAAAAATTACCCAGAATTATGTTGAGATTTTAAAACAGGTTGCTGAAAATATAGACATAAAATTAGACGATATCAAAATACCTCATGGTTTAGTAATTGCCAGTTCAAACATCGTTAAACTGGACACTGAAGATTTTGATTTCTAAAATGCCTACAATGTGAAAGAAAAATTTTATGAGCGAGCGATTTAAACTGATGAAAGGTATTTATCACTTAAATTCGATAGAAAAAGGAGTTAAAAATGTTCGACAAAAATATTTTTGATAAGTTAGCGTTTGTTACTGACCGGGATAAAGATGTGGAGACCTACTGGCTTAATAAATTAGTTGGCAACCCGGGAAAAACCACTTTTCTTTATGACAATAATCGAAGTGGAATGAATAAAGCTTTTACCAAAGAATTATGCGAATTTAGATTGGCCGATGATCTCTTCCCGAAATTAATGAAATTGAGTAATAATTCTTTACCAAGGCTGCATATGATTCTAATAGCAGGATTAATCTCACTGTTGTATAAATATAGCGGGAATAAAGACATCATCGTGGGTACTTCGATTTATAAACAGGAAATGGAAGCTGACTTTGTCAATACTGTACTGGCGCTAAGGGTTCAATTAACAGACAATATAACATTT
>Ga0315278_10001038_pt1 | contig 23985 bp, 32 predicted proteins | sample YL17G06_0_MG_FD_203880 | JGI IMG/M metagenome (GOLD analysis project Ga0315278, IMG submission 203880) | Sediment microbial communities from Yellowstone Lake, YNP, Wyoming, USA - YL17G06_0 | ecosystem: Environmental > Aquatic > Freshwater > Lake > Sediment | place: USA: Wyoming | collected... | reverse complement strand
TCCGTCATGGTAGTGTAGAACAAATAGGCGTTGCCCTGCGTAGGAGTTCCGGCGTCCGCCACATGTACGAAGGCGATGGTGAAGTTGGCGCTCGTGGTGCTGAGAATCTTCGCGAAGGTCGGGAAGCCTGGGTAGTTTGTTTGCAACGTCACGTACTGCCCGACAGTGTATTGGTTCTTTGCCGAAACCGTGGCGATGTTGGCCGCAATTGAGATCTGTGTGATTGTCGAGGTTCCGTCTGGGTACTCGCCCCGAATGTGACGCAGGTCCCAGGTGTTATCAATCGTGAAGGCTTTGCCGTTCAGGAACGAAGAAATCGTGAATCCCGAAAAGACCACAGTCTGTTCCGGAGCAAACGGATTGGTGTTCTGATAGAGGGTGATCTTGCCATTCTCGATTACCAGGAATCCGTAGCCCTCTTGAGCTGTAGCTGCGCCTTCAGCCGTCACGCCACGATCTGCGAAGGGAACGTGGCAGTGGAAAGACGAGCCGTTCGAAAAAGACACCACGAACTGCTTGCTGTTAAGCTCCGTTGCCGTCACCATCCCGGCGAACTTCACGACATCGCCGACATGAAAGTCGTTGGTCGCTAGTACATCAAGAAGACCACTGGCAATCGTCAAAGATGTGAGAGTCGTCGCAGTTTTGGCGGTATCAACGACGGCAATCGTTCCGGTGGCTGTGACCGTGGTCGCTAGGTTCGTCCACTCAAACACCACGAGCAAAGTGGTGGTGTTGCAGGAGTACACGAAGCCGCTTTTTCCATTCAAGAAGGTCGTGGCACCGGTGAACCCAGAGAACGTGACTTTAGTATGCGGTAGAAGAACCGCAGCAAACGTACCGGTAGCCGTAGCAGTCAGCACATTGCTGCCGATGGACACCGATGCGATACCTGTGACCGAGCTTCCAGAACTACCAACGCACGAGAAGCCGGTGTCTTGCGTATCGGTCCAAACTCCGCCAGCGTAGGTGATCGTCTGTTCTCGATCTCCGTAGTAGGATACGATATTCTGAATCGCGGCTTGAGCCGGAATCAATCCATAGTCCGGATGACGGTAGGTCACCGTGAATGTACATGTGAACAAACCCAAATCCACAGATGACGTGAGAATGACTCCGCCGCCGCTGAAGGGAGAATCTTTCGTCCCGGTAAAGGATACGCTCGAACCCACGGGGAACAGAAACGAGGGAGAGATGGGGACGGGGGTAGGAAAGGCTCCAGGAAACTGAACAACGACGGTCAAAACGTTATCTGTGACAGCCTGGGTGCCGACCACTACCGGATCGTAGGTTAGCTGGTACGGCGTAACCGCGATATCTTGGACGAGCGGACCGACGACACCTTGTCCATTCAATTCGGTATGGTCGAGCAAGTCGCTCAGGGACATCACGGAGCCCGGAATGCCCACAGCATTGCCGCCGCGACCCGCGCTGTAGTAGCGTATCTTGAGAATGCTACCCGTAGACGCAGTAGATGCAACCGTGAAGAAAGAGGTTTCCCGAAACGTCGCAAGATCCGCGAAAACCTGGATGTTCTGCCCTTGGTCAATAAAGAAATCGTTGATGCTGAATTGAGTGGACGGAGTCCACAAAGTTAATGACTGAATCCACTTCTTCTGAACATCGCCGTCACCGAAATAAAGGACGTTCCCGATGCTCTGGAACCGCGCAGGATTGGGAAAGGCCTTAGTGTAGATGACTTGCTTGGTGTCCGGACCAGTCCCATCGTAGATAATAGAAATGGTGTCGATGATCACCTTGATGGCTTCATCGTTTGTGCTGAACAATCGGAACGAGTGAAAACTGAAGACCGGAGGAAAGTCTTGGTTGTTGTAGACACTTGTCCCAGGACGGCGGATCAACGTCAGACGGTTGCTGACCTCCGTATTGAGACCATCGATCAAGCAATCGTTGTTGGCCCCGTAGTACTTCTCGGTCTGCCACCCCAGAGCGCCTGAACGCAGGGGGTTACGCTGGGTCCACAGTCCCTGGAAAAAGCGAGACGTGTAGATGGGGACAAACTTGAGCGGCTTCCCCGGCGATCCCGCCATAGCGAGCTGACTTGGCATCCGATAGTCCTCGACTACACGTCAGTATGTACAACCTGGAGATCGTGATCCCCAGACTCCCAAATTTCCTGTCTAATGCTTCTCGGTAAAATGATGCAACCCTGGCTCGCTGTCCCCGGATTATGAATGCTGTCCCCGTGGATCAGGAATCCGGCGCGACCGTGCATATCATTCTTCGGATCAGGCGTCAGACGCAGGGTGTAGGGACTGTGGCTAGAATCGTAAGGCGGCCCGATGGTGTACTTACCTCGGGGGAGCGGGCCGATGTTGGGTACAGCGTCCATATCGGGATTGTTCTTCCCGACTCCCGCGCCAGCGTACCCGTGAGCAATGACACCAACTGCGGAACCCCGAAGACTCCCTGTTTTTTGACCATAGGTCCAGGTGGGCATACGGTCTCCTACTTTTGGACCAGGGACGAGAGAAGTGTAACCAACTTGCCCTCGAAACCTTCGTGGTGGGCTAGGTGGTTCGTCAGCAAAACCTCGATCTTTGTGATCCGACGCTCATGCCACAACGCCGCACCGACAACTGTGAAGAACAACGCCACGGCCCCATAATATTGTTCCATTGTAGATTCCTCGACCCGAAATGGTGGACGTGTTAGACCCCGCCCTGCCAGTCGTATGGCCACGCCGGTCCCATCGACATGCCGTACTTGAACGGGCTGCCCCCCGTCAAACCCTGCGACGGGTAGAAACTACACGATTCACGCTCTCGATCAGCTGCGCGCAACGCAGTCATGATCGTTTCTTCCCACTCCGAGTAAGCCGACATAGCATTCCGCGTTCCTGCATGCTGATACGCCTTAGCAAGACAACCCTGACGAAACATATAAGCGTAGTCGTCGGGAATCGGATCGATGAATCCCGTGAGCTGCAACAGCTTTGGAGGTTTGACTTGGTAAACCGGAGCAACCAACCAACAGAGCCCCGACTGCGCAGGCAACGGAACCATACGGACCGCGATGCCGTTCGGATCTGCTACCGTCCAGGTCACGGTGCCATCTACGACCGTGGTGCCTGCCGCTGAGGACGCCGCCAGAACCGGCTGTACCACGCCACTCGTGCCGTAAGGGCTGCCGGGCGCTACGAATCCGGTTTGTCCAATCCCAGGGGAGTTGATAGAGAGGTTGAGCCCTGCGCTGTTGATGAACAAAATGTTGTTGTTGGCGTCCCTGAACTGCTGAATCGGTGAAGGCGTCTGTGGAGAACCGTATCCGCAGGGGTACACCGTAGACGCTTTCCATTTTCCCATGACGGCCAGGGAATTCGGAACCCAGGATAAGTTGAACGGATTCCCTTGGTAGGAAGTCTGAGCTAAGTCGCGAACGGTTTCCAATTGATTGAGGGGCTTCGGAACCGTTGAGTTGTTAATATCGATTCGCCAGCCCTGCTCCAGCCAACCGAGGTTGATAACACTCGTCACGTAGTCTTGCTGCAACGGCACCGTGAGGAAAGGAGCGATGTTCGCTCGATTGAACTTCCAATTCATACCCTGCGCAAGGAACCGCTGCATAATGTCGTTGGCTATCGACAGGAAAGGTTCCCGCGTAAAGCCCGCGACATCCATTACTGGCTGCAGCTCCGCGTAGGACCGCAGGTAGTTCACAACTTCTTGAAGAGTGATCGTAGACGCCATTAGGATAGCCCTCGTGACAGCACACGCTGTTGCGTTTTCAGAGCTGCGTCCTGCGAGCCAGTCTGCGTGACCGTTCGCTCATTCATGAAGAGGTTGATCTGGCTCTCAGTCAATCCACCGTGGAAGCTGACAAGCTGCCGCAAGAAGGTGTTCATCGTGAACGGCCAGCGGGAATCTCCGAGATATTCGTAGGCTTTTGCTAGGACACCGGTGCTGTAGATGTGGAACATGTAATCAGGGAGCGGAGCCCAAGTACCACTGATCGCCGCGAACGAAGGTGCAGCCTGCTGCCAAGTCAACTTCAGGGAGTAGATCTTGTCAGGAACAGGCAATAATCTGAAGGTTATGTTACTTGCGCCGTCATCAATCTGAGCGGAAATTTTCGTTGGAAGATCTGTTTGGGTTTCGTCCCCCAGAACCAGAGCTATCTCCAGCTCTTTCGAGACGCCGCTGTTTATGACAGCCGCCTTCTCCAGCCACCCGAAAGACGAAAGGACGCTGACGTAGTCTTGGGTTCCGACGACCGTGTTGATTGACGTAGTTGACCGGTTCCAGCGCCACGCAAACGGCGGCGCGAGAATGGTCTGACGAACCCAGTCACCAATGGATAGGGCTGGGTCCGCCGTTCGACCGCCAGCTGGTCCCGTCACGAAAGTAAGCGGTGCCAACCGAATGTACTGCGAAGCATATTGGAAGACTTCCGCAAGGGTGTGAGACATTACGTGTTCCTTTTTGAGAACGCACAGGCCGGGCTTGATTCCGGCTCGGGTATCAGCGCGGCGTAGCCTGGGGTCTTATGACATGGCTTTCCGCTTCGTATTCCCACTCCCGGCCCCGACCCCCGTCAGGACCAGCGGTGTCCAATCCACCACGCTGTGCCAATTCCTACGCCAAGCGGCCCGCTGTCATCGCAGCTCTCGGATCATGGAACGTCCGAATGCCCGCAGAGGACATTCTGTTTCCAGACTTCTGCCGGAAAATCTTCTGGACGTTTACATCTGGGTCATCCGAGAAAATCTGCAACTGGCAGTTCGTGCAGATACCCACCACGACGCCAGAATCCAGCCGGTGCATCACAATCGAGGACAGCTGGCCGGTAAAGTCGCTGTTCTCACTGGAGCCCTGGAGATGCGGACAGGTTGACTGGCTGGCAAGAATCTGAGCTTTCATGCGCTCATTGACGACGCGCATCGACTCCCGCATGGCCTTCTCGTTTTCGACATCCCGAGGATCGACATAAGGCTTACGTGCCTCGATGATAGCTTTCGCGAGTTCTGACATTCCCTGAGAGACAATCTTCTCAGATCTGTCAGTTGATGCACCTACAGCTGCAGCCACAGCATTACTGATGAGCTGCTGAAGATCCACTTTGCTGAGCGTGATGTTGTCCGACTTCGGTGCCGAGGCTTGGGGTACTGCCTTCACCAATGGGTTTTCTGCTGCATTGTTTTCAAGGGACATCTGAATCTCCTTTGACTGTGACCAATCCGGCCAACCAGTCTTTTCGATTGAGTTACTTCCGGTTTCGGAAGTCATACAACTGGCGATGCCACACGGTGCTGGCCTCTCCTCGTGCGGACCCGAACGCCCGGTCACAGCGCTCTTCAGACAACAAACCAAGTTTAATCAGACGCAGCAAAACCGTCCGCCACCCGCGCTTGCTCTCGCGGATAGGAACGTCTCGGTCGTCGAACTCATACTGCGAAAACTCCGGCATCACGCCTGTCGGAATGTAGAACAGGTACTTGAAATCTCTCCAGCCGAGATCCGGCTGCGGGCACGGGAAGATCTGGAACACAGCAAGATCTCCGATGATGCGTCCATCAGTGATAAACAGATTGCGAACCAACTTCCGAATCTTACGCAGAAGCTCAGAGTGGTGCAGGGGTGTGCCGATCCGGGCCGCGTCGTTTTCGTAGTCCTCTTGGTTCTGCCAGCGCTGCCGCTTCACGGCGTGCGAGTTGTAGTTCAGCTCCTTCAGTCGTGCCGTGTGCTCCGATGTTGAAAGCCTGGGCGAGGATTCACATCCTTGACACTGGTCCCGTCGTCCGTCTCGATACGTCGTGTCGCGACGAAAGAACGCATACGCCAAAATTCTGCCACAAGAGCAGCACTCTTTCCCCAGCAGATCTGAACTCTCTACGACCTCTCGATCAAGAACATTTGTTGGGTTACTGGTATCGTGCATATCTATTCCTCTTTCGCAGGAAATAGTGGGCCGAGATTTCTCCCGACCCACAGGTTGAGTTACACTGGATCAGACGGCTTAGATCAACTCAAGATCGAACCCGGTGAATTGAACGGTGCTGGCGGCTGCGTTGCCGAAGGTGATGAACGGCACGAAGCTCAGAGCAGATGCCGTGAGGGCCGGAGCCGACACTGTGCTCTGGATAACATCGCTGACAACCTGAACGGTTGGAGTCACCAAGAAGGTGATGGTGGCGCTGTGGCGACTGGCGATCTTGCCGTTGGCACCGCTACCACTGGACCAGAGGATCTCAGACACGATGGTCCAAGCGAAGGCACCACCGGCGACTGTCACCAGGGCTGCACCCGTTGTGCCAATCAGGACGTTAGAGCCGATGGTCGCGGAGGTTCCGAGGGTCAGAGATCCAAGCACTGACTGAGCAGCGTTGGCTCCGGCGCTTCCCGTACCAGTCACCCGGACTCTGAACGGCACGCCATCAAACGACGTGGAGCTGAAGTACGGTGTCTGCCCGCCGCGAGGCGTACCAAACAACCGGCCATAAGCCGGACCGAGGATCGAACTGTTGACATCCGCTGACAGAGGGTTGAAAGCTCCCAAGATCGCCGTCTGCAGTGGCACCGACAAAACGGCAGTTGCGCCGACAGCGTCATCGGTGTTGATAACAGCCGCCGTCGCGGTGACGGAAGCAATTGCCTGGGCCTTCAACTGATTTCTACCGGTGCCCGCCCGGAATGCTAGGATTGTGTTTGAGTTCATGACGTATCTCCATAGACTACAGTGTGGTGTTTGAGCGTGAACTTCGTAGACCCTTGCGCGGGCACTGGGGGGTGACTTACTCAGGCTTGAAGATCGGCTCGGCCCTCAGCTCACCGTCTTCAATGTAGACCGCCGCGACTCCGCCGGGAAGAACCTTCGTTGAGGAGTGGTCCCTGTTGAATAGGTCCCCGGCTTCGCGTATGACGCTTGAGTGAGCAACCAGAAGAGTCGGATTCCCGCTCTTCAACGCCCATCGCACAGCATCAACAAGCAACGGTCTAACTCGTCCTCTGAATTCGTTGAACGACTCTCCCCCTGGGAAGGGTTCATCCGGACTGTCCGCGTGACACCGGACAATCTGTTTATTCTCGGGAGTCTTCTTCTGACCGCCAAGATCACCAACATTCAAGTCCTGGAGGTTCTCATTCCCGTGGTAGGGAATATCTACCTGGGCCTTATTGATTATCATGGCCGTGTGGCGACTGCGCTTCTTCGGAGAAAAGAAGATGGAGCCCAACTCGATGGGCTGGAAGTAGAACGACAGAGCGTGCGCATCTCGCCATCCGCTGCCATTCAGATCTGGATCGAGAGGACCTTTGAAGCAGTTGTTCTCGTTGAGATCTGTCATGCCGTGCCGGACGAGGTACACCAAAATTTCGTTAGGCTTCGCCGCCATGTTCGAGATCTCCGTCCAGATCACCTTCAATAGCTGACTCGACAACCGAGATGACTTCTTTTTCCGCCAGCTCGTCCTTCTCGATCTCTCGGACAAACAAAGCAAGCTCCGGGTGCGCCGCCTGCTTCTTGTAGCCCTTCTTCCGCAGAAGCCTCACCGCTGCCTTTCTCCACTCATAGGGGGCCGATTCGTTCCGGGCCACGTCGAGCAGAATGTTAGACGGCAATGGGTCAAGGGTGTCGTTGATGTCAGGCTTGGTGGTGAGTATCATACCTATGATTTCCTGTCTTTGAATTCTCGGGACCGAGGTCCATGCTAAAATCCAGGAGCTTCATACAAAACGCGAACTTCTTTGTGGGTCAGAGCCCGGTTGTAAACCGACAGCTTGTAGATTGTCCCGGCAAACGGTTGCACGTTGTTTCCGAGTGCGCCGATAGTGAAGATTCCGTCAACGTCGTCGATGGAGGCGGTCACGACTTTCTGGCCCACCTGAACTCCATCCTGGTAGAGCACCATGTTGGTGCCATCCCAGGTGGCGACGAAGTGATAATTGCCGCCAACGATAATCCCGGTTGTCGTCACAGCCAGATCTTGATTTATGGTCGCTTTTACCAGTCTGAACGTGGTCGTCGGGTTCCCAACAATCAGCAGGTAGTTCTTGTTGGTCACATCTCCGCCTGTCTTATCCCAGACCCCGCCGCTTGCTGAAAATTTCAGAGAGATTTCCACGGACAGGGCGGTAGTCAACCGCAGTGCAGTATTCGGAGTGTTGACAAAAACTCGGTCGTCTACGCCATCGAATAACAGCCCGCGTGGCGAAACCCAGGTGGGGTCGCGTGAGTCCGATCCGCTACCTGTTCCTAGCGTGCCGTTGAGAGCGCTTGGACTTAGATCCGTCGTTACTTGCCCCGTGCCTTCATTGAATTTGAAAGCCAGCACGAGCCCGTTGGTAACAAAGTCGCCGGAGGTAACAGGGAGCCCGGCCCCCGAAGCGGCGGCGACATCTGCGCGACTATCTACCAGCGAACGAATATAATTCACTCCCGTAATGACCGTGGCAATCGGGAAGGAGTCGGCGGGTAGGGTCAACCCAACAGTCACCAAGCCGGTGTTGAGATCGACGTAAACGTAGTTGGTCGTGTTGGCGGCTAGGACGACATCGGCGGCGGCAATCGTGGACAACACGCCGTTGACGAACAGCACTCCGTCCTCGACGTGAAGGCTAAGTCCGCCGCCGGTGATCACTGGCGCAAACGCATTGCTAGAAGAAAAAGGCACGTTGCTCTCGCTTTCTACCTTTGGGTTTAGAGATACTCGCTAACAGCCCGAATAATTGTCGGCGTGATATCGCCTCGGATATCGATGTTGTTTGCTGCCGCCCCGCCTGTTCTGAAAATCAAAAAGTAGTCTGTCTTTGCTGCCACTGTCAGTGACCGCATCCCCCCAGAGGCTTCTATGAAACGAACATTGGCGGCCCCGACCTGCGATAACGTTCTGTGCGTCATGGACGTGTCAGTCTCTGCACTTGCCGAGGTTGACAGGCTCGTTTGGATGTCGGCGGTTCCGGAAGTTCCCGTTACATCCGCCGAGCAGACATAGCTCAGATACCAAACCCCCACAGGGACGGAAAGTTTTAGCGTCCCGATGTTATACCACGTGTTGATTACTGGAGACGCCTGAGCACGATCTGTCGTATCCGTGAAAGTCTCCGTCCACTTGGCGGAGTCGAGATTAAAACCGGCGGGGGCTTTCACCCGACTGAAGAACGGCAGGGTGATCGTCGCTCCCAGAGTGTAGTCGGTGCCGCCGTAAACCGTGACAGTCGTATCTGTCGAAAAAGCGACCTTCGTCACGATGAAATACTTGACCGCTGCCGCCTGGGTCAGCTTGATTCGGGTGCCCGGCGTGTACTTAGTAGTCCGGTCAACCCCCGCAATGGTGAACGTGTAGCTCGGAGCGTCCGCCGACCCAAACACCCAGGTTTCGCCTGCCGCAATCCACCCGTCTTCGCTCGCTCCAGGGGCTCCCACTACGTCGGCCCGAGTATCTACCAGCGAACGAATGGAATTCACTCCGGTTACGACCGTGGCAATCGGAAAGGAACTGGACGGGAGGGAGAGCCCGCTCGTCACCAAGCCGCTTGAGAGATCGACGTAAACATAATTGGTCGTGTTCGCGGCCAGAGCTACATCAACAGCTAAAATAGTAGTCAGCACGCCGTTGGCGAACAGCACTCCGTCGTCCACATGAAGGCTGAGTCCACCACCCGTAATCATGGGAGCAAAAGCGTTGCTAGACGAGAAAGGCATGTTGCTATCTCCGAGACCGCTCCCTCAAATTTGGCAGACCGACTCGGATTCGAACCGAGAACTCCTGATTTGGAGGCAGGCGTTTTGCCAGTTGCTACTATCAGTCTGCAGAAAATGGTCTGGGTGGCACGATTCGAACGTGCGACCCCCCGGTTCCAGGCCGGGAACTCTACCAAGCTGAGCTACACCCAGATGTGGTGGACAAGGTGAGAATCGAACTCACGACCCCCGGCTTGCAAAACCGGTGCTCTCCCTAGCTGAGCTACTCGCCCTTTTCTGCTTCCCGCTGATCGATGAAATCTTCGGCGTCCGCTTCGCTCTTGAATACTCCAGCGGGGAGCCCAAGACACTCACCGTCTTTCTTGATGAAACAATCGCCCGACGCGCTAAACTCAACTTTGTGTCCGGCGTACTCGAAGCTGTGTTCGCAGGCCGGTTCCACGGGGGGTTCCGGCTTCGTGGGTGACGCCGGTTCGAGCGGCTCCACAAACACCACCGCAGGATTCTCTTCGAACACATCGAAGAACTCGGCGTCCGGTTTCGTTTCAACCTCCGCAGCAACTTCTGGTGCGGCTTCAACTTTCACCACTTCTGAATTCGTTTCGTCTGACATGTTATCCTCCGCGTGAATTTACTTAGAGCCGCCCGAGGGACTCGAACCCCCAACCATCGCATTACAGGTGCGCTGCTCTACCAATTGGAGCTACGGCGGCATTTACTTTTCACGGCCATCGCTGTGCCACAGTGCGCCGCTGGCCCACTTTCGGGCCACTACCGTTTCCAGAATGACGACACCGAACGCAAAAACAAACGCCGCGCCAACAACACCAAAAAGGTAGAGTGCCAGCAACAATCTGAGAACGCCCATTCAGTCTCCGAAGTTTATTTCCCGGACGATTCGACAAGGTTGGCTTGTCGATTCTTCTGGCAATTAAACTCGACGAGCACTCTGCCAATCCGGAAGAGTGCCCGTGAGTATTGAAAAGGTATGACGAAACAGGACAGCCTCTAGGCTCTAGCCAACGTTGGGAAACCCAATCCGAGTTTCCCTCGGTCCGCCGAGAAGCTTAGCTGGAGCTGGTTTCCGACTGAAGACGCCGGAGGACCATTGTGGAACCTGGCCTGAGCGTATTTGTGTACTTCACGTTATAACTGACCCAGCCCCCGATCTGACGAGCAGGATCGGCGACGCTGCCTTGGGCAGGAGCTTCCTGGATCAGCAAGCGGTAGTTCTTCTCGCCGGATTCAGGATTCTTCCCGAGGAACACGGAGAACAACGCATCATCCGCGAAGATGTACGTGTTGTAGTACGTGTTGGCCGCGATGGTGGAACTCGGTGCAGTGGTGGTCTGCTTGAACCGCACCCCGGCGAACTGGATGACTTCCTCGTTCGCAAGAGGAGCCATCAGTTTGTCAACTGTAGACTCGTTGCGCTTCAGAATGTCAGTCAAGCCGTTGGCGCTGGTGTCATTCAGCACGTCATGCACGACGAACGGGTGGATAATCCCGCCCCAGTACCCGTCCTTCGTCAGCGGACGAGCGTTGACACCCGCGAGTTGCTGGGTAGCAGTGCGGATGTTGTTGGCAGTCAGGTAGGACCCGTTAGCCAACAGGATGTTGACGCTGGAATCCACCGCAACAGCGGCGTCAGCGGTCAACTGAACAAGAGAGTTGAGGGTCAAGGCCAACCGGTAGTTCAGCTCGGTTGACAGGTTCTGCAAGAGCGAGGGGTCGTCGATTGCAACGTCCATCGCCAGATCGGAGCTGTTGATGAAATCGGCATACTGACCGATTGTCGCCACGATCTTGGTCGAAGACTCGCTGATTGGAGAACCGACCGTACCTTCCGCAGCTTGGTTGGTGTTGGCAGCCAAGAGAGCGTAGGTGAAGAATTGGATCTGGTTACCAGACCGGAGCGGCAGAGGCTTCTGCTTTGTCATGCTCAGGAATGGGGTCTGCGCCTTCAGGTTGGGAATCGCGCCACGCTCGTAATAGATCGCAACGAGGTTGGGAAGAGCACCTGAAGTTTGGATGCTCGCTGGTGAAAAAGACATGGGAATTTACCTCGAAAGGTTTGTTACTTCTAGCGCCGAGTTCCCAACCGGCTATGACGAACGTCCCTGAGTAATTTCTCAATGTCGCCGTCAGATAGGTTGTCTAACTCTTCGACTGAGGGCGGCGGTGCAAACTCTGCGTTTCTGGCCACCGTTTCCGATGTCCTGATACCAAGGTTTGCGTTGCCCGCTCTCGGACGCCTGTCACGAACAATCCGGTCGTTAGAGGTCGTCGCTGCAGCAGCAGCAGCAGCCAGAGTCGCAGCCGGAGTCACTCTGGCTGCTGGCGCTGCGGGTACAACTGGTTCGGGCTCTTCTTCGACTTGGAGATCCAACAATCCGTCGTTCACCAAGTCTTGGTAAGCCTCGTCTAAAGTCTCAGCCGTCCACTGTCCGGCGTTTAACAGGACCTCGATCATCGCATTCGGATCGCGCCCTTGCAGTGGCTGATTCAACTTGTACTTGCACAACCAAGCGATCAGAGCTTCGAAATTCTTTTCATACGGAACGTACTCCTCGTGGGTCCTCAAAAACTCCTTGGAGACCGCTTCCGCCGACAGCTCGTCCGACGCGGTCTTTCCGGTCTTCGCCACCTTCACAAATTCCTCAAGAGACAATCCAGTCTTCTTCTGGAACCATTGGCCGATGGCTGCGTCCGGGTCGTCCTGCAACCGGGTCTTCAACTCAAAGATCTCGTCCGCCGTCAGGTTGCGATACGCAGCACCCGCCGGAACAACGACAGGAGCCACGGGGTTATCCGCGAGGTCGATGCCAAGCTTCGCTTTCTTGTTCAGCTCTCGAATCTTCTGGGTCGCGTTGATCTTTCCCGCAGACAAGTTGACAAGCAGATCGTCCTTGGTAGATCCGTAGAAAACCTCAACGGGTGCCCCGGTGTTGGAGTCCAGCGTAGCCTTCCAGCCGCGACTGCCGTGCTCGATGACCACCTGGGAACCGTCTTCGTACTGGTAGACTTGGGGCTCGTCCGCAGGCTTGACTGCTACCGGAGCTGGAGCCACGGGATCAGGGACCTCCAGAGCGATCCTTTGCTCGTCTGCTATCTTTTGAATCTCCTCCCCAAACGTGCCTTCCGGGTCGTTCGGCGCGAGAGGCGAAAACAAGTCATCTGCGAACGGATCGGGAATGACAGAAGCGGTGTGCGGCATATAATTCTCCTTTTACTTTTGGCAATCCGCCAAAACAGTTAAAGACTCCAACCAGGATACCAGCTTTTTGTGTTCCTGAAGGGTCGCGTTGTGCTTCATAAAACTTGGCATAGTGTTACTTCCTCACATGCTCTCGGGAGGAACCGGGCTCGACAATCGCGCTGCATTCTTCAGTACCGGTGGCGTCGTCATCGAGTTGGTGACGGCGCTGTTGATGTCTTCTTGGAATTTCACAAAGAGGTCGTTCAGCGCGTAAGCGGCGGCATGAGCTTCCTTGACGTGTTCGCTGCCCGGAGAGAGTTTCAACAGATCTCGGGTAGATCGGTCTGCATAGGATCGAAGGGTATCGATCAAAATCGTGTAGGCCTCGGTGTGAATGACCTGAGCCAGCGTTCGCCCTCGATCCCACACGTCTATTTCAAACTGCTCTTCTTCGGTGAGCGTCCTACCAAGACTCGCCTCGACCCTCTCGACCATCAAGCTCTCAGCCATAAATTAAACTCCCAGCCCCGCAGGGGGCGCTTCGGGACCGGCAGGGGGAGCAGCCTCGGCACCCTCGGACTCTCCTTGCTTAAGTCCGTGCTTTAGCACATCCCTGCCAGCTCTCGCGATGTTCTCTTGCTCAACCAGATCCGACTTGTTATTGTGCTGCTGACCCAGAGCCGCTTGCTGCGCGGCCATCTTCGCTTGTGCCATAGCTGCCGGAGAATTGGCAGCGGACTGCTGCTTCTCTTCAGAAGTCATGTCTACAACGATATCATCGTAGGTCTTCCAATCCGACACCGCGAAGAACATCTTGACGACTTCCTCGATCTTGACCTTCTTGCCCTGCGCCGCCAGCTGCTTCGTTGTCTCAGGACTCGTCAGGAACTGGACAATCATCGGCAGGGCTTGCGCCATTGCCCGGCGAGCCTGCAGTTTCGACGCAGCCAGGATGGCAAACTTCACGCGAGCGTTCAGTATCTCGACAACGTCACCCTTGCCCTTCATGAACTCATGCTGCAGCTCTTCTCCGAGAATGTACTTGATCGCCTTCGCCGGAAGCATGGCTCGGTTCAACTCGTGGGCCTTGTATAGAAAGGGAACAATCACGTTGTCCGACAACTTCTCCACAAAATCCGCAACGCGGGAGCCCGCACCCGCAGCCAGAAGATTAGCTCCTGATGCCGTTCGAGCCAAACTGGAGTGTCCGCTTGAACCGGCAACGCCCTGCATGCCTGGATCGCTGACGCCGGAAACTCGCTCGGCGCGAGACTCAGACAAAGATAAATGTTGTGTGGCCTCGGGGACCGCTGGCAGCCGTTCCAGAACTTTGAAATCGTCTTTGTTGTCTACATCAACGATCTTGCCCGGAGAAATACGAATGCTTTGAGTCGGGACGCTCTTCCCTCGGACGCGAAGGTAGACTCCGTTCAAGTTCAACGAAGCGTTGTCGAGATAGAGGTTCGTGAGACCCTGCTGCAAACGTTGCTCCGCACCGATGACCTTTGCGAGCCCCATCGACCAGAAGGCTTCGGGAACATCCCACCAGCCAATTGATAGGAACGGGATCTCGCCGTAAGGATTCTGATCGTTGCAGATCACGATCTTCTTGTTCAGGACCGCGATGCACTTCCCGTTGTCCCAGCGCTCTAAAACTTCGAGAGGCTGGTCGAAAGGATCTACCGTGGTCTTCTCGTAGCGAGCTTCGGCTCTAGCGTCCCACAGAGGATTCCGGTTCGTAATTTCCGAGGGCGCGGCCTCGACCGGCTCCTGCGGAGGCAGAAACAAGCTGAGCAACTCCGCTCTAGGTGGGATCTTGAATCCGGGCCGCTCGCGAAGTTTGTCAAGATCATTCCACGTCAAGTACATTCGATGAATAACATACTTGCCCTTGTTGATGTTGGGAACATTGAGGCCTGGATCAACGAGCACGTATCGAAGGTTCGTGATGTTCTCGAAAACAGGCCGGTCAACGTCCTCGTCAATGATCTCCTCTACGATCTGCTCGTCCTCATCTTGAGCCTCAACGGTGATGTCGGGTAAAGTATCCGTGACATTTGGGACAACCGGATTCGCGGACTCGCGAACGTAGATCTTTCGGGTTCGGGTGAAAGTCTCCCAACCCCATTTCCAAATTCCGGTGCCAAAGAGAACCGCGTTAAAACATCCGCGCTTGAGTTCCTCGCGGAACCCGATGTCTTCGAGTTGGTACGACAGTAGCGCGCCGATGGCGCTCGCCACAACCGCCGTGGTGCCGGGCCTCTTCTGAATCATGAACGGCGGATCGTCGTAGAACAGGCCGTTGATGATCTGGGGAACCAAGGAGTTCACCGCTGTAGCAACGGTGAAGAAAGGCACGTTCGCCCTCTCGGACTGCGTGCCTTCCCAGTATTGCGCAGTGTACGGCGACTGGTACAACGTAGACGCCGAAGGCCACTGCATGACCCAGGCTTTCGTCGAGGCGAAGTTCTCCGCTCGTAGAGCGTCTTGAACGACAAGCTTCAGCGCCGGATCGTTAGCCCAGATGTTCTCCGCGAGAACTGCTTTCGCTTCATCCGGGGTGATGGGCGCATGTACATTTACTGCGGGTTGTTCGAGCAGCATGGGTCACTCGGTTCGGAAAAGATTAGCCAATGGAAACTTTGGGATCGATGACTTCTCCGACCTTGGTTTTCTTGTACCCCTTGCAAGTCTGCTCGCCCGTCGCGAGATCAACGCCGCACGGGTTGTCAACAGCTGTGCTACCTTCACTGGAAACGCTCGCGGAGAACGCCTTTCCGCCCTTGCCCCACTCAGATGGGCCATCGACATCCACCGACTCGTTGGCTCGGGGAGCCAGCTGATTCTCGCTCTGCTTCACAAGCTGATCATGACCTTCAGAGTCACCGTGGGCTCCGCCCGATTGGCCGTTACCGGCCTTGACGGATTTCACGGGGAACTCGGAGGCCTTGGCGCGATATGGGTCCTTGTGGTTTGGATTCTGATCGACCAACTGGTTGTGTTCTGACATGGTTTTTCCTCTGTTACAAAGTTGGGTGCGTATTTATAACTACCCCAGAATTTCGCTCCGCTTCTCCATCCACGCGACGAGCTTTCGATGGTCCTCTACTTACCCCCAAATCCCCGAGCCTAAAATCGGATCTAAACCACCAGGGGACGGAGACGGCCTCATTCCGGAATCTTCAGGCACTGCGACAATGGGATTAGATATCGGAGACGTTACCCAGTTGAGTTCGCCTGTATCGGGGTTGTGCGTCAGTAAAAAGCCGCCGAACGGTGACGCGAAATCTTCTTCGAACAGCATCTTCCATCCGGCTTCGACTTTGCTCCAAGTCTGCATCTCGTTCTTCACGATTGACTGCGCCATCGCCGGAGCGTGCTTCAATTGTCGAGATATCACATCGGGGATATCATCGTGGTGACTGGCACCCATGCACTTCTCGAACTCATCATAGAGTATGCTGAGAAAAGGCAGATGGGCCGCGAACTTCATCCGACCGTCATTCAACCAAGGCTGCAGCGCCGCCATGCGAATCTTCTTCGCATCCTTGTTTGTCTCAGCCGACACCCAATCGATTCTGCTGAAGAGACCCATAATATAAGGGTCTCCCGTCTTAGCAGCTTCCGACTTTAACGCGGGCTCGATGAGCTTGGACCCAGCGGCGTCTTCAATCGAGACGACGTATGGCCGGTACTTCATAGCAAAATCTACAACCGCCTTCGACAACTCCGAAGGCGTAAACCGGGCACGAATCAAGTCGTGAATGAAGAACTGACCTTTGTCGTTCCAGATCGCTGAAGATGCCGTGCAATAATCTCGGCCTTTCTTCTTGCTGAACGCGAAGTCCCAAGTATGACTGACGGGGCCGCGAGAGGGAAGCTCCGTGAACGGCACCGTAGCTAGAATCAACTTGTCGCGCTCAAAGATCGAGAAGCTCGCCGGTCGCGGATTCTGGTTGAGCTGACCTTCGAAGGTCTCTTCGTTCTCACCGAACTCCCGCAGCAGCCAAGGATACGGCATGATCTTGGGAAGTAGCAGATCGCAACCTTCGAGCCCCGCTTCCTTGTAGGTGACGGGCTTCCCTTCGATCTTCAGTTTCTGCGATATCTCGGGCTTGATCGATATAGCGCGCCCGACTAGAATCTTCGTGCAGGTACTGTAATTCTCTGTGTACTCCCACGCGGGTTGCCGGTTGGTCTTGATGTCTCCGACGTTCTTCTCGATCAAGACTCCGTAGTGATCTTCATCGGCGTACCGCGTACCGATCATCTCGAAGTAGTAATCGCCCGGCCTCAGAAGTTTCTTAGCCAGGAAGAGTTTCTTCGAGATCGCTTGACACTGCTCAGGACTCTCTGTGTTCCTGTCGCAAACCGCGTCATCCGCCTTGATCAGTTCGAAGTGCAAACCCGACTTCGTAGATCCAATCGACGACGCCAGAACCGTGGGCTCTTTGCGGTGGACTTTCTTCGCGGCCCAAATCGGACAAGTAAATTCGAACTGGTTGCCCGCGTCAAGTTCCTTTTCCGTCATGCAGAACTCGGGGAAGAAGAGGTTCATCAAACTGACATCGTCTTCCTTCGCTGCAAAATGCCCCTTCAACTCCTTCACAAATCCGATGGCAAGATCATCAACGCCGGTAAGGAACAGAACCCGGATCTCGGGGAAATTCAGAATCCATTGGACGGCGTCGCAAACATCAATCGTGCTTTTGAACCCGCCGCGAGGCCAGAGGAGCAAACGTTGTTTGAAGCTGTCCTGCTCTCCGATCTCCTTGTCCAGTTGCTTCTGCACGAAGAAGTCGCAGACAATCTGGTACTCTTCTCGGGTGATGCGATTCTCTTTGATGTGCTTGTCTATACCTGCCGGGTTGGTGCCCCAGCAAAAGTACTTGACGAGCCAGAAGAGATCCGTGCGGGTCCGACGACGAACCTCTTTACTCAGCGGAACCTTGTCGAGCCCGATGGAGGCTAGATTGCGCAGGCTACCACGAACATCGACGCGGGTCAGATATTCATACAGGACCTCATCCGGAATCTTGTCCGGAGTCTCGTGTTTCTCAAGTAAGCTATCGAAGGTTTCGAGCATCGGTTATTGCAGGCGGCCATAAATCAGCAGGAGGCCTGCACTCAGCGTTGGAACCTTGAAGTTTCTCCAGACAATGTTCATGCCTTCGAAGTCATACTCCACATCTTGCCCCGCAAAGAGCGCGGGGGTGGTGCCTGACAACAGCACCATGCTGTCCGATGTCTCTTGAATGGAAAAAGAAGCCGAAGCCAAGGGAGCCCGCCAGATAACTTTGAAGATCCCCAGCCCCATCGGGTTCCCGGCTGCAAACAGGGACGTAGCGTTGACGCGGTATCCGTTCGTGAACGTGGTATCAATGCTGATCGGGTTTGTCGTAAAAGAATTAGCCATGTACTTTACCTCGGGTCGCCTCGTTGTCTCCGAACATACTCCAACACTACCTTGAAAGCGAACTGATCGGCCTGGGCCTCGTTCAGCGCCTTTCCGGTTTGGTCTTGCAGCGCATGCTTGTACTCATGTGCCAACAGCAGAAGCGTGATCGCCTCGTACTCGGGACAGAAGAGCCCGGTCGCCAGATACATCAGTTTGACGCCGTTAGTCTTCTTTCCGTCGTGGTATATTCCGTAGTAGGGCTCATCGCGGCTGTCCTCGTCGTCCGGGACCTTCGTGCTGTCAGACTCGATCTCATCATCCGGAAAAATCTGGAGACGCACATCCTTCTTCAACGGGTACTCTTCGTTCAGAAACGCAACGAAACTCCGAAGCTCTTTGGAAAAATGGGGGACTCGACCTTGAATGATGAGCATGGGCTTAGATGAACGTTTTGCCCCCAGGATCTCTTTGACGGCCATCTTAACCTCTGAAGCCCGGACTTTCGTGTGGGCACCTTCCGTGGAAAGCCCGTGACATATTGCAGTTGTAACACAGCAACCGGTACTTTAACTTAGGCCAACCCTGGTCTCGAAGCAGCTTGTACATCCGCCAGCCACGAGTGCCAGTCTTCTTGCGGTGCGTGTCGCCGCCACCGTCGATGTGATCGAGAGACAGAAACTGCTCGATGCGAACATCACAACCTCCGGGGCACTGACATTTACCACCGTAGGCTTTTATGAATTCCGACCGGATGTCTTCTCGTTCTGCGGCTTGTCGGCAGCGTGAACCGCAGAATCGTTCCTGTAGTGGTCGTAACGACTTCCCGCATTGGAAGCAGACTCGCATCTGTTTTCTACCTTCGTCCCCTGAAACCGACCAGCTTTCGGAAAGAAAATCGTTCGGAAGTTCTCCATTCTTAATCCTCCAGTTTTTTCTTCTTTCGATTTGACTTGGTCAACCTCGTGTTCCGTACTGCAGACAACAATAATCTGGCATTTGGAATCGGAGTGCCGCTCTTATCAACTGGAAAAAATTGGAAGTTGTGAATCAGACCGCAGTCACAGCACTCCATCTTGAAGTTCTGAAGGTTCGCCACCTCGTACACCGTGGCGTCTTGGCACTGAACTTTTTCGGTGACAACCGCCCAATGTACACGTTTCATGGCGTCCTTATTTTTCGGGGATGTCTGCGCCAGCTGCGCGGGCCTTTGACAACATGATCGCGATGTTCTGCTTTCTCGCAGCCTCGGGACCTTTCTTTCGCATCGTGGACTTCACGACCTTCGGAGGATTCTCCTTGAGTTCGTGGCCTGCGGCTCGAATGAGTCTTTGGTTCTTCGACGGAACCTTCTTCTTGCCTGCGCCCAGGGAACTGGCAGCAGCGCTGACTTTGCCGCTGCTACGATACTTCTTGGCGTCCCGAGCGTTAAGAACCGCCTCGCCTTTGTGGAGCTTCGCGAGTCCAGTCTTGGCGACCTTCTTCGTGCCTTTCTTGTAGGACTTGATGCGCTTCATCTGCAGGTCATAAAGTCGTACCTCTGCGGGGCTGTCGCCGCCGATGCTCTTCTTGATCCGATAGTCCCGGAGACGAGGCGCGGACTTCGTCAGCTCTTTTTCTTCGGCGGGGTCACGGGACGGATCGTCCTCGGCTTTCTTCGTCCGGTCATCTTTCTTCTGCGACTTCTCTTCTGACGCCGAATCAATATCTTTCTTCCGGTTCTGCAGGACTTCGGCAGCCGCCTCGTATGGGTTCCAGCTCTTGGTATTGGCCATCGCTAAAATCCTCCTAACGGTCCGGCTGGCGGTAACGTCGGGGCTGCTGACGCCGGGGGCAACGTGGGCGCTTCTGGCGCGGCGGGTATTCCGAGTCCCAGATTCTCGCCGACGTGGGCGCTGAGATCCTCGGGGTTGATGGCATGCTGCTCGCTGTCGATGGGTGGTTCGCCCGGCGCAGACTTGAACTCATGATCCACAAGGAACTTTCCGTTCGCCGTTTTGCTGATGTGCATGCGGTGGACATGCTTCTTCACGGCGTTTGCCACGAACTTCTTCGTGGCCTCGGGGACGCGAGACGAACCTTTCGACTTCTTTCCGCCGAGTGCGGATTTCGTTCTACTTTGTTTGGCTGGCATGGTCTCTACCGTCCTTGTCCTTTGATGAGTGCGTCGGCGCGATCCAACAGCGTAGAAGTAGGAGCCGCTGGTTCCGCAGCCTTCGCTCTCAACTTAGATCGGATACGATCATAGACGCCCGGAGTCTCGGCTGCTGGCGCAGACGCAGCGGGCTTCGTCAGGGAGCCGTGTTCCTTCTCGTAGGCCTCTACGTTTGACTTCTTCGCGTCGATTGACTTTTTCTCGTTGCCCAGGTCGAAGGCTTTGTTCAGATGATCGAAGAAGCCGCCGTGCTCTACGGCGTGAATCTCGGGCTCACCGTCACCATACTCGTGCGTCGCCTTGATATGTCCGTTGGACGTGTGCTCCAAACTAAGGCGTCGTAGCTCACGAGGCGTCAGCTCGTCCTTCGGCTTGCTGCCGAGAACTGCTTTCGATTTGCTTTCGGCCATGTAGATAACCTCAGTTCAGTGACATCATCACTGGAAACATTCCGAATCTTACGTCCTTGATTTCATACTGAGGCCGCACGCAGGTTGGAAGCACAAGTCGTTTTCCCACACAGTACGCCATCTCAATTCTTTCGAGATGCTCGAACAAAGGCAGCGGATCGAAGGTAAGCGTCGGTCTGCCTTTGATGAACTCCACAAGGTTGACCACCCAGTCTTCGCGGCCTCGGTTAATCGGATTCGTCGGCTCCTTCATCTGTGTCCTCGTTTTCGTCGCCCGGCTCCTCGCCTTCCTTGTGTTCCTCCAGCTCTTCTCCGGGGGTTTCCGACATCTCGTGGTGCTCTTCGGATTCCTCGTCGCTGTCACCGGCGAACACGAACTTCTCGTTGGGCTCCGTGGGCTTCACAGGATCAATGAATCTGCAGCAACCGTGGTGCTTGTCCACAACCGCAAAGGTCTGGTCACCCGCCGTCATCTTTTCGGTTTTAGGGTCCCGCAACATGTGGGGTTCGTTGCAAAGGCCCTGGGGATCTTTGCGCGGCTCCATGCTCTGCAAGTACCAGCACTGGCCACAGCTGAACGGCCCGGCCTCGCTGTACTCCGCGACCGGCGTGCCCATGCCTTGGGATTTCTTCCAGGGGTACGTGCTTTTGTCGGACTCGGACTTCGAGCCCAAAACTTTCTTGACTTTCTCGGGCATGGTAATTTTCCTGATCTGGAAAATGGTGGACGCGGACTCGGGAGTCGAACCCGACTTTGAAGGGTATGAGCCTTCCGTGACACCGGTTCACTAGTCCGCAGCGGTTTGCGTGCAAATAAACATCTGGTTTGGAATGAGAACGATCCGCAGATCCCGACTGCCGAAAGGGCTTAGCGTGCAAACAAAAACCGGGGCTGTTATTGACAATCCCCCAAAACGAAAATAAGACGCCAGATGTGACGAGCAGGGCCTGTAAACCCAAGACACTCGTCACACCCGACGACTGCGCAATGCGTAGGACAGGAAGAAACTCAGGAGTCAGGCCCTACGCGCTCTAACCCCTGAGATCGAAGCAACACCGGGATTACGGCCCCAGTGATGCGCCTTTGGGTGGAAGCTACGACGTGGGGTGCGTTGTTCTCTCGTGGCAGGCTATTCGCACCGAGCCCCCTTCCACACTTAGAGTGCATAGGGGTCGAACCGCCTCAGATCTAAACCTGAGTGAGCCCGACCCCTCTCTTGGGTGTACTTAGACCCTCTCGATGCTGAACTCGTTGATCTGCACGTAGGTCGTGGCGTCTGCGGCGGTGTCGATGGAAGCCGCAAGCGTGAAGTTCAACTCGGCGAGAGCTGTTGCAGCCACAGCTGAGGACGACGCCCACACCGGAGGCGAGGGTAGAACCGAAGCGTTGGACAGTGCCGACACCGCGAAGATCGCAGTCGCCAGTCTGTCGCTCACGCTGGACCACAGGCAGAGGACCTCGGCGTAGAACTTCACACTCAAGGCTCCCAAAGTCAGGGCGCTGAACAAAGTCGCGATGGTGTTGAAACCGGTGCCCTTGACGCCGGTCGAGGTGACTGGACCCGCTGCAGCGATCACGCCGACGTTTGCCAAGCTGTTCTGACCCAGTGTCAGTGTCAAGGTGCTGGTGGCAATACCCAGGGCCTCGCCACAGACCTTTAGCTTGAACGGACGACCGTCGAAACTCTGGCTGCCGTCGATGTCGCTGAGCCCGATGCTCAACGCGGAACCCACGGGAAGCGTTGGTGAAGGATATCCAGCGTAGAGACCTGCAGCCGGAACCGTGAAGACCTGGAACGCCGTGGTGGTAGGGATGAGTTTGCGGGGGATGTTGTACAGGCCCCCAGTTGTGTTGACGTTTGACATGATTGACCTCGTTGAATTGAAATGACTTACTGGTGCTGCAACGTCAAGTTACCCGACGTTCCTCTGAAAACATTACCACTTGTGGTCCGTGGCCTGCGCTGCGCACCACGCGGCATTCCACTTCGTGGTCTTCCAGTGTTCGTTCTCCGGACTACTTAAAATTTGTGGCCTTGTCGATGTCGGCGGTGGTAAACGCGAGCCTGACGGCACCGGTCGCGACCTGAATGGCTCCCTCGGGCGGGATCGGCATGCTTCCTATAAACGATACGACGCCCAACAGCTCGCCCCTTGCCGAGAACACTCCTGCCCCGGAGTCGCCGTGAAAACTCTGGAAGCCGAGTACATCGACGATACGTCCCTTCAGTGCATGGGACGCACGGTATAGACCCCTGTGGAGCTGCTGGATATAGACGACCCCGGACAACGAAGGGTTGCCCCAGATAAATACTGGCTCGGAAGCCCGCAGCTCTCTGCCGCCGAGCGGAATAAAATCCTTGAAGTCTGCGCCTCTGATCAACAAGATCGAGTGGTCGCCGCCGTCGCGTATCACGCCATCTACTCGGTAACCTGGGACCCCGTCGATGGACACGAAGTCTGAAGGTGACTCGCAGTGAGAGGCGGTCAAGATTGCATGACGGGCGATGGAGGTGGCGCTGCAGTTCGCTTCCTCTGTCATGGTCGCCGTGAAAATCACGTGCGTAGAAGACTTTACCTTCGCCTGGACTTGAACGTTGTCCTGCAAGGCCTCACTCAGGATGCGCGGCGGGAGCGCCAGCAAGACGAAAAAGAACGCTACGAGCAACAAGTTCGCGGTGAGGGTAAGGGGCTTCACGGGGGCTCCTGTCAAAAAGATGACGATATGGGATTCACGGTGAATTCACATCGATCCGGGAGGACTCGGGGTCAGGCCGGGGGGAGGGCCTGTCTCGAAATAGGGTCCCCTATTCGTCTAACTCTATGATAAGACTAGGCCAGACTCGAAGCGAATCCCCAGGCATCTCCTCGGTTTCCCTCGACCAGCTGGGCTGCGCCGTCTGCGTCCAGGTCGGGCAACCGGTTGCACCCAGGAGGGCCGGGTCGGCTCAAGTCTGAGCTGCCGGGTGACTGCAAGTCGGACCTGCTCGACGCGCTGGAAACGCAAGCGCCTGTGTTATCAACGAATCGCTGTCTTTAGAGTTGTGTACTCTACAGACATCCTGCCAGACCGGTGTTCCCGCTCGGTAACATTTGCGGAGATTGGCCGCCTTAAGCTCCGAATGTTCCCGCTCGGTAACATTTTGAACGGTTTGCGGTAACTCAC
>Ga0315278_10001035_pt1 | contig 24056 bp, 24 predicted proteins | sample YL17G06_0_MG_FD_203880 | JGI IMG/M metagenome (GOLD analysis project Ga0315278, IMG submission 203880) | Sediment microbial communities from Yellowstone Lake, YNP, Wyoming, USA - YL17G06_0 | ecosystem: Environmental > Aquatic > Freshwater > Lake > Sediment | place: USA: Wyoming | collected... | reverse complement strand
CCGGGCAAACCCTTTACAAAAAAGATATCCTCTTCCGCACTATCCAGCAGGCCATCACGGAACTGGCCGTCAATAAAAAAATCATCCCCATCATCATTTTCGACGATGCTCATTTCCTCAAAAACGAGAACTTCTTCGAACTTCAAATCCTTTCCAATTTTAATTTCGACTCCCTTTCTCCGGCGCTTTTTGTTTTGATTGCTCAACCTCATCTCCAGGATAGATTGAAACGTCCTGTTTTCGATTCCTTTTACCAGCGTATCTCCATGCAAATTAATCTCCAGCCTCTCTCTTGCCAGGAAACGAAGGATTTCATCGTCCAGGTGTTGAACAATGCTGCCGGCGTCGGTGGTTCTGGCGCCGCTACCGGCGCCGGCGCCGGTGACGGTCTTTCACTGCAAACGTCTAATGCTTCCTCCACCGTTTCCGTTTCCACTTCCACCTCAAGGTTTGAAAACCTGTTTACTCCACAAGCCTGCCAATTGATTTTTAAATGTTCCGGCGGTATTCCCCGGCTCATTGCCAAAATTATGGAAAAAGCCTTGATTTACGGCTCCGCTCACCAACTGGATACGCTTGATGAAAACGTTATCTATCAGATCGAGCCTGAATTATGAAAAAATGAAAAACGGAAAATCCATTAATTAAAGAAAAGGAGGAAATAACATGTACCTGGACATTCAACGAATAAAAGCAGAAATCACCATGGAGCATATCCTTGGTCATTACGGCATCGGCATCCAGTTGCGGGATGTTGGCACGAATCGTCTTAGCGGATGTTGCCCCATCCATCACGGCGATAATCCAAATGCCTTTCATGTGGACCTCAAACGGAATCTCTTCCACTGTTTTACTCATTGCGGCGGCGGGTCTATTTTTGATTTTGTCATGAAAATCGAGCAAATGGATTTCTACTCCGCGGCAAGAAAAATATGGGAGACTTTTTATCCGTCTTCGTCCTCCGCGCCGGCCTCTCCTGCCTCGCGACGGTTTAAATTCAACTCCAATTTTACACATGGCGCGGATACACCTTTTCTACTTCAACATCTATATCTAACGGATAATCTATTTCGACGCCCTGGGGTTCCCATTTTAAAACTACAAATCACCCATCCCTATCTGGAGAAAAGAAATATATCCCCTTCCCTGGCCATGTCTTTTCATATGGGCTATTGTAAACATGGCATCATGAAAGACAGGATTGCCATCCCCATTATCGATGCTGAGCGGCACATTGTCGCCTATGCCGGTAGAGCCGTGCACGATAACCAGTCTCCACGATACCTTTTCCCGAAAAACTTCAAAAAATCCCAATACCTCTTTAATATTCAAAATATCACTCCTAAATCGAATAAACCGGTATTCTTGGTGGAAGGTTTTTTTGCCTGCATTCATATTGTAAAGGCTGGTTTGGATGCCATCGCGCTTATGGGAACAACGGTATCTCCTCATCAACTTTCCCTGATGAAAGAAGCACGCAAGTTTTACAACGTAATGCTGGATGGAGATGAGGCCGGGCGAAAAGCGACTCCCATTATTGAAAATAAGCTCAACCTTTTTCAAATCCCTTTCCGAACTGTAAATCTTATGGACGGCAAACAGCCCGACCAACTGGAAAATGATTATTTGAAAGCGATTGAGAATGAATATCGGGAGAAGTGAGCCTTATACAATATACAATTAAAAGATAAAAGCTGGGGGGATGTTATCTCCAGCTTTTTTCCTTTTCGATCGGTTACTATATTGATGGGATTTTACAGTTAAACAATTAAAATAACCGATTAACTGGTTACAAGATCACTTGAAACACCTTAACTATTAATTGTTGTAATAACAAGAACGACTTTGGCGTACAGTAAAGCAGGAAGAGGTGTACTTGAAGAGCTATGAGACGGTAAGTGAAGCTGAAAGGGAATTGGGTCGTTATTTTGAGTTTTACAATAACAAGAGGGGGCACCAGTCCCTGGGCTATCGTCGCCCGGTGGAAGTTTACCATCAAATGGAGATGAATTAACATGAAAAATTTTCCACACAATTTCCACAGGTTTTCCACAACGAAAAATAGCCTTATAGCCTTTGTGGATATACACTTTATGATTTTTTCCACAAAATTCCGGTCCCCTCATTTTTTCCACTATTATATGTGGATAAATATAAGCTTAACTTTTATATATTTTTGTCTTGACAATGGGGTCCACTTTAAGGGATCGATAAAAGCCCAATACATATAATGACACAAATCCAACGTGTATATTTCTTATTCATGTTTCCTCCAATTTCACGCTTTCTAGCGTTGTTTATTTCTCTGGCTTAAATGCCGCCTTTTCACACTTCCCGACGGATCAGCCTTTAGTTTTTCCTTCCAAACGCTTTCCCGATATCGGCAGTTATTTTTGGGGCGTGAGGGATGGGAACATTCCTTCCCTCACGCCCATCAAGAATAAATTTATTTTTCACTCTTTCCTCCTTTATTTATGATAAGCTAACTTCAAGATGGAGCTTGATAGTTCCGACGATGCATCACTCCGCACTAAAAATTTTCCAGGATCCATATTGATATTATATAACATCCTACCTTTAACTTCAAATTCAAAATTCAAAAGCCCAAAATCCCAAACAAAAACAGCCCCTCAGAACACTGGGCAAAAAGGGGCCACGGGTTACACTGATTTACACAGATTTTTTTCACCACTCTACCACTCGCCAATGACCATTGGCCACGTACCATTTACTTCAAGAAATACTTTCAAAATACAATTTTATCCCCCACCTATAACTTCTCCCCTGCGGATAGTAAATGGCTTCGGTGGGATCAAAATAAAGGACATTGCTGCGAACCATATCTTGTAATAAATGATCGATCTCAACCGGGGAAATCCCTTCGGCTATAAAATCTCTCAAACGCGCAGTTTCTTGTTTTAGAAATACGTGCAGCACTTTTTCTTTTTGCATATCCGCGCCGATATAGTATTCGATCATTCCTTTAATTTTCTTTTTATACAGGAGGAGCACTTTATCGAGGGGGGCATTGAAAAGCTCAGTTAAAATATCCTGGATTTCCCACATACTGCCTCCAACTGTATCCCAGATTTTTTCCGCATCGGCTTCAGTCAGGGTATAATCCTTTATTTTGGAATATTTTTCCAGGTTCAGCAACCATTCCATCACATCATCCCTGGATAGATAATCCACTTTATAAAACATGGAGCACTTTTTGAGCTTCGAATCGTTATACACGGTATTCAAGAAATACCCATCCGACGAAGCGATAATGATATGGGCCAGGTGAGACTGCTTGGTCATGGCCACGAAAAAATTGAACAACGCCGTGATCAATTGCCGTTCTTTGTCATTATCCAGGTAAATTTTATCCAGGGCCTGGAGCTCATCGATAATCAAAACGGGCTTAATGCCTCTCCCTGTAAGGTCCAGTAATTCAGCTTTCATAACTTTGAAGGGATCGGCCCGTTTTTCAAGAATTTTCTTCTCCACCGCAGCATCGATCTTAAAAAAACCGATATTGATATTGGAGGCCAGTGTTTCCTTTTTTTCGCCCTGGGTTTCAACGCGAAAAAAGGTTTTAAGGAAATCGTCGTAAACATTGGTGAAGGTTTCGCGGAGGTCCAGGAATTTGATATCCAGTTTTTGTTCTTCCCGGATTTGTTCCAGGAATTTATAGAGCAGGGTTGTTTTGCCGGAGGATTTGGGACCATGCAGGAAGAGGATGGACTCAGGACGTATATCGATATAGTCGTGCAGAAACTTCATTTCTTGTTCCCTATTGATAAAGGCTACGTCTTTGCGATAATGAAATTTATCTTTTTCCATGTCTTAATTATAGTACTTTCAGGTTTTCTTTTCAAGCCGGTATTTCCTGGATTTGCTTCCAACTATTGTCTACGACGAACTGCTATAAAAATAGCCGCGAAGATACGCGAAGAAAAAATGGCCACAAAGGCACAAAGGCACAAAGGTTCACCAGGGGGATTTATTTAAAAAAAACCCTGGCGCCCTGGCGTCTTGGCGGCTAATAAATCTCTTGATATCTATCGATGGCTGCTCTCTATTTAATTGTCATCAAAAAGCTTGTTTTAAATGTAATATTCTGATAAAATTCAAATTTAAAAATTAAGAAATTAAAGGACATCAAATGATTGTTGTATTAATTAACGAAACTCTTAAAAAACACCTACTAAAACAACCTGGAGACTTAAAGAAAAAAACCAGGGAAAAATTTGAATTTCTTGAATCAGGCTTGTGGGACGGCTCGTTGAAAGTTTAAAAAATAAAAGGACCCTCTTCCAGGTGCGTGTTTGAAGCGCGCCTGGATAAAAGCAACCGAATCCTTTTTACCCTGGGTCGCTCCACTGACCCCCCGGATGAAAAATTCCTAACCGTTTACGCCTGGGGTATCGTCGCCCATGACGATATTTCTAAAAAAAATAAAGCCATTATGCCGGCCAACGCCCCTTTTCTCCATTTCAGCGATTACAACGAAATCCAATTGAATGACATCGATATCGAAACATTGGAACCTTCCTATTTTACCCAGGAAAATATCACTGAAAAAATCTCCGACGAATCCGGCAGCCAGAAATGGTACCCCGTGGAAGAACAAGAATGGAAACGAATTCGATCCTATTCGCGGGACGACCTGGAACTCTTCCTATTCCTCACCCCGGAACAAAAAGAGATACTAAACTCCCCCCTCCCCATCATGATCTCCGGGACAGCCGGCAGCGGTAAAACCACCCTGTCCGTATACTACTTACCCAACCGAACCACCGCCGGCTTGCCCAGGTTTATGAAAAGTTACACGACTACGGCTCCGCCCTTGGTCTCTGGGAAAAACTGGGGAATGTAAAAGCAGCGGCAAGATGTAAGAAAAAGCTGGAAAAAATTCCGAAGGGGCAGAAAACGCTTTTCGGCGCTTCTTGACTTTAACAAATGAAATAGTGTATCATTCCATTTCCATAAACGACGGCATAAATAGATCGATGTATAATGAATACGGATATTTTTAATTATTTAAAAGAATTCCCGGGCGCTGCCGGCAGCGAGAACATATTTCTCCCGGATAACGTCGCCCCGGACCCACGACAAAGAAGGAAAATTGTCGGCAGCCTTTTCAACCCCCACATTATCCGGCAACCCGACGCCCATATATCGGAAAACCAAATCGAAACATTTATCATGGAGGTGGCCAGGAAACTGGTTACCTCCGCAGACAGACAAACCATTGAAAAAGCCTTCCGGGAACTGGTCGCCAAAGTCAGTGGAAATATCCTCACCCTGAAATACCGCCCCATTTTTGAAAAAATAAGACGCGATAGACGCCTCACCGGCATACTGGCCTATTTTACCCGCGGCAGCCTCTACCGCAGAGACGAAGTCCGGGAATTGGACGTCCTGGTGTTCCTTAAAAAATACCCGGATCCCTATAATTTCCAATACGACGCCCGGGATTTCCTGGATATTATCCGACTTTTCAACCCTCCGGGAAAACGAAAAATATACGAAACAACCCTGCAAACTTTCATGAAACTCCTGTACGGCAAACAATACGAGTACTTGATGCAAATTAACCTCATCAAACGCGATGCCGGGCAGGTCTACCGTGAAAAAGCAAAGAAACTACGGGAACAACTCCGGACCCTCGCCATCACGGAAGTGACCGGGACGGAAGCCGGAGAAATTCTAAACGCCGCGGAAATCCAGGGAAGCCCTTACAAAGACAGGATGCTGACCCCACCCGACCTGGAGAAAAACGGACTGCAACCCAAATATAAAATGAGTTTCAAAGGATTCGCGCCGGCGTATTTCTCTTCCCCTTATCACATCGGCCAGGGACGCCCGGCTGTGGTGGCTTATATGAAAAAAGATAGCCAATATATCCCGGGCTCCTATTACCAGAGCAATTCCCACGGCATCTGGCGACGCCTCGACATTTATACCATGATGGAAGGGAAAATCGTTTCCTACGGCGCCGGTGAAAAACGCGGCATGACCAACCTCCCCCTGGTCTTTCAAAAAGCATTGGCGCAAATTACGAGAAATCCCGACCTTATTATCAAACCCACCGGCGACGAAAGTGATTTTATTTTTGCCGGCCCCTCCTACAGCACCCTGTCCCTGTTGACCTACCATTCCACCGCCATGGTATCCGAAACTGTGGAAAAAGAACCTGAAAAACTGGACGGCAACTTTTACGGGGAAAACGTCCGCTTAGTTCCACCGGGAGAGGTAGATTTTTATGATCGCCGCCAGGCCCCGGATTTCTCAAAACCCGTTACCCACTGGGAAAACGGCAACAAGGTCTATGGCAAAATAACATACCGGGCGTTTTTATCCGGAGATGACCGCTTCATATACACTTTTTGCCGGGATGAAACGGGCCGGGCCTGGATCGGCAGCATCGAGAACCACAGCGCCATCTCCGCCGCCGGCCCCAGGGAAACCTGGGTGGACGGCGGCTGCCTGGCCACCCCCGCTTACGAATACCTGGGCAGGGAAGGACACTACGGCAACCCGGGGTTGAGGGCCGGCAATTACATCGATATGTTCAAAAATTATTTAAGTAAAGTGCGTGTAATCGCCCTCTTTGGGAAAAGTCCCGGGATTTAACAAAACGACATTTGACAGGAGTTTTTTTCTGTGATATATTTCATTCTAAGTTGTACAGGAAGAAAAAACGGAGTAAAGAATACGTGAACATACGTTTCAAAAAAAAATGTTTTAGTGATCTAAAATAAGTGAGGGAATAATCATGACAAAATATTTCGAATGTGAAACACCTGCTTTAAAACAAGCCAAAGAATTAGCCGGCGATTATGGCCTGGAAAACCACGGCCTGGTTCAACCGGGCAAAGTATATTGGAACCTTCCTACCCCGGCATTGTACGAGGAAGCCATTTTCCGCGGCGAAGGGGCCATGACCGAAGGGGGTCCGTTAATCGTCAATACCGGCAAGTGGACCGCCCGGGCCGCCACGGATAAATACCTGGTCAAAGAACCCGAAAACCAGGACAAAATCTGGTGGGGCAAATCCAACCAACCCCTATCGGCCGAAAAGTTCGACATATTGCTTAACCGTATGCAAGCCTATCTCCAGGGACGCGACCTCTTTGTCCGGGATTGTTATGTCGGGGCCGATCCCAAATACCGGATGCCCATCCGTGTCATCACCGAGGCGGCCTGGCAGAGTTTATTCGCCCGTAATATGTTCATTCCCATCGCCAACCGCGAAGAATACAAACAGCACGTCCCACAATTTACCTTGATCGCTGTCCCTTCTTTTAAAGCCGATCCCGGGATCGACGGCACCCGCAGCGAAACCGTTATCGTGATTAACTTTGCCAAACGGCTGGCCCTTATCGCCGGTTCCGGTTACGCCGGCGAGATAAAGAAATCTTTTTTTACCATTTTGAACTACCTCCTGCCCCTAAAAGGCGTCATGTCCATGCACTGTTCGGCCAACGTGGGGGACGAAGGAGACGCGGCGCTATTTTTCGGCCTCAGCGGCACCGGTAAGACATCGCTGTCCGCCGACCCCAAACGTAAACTCATCGGCGACGACGAACACGGCTGGAGCGATGACGGCGTGTTTAATTTCGAGGGCGGCTGCTATGCCAAGGTCATCCGGCTGTCCGAGCAGTATGAACCCAAGATTTACTGCTGTACTTCCCGGTTCGGCACCATACTGGAAAACGTCGTTTTCGATCCCGTCACCCGAAAAATCGACCTGGACGACGATAAACTAACCGAAAACACCCGGGCCTCTTATCCCCTGGAATTCATCGACAATGCCCTGTCTGAAAAAATGACTCGCACCCAGCCCAAAAATGTCGTTTTCCTGACCTGCGATGCTTCGGGGGTCTTACCCCCCATAGCCAGGCTGGATAAGAACCAGGCCATGTATCATTTCATCAGCGGCTACACATCCAAGATCGCCGGTACGGAAATGGGATTGGGGGTTGAACCGCAGATTACCTTCAGCGCCTGTTTCGGCGCCCCCTTCATGGTGCACCATCCCTTTTACTATGCCAAACTGTTGTCGACGATGCTTGAGAAGCACGGCGCCCGGTGCTGGTTGGTCAATACCGGTTGGGTCGGCGGCAAATTCGGCGTGGGCAAACGGATCAGTATCCATTATACCCGGGCCATGTTGAACGCCGCCCTGGAAGGAAAACTGGATAACGTCCAATACAGGCAGGATAAACTCTTCGGCTTTCAAGTTCCCATAAGTTGCCCGGGTATACCGGATGATGTGTTTAAGCCCGAAAGCGCCTGGAGCGATAATAAGGAATACTGGGACAAATACGACGCCCTGGCGGCCCGTTTTAGCGAAAACTTCAAACTCTATGCCCGGGACTGCCCGCCCGAAGTAGCGGCCGCCGGACCCAAACGATTGCAATGAGGAAAAAAAAATTTTCGCAAAAAGGCCTTGACTATTACTTAAAAACGAAATATAGTTAAATCTAAAACGTTATATCGACAAACAAAACATGTAAGGAGGTTTCATGTCAAAAATCGATTTATCACTTTCAAATCTTGACAAACTTTTTCCTGGGGATTTTACCCAGGAGCAAATCGCCAAAGGCAAGACGGTTTTCCTGAAAGAATTGTCCCGTTCCACCCACAAATTCTACGGCGGCAAAATCATGACCATGCCCAAAGCCGGCATTTATGGGTTTAACTGGTTTAACGTGTGGTATACGCCCGGGGTTTCCGTGGTTTCCACGACTATCCGGGATAACAATGACGCTTCTTTCGATTTATCCAACAGGGGTAACCTGGTGGCCGTGGTATCCGATTCTACCCGCGTACTGGGAGATGGGGACTGCACGCCTTCCGGCGGCCTGGGAGTCATGGAAGGTAAGGCATTCCTGATGAAATACCTGGGCGGCGTCGACGGGGTGGCCCTCTGTATCAACAGCTACAATAAAAAAGGGGAACATGACCCGGATAAAATCATCGATTTCGTTAAAATGGTAGAGCCCAGCTTTGGCGCAATAAACCTGGAAGATATTTCCCAACCCAATTGCTACAAAGTACTGGATACCCTCAGGGAAGAATGCGGCATTCCCGTATGGCACGATGACGCCCAGGGAACCGGTTCAGTGACCCTGGCCGGGCTTGTCAATGCGCTGCGGATCGTAGGTAAGGACCTGGACAAGGTAAGAATCGTTTTTAACGGCGCCGGCGCTTCCTGCACCACCATAGCGCGCTTGATCTTGCAGGCCGGCGGGAACCCTGAAAAGATGATCATGTTCGATACCGTGGGTGCATTGCACAAAGATAGGGACGATATCAAAGCCGATCCGAGATTCTACAGGAAATGCGAACTCTGTGCTAAAACCAACCCGGATAAGATTAACGATATCGAAACAGCATTGAAAGGCGCGGATGTACTGATCGCTTTAAGTAAGCCCGGCCCGGAAACGGTGAAACAGGATTGGATTCGCATTATGGGGACGAAACCCATTGTATTTGCGTGCGCCAACCCCGTACCGGAAATTTATCCCTATGCGGCCAAAGAAGCGGGGGCGTATATTGTAGCCACCGGCAGGGGCGATTTTCCCAACCAGGTCAATAATTCATTGGGGTTCCCCGGGATCCTGAAAGGCGCCCTGATGGTAAGGGCCAGGAAAATAACCGATGAAATGGCAATTGCCGCCGCGTATTCCATGGCCAATTTTGCCCAGAAAAAAGGTATTAACCCGGATCGTATCATGCCCACCATGGATGAGACCGGCGTTTTTGCCCAGGAAGCGGCGGATGTGGCAATGGAAGCCGTTAAGAACGGCGTCGCCAGGTTAAACCTCGATTGGCAGACGGTTCACGATCAGACGTTGAAAGACATTACCGCTGCCCGCGAAGCCCTCGACCTGCTGATGAAAAACGGTTTTATTAAAAAACCGGATGAAAAATTACTGGAAGAAGCCATTCTGAAAGCCATCGATGCGGTAAAAAAATAAAGACGGCAAAAAGATAAAACAGCAAACGCAGGGAACAGGCTTACTGTTCCCTGCACATTATCGCCATTACCGCGTTATCGTCTGCTGCAAGTAGGCAGTTTTAATTTTGTGCCGCTTTAAATGCGTCGAACGCATCAAACACTCGTTTGATATCTTTTAGTTCGTTTTTGTGAATACTCGCTTTTTGATTTCCTTTAGTCCCGACATATTCCATTTTTGCCGATTTTGAGGCAGATACCTGGCGCAGGATTTCGCTTTCCTGTGGCAGCAAGCTCACATCATAATATTCGCAAATTCCCCCTCCTTCCTGGTCATAATAGACGCCGGGCAAGCTCATTTTTTGCAGGTCAATCTGTCGCGTCAACTCTCTGGTGGGCAGGATATATTCCTTATCGTCCGCGGTAATGACATATTGCTTGATAAACAACATTTCTTCCGCAAAATAGGCGATTCTTAATCGCAAGGCATAGGAATTATCCCGGTCATTTTTCAAAATATAAAGAACAATCCTGGAACGTCCGCTGGAGCCTTTGGGCATGAAGGTGGTAATGCCCTTTTGCTTATCTTCCCTGGCTTGTAATTTGAACTCCCTGGCAATATTTTTCCCCGTGTCTTTGCCTTCTACGCCCGCATAAACAGCGGGACACAGGAAAATTGCCGCCATTACCAGCAAAAATAAAATTGATATTCTTCTTTTCATTGATCCTCCTTACCGATACTTTTAATAATTTCTATGAAATCAGGGGCTTTTAATGAAGCGCCCCCCACCAATGCGCCATCGACATTGGGAAGGGTTAATAACTCCTTGCTGTTGGATGGTTTAACCGATCCCCCATAAAGTATACGTACGTCATCGGCCACCAAACCGCCGTATTTTAAAGCCAACGAAACCCGTATCAACCGGTGCACGTCCTCTACCTGTCCCGGCAAGGCGGTCTTCCCGGTTCCTATGGCCCAAACGGGTTCATAAGCGATGATGAGTCTCGCAGCTTCCGGGCCCGGTACGTCCAATAATCCCACTGCCAACTGCCTGCCGATAATGGCCGAAACTTCCCCCCTCTCCCGCTCTTCCAATGTCTCACCGATACAAAAAATGGGAATCAGGCGATTCCTGTAGGCGGCTTTTATTTTTTTATTTATGATTTCATCGGTCTCAGCAAAGTACTGCCGGCGCTCGGAATGGCCGACGATGACATAATCGGCCCCGGCATCCTTGACCTGCTTTCCCGAGCATTCCCCTGTAAACGCCCCCTGGTCCTCGAAATGCAAATTTTGTGCGGCTATCCCGATGTAAGATTCCCGCAAATGATTGGCCAATCCCGGCAAACTTAAAAAAGGCGGGGCCACGATAACGTCCACCTCCCCGGGAAACGGCAGCCCGTACTGGATTCCATCCACCAATTGGACGGCCCCTGCCGTTGTTAGATGCATTTTCCAGTTACCGGCGATGATGGGTATTCGCTTTTTCATTTTTGTTCCTTAAGGACTTTCTTAAGTTCTTCCGCAATTAACTCTTTCAAAAGCTCTTTCTGATGGCCGGGGCTGCCGGGAGACGGTGAAGATTGCAAAGGAGAGGGTGAGGGTGACGGTGACGATGAATGAGTGCCTTTCGGACCCAGTCCGGCTGCGGCCCTCTTTTCCAATAATTTCCGCCTGTCTTCATCAGGGATGGCCATTACCTGCCCCATTGACTTTGCATAATAATCGATTTTCAATAAATGTTCCAGTAATTCCATGCGCAAATAGGCCTCATTGACATCCCGGCCCACGGACAACACGCCGTTCCCGGCCATCATAAACACATCGCACCGGGACAACGCTTCGGCGATGATTTGCTCATGCTCCACCGAACCGGGGAAGGCATACCGGGCCGCCGGGATCACATCCCCGATGGATACGATGGCTTCAGGCACAAGGATTTCGAAATCGCCGCCCGCGTCCACGCCTACGCCTATTAACCCGCGGGCCATGGCAAACGGTGGATGGGCATGGACTACGGCGCCGATATCTTCCCTGGCTTTGTAGGCCGCCAGGTGCAAACTGATCTCGGAAAAGGGCTTGCCGATGCCGTGGACTTTCTTACCTTCCATATCCAGGGTCAGGATCATTTCGGGGACGATTTCCGCCTTACTAACGGCCGTGGGAGTGGCCAACAACGCGCCCTCGAATTTAACGGTCACATTGCCGTCATGATTGGCGACCCAACCCATGGTATGCAGCTTATGGCTGATCTCCACGATATTTTTTATTAAATATTCCCGCTGGTTTCCCATGATTATATTTTCCGTTCCTCTTAACCCAGTTGTTGCCCTGGGCCTGACGTTTTCATGTCATTGAGCTGTTTCAAAATTCGAATGGCCGCTTCGGCGGAAGAATCGATCTCCGATTCGGAGCCGCTTAAGATCAATCGCCCGGTGGCGCCGAAGGGTCTGATGTCGATCAATTTGACTTCGGCGGCTTTAAGGGCTTCATTGCCGGCGATCATGAGATAAGCGGCCGGTGTGGCTTCCAGGATGAATACCGATTCCCCGGCCAGGACCATGTTTCCCCTGGCCATCCCGGTAAACATAATGGCATGGTCCTGCTCGACGCCGCGGATAATTTTCTGGGTTAAAATCTCTACCGCGGCCCGGTCATTTTCGTTTAATTGGGCTTCTTTTAAGACGGCTTTCCCGGCTTCCTTGACTTCGCCCTGGTCGGAGTGATGCACCATCATTAACCCGAAAACCCGTTCGGTCACTACCGAAGCTAAACGGACGTTGGTGGCTTTAAGTGCCACATCGATCATGGTATGGATTTCCATGGCGGGCGCGATCTCGATTAATAATGCGGCGTCGTATTCGGAAGGATCATAAACGCGGTTGTCCTTGGCGATATACTGGGCCAATTGCGGTTGTAAGCTATCGATAAATGTTAATGTTCGTAATTCAAATCCTTGACTGGTCATTTATTACCTCCTTTTTTGGATTAAAAAAAAATTCGAAATTCGAAATTCGAAATTCGAAACAAATTCAAATGTCCAAAATACAAATGACCGAAACGAAAACAAATGCCCGCGAAAAACGCGAAAAACACAAAAAAAAACGGGCGAACACGGGGGTTCGCCCCTACAGGAATCCATGTTCGTGATAATTCGTGTAATTCGTGGGCAGTTTTTTTTTTGAATTTTGAAAATTTGAATTTTGAATTTGTTTCGAATTTCGTGCTTCGTGCTTCGTGCTTTCTTTTTATCTGTGGACCAAACATTTTTTAATAACTCCCTTTTTTAGCGGCTGCGCCGGTGACGATGGCCACACTGGCGGAAGCGCCGATGCGGTTGGCGCCGGCTTTGATCATTTTTTCCGCGTCCTCATGGGTGCGGATGCCGCCGGAAGCTTTGACTTCCATATCGCTGCCGACGACGCGCCTCATTAATGCGATATCTTCCACGGTAGCGCCGCCGCCGCCGAAACCGGTAGACGTTTTAACAAAAGCGGCCCCGGCGGTTTTGGCCAAGATACAGGCGGTGATTTTCTCTTCATCATTCAACTGCGATGTCTCGATAATCACTTTTACTTTATGCGGCCGGGACGCTTCGACTACAGCTTTGATATCGTCGTAAACCAGGTGGTAATCTTTCGATTTTAACGCGCCGATATTGATGACCATATCGATTTCCTGCGCCCCGGCGCGGACGGCTTCCCTGGCTTCGAAAGCTTTGGACTGGCTGGAGGCTGCGCCCAAAGGGAACCCGACGACGGCAATGGGCTTTACCGGGCTTCCTTTTAACTGCCGCGCCGCCAGGGGGATGTTGGCGGAATTGACGCAAACTGTGGCAAAATTGTATTGCCTGGCCTCTTCGCATACTTTTATCAACTGCTCCTTCGTGGCGTCGGGTTTCAACAAAGTGTGATCGATCATCGCCGCCAAAGTTTTATCTATTTTGGAACCGTTGATCCCGGCTTTGGCGCCGATGCGGTCGGCGCCGGTGCTTAATATATTCCGGACGGCTTCGGGTTTCCGGGTGGCGCAGTGCCCGCAATTTATGCAATCGCGGTCCGAGGAGATGCAGCCTTCGCCCCCCCTTACCGCGGCGGCCATGGGGTCAAAAACACCCCGCTCCCGCAGCTTTTCGGTTACCCTCCGGGTTATCAACTCTACCAGTTGATCGATATTGCGGTCATCGATTCCATTCGACATTTAATCCTCCTTTATGGTGACTTTGTCCACCACCCCGACAATGACGGAATGAAACGGGTCATCTTTGGTTCCTAACAATTGCCGGGCGGTGTTGCCCTCTTGCTCCACCAACACCACATCGCCGGGGCCGGCATTGACGGTATCACATGATATAAACGATGCGCCGATGTCTTTGCCGGTCTCATCGATGGGCTGCACCAGTAAAAATTTGTGGCCTTTAAAACTGGGGTGTTTCTGCGTCGCAACGACGTTTCCAATAACCCTGACCAATTTCATTGTTTATTCCTTTTCGCGTATTTCGCGTGTTTCGCGGGCTGTTTTTTAATATTTATCAAAAATATCTTTTTCATCTTTTATGCCTGTGTCCTCTACATTGACCTGGTCTACGATCCCGGTAATGGCGGCATCCACCGGCGCAAAGGGTTCGGGAAGCGCCAATGTGGATTCCCTGGCCAGGGTATAGTAAACTAAATCGCCGTACCCGGCCTGGACCGTATCGATGGCCGCCACCGCCTCGCCGCTGTTCTGCAGCTTCTCATTCACCGGCTGGATCATTAGGATTTTTAAGTTTTTAATGCTGTCTACCTTCCGCGTGGCAACGACGGTTCCGATTACTTTTGCTAATCTCAATTAACGCCTCCGGCGGCCCGCTTTTTGAAAAAAGCGGGGCAAAAACTTCTATTTAAAAAAGCGGGACAAAAACTTTTATTTATCACCAGTAGACTCCTTTTTCGATCAATTCCGGGTGCGGCGACGGGATCAACTCGCAGGCAGCCAACATACCCTCTTTAGCAGCGTACTGTTTGGCCGCTTCCAACGAAGCTTCCACATCGGCCAGGTCCCCGGTCATCACGAAATACCCCTTCCCGCCCAAACCATTGGCCAACCGGAGCTCTACCAATTGGACGGACGTTGTTTTGGCCGCGATGTCGGCCGCCAACACACAAACGGCCACGGAAAACGTTTCGATGATACCGATGGCGCCGAAAGTTTCGATTTTGACGGCGGCGGAAAGCGCCGGGATAATGTCCTCATGAACCCGCGGTAAAAAAAGATCGGCAATGACCATGTCTTTCCCGCTTTCAAGCCCGGCTTTCATGGCTTCTTCCACATCGGCCACTTCGCCGCAGATTATAGTAATGTATTTGCCGGGGCACACGGGATGCGTTTCGATGATCCGCACCGGCGCTTTTTTAACCATGGCGTCGCAAGAGTAGATGCCCCTGGCTACCGACTTGTATTCGATCATTCCTAAGGCCGGCTCTTTCATTTTATGTTATCCTTTTTCATTTGCATCGTTATTAATTGCATATTTCAATCCATGTTCCTGTAATCTCCGTCACTGTCCCGGCAATGGGGGCATGGTAAACCGCCCCGGTTTTGTCCGAAGGAGACGCGGCTATCACATCGCCCATTTTTACTTTCCGGCCCGGGGTCACTGTGGGCTCCGCGGGGACGCCGGTGTGCCGGTTAAGCGGAACCCTGACCCGCCCAACGCTTCGATACCCGGTAAAAGGGGTGTTCTTCACATACTGGGAAATGCCCAGTTTCTTAATTACCGTGGGCAGGGAAACTTTCCGGTACTCCAACTCCGGGACGATATTGATATCGGAACGATGGTGGGGGTTTTTAACGCCCCTGGCGGTTAATAGTTTTTTGTATTGGGCGTATACTTTGCGCGGGGAAAGCAGCATGAAATCGCAGGCGATGAGTTCGCACACCCCGCACTGGCTGCACAGGAATGCAGAAGTGATATGTTCGGTGGGCTCCGACTGGTTATAATCGATGGTGCGCATGGTCATATGGGGATACAAAGCATGGCCCAACAAATTGCGCGGGCAGAGGTCCGAACAGCGGAAACATTGACAACAGGCGGCTTTGGATTTTTTGACCATGCGGGAAATAGTCGTGCGCTGCATGTTTATAATGAAATGGTCTTCGGGCAATGCGATAACGCCGGAGGTGGTTTTGGCTATGCCCTGGTTTCGGTCTTCGACGATGTTTCCCATCATGGGGCCGCCGTCGATGATTACATCCGTGGGATAAAGGGTTCCCCCGGCCATTTGAATTAAATCGTTGTACGGGGTTCCGATGGGAACGGTAATGACCTGGGGTTGTTTCACGGAACCGGCAATAGTGACGGGCCGTTCGGTGACCGGTTTGCCGTCCACGGCGTGGGCCACCTGGGCCAGGCTGAGCACGTTACCCACCAGCACGCCTACCTGGAGTGGCAGTCCGCCTTCGGGGATGATGCGGCGAGTAACGTCGTAGACGGTTAAGAACTCGTCGCCGGCGGGATAATAGTTTTCCAGGAAATGGAGTTTGATGTTCCCGTCCGGGGGGAGTTCTTTGATCAGTGCAGCGGCAACGTCTTTGTAATGTGCTTTTATTGCGATGTACCCGGTTTTGGCGCCGGTTGCGATCATGGCGTATTGGAGCCCCTGGATAACCAGTCCGGGGTTTTCTTTTAATAGGGTTTTATCCGAAGCCAGGAGGGGTTCGCATTCGCTGCCGTTGGCGATGACGGTATCGACCCGGCAATTTAGTTTTATATGGGTGGGGAAACCGCCGCCTCCGGCGCCGATGACTCCGGCTGCGTGAACGGCTTTAATAATTTCACCCGATGTCTTGTTTATCATAAAATTTCTTTGCCTTCGGCGACCAGAAACCTTTTTGAAAAAAGGTTTCTGGACTTCCCAAAACTTTTGTTTAGATAAAAGTTTTGTGGGGGTCCAGGGGGCGGTTTTTCAAAAGAGCCCCCTGGTTCTAAACAATCCTGAAATATCCACTGAGTACACATCTCCTGGTCCTGGTAAAATGACGCGCCGTAGTCAACCCCTCGCCGGTTGGCGAAGCAATAGTAAACGAAGTCGGCCCCTCGCCTCCCATCCCTAACCCGGCTAACGCCATACCATTCTTAACAAAAATAGAAGTGTTCATCTTTACCGCCATCCGGTGCATATGATCGATGTTTTTCGAATGAATCACGGCAGTATGAAAACAACCTCCTTCCAATCGATAAGCCAACTCAATGGCCTCATCGATATCCTTAACCCGGATAAACGGAACCACCGGCATCAACAACTCTTCTTTTGCAAACGGATGATCCGGACCGGTTTCAACGATGCCCAGGCGTTTGTGCGGATCGACCTCCATGCCGATCTCCGCCAGGATCTTTTGAATATCCTGCCCCACCCATTTTTTATTCGGGCAGCCGTTTTCATCCAGCAGGACTTTTTCCAGGCGCCGGGCTTGGTAAGCGCCGATTTCGACGGCCCCGTGGTTCAACAACGATTTCTTAAGACCCTCGGCCGCATTTTTAGTAACGATGATTTCTTTTTCCACCACGCAGATAATATTATTATCGCAGCTTGCGCTGGCAACAATATCTTTGCCCGCTTTATCCAGGTCGGCCGTATCATCCACCACTACCGGAGGGTTCCCTGGACCCGCGGCGATGACCCGTTTTCCCGATTTCATGGCCGCGGCTACCACCGCAGGGCCGCCGGTGACCACCAATAAACGAATCTTCGGGTGTTTCATTAACTCCCCGGCGGATTCGATGGTGGGATTAAAGACGGTAGTAAAAAGGTTAGGTGGGCCGCCTTCGGATATAACGGCTTTATTCATAAGGTCGATGGTAAAAGCGGAGATTTTTTTTGCCGACGGGTGGGGGTTGAACACCACCGCGTTGCCCCCGGCGATCATACCGATACCGTTGCAGATGATGGTTTCCGAAGGGTTGGTGCAGGGGGTAATGCTGCCGATGACGCCATATGGCGCGCGTTCCTGGATGGTTAAACCGTCGTCGCCGCTAAAAGCTTCCGGTTCCAGATCTTCGACGCCGGGAGTTTTCAAGATAACCAGGCGGTTTTTTCCCAGTTTGTCTTCGTAACGTCCCAGCCCGGTTTCATCCACGGCGATCCGGGCCAGTTCATTCAAGTGGGCCAGACATATCTCGCGGATGGCGGCGATTATTTTTTTGCGCTGTTCAACGGGAACGGATTTATATTCCAGGAAAGCTTTTTCCGCGGCGGTTGCGGCCGAATCGACGCCCGGGAAAGAGCCGAGGTTACCTTCGAATTGCGGCAAGGAGATGCCGACCTTTTCCCGGGTTTGAATTTTCGGTGGGGCTTGTTCTAAATTCCCGGTGGATAATTGTTCCACCACCCGATCGACGATGGCTTCAATTCGACTATCGGTAGCTTCCATTACGAATCTCCATTATCAGTGTAATCCGTGTAATCCGTGTAATCTGTGGACATTTTTTCATTTAACGTACCGTTTTTCGCCGTCGATTTCGATCACATCGACGATGGCCATAATGACCGTATCCACCGGTTTATCCTTTGTGATATCCGTTTGTCGGGCCGAGCTGCCCGCTGCGGTGAGAACGATTTCGCCCACGCCGGCGCCCACGGAATCAACCGCCACTACAAAACCTGAAGTGGTTTTGCCGTCGAAATCCACATTTTTAACCACGTGAAATTTCAACCCGGTCAGTTTTTCGTCTTTCTGGGTAGAAACAACGGTTCCGACTATTTTTCCCAGTTGCATTGTTAGCTCCCGTTCTCATCCATCGATAATTATTAATTGTCAATGGTTAATTGTTAATTATTAACCGGGGAAGTTATTTAGCCGGTTTTTTAGAGTTGCGACCGAGGGGAAGGGAGTTATCGATATTTTCATGGGGTCTGGGTATAACGTGGACGGAAATCAGTTCACCGACTTTTTCAGCGGCCCTGGCGCCGGCTTCGGTAGCGGCTTTCACAGCGGCGACGTCGCCTCTTACGATAGCGGTAGTATAGCCCCCGCCGATTTTTTCATAGCCCACCAGTTCGACTTTAGCGGCTTTTAGCATGGCATCGGATGCTTCCACCATTGCCACGAACCCCCTGGTTTCGATCATTCCAAGTGCGTCAGACATTGAGTCCTCCTTTAAATAATGGTTCTATCAATTTTAATCAAGAATGTATTATAATGGAAATCGAAATGATTATCAATAGACCCCGGCTTTTTGGGGTGCTGGAAATAGGGGTATCCCGGGAAAAACCTTTTAGTCTCCTATTCGTTTTATTTATTTTTATTATTGAACTGCCTGATTTTATAGCTGTTAACGGCGTTGCAAATGTCGAAGCCGCATCTTTTCCAATGGTAAGGAACCAATGTACGTTGGTAATCTGTCAATATCCGGCGGGAAGGAAACAATATCCGGTGGTAATCCATCGATGTCCGATGGTAAGGAACCAATGTCCGGTGGTAATCCATCAATGTCCGACGGGAAGGAATGAATGTCCGTTGGTAATCTATCAATGTCCGATGGTAAGGAACCAATGTCCGGTGGTAATCCATCGATGTCCGATGGTAAGGAACCAATGTCCGGTGGTAATCCATCGATGTCCGATGGTAAGGAACCAATGTCCGGTGGTAATCCATCGATGTCCGACGGGAAGGAATGAATGTCCGGTGGTAATCCATCAATGTCCGACGGGAAGGAAACAATATCCGTCGGTAATCCATCGATGTCCGATGGTAAGGAACCAATGTCCAAAGGCCAGGTATAAATGTCCGGCGGTAAAGAATTTATGACGGCCGGAACCATATTCATTGTTAACAATTATCCATTTTCTGGCGTACCTTAGTGGCTATTTTCACAGCAGTTGCGGCAATTACCAAAAAGTGTGAGGCAAATGCCACAGGCGTTGTGCAAGATTGCACGAGACTTGTGTCAGATCGCACAGGACCCGTGTATGATCGCACGGAGGTTGTGTAAGATAACACAGAGCCCGTGCATGATCGCACGGCGGTTGTGTAAGATAACACGGGGCCCGTGCATGATCGCACGACGTCCATGCAAAATAGCACGGGGGCGGTGGCAAATGCCAAAGAGGTTGGGGCAAATTTTCGTGTCTTTCAAGTGTTTCGAGATCATTAAAAAACTTGCTTTTTTCTTGTTTTTCAGTTATATTGAAATATGAAAATTTTAGAAAGGATGGAGTGCCACCGATACCTATGCCGACCAATCAGCTAATCACCAACCAAAAAAGATTCCTCCACGAGGTTATTAATAATATCCTCCCCGCTTCTCAAAACCTTTTTTTCCTGGTGGGGTATTTCTATTTCTCCGGGTTCCAGGAGCTTTTTGGGGACAGCCAAGTTTTTTTCCATACCTTTTAGTCTCCGAGTTCATGTACAGGCGTCGAGATCGCACGCGCTAGAGGTGTTTTAGCACGTGCAGGAGGCGGTTCAGCACGCGCAGATCGAATATCTCATTTACAGGGCCATCATCAGCTCATACAGGGGCGCCGGTAAAAATTAGCCTGTCACCTTCTGCCTTCCGCCTCCCTGAGGCGTTATATCTCGGACACGCCGGGGCACAGAATGTAAATAAACCCTCCCCCGTGGTATGAAAATAGAATTAATAAAACATGGTCAGGCCGATTACGCACATTAAACCGACGGTCCGAGATAAAAAAACAAAATCGTCAGCACCGGCAATTCCGGCTCGGGAACAAGAATTTTCTTGATATATTAAGCGTCAATGGTGTATAATTAAATTGTGAAAAATAAATTATTATGGTTTCAACTTTTGAATGGTAGATAAAAAATGGCCAAAATTCCTTTTACTGTCTCAGCGAGAACAGCCCGGTTGATCGGAAGAGAAAATGTCTCGAATGCCGAAGGGGCGATTACTGAATTGGTCAAAAATGCCTATGATGCCGATGCCAGCATATGCATCGTCTATTTCGACAATCGCTATTTGAATGTCCCAGAATTTTTAGACGGGAAAGAATTCGCTGAATTAAAAGAACCTGCATCGCCTTTAGAGTCTTCATACGAATTGGCAGAAGACCATCGTTATCAATTAAAAAAAGATTTGACCCCGATTCAAAGAACAAACCTGGAAGATTTCTTAAAAAGAAAATGCAAACTATTCATCATCGATAACGGCGAAGGCATGACTGATGAAGTGATTAAGAAATACTGGATGACCATTGGGACCGATTTGAAAGAACGTGAGGTGTATTCAAAGAAAGGTAGAGTCAGGGCCGGCGCCAAAGGAATCGGACGGTTCTCATTAGACAGGCTTGGCGAAGAAGGTGAAATGATCACACTTCCCGCGAATAGCCGAAAAGGATTTCACTGGAAAGTCCATTGGGGAGATTTTGAGAAAAAAGGGGCGGTTATTAATGATATAACCGCAGCCCTGGAAGAAATAGAACCCCTGGATTACCCGGCTCATGTCCTGGACAACATCGATGATAAGAATATCCGGGAAATTATCCGGGATAAACATAATAATTTCCAGCAAGGCACCCTTCTGAAAATAAACCTGCTGCGGGATGAATGGTTAGAGAAAATGACCGGGCGCATTTTCAGCAGCCTTGAAATATTGACTCCGCCGGAAGGTCAACGGGAATTCAAGATTTATGTTTTTAATGCACTTGCACCGGGAGAAAATGGCATGGTCGATACTTCCTCTTTTTCAGATTATGATTACAAAGTGAAAGCCACCTTCCTCGACGATAGGAATAAAACCATTGCTTTTGAATTTCACCGGGCCGAGTTCGATTACGATTTAATGGATAAAGATGTATTCAACTACAAAGAGATGCAGGCCTTCCCCTTCGCCCGGGAAACCTTTCAGGATGAACATTTTACATTTGAAGAATCGCTGTTTAAGTTAATGCCCGGTTTAAGACAGGCACATAATGAGAATATTATCGATAAAATCGGGAAGTTCGATTTTTATTTCTATTTTCTTAAAAATAGAATGCCTAACATGGAAGATAGAAGCAAATATTTCTATAAAGAGTTCAAAGACACAGAAAGAGCTGGATGGTTGAGTAAATTTGGAGGTATACGGATATTTAAAGATGGATTCCGGGTAAGACCTTATGGAGACCCCAATACCGCTTCTTATGATTGGCTTCGTTTAGGTGAACGACGTGCAAAAAGCCCGGCCGGTGTTGCCCGGAAAGGTGCCTTTAGCGTTGCACCGAACCAGGTTGCCGGCACGATAAACATTTCACGGTTACTGAATCTCGATTTAATCGAAAAATCCAGTAGAGAGGGTATCCAGGAGAATGAGACCCTGGAATTTTTTAAAAATATTTTAATCGCCATTATTAAAAAATTTGAAGATGATAGAAGTACGATTTTTTCCTATTTAAACAAGCTTTACACAGAGAAGCATGAAGAGGCTGAAGCCCGGGAAAAAGCCGAGAAAATACTTGAAGAAGAGGAAAAAAAAGAAGAGGAAGGGGAGAAACGGGGGACAAAGAAAGACACAGAAACCCAGGCGGAGCTTGAACAAAAATATTATACTTTTAGAGAAGGTTTTAAAGCCCAGAAAAAAGAACTGGAAGAAAAAGGCCAGGAACTAAAACTATCCCGGGCGTTGGCCAGCGCCGGGTTAATGATTGCCAGCTTTGCCCACGAATTTAAAGGAATCAAACAAAAACTGGATACCAGGACTTATTATCTAAAAAAGTATTTGGCAGAATATATAAAGGAGGAAGAGATATCATCGGTCCCCGGCCACAAAAATCCATTTAAGATGCTTGAGGATTTTAAAAAAGTCGATGATAAAATCCAGCAGTGGATGGACTTTTCCCTGGGTTTAATCAGGAAAAATCGAAGAAGAACCCGGTTTGTAAAACTTTCGGCATATTTTAAAAACTTCAAAGAGTTATGGATTTCACTTCTAAATGAGCGACATGTCGATTTAAGAATAAAATCCGATCTCCCGGATGAAGCAGATATCAAACTAAAAATATTTGAAGTAGACCTGGATACCATTTTCGACAATCTTTTGATCAATTCCGTCGAAGCATTCCAGACCCCGGGTTTTCCAGGGGAGAGAGTCATTGAGATCGATTTAGTGGAAGAGGAAGGAGGAATCCTCATTAGTTATCGTGATACCGGCCCCGGTTTGTCTGAGGACATTAAGAATCCCATGGATATCTTTAAACCGTTTTTTACCACCAAAAAAGATGAGATGGGAAATGACATCGGGACCGGGCTGGGAATGTGGCTGCTAAAATCCACCGTGGATGAATATAACGGAAAAATTAATATCTTGAAAAACAGGAAGGGGTTTAACATGGATATTCTTTTTCATAAAAAGTAAGGGCGAATGCATAATAACTATAATATGGAGTGATAATGGACAAAGAAAAATTCAAATTAGGGATCATCGATGAAGAGAAATCCGAAGTCGAAGAGTTTTTTAGATTCTTCGAGGAAGCCTTTGAACCCATCGAGATTGAATTGGTCAACGATAAACAGGAAATTATTCAAAATATTATCGATGCGCAGGTGGATGCTGTGGTTATCGATTACAAGCTAATGGAACACAGCAACTTAACCTTTAATGGTAATGAACTGTTCAAGGAGTTAAATGACAAATTGTATAATTTTCCGGCCTTTATAATGACCAACTATCCCCCGGATGCACGAAATCATAGAATCGAACCTTTCAGGATTGTATCCAAAGAATTTATGCAGCCGGAAAAAGACAAACCCAAATATAAGGACGGCCTGGACTTAATAGCTTCAATCCAAAGCCTGATTAAAAATTATAAGGATGAACTTATCGAGAAAGAAGAAAGGCTGCTTGCGCTCATAAATAAGAGGAAACGAGGAGGGAAATTGTCCGATTTTGAAGAAGAGGAAATGGTTGAACTGGATACTTTCCTGGAAAAATCGATAAATAATAGGAGCCGCCTCCCCAAAAAATGGAAAAGACCGGCGGAAGTGTCCAAACTGGATGAACTGATCAAGGATACCCAGGAATTGATCGATGAACTTAAAAGGAAGAAAGATGCATAAATTGAGAGAAAGAACCCCCAAAAGGAGAACCAGTCCCAGGGAGGTCTCAAGATACAATGAATATAA
>Ga0315278_10001026_pt1 | contig 24142 bp, 20 predicted proteins | sample YL17G06_0_MG_FD_203880 | JGI IMG/M metagenome (GOLD analysis project Ga0315278, IMG submission 203880) | Sediment microbial communities from Yellowstone Lake, YNP, Wyoming, USA - YL17G06_0 | ecosystem: Environmental > Aquatic > Freshwater > Lake > Sediment | place: USA: Wyoming | collected... | reverse complement strand
GCCCTCCCCCCCCCCCCCGCCGGGGCCGCGGGGGGCGAGGGGGCTGTTGGGGGGGTTGTTGGGGGATGCGCGGGTGGTGGTGGGGCGGCTGTATGGGGTCGGGGATATTGAAAATTGACAATTGCCAATTAGCTTGAGTGATTGTTAGGGGGTGCGTGGGGCGGGTGAATGTGAGGACGGATTTGCGTGTGCCGACGAAGGGCTCATCGTTCAATGAGTTTCAGGATGCTGGCGGCGGGGATGCACTGCTTGACGACCATCTGGAGGTTGTCCTTGTGTTGGCCGTCGTCGACGTAGTAGATGGAGGCGGTGGAGGCGACGAGGCCGATGGCTGCGCCGCACTCGTTGAGGATGGGCGCGCCGCTCGAACCGCGGGCGTAGTCGGCGGTGACGGCGAACATGCTGCCGCTGGAATGATCCTGCTGATGGGCGGTGAAATACCGCGAGATGACGCCGGTCGAGAGGGTGTAGAACCGATTGTCGGGGTGGCTGATGACGCATACGGGTGAGCCGACGGCCGGCGCGGGGGCCAGCGCGATGGGGCGCACGCCGGGGGGATCGATCTGGAGGATGGCCACATCGTCGGCGCGGCTGGCGGCGAGGACCGACATGACGGGCCAGATGCGGCCGTCGGCGGTCATCGCGAAGTAGCATTCCTTCTTGGGGTCGTTGATGACATGGTAGTTGGTGACGCAGGCGCCGGAGGCGGTGAGGAGGAAGCCGCTGGCGACGGACAGATGCCACTGGGTACACTTCTCACACTTGTAGAGTCCGCTGACGACCAGGACGCTACTCCTCGCCTTGTCGTAACACTGCTCGTTGGAGAGGACCTGGGCAGGCGCCGATGGCAGGTCAAGGCGACATTGCGACCGCCCGAGCTGCTGAATCAGATCGGCGCTTTTGACGGTCTTCCCGGCGTCACGCAAAGCGATGGCCCGGGTGAGGAACTGCTCCATGAGAGCGCGATCGTCGATCACGACGGGCTGCGCCGCCGGCGAGGGGGGCTGCGTTCTTGAGGCGCAGGAGAAGCAGAGGCAGATCGATGCGACGACCGCGATGACTCGGAGCATGAGAAACACCTTTCGACGGATCGGAGGCGTCGGCCACGGATGCCGTGGACGGACACGATGTGTGACAGTGTGGCATCGGAGTCGCCGCCGTGCAACGGCAACTGGCCGGCGTCTCAGTCTCGCCGGGACGGCTGAGTCGCGGGCGCAAGCGGCGTCATACGGCCGTTGTTGGCCAGGAGGCGATCGAGGACCGCGGGGGCATTCTTCGGGTTGGCGCCGTCGGGGCCGCTGGGGTTGCAGTAGGCGACGCGCCCCTCGATGTCGATGATCACCAGGCGCGCGGGCCAGCCGCGGTAGGCTTGCTCGGTGGTGCTGTCCATGTCGTCCAGCAGCACCGGGATGGAGAGCTTGAGGTCGCGGACGCAGTCGCTGGCGGCGATGGCGCGCTGCTCGGCGGTCTTGGCCTGGGCGATCTTCGGGCCCGTCCTGGCCTGCCGGTCGCCCCTGTCACCCTCCGTCGGGTGCGCCTCGCGCACGTACACCAGGAAGAACCGCACCTTGTCCTTGTAGGTTTGGTAGAGCTTTTCCAGGCCACCGGCCCGGCTTCGGAACGGCGGTCAGGTATAGCTGGACAGGACGATGAAGACAGGCTGTTGGCCGCGGAAGCTGGAGAGACGCACTTTCTCGTCGCTCACTTTGCCGGCGCCCTTGCCGTCCTGGCTGGTCTCAATCGTCAGCCGCGGCAGCTCGAAGTCGGGGGCTTCCACGCCGACAGCGATCCGCGGAGCGGCCGGGCGAGTCGCCGGTGCAGCGGCGATGGTGACGCTCGCTACCACCAGAACCACTACGGCCACGCATAACCATCGCATATCGTGCATTCGGCGTTCCTCCTATACACATCATAAGCTCTGTTGTCCGGCATGACAACGAATAACCATCGCGCTGCGGCCAGAGGCAGACGGGCCAGGGCAACGACGCGGGCTGCGAGGAGGTAGGCAGTGGTGGGCGCTCGGCTGGCCAAAGGAGATGCAGCGATGAACAGGCGACACGGATTGCTGGGACTGGCGGTTCTGTTGTGGATCACCTCCGCCCAGGCGCAGAATCGCGTGGACGAAGGGGGGCAGCTTGATCGGTTGGCGGCCGGGCAGGGGTGGCTGACGGTCAGATCGGATGTGCGCGTGCCCCTGAAGGGGTGGTCGCGGACGAGCTCGCTTTCAGGGGCGCAGAACGTCAAGCAGGCTGCGGCTGGGGATCGGCGAACGTGGTCGGCGACACTCGCGGATCGCAATGGACCTGCCGTGCAGATCGAGCAGAGCGTGCGTGATGAGGCCGGGAAACTGAGCTTCGATATCACGGCCACGGGGATGCAGGACGGCAACATCGAAGGCGTGCTGTTCTCGATCCGTCTGCCGACCGAGCAGTTTGCCGGGGGGATGCTCGCGGCGGGGGAGCAGCCGGTCAAACTGCCGGCGACGCTCCCGGCGGAGAGCGTGGTCTGGAGCGGGACGGCGCCGTCGTTGCGGTTCACGGACGCGCGAGGGAAGGCCGCGGTGCGGGTCGAGCTGACGGGGCCGATGAAGGTGACGGTGCAGGACAACCGCAAGTGGAGCGACGAGTTTGTGGCCAACGTCTACGTTCACGGGGGGAACCTGCCCAAGGGGCAGACCGCGCGGGGGCAGATCCGGATCTGGGCCGAGGGGGAGGTCGACACATCCCCGGCACGCGTGACGGTCGACGCCAGGCAGGCGAGATATCGGCTGATCGGCATCGGGGGCAACTATTGCTTCAGCATCGAGTCGCCGGTGACTCGCTACACGCTGGAGAATCTGAAGGTGGCGGCGGCGCGGACGGAGATGAGTCTGCGGATGTGGGAGGCTGTGAATGTGGGCGGGGATGGATTGGGGAGTGATTGGAAGGAGTTTGCGAAGGCGGATGTGCCTCTTTCGAGGCTTCGGCGGGAGTTCGAGCTGATGGCGGAGCTGACGCGGAAGAAGATTCCGTTCACGACGAGCATCTGGCGGATGCCGGGTTGGATGACGGAGGGGGCGTCGGATCGTGATGCGGCCAAGCGGCGGATTCCTGAGAGCCAATGGGGGGATGTTTTGCAGAGTGTGGGGAGTTATCTGGTGTATGCGAAGGAGAAGTACGGGGCGGAGCCGGATTACTTCTCCTTCAATGAGCCGGACATCGGGATCGACATTCTGTTCACGGCCGAGGCGCATCGGGACGCGATCAAGCGGTTTGGGGAGCGGTTTGAGAAGCTGGGGCTGAAGACGAAGCTGATCCTGGGAGATGTGGCCAATGCGCGGGGAACGGACAAGTATTGTTTGCCGACGGCGAATGATGCGGCGGCGATGAAGTATGTGGGGGCGGTCGCGTTTCACTCGTGGAACGGCGCCAGCCCGCAGCAGTATGCGGCATGGGGGGATCTGGCGGAGCGGTTGAAGAGGCCGCTGCTCGTGAATGAGGCGGGGGTCGATCCGTCTGCGTGGCGGGGCGGCAAGTATCGCTACTTCGCCTACGCCATGCGCGATATGGTGCATTACCAGGAGCTGCTGCTCCACGCCCGCCCGCAGAGCGTGATCTACTGGGAATTCACCAGCGACTATTCGCTGATGGAGGGGGAGGAGCGGGGGCGGGATGCGGTGACGGAGCGATTGAGTTTGCAGAAGCACTGGTGCAACCTGACGCCGGCGGCGAGCGAGGCGCTGGGCGTGAGCTGCGATAACGGCGGGATCCTGGCGACGGCGTTTCGGAACGGCGGAGGCTACACCATTCACCTGGCCAATCCGAAATGGAACAGGGCGGTGACGGTCGAGGGGCTGCCGGCCGAGGTGAAGGAGCTGAAGGTCGTGCGGACGGCCAGGGGCGAGTTGTACAGGAAGCTCCAGACCGTGAATGCTGCGGACGGGAAGGTAGCGGTGGAACTCCCGGCCGAGTCGCTGACCACGCTGACGACGCTGGACACCGGGCGCGAGCCGTAAACAAAAAACCCACGGAGTCGGCTCCGCGGGTGTGAGAGGGGTCCGCGACGTAGGGCCAATGAGCGGTCAGTCGATGGGTCCGTCGTGGATCGGCTGGGTCATCGGCCTGGGGTCCCAGGGGTCGACACCTTCTCTTGCGTCTTTCGGAAGCTTGGGCTCGACGTGGCCGTCCATCATCAGGTAGTTGCACCCGATGTACAGGCCGTGGCGGTACTGTTCGACCAGCGAATCGAACTGAGACCCTTCGAAGTCCGAGCCATCCATGTGGTAATCGACGAAGCGGGTCTTCTTCTCGCCCAGGACGATGATCTTCGTCGAGTCCATGCCCTTGGTGCTGCCAAACTTGACGGCGTTATCGATGACATGGGCGTTGACGATGTAGGAGTGCTTGCTGATCTTCGGGTCGGTCCCGTGACGAGCGGCATCTGCGAAATCGGCCTCGCCAAGCTCCTGGTCCATGGGGCAGATCATGACGGGCGGATTGGGGACCGGGGGCTTGAAGACATACATCGGCCAGCGGCTGAAGGGCTCGACGCCGCCGCCCAGGTGCCTGGGTTTGCCGCTCGGAAGAGCCCTGCCGACGGGGATCATCACGCCCCGGTTGTCGTTGGAGTACATGATGAGGAACACCCCGATCTGCCTGAGATTGGACTGGCACTGGACGGCCATGGCCTGGGTTTGGGCCCGCTTGAGCGCTGGCATGAGGATGGCGATCAGCAGCGCGATGATGCCGATGACAACCAGCAACTCCACTAAAGTAAAGGCTTTGCGTCTGGACATGCCATACCTCCGTGTTCTCTGGGCGACTTGACCACACTGCATAACGTACAGGCGTTCCCAGAATTGTCCGACTCTGCAATCCGGTATCGCTTTCTCTTAGACATCTACCGGGCCGGAAGGTTTACGTTGTTGTCGCAATAAGCGTCCAAGTACTGCCGCGCGGGCGTTACTGGCGGTGGCACAACGGCTTGAGGTCGAATCGCCGCCGGTGTTGGCGTGATGCAGGTCCGCCTGTTGAGGGCGTGACAACGGCAAACCTGGCCTATAGACTGCCCCGGCCAACCCGCCGGATCGCGGTGATCTCGGCGGACACGGTGTCGATGTCGTCGCCAGTCCCAGGAGAAAGGGCCTATGCGCAGGGTACTGCTGTTCTTCGCGCTGGTGATAGGGACGTTGCTGCTGCTGGTGTCGCTGCGCGAAGGAGACAAGGGCCTCTTCAACGGCTGGCAAGTAGCGAGCATCACCATCTTCGCGACGTTCATCTATGGCACGCTGCTCTACGGGGAATTCCGGCTGGGCTTCGCTTTCGGCGGGATGTCGCTGCTTCTTGCGCTGGATCTCATCAGCGTCACCCAGTTCGTCGAGTCCGCACACCTCAATGTGATCATGTTCCTCGTGGGCATGTTCATCGTCATCGGGTACCTCGAGGAGAACCAGTTCTTCGAGCGGATCGTGGCGGGGATCGTTGCGGCCGTGGGGCCCCGGCCGCAGATGCTGCTGCTGGCCCTCATGCTGATGGCAACGGTGTCGGCGGCGCTGGTGGACGAGGTGACGAGCATCCTGTTCATGATGGGGACGATGCTCCACCTGACCGGCAAGTACAAGCTCAATCCCGTGCCGTTCGTGCTCATGCTGGTTTTCGCGACGAACATCGGTTCCGCGGCCAGCTCGATCGGGAATCCCATCGGGGTGATGATCGCGATGGGCGCGGGCCTGTCATTTGCCGACTTCCTCCGCTGGTCGGCGCCCGTGGCGGTTGTTGTGAGCGTGGCCACATATTACATCTGCCGGTGGTGGTTTGCCGACGCCTTCCGGGCGTTTGCAGCCGCCGTGCACGAGGAACACCGTGCGGTGGTGGCGCAAAGCGCAGCCCTGCCCCTGACCGCCGCCAGCAGTCCCGTCGTGCCCGGAGATGTCGACAAGGACGGCGTCTACTCGGGGCCCGCGGAGGGGATGCTGGAAAGCACCCATGTCCAGAATGGGGCGAAATCATCCTGTTGGCTGCCCTGGGTGATCTTCGGAGTCACGATTGTGCTGCTGGTCACGCACGGCTGGACGGAAAGGCTCCTCGGCCTCCACGAGGGCACGATGATGCTCGGCGTGGCGCTGCTCATGGGCGGCATCGTCCTGCTCATCTGCCGTGAAAAGGCGCGCAGCCTCGTGGAGAAACGCGTCGACTGGTGGACCCTCTCGTTTTTCATGATGCTCTTCGCGTCCGTGGGCACGCTCCAGCACATGGGCGTCACCAAGGTCATCGCGCAGCAGCTCATCAATGCCACCGGCGACAATCAGAACCTGCTGATCTGGGTCGTCGGGTGGGCCACGGGATGGCTGAGCGCGTTCCTGGACAATGTGCTGGCGGTGGCGACGTTCATGCCCATCGTGGCGGACGTGCGCGCCGCCGCGGCGCCGAACCCGTATCCTGAGGCCATCTACTGGGCGATGCTTTTCGGCGGCACCTTCATGGGCAACATGACCGTCATCGGCAGCACCGCCAACATCATCGCCCTGGGCGTGCTGGAGAAGCGCGGCCACGGCACTGTGAAGTTCCTCTACTGGTTCAAGATCGGGTTCATCGTGAGCGTTGCATCGATGCTCGTGGCGATGGCCCTCCTCTGGACGCAGAACCGTTACATCAGCAACCCCATGCTGTCCCCCCCGGTCACAAGCGGGCCTCGATGACCAGGTTGGCTTCGGGGCAGGCGATGCCCACGCTGAATCCGTGCAGGAGCAGCACCCGGAAGACCTGCTCCCAGGGGAACGCGGCCGGTTTGGCAACCCGCACGCGGAATGCACCCATGACATTCTGCAGGTTGCCCGTGTCGCCGATAAGGCGAGCAAGCTCCTGAGCAATATCGGCCGCTCCTTGCGGCGTGGCTGGGACATTGTTCTCTGCCATGGTCGAGCAACCTCCGCGAAAACCCCCTCGCGATGATCAGGCCGCGAACGGCTAACGCCCGGCGGGAGCAGGCGCCGAGGCTGACGCGATGGCGGTCAGCGTGGCGGGATCGCCGACGCCATCCAGCCGGCATTCGTGGATGGTCTTGTCGCAGGCCAAGGCCGTGAAGGCGAGCAGCATCGCGAGCAACACTCTCATGGTAGAGTCTCCTGAGGCAGACCACTCTACGACGATTTCCGCGTGACGGAAAGCCCTGTGCGGTTGATCTGAGTCTGGAACAGCGCGCCCAGCGATCCCGGGCGGGCTCCTCGCCGCGCCAGCAGATCGCGCAGCCGGGCGGCCTGCCGGGCGTCCTTGCAGAAGAAATACGCGAACCCGCCCCCCCCGGCGCCCGCCAGCCCCGCCGCAAGGTAGTGCTCGCGAAGCTCCAGGAACAGCACGTCGATCGTCGGCGTCGTCGAGCCGGGGTACAGCTGCTTCTTGATCTCCCAGTATCTCGCGATCTCGCGGGCTACGGCGGGCCATTGCGCTTTGAGCAGCGCCCGGCGAAGCGCCGCGGCCGATTGCTTCAGCTCCTGAAGCAGAATCAACACCGCGGGCTCGCGCGCCAGCCAGCGGCCCATCACACGACGCAGAATGTCGCGCGCCAGCCGCTGCTGGCCCGAGTAGTACACCACCAGCCGCTGCTGCATCGCCTCGTAAGCTTCATCCGCCAGATCGAGCGACTCGACGATGGGCTTCTGCGGAATGCCTGGCTCGGTGACGGTCGACTTGACGCCCCCCACGATGCCGCCGACCTGGTCCTGCCACCCGCCGCCTGTCGAAAGACGCTGCTCAAGCAGAAGCGTCTGCGCAATCACAGCCGCGATCTTCGATTCCCGGTTCTCGCTTGTGGAGGGGCTGCGGAGTTCGTCGAGGGCGGCCAGGAGAGTGGCGGCCAGAATCGAGCTGGTTCCCAGGCCCGAGCCTTTCGGCACGCGGCACTCGGTCGAGACGATCAGGCCCGCGCCGAGCTTCCTCAGATGTGCCTGCAGAGTCGCGGCGCCGCGATTGCCGCCAGCGCGAGGGAGAAGGCCGGCCAGGTCCAACGCGACCTTGTGCAGCGAGAAAGGATCGTGAACGTCGCCGCCGCGGCCTACAGCCTCCGCTCCGGTCAGCTCGATGTGCGTGCCCAGATCGTTGCTTTCGAGGATGAGCACCGGCTCGCGGATCGTCCGCACCATCGCCCGCACGGGGGGATGATTGTCGAGGTTGATGGCGACGTTGACGACATGCCCGCCTCGCTCGTAGCAGTATGGCGGGGTGTCGCTCCATCCGCCGGAGAGATCCAGACGCACGGGGGAGGTGCCTTCGATGCGCAGGCCGGGGGTCAGACGCGGTGATGGGCAGGCGGGGGAGCGGACCTGCGGCCCGGCCGCTACGCCCGGCTCGGAAGCCTCGGCGATCTTCGCAAACGCCCGCGTCATGTGCTCTTCGATCTGTACGCGCGCGTCGGGGGAAGGATGGTCGGGACGCTGAACGATCTGCGCGCCGCACCACAGCGCGCGAGCCTGTTGCACCGCCAGCTCCGGCCGGCCCGCCGACGCCGAGGCGAACTGCCTGATCCGTTCAATGCTCGCGGCGTACGCGGCGGCCGATGAGTAGTGCCCGATGAAGCTGTCCAGAGGCTTGTCTTCGTTGGCCTGCAACGATTCGAGCAATGCGCCGGTCTGAAGATACGCGGCGACGGTCTCGCGGTGCTCGATCAGCGCCGCCGGGTCCGCCTGCTCCAGCAGCATCGCCATCGAGAATCGCGGCAGGCTCTTCCAGTTCCTTGCCCACCGATGGCCATCCGCAGGCTTTGCCGCGGAAACGAACCACAGGGTGCAGCCGGCTTCATCGCGGTCTTCCGTGCCCGCAAACAGGCGGGCCGTCCAGAGCGTGCGCTGCTCGGGCGCCGTGCTGGGCCAGATGTCCCCGGGGGACAGACGGTGACGCTTGAGGAACTCGCCGATCGGCTTGTTGAGGAACAGACACGCGGGATATCTGCCTTTGAAGTCATCATGAACGCCGCAGAGCGCGTGGACGTAGAGCAACGCGGGGTGCGTCGCGCCGCGCCTCATGCCCTTCAGGTCGCCACGGACCGGCACCTGGAATAGCAGCAGATTGTCCGGCAGGTCGATGGGGCGCTTGACGGCCAAGACCTGGCTGACGACGCAGCCCGCGCCGATGCGGCAGCCGGCGCCGAGGATGCTCTGCTCGACGACGCTGCCGGGGCCGAGCGACCCCCCTGCGCCAAGCAGGTCGCTGTGATACACGCGCCGCCCGTCTTCCAGCCCCCACTTGCCACGCGCCAGAACGTTCTGCTGGAACAACTCGGCGGCCGGCGCGGGGTTGTTGCCGACCATGGCGTCGCGGAATTGCCGCGTCGTGCCCAGGTGCAGGAACTGCCCTTCGAGCTGCATGGTCTGAAAAGCGATGCCATGAAGGGCTTTCCACAATTCGGCTCGCAGTCTGCGCGTCGAAGGGTCGGCCAGGTACTGGCGCTCATCCGTCGCGGCGGCCAGCGCCGCGGTCATATCGTCGTACAGGTCGATCTGCTGTGGAAAACGGTCCTGGAGAGGGCGCGGAGCTTTCCTGGTAGCGCGGCCCGCAGGCCGGCTATCGCAGGCGCCCAGAGATGCCAGAACCGCCGTGCGATCCGCGTCGAAGAACAGCAGGCCCGTGTCGATGAGCACCTGCCCTCGCTCATTGAGCGCGCCGGCTTGGCGCAGGGTCTCGATGGGGGCCTTCTGGAGCGTCTGGCGGATGCGCTGCTGGGGGTCGATCACGTAAACGCCGTGCCCGCGCCCAAGCTCCGCATCGACGCGCATGGTCAACGCCGTCACCCCGCCCGCCGGTGCGCTCACGTGGCGATGATCGAACAGCAGAAACACGTCGCCGGCCAGGATCAGCACCCCAGGCCCCAGTCGCTCGGGCAGACCGGCCAGCGTCACATAAAGATGGTCAAAGAGCGTGCAGATCTGCCCGTCGGGCCGCAGCAGCGGCAGCGGCGCGAAGATCTTGCCCAGAGGCGAGTACGCCGGGAGTCGCTGGCTGGCCCCCCCGCTGTGAATCAGCAGAATCCGCAGTTGCCTCAGATTCGCCTCCTCGAGATGGAACTGGCGGCAGAGCTCGCGAATCGCGCCCAGGGTCGCTCCGCCGGAGCCCGCGCGCCGGTCAGGCGGGTCCGGCACGACGATGCTCCTCTGAATCGCGGGGAAAAAAGCGCCCGTCGGACCCACCCCGCGATGACGCAACGCCAGTTCCTGCCGGTACCCCTCCGCCTGTTTTTCATTGGCCGCGGTCAGAATGAGGTAGTCCCAGCAGTCGCCCGGCATGCTGGTCTGCACGGCCCGGCGATAGGCGGCGGCGTTGGCGTCCAGAGCCACCCGCATACGTTGTACAACCGATGTGTCGGCATTCATCCGGCCTCCACCAGACTCCTCAGTATACTTTCGATGCGCGAGCACGCTATGGGGCGGTCGTATTGGGTCTCGAAAACGCGACGCGCCCGCGCCCCCATCTCGCGGCCGAGCCGCGGATCGGCCTTCAGCTCGCGCAGTCGCTGCACCAGGCCCGCGGCATCCCCGTTGGCCACCACATACCCGCACGACCATTCGTTGATCACCCTCGAGATCTCCGCGTCGGCCGGCCCGATCATGATGCTGGGCCTCCCCACCGCCAATATACCGTAAAGCTTGCTGGGCACCACGATGCCCGTGAACTCGGGAAGCTGGCTCACCAGGTGTACATCCGCGAGGTTCAACGACTGGTTCAGCACCTCGCGGTCCTGGTAGGGCATGAATCGCACATTCGTCCATGCCCTCAGGTCGGCGTGCGTCCTGAGGTGTTCGAATCGCTTGCCGCCCCCGATGAACAGCCACGCGATGCCTTCGTCCGCTCGCATCACCTCCATCGCGGCGATGAGGGTCTCCACGTCGTGCGCCAGTCCGAGGTTGCCGGAGTAGACGATGTTGAAGGTGTCGCGCAGCCCGAACTGCTCCGCCAGGGGATTCTTGCCCTTGTCCAGCGGCTTGAGAAGCGAGCCATCGGCCCACGGCGGGACGACGTGAATCCGCCCAGCCAGCGAGCCCGGATGATAGCCCCGGATGATGCGCTCGGCCATGTCGCGCCCAAGTACGATCACGGCGTCGGCGGTCCCCAGGATCCGACCGCCCAGACGCGACATGAACCGCTGCGAGTACGAGCCCTGGCGCAGGACGTTCATGGCCACCGCGGCGTCCGGGTAGAGGTCCATGATGTGGTGGACGATACGCAGCCGCCGCCGCCTCTGCTGGTCAAGGAACTGCCGGTGGAGCATCGGCAGAACCCCGAGCATCGGGGGAGTGGTCAGCGACAGAATCACGTCCGGCGCCGGCAGCCGCCGCAGCTTCCAGAACGCGGCCGCGTAGAACGCCAGAAAGTCCGACATCCGCCCGAGCATGCGCCTCTTGCCGAAGGCCGTCCCCGTTACGCGGTGGATCTCGATGTTGTTCACCCTCTCATAGCTCAGCTCGTGCTGCTGATCGGTGCCGTAGATGGCGCGAGAGCAGAGCGCGGAGATCCGGTGCCCTCGGGCCTCCAGGTACAGCGCCAGGTCCCACATGAGCTGCGCCGTCGAAGCGAAGTCGGGGTAGAAGGTCTGGTTGAGAATCAGAACGTGCATGGGTCAGGGGCATATCCGCGGCACACGCCGCAGACTCGGCAATCCCGGCCGGGTTATCGGACGCCTCCCATCCGCATCAAGGATGGTGGTTGGCTACATACCAGTCGATCGTCTTGCGCAGACCGTCTTCGAGCTTCGTCCGCGCCGTGAAACCCATCTCGCGCTGCGCTCGCGTGATGTCCAGGCAGCGGCGCGGCTGCCCGTCGGGCTTGCTGGCGTCCCAGACGATCTCGCCCGTGAAACCCGCCAGCCCCGCGACCAACTGCGTCAGGTCCCGGATCGTAATCTCGCGGCCGCTGCCGAGGTTGATCGGCTCCGCCGAGTCGTATCTCTCCAACGCCGCGATCAGGCCCTCGGCACAGTCGTCCACGTAAAGGAACTCGCGGCTGGCCGACCCGGTGCCCCATGCCACGATCTCCCGCTCGCCGCGCTGCTTGGCCTCAACGCACTTGCGGATCAGCGCGGGGATCACGTGGCTCGTGCTTGGGTTGAAGTTGTCGCGAGGACCATACAGGTTGACCGGCAACAGGTAGATCGCGTTCAGGCCGTACTGCTGCCGGTAGGCCTGGCACATCACCAGCAGCGCCTTCTTCGCGATGCCGTAGGGGGCGTTGGTCTCCTCCGGATACCCGTTCCACAGGTTCTCCTCGCGGAACGGAACGGGCGTGAATTTCGGATAGGCGCAAATCGTGCCCACCTGGAGAAACTTCCTCACCTTGTGGCGGCGAGCGCCCTCGATCAGATGCAGCCCCATCGCCATGTTCGAATAAAAGAACCGGCCGGGGTTTTCCCGGTTCGCGCCGATGCCGCCCACCTCCGCGGCCAGATGAATGACCGCGGCGGGCTTGATGTCCCTATAAGCGCGCTCGACGTCCACCTCGTGCGTCAGATCGTAGTTCTCCACGTGGACGACAACCAGATCGGCGTAGCCTTTGGCCTTGAGCTTCTCGATGAGAAAGCTGCCCAGGAATCCGGCCCCGCCGGTGATCAGGATGCGATCGTTCAGTGATACGGTCATAGTCAGCTTCCCGGCCACGCCCGACCTGGCCGTGGCATGCGACAGGTGCGGTTCGTACGCTACGCGGTGGCGCGCATGCCGCGGACGCTGATCCGCGGGTCGGCGCCGCCTTTGGCTGTCTCATGGTCGTAGATGAGTCGCTCTCGCTGGGCGAGCGCCATGTCCGATTCCACCATCATCTTCACCAACTGCTTGAACGTGACGCGCGGCTTCCAGCCCAGCGCCCGCCTCGCTTTGCTCGCGTCCCCGAGGAGCAGATCCACCTCCGTCGGGCGAAGATACCGCTGGTCCACCTCCACGTACTCCCGCCAGTCCAGATTCAGCAGGCCGAACGTCTCGTCAAGGAACTCCCGTATGCTGTGGGTCTCCCCGGTCGCGATTACGAAATCGTCCGCCGTGTCGTGCTGGAGCATCATCCACATCGCCTCGACGTAGTCGCCGGCAAACCCCCAGTCGCGCTTCGCGTCCAGGTTGCCCATGAACAGCTTCTTCTGCAGGCCGACCGCGATCCGCGTGGCCGCCCGCGTGATCTTGCGGGTCACGAAGGTCTCCCCGCGCCGGGGGCTCTCGTGATTGAAGAGAATGCCGTTGCACGCGAAAATCCCGTACGCCTCCCGGTAGTTGAGCGTCTGCCAGTAACTGTAAACCTTGGCGCACCCATAGGGGCTGCGCGGATAGAACGGGGTCTTCTCTGTCTGCGGCGTCTCCATCACCTTCCCGAACATCTCGCTGCTGGAAGCCTGGTAGAAACGCGTCGGCAGGTGCGTGTCGCGGATCGCTTCCAGGAGGTTGATGGTGCCCAATGCGTCGCTCTGCGCCGTGTACACCGGCTGGTCAAAACTGACCCGCACGTGCGACTGCGCGCCGAGGTTGTAGACCTCGTCCGGCTGCACCCGCGAAAGGATCCCCCGCAGCCCCGTGCCGTCCGTCAGGTCTCCGTAGTGCAGGAACAACCGCGCCTCGGGATCGTGCGGGTCCCGATAAAGGTGTTCGATGCGGTCGGTGTTGAACGTGCTGCTCCGCCGCACCATGCCGTGAACCACGTAGCCTCTGGCCAGCAGGAACTCGGCCAGGTACGACCCGTCCTGGCCGGTGATGCCGGTAATCAGCGCCTTCTTCAAACTGGGGGTGTTGCTCATATGCTCCCTTGTGCTCTACGCCCAATCGAACGTGGCAAACGTATTTATCGGCCAACGGTGCGATGCTCTTAAAGCCAGTATCGACCATATGATGTGTGATAAACAACCCGGCCATCGCCTCAGAACTCCGCAAACTTGGGGTGTGTTCGGGCGTCTTGGGAGAAGGTATACTGCAAACGGCGTCAGCGGAGTAGACCATGATTACGCGGATACTTCTGGCGGCGATGTTGGTTGGAGCCTTGGCGGCGCCGGCCTATGCGCAACGCTTCAACCGCGACTTCTACAACTACGGCGGAGTTGCGCTCTACAACCCGGAGATCGGCCTGGTGATGAGCGGGCCGCTCCTCGTGGCCAGGCCGATTGTGTCCGCCGACCGGAAATACGTCACCGTGGGGGTGCAAGCCCAGATCACCCAGGTCGTCAGGATCGAGCAGTTCCCCGTGGCGGGCATCGGCTATGCAGGACTCGTTGGGAACGCCAGGCCGGCGACGGTCTCCGGCGGGGCAGGCGCGGCCGACACCCTGAACAGCTCTGCCCCGGTCCGCGTCCGCCAGGCCGGCAGCGCCCCCGTCCTCAGCCAGCCAGGCATCACCTGGATTGCTCCCCCGTAACGGTCAGCTTCCCAAGCAGGAGTCCCCATGACAGAGCCACAAGTCCCCCCTCCCGGCGCCGATGAGGGTGCCGCCAGCGACAGCGGCGTATTAGGACCCGCGGCCAACCAGCCCGGCGCCACGCCCCAGAAGCTGCGAAAGAAACGCCGCCGATGGCTCTGGATCACCGCGGCCATCGTGATCGTGCTGGCGCTCCTCGTGGCCTTTGCACCCGCCATCGCCAGCATGGGCTGGGTGCGCGCGCTCGTCGTCCGACAGATCAACAAGAGCCTCGATGGCAACCTCGAGATCAACGACTGGTCCCTGAGCTGGGCCAGTGGGATCGAGGCCCGCGGCGTACGCGTCTTCCAGGACCGCGCCCAGATCATGGAACTCCGCCGCCTCCGCACCGACCTGTCGGTGCTCAACCTGATCCGCGGGGACCTCTACACGCTCGGCAAGACCAAGGTCGAAGGGCTGGATCTTCTACTGAAGGTCTACCCCAACGGCAGGACGAATCTCCATCGCCTCCTCAAGCTGCAGCCCAGCGACAAACCCCTCGAAATGCCGCCTGTCTCCGGCCAGCTCGAGGCCGACTTCCGGGCCACCATCGAGCAGGAGGGCAAAACGCCCCTCATGATCGATCCCAGCTCGCTGAAACTCGACATTGCGGACATCAACGGGCCCATCGCCAACCAGCTTGAACTGGCTTTGCGCTTCGGAAGCAGCCCGTCGGGCAAAGTGCGCACCAGTGGCTCGCTGAAGCTCTTCCAGAAGGGCCGCCTTGATCCGGCCGCGCTCACCGCCGACGAAACCATCGAAGTGCAGTCGGTTGATCTGAACAGCCTGGCAGCACTCCTCCCTGCCGGCGGGCCGATCAGCCAGATCCAGGGCATCGCCAACGGCAAGTTCCTGGCCAAAACCGCCGGGGGTAATGAGGTTACTTTCGAGGGCCAGGCCACCGCCGACGGATTGACGATTGCCGGCCCCGCGCTCCGCGGCGACACCTACCGCAGCGCGCGGCTGATCATGACGGTTCCGCCGACGACCTTCAACCGGGCCACCGGCAACATCCGCACCGGCGCCACGCCCCAGAACAACCAGATCCTCTTCCAGGTCGACCAGGGGACCGCCTCGCTGACGGTGGACGCCACGCAGGCGGCGCTCTCGAACCTCGCCGGCAACCGCGCGCCGGGCGCACCCGGGCGAATCGCGCTGACCGCCGATTTCGATGTCGCGAAACTCGCTGGGCAACTGCCCCACCTGCTGCAACTGAAGCAGGGGATCAAGCCGACCTCGGGGCGCATTCATCAGGAAACCGAGATCGTGCTCCAGCCGGACAAGGCCTCCCTCAAACAACAGGTTGACCTGACCGACCTGGCCGCCGTGGACGCCAACAACCAGAGCATCGCGGCGCAGCCGATCCATCTGGCCTACAGCGCAACAAGCTTGGGCGGCGGAGGCGTCGTGCCCGACCTGCGCGACCTTGTCATGACCCTACAGAGCAGCTTTGCCACCATCACCGGCAAAGGCGAGTCGCTGGCCAAGCTCACCATCGAAGGCAAAGCCAACCTCGCTGACCTCCAACGCGATCTGGGGCAGTTCGTCAACCTTGGCTCGGTCCAGATGGCCGGCCAGGCAATGTTCAACCTCACCACCAGCGGCCAGCTTGCCCAGGAGGACAACTCGGCGACCGTCGATGCCACCGTCACCGCAACGAACCTCCGGATCACCGGGCCCACCACCCAGCCGATCGACGAGCCCTGGATGCAGGCCACCGCCAAGGCCAGCCTCGTCCGCGGCAAGCATGAGTTCATCAAGGCCATCCGCGATGCGGTTGTCACCGTCCAGACGGGCAGTGCGCAGAAGCCCACGGTCGATATCCGAGCTCTGGCCGACGTGCCGTTCCGCTCCGGCGCGACCGCGCCCGCCACGATGCCGACTTTCGAGATCGCCCGCTGCAACGTGGATCTCCCGGCGGCGCAGAAGGAATTCGGCTCGCTCCTGAAGATGCTCCAGGACAGAGGCTGGACCTTCTCCAGTGGAACTCTGGCCTTGCAGGGCGCCGGCTCCTATGACGGCACTGCGGCCAATGTACGATTGCTCAAAGTCGACATCGCCGACCTCTCCCTCGATCGCATCGAGGCATCAGGACAGACGACCTCGGTGCTCAAACGCTACTCGGCCACGGTCGACGCGACGGGAACCCTCCGCCGCGGCCAGCAAAGCCTCGACCTGGCGATCGCGAAGCTCAACTGGTCCGATGTCGGCAAGCAGCCGGGTCCGACAAGTGCGATGATGAACGTCAGCGTGAGCGACGCGCTGCTGCGGCTGTCGCAGGGCGCCACGCCGGTGCCGCTGCTGGACATGGTGCAGAAGGCGCAGGTCACGCTGGACGTGCAGGACGTGCCACGGGCGATGGCGCTGCTCCACGCTATCGCGCCGACGCAAGCGCCGCCCACAACGATGTCCTCGCAACCTCGCGGCCGGGCCCTCCGCACGCCCAGGGTTGACAATGCCCCGGCGCCCGAGGAGCTTCCGCCCATCGCCATCCGCTCCGGCAGCGTCAAAGGCACAATCCGCATCGAGCGATCGGCCAAGGGGCTCGCCCTGAACGTCGACAACCTCAGCGGCCAGGGCCTCGTGATCGATCGCGGACGCGGCACCTTCGCCTCGCGCCCCATCGCCCTGAAACTGGCCGCCTTGATCGTCCCCGATACCCAGGATCCCGCCAAACCCCTCCTGCAACAGATTAAGGAGATCCAGCTCAGCGAGCTGTCCGGCAGTGCGGGCGTGGCGGACATCTCCATGCCGGAGCCGATCGTCATCAGGGGGCTCGGCAGCGCCATGCAGGCGTCCGGGTCCGTCAAACTCAGCGGCCAGATCCGCCAGGTCTGCGACCTGCTGGAGGCGTTGCAGAGCCAGCCCCCCGGCACCCAGTACGACTACTCCGGAGCCTTCACCATCACCCAGCGCATCCGCACCGACGGGCCGACTGTCTCCTCGGCGGGCGAAATCACCATCGACAATTTCGCCGCGGGCAATCCGCGCCGGCCGAAGTTCCTCGAAAAGGCCGTACGCATCGCCAACGAGGTCGCCCTCGATCAGAAAGCCAAGGCTCTGACGATCAAGAACATCTCGCTCGACATGGCCGACAGCAAAGCGCTGGGCCTGGCGCTCAGCGGGGCCGTGGGGGATTACTCCGCTCAGCGCACGCTCGACAACGTGCGACTGCGCCTCAGCTACGACGCCGCCAAGCTCCTCGAAATCGTCAAGCCCATGCTGTCTCCCGATCAGCTCCAGTCGCTGGGCGATCTGAAGCTGGCCGGCGTCGTGCGCGACCGCGAAATCATCATCGCCGGCAAATACCCCGCCGCCGCGCCCGAACCACCGCGCCGCGGCAAGCCCGTCGATCCCCTGCAATACCTCCGCGCCCAGGGCGTCCTCACCTTCGACCGCATCGAGTACCAGGGCATGGTCGGCGAGTTCCGCGAGGTGCCCTTCTCCCTGGCCGACGGCGTGCTGCGCCTCGTTTATGCCGATCGTCCGCAGGGCCAGCAGCTCCCGCCCCCCGCGCCCCTGAACGGCGGGAAATGCGACTTCGGCGGCCTGGAAGTGACCATCGCCGGCGGCGTGCTGCGCGTCAACTCACCCCGGAAGGACTACAAGTTCCTCGATAACGTCGCCATCAACCGCCAGTTCGTCGAGCAGTACCTCGGCAAGCTCAACCCGGTTTTCACAGTGCCCAAGGACGCCAAGGGCCTGATCACCGTGACGGTGAAGGAGCTGACGCAGTTGCCGCTCGGGCAGGCGCTGACCAAACCCGACAAGAAGGAAACCGGCCAGGGCAGCTTCACGTTCTCGATCACCGATTTGGGCCTGCGATCGCTGTTCATGGAACTCCTGGCGACTCAGTTGCAGTTGAAGCTGGCTAAGGACGGCACGCTGCCCACGAACATCCGCGATGCCACCCTCCTCATCGAGCCGGGAACCGTCAAGAGCGACATGGGCCTGGAAATCGGGGGGCAGGTGATCGGGTGCCGGGAGACCGAGGTTCGCCTGAGCGATCAGAAGATCGTCAGCATGACGATGACGGTGCCCAAGGCCATGATCCCTGTTCCGCAGGTGCGCAACGAGAAGCTCATCAAGGACCTGATCAGCGTGCCGGTCACCGGAACACTGGGCAAGTTCGGATTCGACATCGGCGGGACGGCGATGAAGTCGATAAATCCGCTCGGCGTCATCGATCAGCTCCTCAAGGGCAAGGAAAGCGCACCCCCGCGAAAGGAACCGGCCAAGTAGCACCCCGCCACGGCGGGCGAGCGGCGTAAGACGCCTCATCGCTTCTTGCATGAGACCGGATTGTTGGCTACATTTCCGTCTTCGAGGTCTCCCGCCGGGGGATTGTCATCGGGCCAGCGTATGTGAGCCGATGCAGGCCGGGCCTTTTTTTTATTAGGAGCGCACGTGTCACCTGAATTCCGTCGCAGAACACACCTGTTCACCAGCGAATCCGTCACCATGGGCCATCCCGACAAGGTCGCCGATCAGATCAGCGATGCTGTGCTCGACGCTTATCTCACCCAGGACCCCCAGGCACACGTCGCCTGTGAAACGCTGGTCACGACAGGTCAAGTCGTCGTCGCCGGCGAGGTGACCGCCAGGGACGGCGTCCAGGTCGATGTGGCGAAGGTCGCTCGCGACACGATCGAAGAGATCGGCTACGTCCACCCCGAGATCGGGTTTGACTCTCGCTCCTGTGGCGTCCTGATAGCGCTCCATGCTCAGTCGGCGGACATCGCCCGTGGAGTCACACGCAAAAAGAAAGAACAGCAGGGCGCCGGCGACCAGGGCATGATGTTCGGCTACGCCTGCGATGAAACCGATACGCTCATGCCCCTGCCGATCCACCTGGCGCACCGCATCGTCGAGCGGCTGGCCGAGCTGCGCTTCAAGCGCCGCCTTCCCTGGCTGCGCCCCGATGGCAAGAGCCAGGTGACGGTCGAATATCACGGTGACCGCCCCGTTCGTGTGCGCACCATCGTCGTCTCCACCCAGCACGACGAGTCCGTCCTGAACAGAAAGGGCGAGTTCAGCGACAAGGCCAAGGAAGACATCAAGGAGCAGGTGGTCAAGCCGGTCATTCCGAGGAAGTACTGGGACGAGGGGATCGAGTACCACATCAACCCGACCGGCAAATTCGTGATCGGCGGCCCGCATGGCGACTCCGGCCTCACCGGGCGAAAGATCATCGTCGATACCTACGGCGGCCGCGGTAGACACGGCGGCGGCGCCTTCTCCGGTAAAGACCCCTCCAAGGTCGACCGCAGCGCCTGCTATATGGCCCGCTACATCGCCAAAAACATCGTCGCCGCCGGCCTCGCACGCCGTGCCGAAGTCCAGGTCGCTTATGCCATCGGCGTCGCCAAGCCCGTCAGCGTCACCGTCAGCACCGAAGACACCGCCGTCATCCCCGAGGATCGCATCGCCCAGCTCATCACCAGGTTCTTCCCCCTCACCCCGCGCGGGATCATCGAGCATCTGGATCTGCTTCGCCCGATCTACAAGCAGACCGCCCGCAACGGGCACTTCGGCCGCATCCCCGGCCCCGACGGCAGCTTCTCATGGGAGAAGACCGACCTGGCCGAAAAACTCGCCAAAGCCGCCGGGACCACCCCGCTGGCAAGAACGCGTTGAGCTGTTAACCTCGCTCGGCGCCTCGCCGGCCTGTGTCCCATCGCGGCCCCTCGGCCGCGCGCACACTGCCTCATGTCGACCCTTTGCGCCGCTCCAGGTCATTCCGTAGATACGTCTTGAACGTCGGAAGGTGGTTCTTCTCCCAGCCGTCCTCGATGGCCTGCGCAACAGCTTGATTCCTGGCCATCAACTCGCAGAACACGGCATACTCGCGCGATTCCGGCGACGGACAGATGTGCCGGTCGTGCGTGTCGGCCCGAAACAGATGCCCCCTGCCAACGGGCGCCCGTTCGATGACCAGCTTCATGTGCGGATAGAACCGGTTCCCCAGGCGAAGGCTGAATCGCGACGGCATCGGCGCCTCCTCGTGCTCGAACGCGCCGCTCGCCTGACGCAGCCCTTCCAGCCTCTCCAGCACCGCGCCGCCCGGCTGGCCATCGTAGGCCCCCTTCAGATAAATGCCGATGGCCTTCCAGACGTCCGACGGTGTTGGCCGTTGCCAGTTCACAGTCTGCTCCCGGACAGTCAACCTGTCCCGCACTGTATTCGTGGCCGCACACACTTCGCGCCCTTCGTGGCTATAATACCACGCGGCCGGGCCAACTGAGAACGCACCATGACGCAATCGCGACGCCATGTCCTCGTCGTTGAGGATGATCCGGAAATCAACGAGCTGGTCGGCGCCTACGCACAGATTGCGGGATTCGGGTACGAAGCGGCGCTGAACGGCTTCACCGCGTTGTCCAAGGCCCTTGCCGAGGCGCCCGTCCTGATCCTCCTGGATGTCATGCTCCCCGACATGGACGGGTTTGAAATCTGCCGGCGCCTGAAACGGGATCATCTCACGCGCATGATCCCGGTCGTCATGCTCACGGCCCTCGACCGCGAAGAGTATCGGCGGCGCGGGCAGGAATGCGGGGCGGCCGCTTTCCTCGGCAAACCCTTCGACCCCGACGCGCTCATCGAGATGATCCGCAAGATGGCCTCCGACGGCGCCAACCTGCAACCCTCCCAGACCTGAGCCTCCCCGCCTAATCCAGCGGCGCATACCAGAATAAAGCCACCGCTTCCTTCAGCAGGTCGTGGTTGGAGTGCAGTTGCAGGTCCAACCCCGCCAGATCAAACCCCGCCTTGAGCAGAAACTGCCCGGCTGGCACGTTGTTGCTGAGGGTCCTCGCCGTCACCGCACGCAACTGCTGCTCCTGTGCCGCCTGGATCGAGCGGCACAGCATCGCCAGGCCAATCCCCTGCCGGCGATCATCGTAGTCCACCCGGACATCGATCAGCCGCAGCGTCCTGTTGCTCCGTTGCGGCTGGGCCAGGAGCGAGGCGACCACCACCCCGGCGTGCTCCGCGACGATGGCCAGCCCCTCGTCCGCGCCGCTGGTGATCTGCCGGAGGATGAATCGCGATTCGTCGTCGAGCGGGTTGGCCGCGATGAGCTTCTGCCGCAGCGACCGCTCTTCCAGATGCCATCCGACCGCGATTCCCTCACCGTTGCGCTCGATGTGCATGTGGCGAGCGGACTCGATCGTCCCGTCGATGTCGCAGAGGCGCTCGGCGTCGGCAGGTGTCGCAGGCCGGATCTCCATGCGCCACAGGATACCACGTCGCGGCGCGCGGCTTCAAATCCCCGGCGTGGGCCGTTACGCTACAGGCCTCAAGCCCTGAGAGCGAGGACCCATGCCGTCGATTGACATGCCGCTGGACCTGAAGAGTTTCCAGGATCCGCAGGAGACGGTCATCCGGACGTTGAGCTACTATGACAACATGAACCTGGCGCCGTGGATCAGGTGCCGGATGCTGGTGTCCAATGGTCTGTGGGACGACATCTGTCCGCCGAGCACGATCTTCGCGGTGTACAATCACACGGCGGCCGAGAAGCAGATGGAGATCTACCCGTTCCACAAGCACGAGGTGCCGTACGAGCACCGGGAGACACAGTTCCGGGTGATGATGGAGGCGTTGAGGCCATAGGCCTCCTGCGTTCGAGGAGAGTTGGGACCGATGGACTTCTTTGAATTTCATGAGAAGGCGACGAAGCGGGCGGGGAAGGGCGGCCCGCCGGCGAGGGGGGAGGTGTTGACGGTCAGCGAGTTGACGAGCCGGATTGAGAAGGCGATCAAGGGAGCTTTGCCGGGGAGCCTGGGCGTGCAGGGGGAGGTGAGCAACTTCAAGCATCATGCGGGGTCGGGGCATTTGTACTTCACGTTGAAGGACGCGAGCGCGTGCATCGATTGCGTGATGTTCAAGAGCGATGCGTCGCGGCTGAGGTTCACGCCGGAGGATGGGATCGAGGTGCTGGCGACGGGGCATGTGGCGGTGTACGGGCAGCGGGGGAAATACCAGCTTTATGTGTCGCGGCTGGAGCCGGTGGGACAGGGGGCATTGGAGTTGGCGTTCCGGCAGCTCTGCGTGAAGCTGGAGGCGGAGGGGCTGTTTGCGAAGGAACGGAAGAGGCCGATCCCGGGGTATCCCCAGCGGGTGGCGCTGGTGACGAGTACGCAGACGGCGGCGATGCGGGACATGCTGAAGGTGCTGGGGCGATACCCGTGGGTGCGGGTGTTGGTGTACCACGTGCCGGTGCAGGGGGAAGGCGCCGGGGAGAAGATTGCGGAGGCGTTGGGGGACCTGAGCCGGCGCGCGGCGGAGGTGGGCGGGGTGGACGTGATTCTGCTGGGTCGCGGCGGCGGGTCGCTGGAAGACCTGTGGGCATTCAACGAGGAGGAGGTGGCGCGGGCGGTGGCGGGGTCGGCCATTCCGATCATCAGCGGGATCGGACATGAGACGGACGTGTCGGTGGCGGACCTGGTGGCGGATTACCATGCGCACACTCCTACCGAGGCGGCGCAGGTGGCGATGGGGCAGTGGCGGAGCGCGCGGGACGAGGTGGAGGCTGGGGGGATGCGGCTGCGGCGGGAGATGCGGAGGGTTTGGCAGGAGGCGTGTGGGCGGCTGATGCAGGCGGCGAGGCACGAGGCATTCCGGCGGCCGATGGACCGGGTGAACGCGGCGAGGCAACTGCTGGACGATCGGCAGCGTGCGATGGCGTTGGCGGTGGGGAGGAGGCTTCGGCGGTGGCAGGCGGTGTTGCATGAGCTTGCCAGCAGATTGGAGGCGAAGCCCCCGCGGCACGCGGCGGCGTTATGGCGGGAACGGTTGGTGGGATCTGGGAGGCGGCTGGAGGGGGCGATGGCGGGGCAGATGGGGAGATGGAGGAAGCAGGTGGAGGCGATGGCGGGGCATCTGAACGCGGTGGGGCCGGAGCAGGTTTTGAGAAGAGGGTACAGCATCACGACGCTCAAGAAGAGGGGTGTGGTGGTTCGGAGCGAGAAGGAGGTTGGGGAGGGTGATCGTCTGGTGACGCGGCTGGCGGATGGGCAGATCGAGAGCGTGGCGGAGGATTCGGCACAACTGAGGCTGTTCGAGTAGGCGGGTTGTGGGGGGAGTGTTGCGTGAGGCCGGGGGCGGCGGCGCAACGGGGGGAACGAGAAAAAACGCGCTGGGCGAGGCGGAGGGGGCGTAAGGGTCGGGGAGGCCAGAGGTAAGAGGCCGAGCTGGTGCAAGAAGATGACAATAAACCGACCCCAAACCGACCCCAAAGTGACCCCAAAACGACCCCGAAATGACCCCAAAACGACCCCGAAACGACCCCAAAACGACCCCGTTTTTACCCCCAAATGACCCTGAAAGGACGATTGCCGAATGCCGATTGTCGATGGCCGAATGAATGAGGAAAGTTGGAAGGAATGCGACGATGGGGAGCAGGATCGGAAGCCACGAATGGGCACAAATGGACGCTGACGGCAGCGCAGGGGCAGGATGCCCGTGGTACGGGAGTGCGGGGCGATGATGCGGCACATGCTCGGTCTCCTCCTGGGAGGAAACACGTCCCTCCCTCTATACAGGTCCGTTGCGCGAAAGGCGGGCCTGGGAGGCAGCGCCGGCCTGAAGGATTGCTGGATTCGCTGAAGGGGGTGACGAAAGATTTCTGGATTTGTGGAGGGGGCGCAGCGCTAAAAATGTCGGAGTCGTGCGTGTTGCGCGAGACGTAGCGGGGAAGCGATGAACGATGAATGGGAGAGGGGGGGAAACGATGAGCGAGGAGCGATGAACGG